>Ga0068859_100002279_pt1 | contig 19482 bp, 13 predicted proteins | sample KBSSwiS22_FD_66585 | JGI IMG/M metagenome (GOLD analysis project Ga0068859, IMG submission 66585) | Switchgrass rhizosphere microbial communities from Kellogg Biological Station, Michigan, USA - KBS Switchgrass S2-2 | ecosystem: Host-associated > Plants > Roots > Rhizosphere > Soil ...
TTCGTGGCAGCGTTGTCGATTCCCGCACCGGTCTGGCGCCAGCCGCTGCGGAAATTTCCCTGAGCGCTGAAAACTGGGGCATGGGGCCGTGGGCAGATCACTACAACCGTGCGACGGGCACATTTGAGCTCCGCAACCTTTGGCCCGGAAACTACACGGTCCTTGCCCTGTTCCTGGATGCCGATGCGAACCCGTTACGCCCAGCCCCCAACTCACGTCAGCCGAGGGCGGCAGGATTTGCGAAGGTTCGCATCACGGATTCAAACCTCGACGACGTCGTGCTGCAGTTGCTGCCGCCGGTTTCGCTGTCCGGTCGTCTTGTCCTCGAGGACGGCGGAGCACTGCTGCCGGACTTGCGCATTGAGTTGAAGAACCCTGAGGGCTCTGTCAGTCAGTTTTTCCTGCCGGATTGGTTGAATGCTCCGGTGAGTGCCGACGGATCTTTCCTTATTCCGCAAATCATCTCGGGAACCTACAACGTCGCTGTTTCGGACGCCGCCTATTATGTAAAACAGGCGCAATACGCGGGAGCGGATGTGGCGTCGTCTCCGCTGAAGTTCAGCGGGGATCGGTCCTCAGCGCTCCAGGTCGTGATTAGTCCGAACGTCGCGCAACTCTCCGGAACGATCACCGATGCGTTGCTGCAGCCGTCATCAGGCACGCAGGTTGCACTGGTACCCGATCAACGACGGGATAATAGGGAACTTTTTTATGCGGCAACGACGGACGCACGCGGTCGGTACACACTTACAAACATCCGGCCTGGCGACTACAAACTCTACGCATGGGAGGCCATCGCCTACGGCCAATGGTTCGATCCGAATGTCGTGAAAAAGTACGAAACGAATGCGCAGCCGGTGCGCCTTCTCGAGTCTGATCGAAAAACTTTGGACGCCGTGCAAATACCAGCGGGCATACAGTGAGGCGAGTTCTACCCATCACGATCGCCCTGCTTCTTTTCTCCGGCTTTGCAGAGTCGCAATCGTACCGTACTGGAACGTCCTCGCTGGAGGGTGTCGTGCTGCGATCGGGATCGGACGTGCCTCTTTCCAACGCCATGGTTCGAATTATTCCGATGAGCGCATCGATTCCGTCCAACTCCGAAGTCCCCGCTGTGATGACGGACGCTCGCGGCCGATTTTTATTGGCGGATCTGATTCCGGGTGATTATCGGTTGGAGTTCGCTCTGAACGGTTACGTCGCACAGGAATACGGACAGCGCGTGTTTCCAGGCCAGGGCACGCCCATAAAACTGTCGCCGGCTCAGTCTCTCAACAACGTGATCGTACGCCTGACGCCGACGGGCGCTGTCAGCGGCCGCCTGCTCGGTTCTGATAGCCAACCCCTGGGGAATGTTCCGGTCCAGTTGATGCGGCAGCAGTATGTGTCCAGAGGCATCGATTTTGAGAAAAACCTCACGCCTGTACAGGACACGCGAACGAACGACCGCGGAGAATACCGGTTGTTCTTCGTGACGCCGGGGCACTATCTCGTGACCGCAGGCCAGCCGCCCATCAGCCGGGGTCCGGAGGAATTCAATAGCCCGGCGGGCAGTCGATTCCGCGAGAATGTCGCGTTCACCTACTACCCCGGTGTCGTCGATGCAGGTGCCGCGCGCTCGCTGAATGTGCGCGCAGGAGAGGAGCTTTCAGGCATTGACATGATCGTCAACGCGCCGCGCACGCACAGCATTCGCGGCCGAGTTCTGGATTCGCGCACAGGCGGCCCGCCTGCTGCCGTGACCCTGGCTCTTGTGAGAGACGGGCGTCAGTCAGGACCAGCTGCGACATACACGGCGGCCACGGGGGCGTTTCACTTTCGCGATGTTCAGGAAGGGCGCTATTCGGCGGTTGCCGCGATTCGGCCGCCGGACGTTTTTACCGGAGTCGAACTGCCGACGCCTGCGGCTGACGCCGCAGGACACACGCCCGTCACCGTCGCCGGTACAGACGTGGATGGTCTCGTTATCACGCTTCGTGCCGGCGTTCCCCTGTCGGGGCACATTCGCGTCGAAGGAACGGCTTCGGTGAATCTCGCACAATTGCGCGCCTGGCTCATGCCAACGCCAGACAGTATTCCGGCGACGACAAACAGTCTGCGTTTGTTGCCAGAATCTCGGGTTGATAGCAACGGATCGTTCCAGTTCAACCATGTCTGGGAGGGGTCCTATCGATTTCAGCTGTTGCTGCTGGATAGCGGTTGGTTCGTCAAGCAGGCACGGTTTGGAGATCAGGACATTCTAAAGAACCCACTGCAGATTCCGGCGCCTTCGGCAAACACCCTGGAGATTCTGATCAGCTCCAACTCTGCTGAGATCCGGGCAAGCGCCGTGGATGGTTTTCAGAAACCTGTCCCTGGGGCACGAGTCGTGCTCGTTCCCGCGCAACGCGACCGCACCGAATTGTTCTACTTCGAGTCTGCCGATTCAGCCGGGCTGGCGACACTGGACGGAATCGTGCCAGGCGAATACACACTGATCGTCTGGGAAGCGATCGAAGATAATGCGTGGTTCGACCCTGAAGTCATTGACGCAGCCCAGCAGTCCGGCAAGAAGATCACGATCCGTGAGGGTGGCCGCATCAACGTCACCGTTGGCGCTATTCAACTTCAGCCTCAATGATGTTCGTTGCACTCGGTAGTGTCTCAGTTTGAAGCGCCATGCAATTCTCTTCACGCCGAAGGCGTGAAAGGACGGTAGCCAGGGGTAAGCGAGCGATAGCGAGCGCAACCCCTGGGAAAGACCGATATCGGAACCGCACCCTGAAAGGGTGCGAGGATTCACGTCATACCTTCAACCCACATCGGTCTTCATTACCAATGTCCTCGCACCACTCCGTGGTGCGAGAGTACTGCGTAAACCACGACCAGGGGTTGCGCTCGCTTTCGCTCGCTTAACCCCTGGCTACTTTCCCTTCACGCCTTTGGCGTGAAAGAAATTCTCGTAATTCAAACTGAGACGCTACTTACACTCCGAAGAGTTGATTTCGTGGATTAGAATCCCAGTTCCAGGAGCCTCGATGGAATTCACACACACAATCGACGGGCGAGGATCATCGAGTGAAGCTTCATTCGATGTGATCAATCCGGCAACCGCGGTCGCGTTCGCCCGGTGTCCGGATGCGTCCAGGGCTCAACTTGATGCGGTTGTCGCAGCGGCGAAGCGGGCATTCGCCGGCTGGAGCGCTCTTTCGTTTGAAGAGCGTCGCGACTATCTGAATCGCTTCGGCAAAGCTTTCAAGGACCGTGTCGAGGAGCTCGTTCCTCTGCTTGTTCGCGAACAGGGCAAGCCATTGGCTGCGGCGCGTGCCGAACTGTCCTACACGCCGCTTCAAATCGAGAAGCTGTGTTCCCTCGAAGTTCGAAACGAAATGCTGCGCGACGATCGCCAGGGCCGCGTGGAATTGCGTTACAGGCCGCTCGGCGTGGTTGGCATTATCACGCCCTGGAATGTTCCGATTTCGATTGCGGTCGGCCGGATCGCTCAGGCGCTGTACACGGGGAATACTGCCATTCAGAAACCTTCGCCCTACACGCCGCTCACTACCCTGAAGATGGGCGAGATCACGCGCGATGTCTTACCTCCCGGCGTGTTGAACATCATTGCTGGTGGAGACGACCTGGGGCCATGGATGACCGCTCATCCAGGAATCGACAAGATCTCCTTTACAGGCTCAGTCGCGACCGGCAAGAAAGTTCTTGCCAGCGCATCCACCAACCTCAAGCGCGTCACGCTGGAGCTCGGCGGAAATGACGCCGCGATCGTGCTCGACGATGTCGAACCCGCGAAGGTCGCACGGGACATCTTCTGGGCGGCTTTCGCCAACTGCGGGCAGATCTGCCTCGCGATCAAGCGACTCTATGTACACGATAGTATTTACGAGCCCTTCTGCCAGGAAATGGCGACTCTGGCAAGATCGGTGAAGGTCGGTGACGGCATGGATCCCGACGTCCAGATGGGGCCCATTCAAAACAAAACGCAGTACGAGAAAGTGCTGGGCTTTCTGGAAGAAACCAGGCGCCTGCCCGTGCGAATACTGGCCGGAGGTCATGCGCTGGATCGGCCCGGATACTTTATTGCCCCCACGATTGTCGCGGACATCAAAGAGGGAACGCGCCTGGTTGATGAAGAGCCTTTTGGCCCCATCCTTCCCATCATCCGTTATACCGACGTCGAAGATGTAATCCGCAGGGCAAACAATACACGATACGGCCTGGGTGGATCTGTCTGGACGAACAACATAGAGAGAGGCGCAGCAATTGCGGCACGCCTTGAGGCGGGCACGACCTGGGTCAATCAACACAGTCTGCCCGATCCCCATGTTCCTTTCGGAGGTGCGAAGGAGTCCGGGCTCGGCCGCGAATACTCGGTCCTGGGCCTGAAGAGCTATATGGAAGCCCAGGTAGTGAATATCCCTGCTTCTGCCTCACGGCCCGCGTGATCAACCGGCGCATCTGGAGCGCGCGAATCGATTGAGAAAATCTCTCGCGATTCTGTAGTCGAGCCTTACCGCATTCATTCCTCCATTTCTTGATTTAGATCAACGCGTGTCGCGCAGCCGGTTGGTAGTGTTGGCTTCAACATGGCGACATGGAGTTTCAGAACTCGAAACTTTCGACGGCGTCGTACACACGGAGCCGATCGAATAAAGACATCGCCAAGTAGATAAGGAGATGTGTTATGAGCAAAACCCAAAGAACGGCTCTCTTGCTGGCTACGCTCCTGCAAAGTGTCCTGGTGTATGCGCAGGGGCCGGATTTCACGCCTCAGACCGCATTGCTTGGGGCTGCGATGCGGAATGACACCGCCGCGGTGCAAAGACTTCTCAAGGCGAATGCGGATCCAAACGAAGGCCAGCTTATGGGAATGGGGCCGATTTTCTTCGCGATCGGCCACCAGAACACAGACATGTTGCGGATGTTAGTCAGAAGCGGTGCGAATATCATGGCGACAGATCGCGAGGGCTCCACAACGCTAATGTGGGCAGCTTTCAACGAGGTCGGCAAGACAGAACTGGTAGAAGATCTCCTCAACCTCGGCGTGGATCCCAATGCCTGGAATCAGAGTGGCGAAACTGCTCTGGATTGGGCGTTGCGCCGGGGCAATACACCCGTGGTTGCCCTACTCCGCAAGGCCGGGGCATCCGAGAACGGCAGGCTCAAAACTTCAATCGAGCAGGCCGTCGGCCTTCTGCAAAAGAGCTCTTCCACGTTTTTCAAAAGTTCGGGCTGCGCATCCTGTCATAACCAGTCGCTGCCTCTGATGGCAACATCTGCGGCGCGCAAGCGTGGGATTTCGGTCAATGAGGAAATTGCCGCCGAACAGGTCAAGGCAGTCGTCAGCACGTATGCTCCATTTCAGGAAGAAATGCGCGCCAAACCTGACAGGATTCCGGATCCGGCGGTTAGCGTAAGTTATGCGCTAATGGGATTGGCAGCCGAGAAGCGTGCCCCAGATGCTCTCACCGCTGCCATGTCTGAGCTGATATCGAAGCATCAGGCCAGTGACGGCCATTTCCGCACGCTTCCTATGCGTCCGCCGATTGAGTCGAGCGAGTTCACTTCCACAGCTTTAAGCGTTCGCGCCTTACAGATTTATGGAAGCGATCCCAACGGAAAGATCGAAGCCGCGCGCGGCTGGCTTCAGAATGCGAAGCCGCAAACCAACGAGGATGCAGCGATGCACTTGCTCGGTTTGGCATGGAGTCATGCGGACCCCCACTATCTGCGAAGCGCGGCAAGTGGGTTGATCATGCAGCAACGTCAGGACGGAGGCTGGGCGCAACTGCCGACGTTGGAAACCGACGCTTACGCGACTGGACAGGCTCTTGTAGCTCTGCTGGAGAGCGAGCAGGTGACCGTGATGGACCCCGTGGTTCGCCGCGGCATCGACTATCTGTTGCGGACCCAGGACCGAGACGGATCCTGGCTGGTTCGGAGCCGCGCGTTTCCATTCCAGAAATACCGCGACGGCGGATTCCCCCATGGCAAAGACCAATTCATCTCTGCGGCGGGCACAAGTTGGGCCGTGATGGCCCTGAGTCTCGCAATACCTGAAGCTTCAAGTGCGCTTCAGGCGCAATGAAGAAGAGCAAGTTTGGGGTTCGAGTGGTCTGACTGAAAGCGGAACCGTAATCTTACCGGGCGGGTTCGCGCGGGCTTTGCACGGTTGTTCGTGCAAAGCCCTTGCGAGAATCAGTTTCCGGAGGTCTTTCGTTTTGCTTCTGTTGTTGCAGCGGCTCTCATATCCGCGAACGGCACCTTTCTTCCATGGATCGGAAGAAGCGTATCCACTCGGAGGTTAGCCTTGGCGATGTTATCCATCGTGTTTGGCACAAACGGGAACCCGGCAGGCGGGGCAGCACCGGCATTCGGAGGACTGAACATATCACCCTGCACCAGAATCCGCTCTGCCGGGAAGTAAACCATCAGCAAGGTATCCGCATGAGGGTTACCTGAGATGTGGTAGATCTCGACAGTTCGTGTGTCATCCTTCATCACGTGCTTGTCTTTCACCGTTTGGATCTGTAGCGGCTTCGCATTCTTTGCCAGAGCATCCTGGACAATCGAGTGTTTCCGCGCGGCAATTTCCTCGTAAAACGCCTTGTTGGATTCGTGCGTCACGATCGTCATCCCCTCGGCAATCGCCGCGCGGATTCCGCCCGAATGATCGAAGTGATGGTGTGTGTTGATCAGGTAGCGAAGAGGCTTGTCCGGTTTCAATTCCTTCGCCTTGGCAATCACAGCCTGAGTGCGAGCTTCGTTCTGTGGCGCTTCGACAAGAGCCAGATGGTCCGCGAATTCAATCAGGATGCTGTGATGGGTACCTCCGGTCAGGTACCACAGGCCCTTACCTGCTTCCTCAACGGTTACCGGTGCGGCAACAGGTGGCACCTCGGCCTTTTTCACTTCCTCCGCAGCTTCGAGGTTTCCGGCCTCGCCATTCACCGTAGTCTTCGAGACCGTGATGTCGGCTACCGTGTATTTGTCTGTCTTTGAAACGATCTTGCCAGGAAGATTCATTCCACCTGAATCCGCATAGTTCCCGAATTCCGTCGTGAGCGCAACATCGCCAAGGTTGGCGTTGTAAGTCATCGTCACGACTTTGGAAGGAAGTTTCGTCATGCTGTTGACGTACAGAGTGAACTTATCGCTGCCGCTTGCAACATCGACGGCATCGTCATCTCCCTCTTTACGGGCATTCGTGATTTGCGCTCCATCGGCAAGTGCTGCTCTCAGCGCACCGATCGGGTGATGGAAGAGCTCGCTATGGCGGTCCTGAGCAACCTGCTCGGCTGCCCGAGTGGCCATGCCATTGGCGCCGACGTTATAAGCAACGTCGCCATCCACTCCGAGAACTTGCGGCTGGTTCGGTGCGGTATTCGCGGTGACGTAAGTCGGTGTTCGCGCCTGCTCCAGGCGCCAGCGCCCACTTGCATAATCGATGGAGCGTTTGGATGACGTCACCGTCAGCTTCGGCAGAGGCGCTTCAGGACTCATATTTTGTCCAAGGTTGAAGTTTTCGCCTGTTCCCTCAAGTACGAGGGTATTCACAGCTTTGATCCCGGCTTCGTCGCCAACAGCGTCAGCGGCTCCTTTAATGACAGACATCTCCTGCGAAGCGCATCCGTACATCGCAAGAGTCAGGACGATCGTAAAGATCGCTTGTCTCACGGCGTTTCTCCTTTTGGGTTAGAGTTGTGCGCACGATTATGCACAACTGCATCGGTATAGGCCAATTCCGGAGGTAGAAATGATCAAATGCTCTGAGAACCATACCTTTGAAAACTGGGCGAAGACGCTCAAGTTCAAACCGAAGAATTTCTGTGAACCGAAGACAGAGCAGGATGTGGTGGATATTGTTCGAGCGGCGCGAGCTGCGAAAACCTGCGTTCGAGTCCAGGGCGCAGAGCATTCGCACTCATGGTCCCAGTTTGTGGTGACCACCGATACGCTGGTAAACCTGGACAATCTCAACAAGCCGCTTATCGCAGATATCCTGAATAACCGTTTCACGTTTCAGGCAGGAATTCGCATCAAAGACCTCGTCAAGGTACTCGCCAAGGACAATCTTGGTTTGAAGAACACGGGGTCCATCATGGAGCAATCGATTGCAGGTGCGATCTCCACGGGCACGCACGGGACCGGGGTGCGGCTGGGCAATCTTGCGACCCAGATTGTTCGCATGAAGCTGGTTACAGGAACCGGAGACGTTCAGGAGATCACCGAAACCCAGATGGGGTTGCTGAACGCTGCGAGAGTGAATCTCGGCGCGCTTGGCATCATTACGGAGGTCACCATTTCGGTGGTTCCCAACTATGACCTCGAATTCAGCGCCTACTGGTGCAAATTCGAAGACATTATCGACAAGATCGATACGCTCAATGCGGAGAATGAGCGCGTCCGTATCTGGTGGTTCCCCAAGCCGATCTTCGGGATCAAGCACAACATCGTGCTCTCCACGATGAATCCGCCCGGTACGCCGCGGGGCATGCTGGCCGGATTCGACGATCTGACGGACGACCAGTCCAATACGATCGGAAAGTCCGCGCTGCCCCTGGACCTCGGTATTCTGGTCGCTGCTCTGACGAAGCTGGCGGCCGATCCTGATGATCAGGTTCTGCTTTCCCGCTTCGTCGCAAACTATGTTCAGGTACTCACGCTGCCGCTCATTCCGGTCCTGCATCGGGAATGCGAGTACGCGATCCCGGTCGGCAAAACGCGCGAGGCGCTGATTCGATTCAAGCAATTCATGGATGAAGCTGAATTCAACACCACCCTTCCTGTAGAGGTGCGTTTCGTTGCCGCGGACAACTCGCTGCTCAGCCCTGCGCAGGGCCGCGATGTTTGTTATATCGGCGCGAATACCCAGGACAACGCAACCGAGGTCTTCCAGCGATTCGAACCCCTGATGAAGAGTCTCGGCGGCCGCCCCCACTGGGGAAAGCACTTCACCATGACTCGAGATGAGATTCGTGCGATGTATCCCGGCACATTTCAGGACTTCGCCAATCTCCGATCGCAATGGGATCCCGACAACGTGTTTGCAAACTCGCTGATCCACCAACTTTTCGACTAGTGGCGTGCCACTAGATAGTAGCGCTGGAGTGAAACCATGGCAGACACCGGACGCATTCTTCTTCAGCTTGTTGATGGCGCGAGGAAGCCGCTGGAGCGCGAGATTCTTGTTCGCGTGATCGACGGTGACAAGAACCAGGTCCTTGCGGAGTTCCTGAAGGGGCCCACGATCGATATCAAGGTGCCGACGTTCGACAACACGCGGGATTTTTATACCGTGCTCGCCAGCCTCGACGGCCATGTGCAGGCCGGATTCTTTCCTGTGAAGGTTGTGGCGAACACCTTGCGTCCGGTGTTCCTCATGCTTCTTCCGAAAAACGGGAAGCCGAAATTCACCAATGCCGGCTGGAGCAGGTTCAAAGAGAAGAAGCCGGCCATCGCGGATTTGTTCATGGCCGATGCATCGAGCGAGAATGCAGCAAAACGCCGCTACGGCAGTCTTCTGAAGAAGGAACCCAATGTGGGAGCCGGCTTGTGGAACATCATCACAGCCCTCGAGCAGATTCACCTGTCCGCAGGAACAGCTCTCTCCTACATGCGGCAGCTGATATGGGGTTCCAGCATGCAGCAGGATCGCTTCTTTGGACTTGCGGATCGACAACTGGTCGAGCAGATTGACATCGCCACGGCGCAGGGGATGTTCGCGCCGGAGGTTGGCCCCGGGCTGTTTCATCCGGGAGCGACAAGCAGCTTCAAGCAGCTGCAGTTCGGAGAAGCCAACATTCAGGTGACATTTCACGAGAACGCAGACACGCCTGGTGGGATGGTCGGCGTCGAGGTAGACATGGATTACTTCCGGGACCAGGGTGCGCACGCGATTATCGAGGTGATTCCCAATCTCTTTACGCGCGGCCTCACGGATCCGAAACGCATTTATGTGCTGCGCTGGATTGCCGGACGTCAGGCGGGCGTGCCCGATTTCGCACCGCCATTCACGATCGAAGCGTAACTGGTTCGACGGGCCTGCGTGGATGGTATGATCCGATCGTCGTAGAAGCAGTGGTATGTGGCATCTGGAGGCTTGTGTGTTGAGAAGAACGTTCCTGTTCGTCTGTCTGTCCTTCGTCCTCTTCGAAGTCCTGGCCATACGCTCAATCGTTCTCTCTGCTCAATCAACGGAAAGTTTGCAGGACCTGAAGGAAAAGATCGCCCGCCTGACCGACGCGCAGCGATTAACGGAAGCTTTGCCGCTGCTTCAGGAGCTTGTTTCGCGCGAGCCTTCAAACGCCGACGCGTATTACTTCCTCGGATTTGCGTGGATGGCTGAGGCCAGCAATGTGCGCGACGAGGCGGCACGCAAAACCCTGCGGATCCGCGCTCGCGAAGCATGGATGAAGGCAAAGGAACTGGGGAGCCGGCGTGACATTCTGGACGGTCTGATCGCCACTATTCCCCCGGATGGTTCCACGACCCGCTCGTTCTCCGAAAACATTGAAGCCCAGGCAGCGATGATCGAAGCGGAGGCGTTCTTCGGCCAGGGTAAGTTGCAGGATGCTCTGCGGAACTATCAAAGGGCTCTGCAGGCTGATCCCAAACTGTATGAGGCCGCGCTCTTTTCCGGGGATGTCTATAACCAGGAACGCGATTGGGCTCAGGCTGAGAAGTGGTATCAGAAAGCGATGGAGATTGATCCGTATCGTGAGATTGCCTACCGGTATTCTGCAACGCCACTCATGAGGCAGGGCAAACTTGACGAAGCGCTTTCTCGATACGTCCAGTCCTATATTACCGAGCCCTACAGCCGGTTCGCTCAATCCGGATTACTGCAATGGGCTAGCGCGGCAAAGGTGACACCCGCACACCCCGCGATAGAGTTTCCCATACAGGTTATCGGTGCGGGGACCGCAGAGCCGAAAGTCGCCACCAATCCCGCCTTCGTCGATAAACCAGACGATGGTACTTCCGCATGGCTCTCCTATGGCCCCGCTCGAGTGGATTGGGCGAAGAAAACGTTTGCTGAAGCCTTTCCCCAGGAGAAGAACTATCGGCACAGCCTCGCCGAGGAAGCCGCCGCCTTGCGGGCCGTCTTGAAGACGGCGAAGGAAATCAATCCGAAGGAACTGCATCCATCGCTGGCAAAGCTGAAGAAACTCGATGACGACGGACTGCTTGAAGCCTACATCCTGATGGCTCGTCCCGATGAAGGCATTGCCCAGGATCATGCCGACTATCTCAGAAAGAATCCGGATCGGCTGCGCCGTTACGTGATGGATGTTGTTCTTGCTTCCCGCAACTGATTAGTCCTTTGCCGGCGCCGAGTACCGCAATTCAGGTCCAATGAGTTTCGCCGGATCGGCGCCAGGTTTTGGACGGAATTTCTGTATGCGACCGTTGAAGACTTCAGCGATATAAAGGTTGCCTTCCTGATCGACAGTGAGCGAGTGTGGGCCATTGAACTGGCCCCATGGCGCTCCGCCGGTACCCCAGCCGTAGAGATAATGGCCGTTGAGATCGTATTTAACGATCCTGTTGGTTCCTCCATCTGCTATCCACAGGAATTGGTCTGTTGTAATGAGATGAGCGTACGGAAGAGACCGCACGCCGGTTGTCCACATGTCGAGGAACTTCCCGTTTTCGTCAAAGACCTGGATCCGATGGTGGCCGCGATCCACAACGAAAACTCGACGATCGTTGCTGACCGCGATGCTGTGAACCGTGTTCCACTCATTGGGACCGGGGTTGTTGGGATCTTTCGGTGCTTCGCCCCAGTCCATGATGAACTTGCCGTCCTTGTCGAATTTCGCAACGCGCTTTCCGCCGTAGCCATCGCTGATGAAGAACGTTCCATCCGGAAGCCATGCGATGTCGGTCGGGCGATCGAAGAGCTTGCCTCCATCGCGGCCCTTCTGCCCTTTGGTACCGAGCGTCATGACCAGCTGCCCGTCGTAGGTGAATTTGTAAATGACGTGGAGCTGGTCGTCGAAGACCCAGACATGTTTTTCAGGATCATAGGGGCTCATCTTGATCTTGTGCGGCCCGCGGCCGCACGGTGCGGCGAAAAGCTTGTCGTGCTGAGGCCAGGACTGGACGAGCTTGCCGTTGCGGTCCACGACGAAGATAACGTGGTGATAGCGCCTCTCCCAGCCACGCTTCTCGACCTTTTGACACGTCGCATCAAGACCGTCGTCGTTGCCGGTTGCGGTTCGTTCAGGAGTGAGCATGCCATAGGGCGTCCAGGCCTTCGCATCTTTGGGCAAAGGCAGTTCGCCGCGTTGAGCGATCCAGATGCGATCCGGAGTCTCGGCGAAGATTGCGCCAACGGATCCCCAGGTCCATCCCTCGTGTTTGATGCCATCGGGACCATCCGGCAAGGGCTGCAACCAGTTCTCGACCAATTCGTAGGGACCGAATTCTTCCTGGCCGCCTCTTTCCTGATTTGCTGCGGTTGTCGCAGTTGAATTGCTTGCCGGTACGCTGCATGCCGTGACGACGGCTCCAATCAACATCATGAACAAGAGGCGACTTGCGACCGAGGTATTGGATATACGCATGGAAGTGCTCCTTTTATTGGACCCAATGTTTGTTGGGCTGGAGTCTATTCGCGATGAGTTATCCGTGCAAATCCTTGACAACGGTTGCGTGCCACGATAATCAAGGCCGCAATAGCACCCCTCGGAGGCATTAATGAAATTCAGGACCGTTTACGCCGCCCTGATGCTCGCCGCATTGGCTGGCGTCTGGTTCCTCGCAGACAGGACAGGCATCGCGGCGCAGAACAGAGGCGGAGCGGCTCAGGCTCCCATTTTCGAAGTCGATCCCTTCTGGCCGAAGCCACTACCGAATCACTGGGTCATGGGCTCCACGATCGGGCTGTCCGTCGATGCGCAGGACCATGTCTGGGTCATTCATCGGCCCGCCACGGTTGAAGACAACTTCAAGGCCGCTGATTTTGATCCGCCCATCGGTGTGTGCTGCAAAGTTGCTCCCCCGGTCCTGGAGTTCGATCAAGCCGGAAATCTCGTCGGTTCGTGGGGCGGTCCCGGTGCAGGCTACGAATGGCCGGAGAGCAACCACGGCATCACCGTGGATTCGAAGGGCAGTGTCTGGATTGGAGGAAACGGCAATACCGATACTCAGATCCTGAAGTTCGACAAAAAGGGAAAGTTCCTCCTTCAGATGGGCAAGCAGGGAACGCATAACGGCAGCAACGATCTGATGAACTTCTGGAGGCCCGCTAAGATCTTCGAAGACCCCGCTGCGAACGAAGTCTATATCGCCGATGGCTACGGTAACAGGCGCGTCATCGTGCTGGATCGCGACACAGGCAAGTACAAACGTCACTGGGGCGCCTACGGAAACAAGCCCGACGACGCGCAGGTGCCTGCCTACACCCCGACGGCTCCGGTTTCGAAGCACTTCAATACCGTGCACTGCGCGAATGTTTCGAAAGATCGCCTGGTCTATGTGTGCGACCGCGTGAACGACCGTGTCCAGGTATTCCGCACGGACGGCACGTTCGTCAAGGAAGCGTTCTTCGACAAGAACACGCTCCGTTCCGGCTCTGTCTGGGATATGACGTTCTCGAGAGACCCTCAGCAGACCTACATCTATATCGCCAATGGTGTGGACGAAAAGATCAGTATCGTTCGCCGGGATACGCTCGAGGTTCTCACGTCTTTCGGTGATGGCGGGCGGCAGCCGGGGCAGTTTTTCGGTGTTCATAACCTGGATACCGACTCGCGCGGAAATCTTTATGCCACGGAAACCTACACGGGCGCCCGCGTCCAGCGGTTTCTCTTCAAAGGTGTCGGGCCTGTAACGAAAACAGTACAGGGTGTGCCGTGGCCTCGGCAATAAGGAGACAACTCATGAAACGAATCCTACTGGGACTCGCGTGTGCGGTATGCGCTGCGGTTGTGCTGATGGCGCAGACCCGAATCAATCCGACGGACCCGCAGCCAACCTGCAATATGTGTCCCGGCTACTACATTCCCGTCGATGAACTGCAGGCGTATACGAAGAAGGCCGTCGCCGAGAGGCTGACGGATCAGCAGGTTCGAGATATCGAGATCGGCAAGGCACACATCGGAATCGGAATGGTCCATCGAGGCAAGCTGGACGCTCCGAATGCGGATTCTGTTGCTGAGCACGATCAGGTCAGCGAGGTGTATCACATCATTGATGGATCGGCGACGCTGGTGCTCGGCGCGGACATCGTGAACCGCCAGCGGCGTCCGGCGACGTTGCGAACGGTGGTTGAGTTCAATGGCCCGGGGAACAACGGATCGGATATTCGGAACGGCATCGCCTACCAGATCAAGGCTGGGGACGTTGTCGTTATTCCGGCAGGCACGGGTCACTGGTTCACAAAGATTGATGATCACATCGATTACCTGATGGTTCGTATCGATCCCGACAAGGTGACACCGTTAAAGAGCGCCGAACAATCGAAGGAGTACTTGTCGAAACCCGCCCCGACAGGCGGTCAGTAAAAGGAGCCCACTATGACGCGGGAGCTGTTTCGGCTGTGGCCGGGTGCGCTTGTCGTCGTCACGCTTGGACTGGTGACAGGCGTTATTGCTCAACAGGGGACTCCGCAAACAGCGGAGTGGCGCCGCGGTGGCGGCAGCGATGGCCGGAACAATCGCTACTCTCCACTCGACCAGATTAATCCGAATAACGTCAGGAACCTCAAGATCGCCTGGGCCTGGCGCTCCGACAACATCGGCAGCGCGCCGGAGTACAAGAACGAGACCACGCCCATCTATGCAGGCGGTGTCCTCTACTTCACCGCCGGTGATCGGCGGTCCGTTATTGCTGCAGATCCGGCCACGGGAGAAACGCTCTGGATGTGGCGAATGGACGAGGGCGCTCGGGCAACAGGAGTCCGCAAGAACAGCCGCGGCGTGGCGTGGTGGAGCGATGGACCTGAATCTCGCATCCTCGTCGTGACTCAGGGCTATCAACTCGTGTCGCTCGACGCAAAGACCGGCCATCAGGATCTGCAATTCGGAGTGGAAGGCATCGTCGATCTGACGAAAGAAGTCGAGAAGGACTCGAACTTCAATCTTGATGTCGGCCACCTTATGAACACTTCTCCACCGCTGGTGACGGGCGATATCGTCATTATCCCGACGTCACTTGAAAACGCACGCGTTCCAAAATCCCAGAAATATCCCAAGGGCGACATCATGGCGTTCAACGTCCGTACCGGGAAGCGCGTCTGGGTATTCCACACGATTCCGAGGAAGGGCGAATTCGGCGAGGATACATGGGAGAACAACTCCAATGTCTTTTCTGGGCACACCGGAGCATGGGCTCCGTTCTCGGTCGATGAAGAACTGGGACTTGTGTATTTGCCGGTCGAAGGAGCCACGGGCGATCAGTTCGGAGGCCAGCGTCCTGGAAACAACCTGTTCTCCTCATCGCTAGTCGCTGTGGAGGTCAAGACGGGTAAAAGAGTCTGGCATCAACAGCTCGTGCATCACGATATCTGGGACTACGACCCGCCCAGCGCTCCGATTCTCGCCGACATTACGGTCGATGGCCGTCGCATTAAGGCTGTCGTCCAGTTGACGAAGATGGCGTTCGCCTATGTGTTCGATCGGACGAATGGAAATCCGGTGTGGCCGATCGAAGAACGAGCGGTGCCGCAAAGCGATGTGCCGGGGGAACACACGTCTGCAACGCAACGATTCCCCACAAAGCCTCCGGCATTCGACAGACAGGGAATGTCCGCGAATGACCTGATCGATTTCACGCCGCAGATCAAAGAGCTTGCGCTCAAAGCAATTGAGGGATATCGACTGGGTCCTTTGTTCACTCCACCGTCGCTTGTGGATTCAGCGAAAGGCACAAAGGGCACGTTGACCTTCCCGGGTTCCGGCGGAGCGAACTGGGAAGGCGGCGCATTCGATCCCGATACAGGATTCCTCTACGTTGCTTCTGCGACACGAACGGACACTGCCGTCTACGGCGTGGCACGGCCCCAGCCCGGCCAAACAGACCTGTCCATGATCGGCACTGCCAGTGTGGCTCCCAACGTCCAGGGCTTGCCGATCGTGAAGCCGCCATGGGGACGGATCACCGCAATCGACCTGAACAAAGGCGAAACGGCGTGGCAGATCGTTAACGGCGATACGCCACTGGATGTGAAAAACCACGCGCTCCTTAGAGGTGTGACTTTGCCCAGGACCGGCAGTCCTACACGCGCGGGGATCCTCGTGACAAAGACGCTCTTGTTTGCAGGTGAAGGTTATCAGGGGCAACCTTTCTTTCGAGCCTACGATAAGAAGACGGGAGCTGTTCTTTGGGAGACCCAAACCCCGGTGGGCCCGCAAACCGGATTGCCGATGACGTATCTCCACAAGGGGAAACAGTACGTTGTGTTCAGCGTGGAAGGTGATGCTGCAACTCGGACAGCCGCGCAAGTGGTTGCCTACGCGATGCCCTGACGGCCTGCGCTTGGCAGGACGGAGGCTGCCGCTAAAAAGTGCCTCCACAAGAAAGATGACGACAACCTTAATCACTCGTCCGCGGGAGGAACGATCATGCGTCGAGCTATTCCGTTACTGATGTTGTTTTTCGCGCCGCTTGCCTTTGCGCACCACGGCGCGGGCACATTCGACCTTGGCAAGACGGTTCAGCTTCAGGGAAAGCTGACCCGGATCGATATGATCAATCCCCACTCATGGCTCTATTTCGAGAATACCGATAAGACCGGCAAGCTCATGCGGTATCGATGCGAAATGCGATCCGCGCATGTGTTGCGGCGGTCGGGCTGGTCGGAAGACCTGTTCCCCATCGGCAAGCAGATCTCCATCGAGGCTTCGCCGGATCGGGCAGATCCCAATTCGTGTTATCTGCAGACGATCACATTTCCCAATGGAAGCCATATGGACCGGTACGGCCAGTACGTGAAAGCCGCAGGCGGCGCGGTCACCGAGATCCGAGGTCCGCTGGTCGCTCCGAATAACAAGCGTGAGTACCGCCGTTCGACCGGTGAACCGAATCTCGCCGGCGACTGGGCGCCCGAGCAAATGGTGATGGCCAATGCGCGCGGGACCGGCGGTGGCCTCGTTCCACTCAGCCAGATTGCTCAGCCAGCCGGTGAGCGCGCGGGAGGCGCCGCCAGAGGCGGTGGCGGAGCAGGACGAGGCGCTCGCGGAACAGGCCCTCAGCTGTACGGAGGCACGGAGTTAACCGAGCAGGGACAAAAAGAGGCCGCAAGCTTCACGCGTGATGACAATCCGCGATTCCGCTGTGAGACCACGAGCATCCTCTTCGACTGGACGTTCGATGGTCCCGTCAATCGCATCACCCAGAGTAAAGACACTATTGTGCTTCAATACGGACAGTTCGGACTCAAGCGCACCATCTACATGAACCTGAAGCAGCACCCGGCGAACGTAAAGCCAAGCCGTGCCGGACACTCGATCGGACGCTGGGAGGGCGATGTGCTCGTTGTGGATACGACGGGATTCGTGCCGGGAGTGCTTAATGCTCCCGTTCGTCACAGCGACAAGCTTCACGTTGTCGAGCGATTCACTCTCGATCCAAAGACGATGGCGCTGAGGCGAGAGTACACCGCTGAAGATCCGGTATATCTGAAGGGGAAGTACAGCGGATCCGACACGATCAATGTCGCGGATGCTCCATACGCTCCTGGAAAGTGCCAGGATCTGACGGTGGTCGATTATTCAAAGGAAGGACAGCGCGGGAAGTAGTAAGAAAAGAAATTTTGAGATTGGAAAGTCCTGCATTGGAGATTCGAGGTTGGAGATCGCAGATTGGACTTCTAAGCTGCAGTTCAATTTGAGCGGCGTAGCCGCATGCGGCCAGTTTCAGTAGAGGAACGGAAAGCTAATCCGACGCATAATTCCCTGAAAAAAGGTGTGCTCTGGGAAGCCACGACCGTAGAAATCATGGTGCTCGATGCCCGCATTTAAGCATGGTCCCGGAGGATTGCGACAGATTCATTGGTGAGGCAGAGCCCCCGTTCAGGAGATTACTCCACATCGCCCCCGGCCCAAAGCACACCGCCAAACGTTAGGTGGTGTGATGTTATGAGACACGGAAAGAAAAAGCAAAAGCCGGGGCAGGTTCAGGAGGATATGCCCGTGATTAACTCCAATGCCGCAGGCATCGACGTCGGATCGGCCGAGATTTGGGTGTCGATTCCACCGGACCGGGATGAAGAGCCGATCCGGCGATACGCGACGTTTACCGCAGATTTATATGCCTTGGCCGATTGGCTCAAGCAACGAGGAATCGAATCGGTGGCCATGGAATCTACGGGAGTGTATTGGATCCCCGTATTTGAAATCTTAGAACGGAAGGGTTTGCACGTCGTTCTGGTCAATGCGAAATATGCGAAAAATGTCGCCGGCCGCAAAAGCGATTGGCTGGACTGTCAATGGTTGCGCCTGCTGCACACCTTTGGATTGTTGCCCAGTTCGTTTCGCCCTGCGGCTGCGATCGCGACCTTGCGTTGCTACCTACGGCATCGGCAGATGTTGATCGAGTATGCCAGCGCGCATATCCAGCACATGCAGAAAGCCCTCACGCAGATGAACCTGCAACTGGCCAACGTGGTCGCCGACATCACCGGCGACACGGGGATGCGAATCATTCGAGCCATCCTGGGAGGCGAACGCGATCCTCAGCGTTTGGCGCAAATGCGCGACTACCGGACCAAGAATGATGAAGCCACCATTGCCAAAGCCTTGCAGGGCAACTACGAACCCCAGCATGTGTTTGCTTTAAAACAAGCGGTCGAATTATGGGATTTTTATCAACAGCAGAGGACGACTTGCGACCAGGAGATTGCTCAGTATCTCCATAATTTGGATTCGGCGGTTGATGTCGACTCCCATCCGATCCCGCCACCTCGCGCCCCCAAGAAGCGGCGCAACAGCCCCGGATTCAATTGTCGGTTGGAAACCTATCGGATTTTGGGAGTGGATTTGACCCAGATTGATGGCATCAGTGAATCGTCCGCGTTAACCATCTTGTCGGAAATCGGAACGGACTGGAGTCGCTGGAAAACCGAAAAGCATTTTGCGTCGTGGCTGACTCTATGTCCCAACAACAAGATTTCCGGAGGCAGAATCCTTCAACGGCGGACCCGCAAATCGTCCAACCGAGTCCACGATGTGCTGTGTGTATGCGCTCAAACTCTATTCAACAGCCGGAGTGCTTTGGGTGCTTTTGCACGACGCATGCGCTCACGGCTGGGACCTCAAAAGGCCATCGTGGCCATCGCTCATAGACTGGCGCTGTGGATTTACCGTTTACTCCGATTCGGCAAAACTTACGTCGACATCGGTCAGGACGCCTACGAGCAACTAGAGTGCGCCCCATCGACTGGAAGGTTTTCCCGAACAAATTAGGACAAGTGGATCGGCTTTAGCGACCGCAAGGGGCAGGTTGGGCGTAATCGTCGGGGCTGTGGTAAGTGTGGGAAAG
>Ga0068859_100002286_pt1 | contig 19453 bp, 12 predicted proteins | sample KBSSwiS22_FD_66585 | JGI IMG/M metagenome (GOLD analysis project Ga0068859, IMG submission 66585) | Switchgrass rhizosphere microbial communities from Kellogg Biological Station, Michigan, USA - KBS Switchgrass S2-2 | ecosystem: Host-associated > Plants > Roots > Rhizosphere > Soil ...
GCCATTGCGGTCTCTTGGAGAAGATCGACGACAGCCGATACCGGCTCACGTCCGAGATGCACCGGCGCAAACGCTATCGCGTCGGGTACGCCGCGCTTGGTCACGACAGCTCGTTTCAACGTGCCGTGCAAGACAGCCTCGTGCTCGCAGCGAAGAGCGAGGACATCGAGCTCATCACCCTCGACAACCGGCGCAATGCCAAGATGGCGCTGCGCAATGCCGATCAGTTGATCAAGGAACGGGTCGATCTCGCGATCGAGTTCCAGATTGACGAGGGGGCCGCCGCGGCGATCTCCGCGCGGTACGTCCAGGCCGGCATTCCGTTCATCGCGGTGCACGTGCCGCATCCTGGCGCCACGTACTACGGGGCCAACAATTATCAGGCTGGTCTGCTGGCCGGGCACTATCTCGGCCGCTGGGCCAAGAGCCGGTGGAACGGTCAGGTCGACGAAGTGATTCTGGTCGACGCCGCGCGGACCGGCAGCCTGGTGCACGGCCGCATCGACGGCGTCAGTGCCGGCCTGCGCGAAACGTTACGCGAGGTGATGACCACCTGCCCGGTGGTGTCGATTGATGGCGACGGTCAGTTCAACTTGTCGCTCGAGCGCGTGCGGCAGCACCTGAAGCGATCCGAGAAGAAGCGCGTGCTCGTCGGCGCGCTGAACGACTCGAGTGCCCTCGGCGCGGCGCGCGCCTTTCAGGAATGCGGGCGCGCGGCCACTTGCGCGATCGTCGGCCAGAACGCCGAGCCTGATGCCCGCGCGGAACTGCGGCAGGCCCGGACGCCGCTCATCGGATCGGTCGCGTACTTTCCGGAGCGCTACGGCGAAGAGCTGATTGCGCTCGCGCTCGACATCCTGGGGCAGCGGCCGACCCCGCCGGCCAAGTTCGTCCGCCATCAAGTCATCACGGCCTCGAACCTGTCGCACTTCTATCCGAACGACGCCCTGCTCGACTTGAAGGGACCCGGCGCCTGACGGCCGGCGCGGCCTTCGCCCCGGACCCGTACCGCCTCCCCGGCGCGAGGCGTTCTGCCTGATAGAACCTGAACGCCCTGCGGCCTCCCGCCAGAGGTCAAACCTCCTTACCGCCAACGACTGACGATTTTGCCGTCAGAACAGGCGGTGGAACCGGTACCGCCCAGCCCTTCGCCCTATCCAATGGTCGACTCCTCCCCCGTTCCATCAGAAGAAACAACAAGGTCATCGGCACAACTCATTGAGCCGGCCGCCGCGGCCCCCCACACTGGCCCCGCAACGAAAAACTTGGCCGGTCTGGAGCTCGCCCGGGCTCCGCCGGATGTCTGCACGTGAGGAGGAAGATGTGAGGTTCATGTCGCCCCGAGGCATTGCTCTCGGCTGCGTGCTCGCCCTGCTGCTGGCGTGCACATCATCGCTCTACGCACAAGGCCTGACCGGACAGATCGGCGGTACCGTTCTCGACAACTCGAAGGCCGCGATTCCTGGCGCGACCGTGGCCGTGCGCAACACCGGCACTCAGGCCACACGCGAGACCGTGACCGACGCGCAGGGCGCGTTCGTCATTACGAACATTCTGGCGGGGACCTACGATCTCAAGGTCACGCTTGCCGGGTTCAAGACGTACGAACAGAAAGGCATCGTCGTCACGTCGACCGAGCGCGTGGCCCTCTCGGCTATCGCGTTGGAAGTCGGCGGCGTAGCCGAGGCCGTCACCGTGCAGGCGGAGGCCATGCGCGTGCAGACACAGAGCGGCGAGCGATCGGCGACGATCACGGCCTCGCAGATTCAGGACATCGGCCTGAAGGGTCGCGACTTCATGGGCGCCTTGCAGTTGCTGCCGGGCGTGGTCGACACACGCAATCGCGAAGCGCCGGGCTGGGGCTCGGTCGCCGGCATGACGATCAACGGCCAGACGTCGTTCAATTTCTCGTATGACGGTGTGACGAACAAGGACACCGGCTCGAACTCCGGCAATTACGCGGCACCGGCGTTGGACTCGATCGCCGAAGTGAAGGTCCAGGCGTCGAATTTCCAGGCCGAATACGGACGCAGCTCCGGCGCGACCATCACCGTCGTGACCAAGAGCGGCAGCCGCAACTTCCACGGCTCGGGCGCGTACTACAAGCGCGACGAGCGGCTGAACGCCAACATCTGGGATCGGCAGAGACAATGTGATGCCAACCCGTTGGTCAACGGCGTGGCGAATGCCAACTGCAGCAAACCACGCTACCGCTACGACAACACGGCCTGGACCCTGGGCGGGCCCGTGCTCATCCCGGGCACGAAGTTCAACCACGATCGAAACAAGCTGTTCTTCTTCTTTTCGCAGGACCTGCTGCCCCGGACCAACCCCGGCGACTTGCTGCAGAGCACGATGCCAACCGAGGCCGAGCGACGGGGCGATTTCTCCCAGACCGTCAATTCGTCGGGCCAGCGCATCAATATCAAGGATCCACTGCTGGCTGGCGCGTGCAACGTGAACTCCGGCGGGCCTGCCTGCTTCGCGAACAACATCATTCCAGCCAACCGCATCAATGGGTTCGGAGCGCTGATGCTGGGGCTGTTTCCGCTGCCGAACGCCACGGACCCGACGGGCAACCGCCAGTACAACTACACCTATCAGAACGTGCTCGATCTGCCGAAGAACGACCAGGTCGCCCGCGTGGACTACAACGTCAAGGACGGCACGACGTTCTATTCCCGCGTGCAGTTCGGTAATGAGGTGAACTCGCGCGGCTACAACGGGTTCCTCGGCGCCGGCACCGGCAACGGCGGCAACGCGAACTGGCCGCAGTTCAACACGTCCTACGAGATCAAGTCGGTGAGCCTCGTGAATACGCTGCTCCACACGATCTCGCCGACCACCGTGCTCGAGGTGACGTACGGTGTGAACTGGGCGCGGCAGTCTGTGTCGTGGCTGGGGCAGCAGACGCTCGACCAGAATACGCGGGCCGGCGTCCTGAACAACCTGCCGCAGTTCTTCCCGACGGCGAACCCGCTGAACCTGATCCCGAACATGAGCTTTGGCGGCAACAACGCGCAGCCGAATACGCGCGGCATCGGCATCTCCGATCGGTTCCCGTTCAACGCCAAGAACATCATCGCGGACTACAGCGCGAACCTGACGAAATTGCACGGCTCGCACAATATGAAGGCGGGCGTGTTCGTCGAGCACACCGCGCGCCCGGCCCCGCGTGCGGCGACCTTCAATGGCAGCTACGACTTCAACGCGAACACGAACAACCCATTCGACGCGAACTTCGGGTTTGCCAACGCGCTGCTGGGATCGATCAACGCCTACACCGAGTCCACAGCGAAGCCCTTTGCGCAGGGCCGCTTCAACCAGGTCGAGTTCTTCGCACAGGACAACTGGCGCCTCAAGCGGAACTTCACCGTGGACTACGGCGCCCGCTTCTACTACATCGGACCAACCTACGTGGCGGGCCAGGACATCGCCTATTTCGATCCAAATGGCTGGGCAGGCGGCAGCGCCCCGCAGCTGTTCCAGCCGGTCTGCCCGAACAACGCGGCCACGTGCTCCGGCACGGCGCGGCTGGCCAAGAACCCGGTCACCGGTGACGTGCTGAACAACACCTACATCGGTAAGCTCGTGGCCGGCTCGGGCGACTTCTACAACGGCATGAAGGTCGTCAAGCAGACCGTGTACGACGGCAAGGGCATCCTCGTTGCGCCCCGCGTCGGTTTTGCGTGGGACATCACCGGCGACGGAAAGACGGCGGTTCGCGGCGGTGCGGGCATCTTCTACGATCGGTACCAGGACGATGTCATCCTGTCGCTGACCGAACAGCCGCCGCTGCTCGACACGCGCACGACGAACTTCACGACCATCCCGACGCTGCTCAACTCGCAGCTCGTCCAGAGCCCTCGCGGTGTCACGGCGTTCGCGCCGTTCCAGGTGCCCACCGTCTACAACTGGAGCGTCGGCGTCCAGCGCGAGTTGCCCTTCAAGATGGTGGCGGACGTCGCCTACGTCGGCAATGCGAACCGGCACAATCCGGTGACTCGCCAGATCAACAACGTGCCCTACGGGACGACCCGGTTGGATCTGAACCCGCAGAACGCTGACCCGACGCAGAACAAGACGTCACCCATCGCGACCGACTATCTGCGGCAGTATCGCGGGTTCGGCGGCATCGGCATTCAGGACTGGATCGGATACGCGGACTACCAGTCCATCCAGGTGTCCGTGAACCGGCGGTTCTCGAACGGCTTCTCGTGGGGGGCGTCTTACACGGGTGCGCGCCGAAAGACGATCGGCACGTTCGATCCGTTCCTGACCGAGGCCGAGAACAAGGCGAGGAACTACCAATACGCGACGGGCGCCAACGGCAGCCGGCCCCACGTCCTGACAATCAACTACAACTACCAGGTGCCGGGTCTCGGCAAGATCTGGGACAACGCCATCGTCAAGGGTGTGGCCGATGGGTGGCAGATCTCGGGGATCAGCTCCTTCCTCACCGGCACGCACTCGAGCTTCAGCTACTCGTTCACGGGCGCGCCGTTCAACGACATGACGGGCGGCGGCATCGGCGGCGCGCGCGTCACGCTGGCGTGCGATCCGACCCTGCCGCGAAACGAACGCACGCTCACGCGCCAGTTCAAGACCGAGTGCATCCAGCCCGGCGGGCCGACGACGTCGGCTGGTGACATCTACTACCTCGGGAAATCCACAAACGACGAGTGGATCAACATGGGCTATTCGAACCACGACATCACGATCTTCAAGAACTTCGCGATGGCGAGCCGGCGCAATCTGCAGGTGCGGATCGAGATGTACAACGCCTTCAATGCCCTCGAACCTGGAACGGTCAACACCGCGGCGCAGTTCAACTTCGCCACCGGCGAGCAGACCAATCAGGCGTTTGGGACGGTGACGGCCGCGCGCACGGCGTCCCAGCGGGTCATCCAGTTGGGGTTGAGGTTTACGTTCTAGACAGGTACGACAGGTGCGTCGGGTTGGCGAGTGCCGGCCCGACGCGCCTGGTTATTCTCGGGAAGGCCGTTCTGCATGGCGGAACGGCAGAGCGGCGTGTCCTGCGGTGCCCACCTCGTGTGGCCTGCGGGATTCTGCGGCATTCGGCCGAACTGCGCGCGATCCATCTCGACCCCCAGTTCCACGACAGCAAACGCCCCGCGCCGGTCGCAATCAGCCCTTGCCACTCGCGGGCGACCGATGCCACGCTGTCAACGCTTTCATGAGACCCAACATGGTCCGGACGCGCCAACCGGCGCCGCCGGGCTCGCGTTGCGTTGTGGGATGACGGAGGGACGCGCTGATGCAAGTCGCGATGCACAACTGGATGCGGGCAGAGCCGATCGAAGTGACGATTGCGCGACTGGCCAAATGTGGCTACGACGCCATCGAAATCAGTGGCGAGCCGGAACGCTACGACACGAAGCACGTCGGTAAGCTGCTGAAGGACCACCGGCTGGTCTGCTGGGGGAGCGTGACGCTGATGATGGGCGATCGCAACCTGCTCACGGCCGATGAGAAGAACCGCGCGATGTCCGTGAAGTACGTCAAGGACACCATCACGATGGTGAAGGAGCTGGGCGGCAAGGAAATCACGATCGTGCCGTGCACGGTCGGCAAGCTCACCCCCGAGGCGTCACCCGAGGAAGAGTGGAAGTGGGCGGTCGAAAGCCTCAAGCAGTGCTACGAACACGGCGAGAAGGAAGGCATCCGCCTGGCCCTCGAGCCGCTCAACCGGTTCGAGACCTACTTCGTCAGCCGCTCCGATCAGGCATTGCTGCTGGCCGAGACGGTCGGGCCGCACTGCGGCGTCTGTCTCGACGCCTTCCACATGAACATCGAAGAGAAAGACATGCACGCGGCCATCCGCAAGGTGGGATCGCGTCTGGCCGACTTCCATGTCGCCGACAACAACCGCATGGCTTGCGGCATGGGCGCGCTCGACTGGAAGAAGATCATCGGCACGCTCAAGGACATCGGCTACGACGGCGCGCTCACGGTCGAGTTCGTCGCGCCCGTCGATCGCACGCCCGCCAATCCGTACAAGAACGCGATGGAGCAGGGCCACGTCGAGCTGTCGGCCGACGAACTGAAGTTCATGATCGATCACGGCACCGGCAATCTCTCCGACGAGTTCTACTCGTGGCTCGTGGACGAGACGATCAAGACACTTAGAAGAAGTATGTAGACATCTGTCGGTGCTGAAGGTGCTGAAGGTGCTGAAGGTGCTGAAGGTGCTGGGGTGCTGAAGGTGCCAGGAACGCACTGACGATTGCCAACCATTCGATTTGAGTAGGCAGGCGTGGCCGGTTCCTTGATCTTTCAGCACCGCCAGCACTCCGGCACCACCAGCACCGACAGGTGCTCGTATCTCCTTTTCCCATGAAATCCGTCCTCCTCATCGGCACCCTCGACACCAAAGGCCCGGAGATTGCGTACCTGCGCGATCGCCTGCAGGCTCTCGGTGTCGGCACCGTCGTGGTGGACTCCGGCATTCTCGGCGAGCCGCTCGATATCGTGCCGGACGTGACGCGCGAGGAAGTGGCGCGGCTGGCCGGAACGACGATTGACGCGTTGCGACAGGCCGGCAGTCGCGGCAAGGCCGTGCACGGCATGCTCCCGGGTCTTCGCGCCCTGGCGCTGAATCGCTATGCCGACGGCCGTCTGCACGGCGTGGTGACGCTCGGCGGCGCGGAGGGGGCCGTGCTCGGTGCCAGCGCCATGATGGTGTTGCCCATTGGCGTGCCGAAGATCATCGTCACGCCCATCGCCTCCGGTCATCGCAAATTTGGTCCCCTCATTGGCACGAAGGACATCATCGTCATCCACTCCGTCATCGACATCCTGGGGCTGAATCCCATCAGCACGACGATCTTCGACAACGTTGCGGCCGCGCTGGCCGGGATGGTCCACCACGGCCACGTCCTCGCGATCACGGGTGGGCAGCGACGCGTCGGCGTCACGATGCTGGGCCAGACGACGAAGGGCGTGATGGTGGTCCGTGACGAACTGGCGAAGCACGGGTATGAGGCCGTCATCTTCCATGCGAACGGCGTCGGCGGCCAGGCCATGGAAGAGCTGGCGGAGCAGGGGCTTTTCGACGGCATCGTGGACTACACGACGAACGAGCTGAGTGGCGAGATCCAACACGGGTTTCACGACGCGGGCCCCGAGCGGCTCCGGCGTATTGGCCGGCTCGGCATTCCACAGGTCGTGGTGCCGGGCGGGCTCGACTTCGCAACGCACGGCAGGGCAGAGTCCATTCCTTCGACGCTCAAAGGCCGCGCCGAGTACTTTCACAATCCCGAGTTCACGCTCGTGCGCACGTCCCTCGAGGAAATGCGCGAGATGGGCCGTCGGTTTGCCGAACGCCTGAATGAAGCGACGGGTCCGGTGGCGGTGATGGTGCCGACCGCGGGTCTGTCCATTCCGAACGTGCCCGGCGGCTTGTTTTGGGATCCGCCGGCCGACGCCGCGTTCCTCGACGCTGTCCGCGCCGGCCTGCGGCCCGGTATCGAGATATCGACACACGATCTACACGTGAACGACGCGGCGTTCGCGACGTTGACCGCGGAGAAGTTCGTGCAGCTGATGCGCGGACACGCGTCGTGAGGCCGTCGCGCGCGTGACGGGCGATTCAACCACGGAGGCCGGACGTCCGGCGCAAGGGTCATGTCCAAAGCTTTGACAACAGACGTTCGCCAGTCGCTCGAGGCCATCGTCGGCCCCGATCACGTGTCCACGCGTGACACGGACCTTCTGACGTATTCAGTCGATGCGTACTGGATGCCGCAGATGTGGCTCGATCGCGGCCACCGCACGCCGACGCCTGATGTGGTGGTACATCCCGCGTCGACCGAAGAGGTCGCCGCCATCGTGCGCATTGCCAACGAGCAGCGCATGCCGGTGGTGCCGTGGGGCGGTGGATCCGGGACGCAAGGTGGTGCGCTGCCGATTCATGGAGGGATCACCGTCGACTTGAAGCGAATGAACCGCATCCTCGAGATCAACGAACGGTCGTTCACGGTCACGGGACAAGCCGGCGTGAACGGGGGGCAGCTGGAGTGGGCGCTGAACGATCGTGGCTTCACCCTGCCGCACTATCCAGCATCCGCCAACTGCGCGACCCTTGGCGGCTACCTCGCGCCGCGAGGCTCCGGGACGATCAGCACGAAATACGGGAAGGCCGAAGATCTGGTGATGAGCATGGAGGTCGTGCTCGGTGACGGCACGATCATCCGCACGCCCGTCGTGCCGAATCACGCGTCGGGCCCTGACTTCATGCGCCTCTTCCTCGGTTCGGAGGGCACCTTCGGCGTGATCACCGAGGCCACGATGCAGATCACCCGCCTGCCGGAGGCGCGGCTGTTCCGGGCGTTGTTGTTCAAGGATGTTGCGACCGGGCTCGAAGCGGGCCGCCGCATGATGACGAGCCGGCTCGATCCGCTCGTGATTCGCATGTACGACCCGCACTCGACCGCGTTGCTCGTGAAGCGCGTCCTCGGGTACGAGCTTTCGGGCGCCTACATGATCATTGGCTTCGACGGCTTCGCCGACATCGCGGCGCTGCAGGAGCAGCGGGCGATGCAGGTCTGCCTGGAGCTTGGCGCGCAGGATCTCGGCCGCGAACCGGGACAACGGTGGTGGGACCATCGGTACGATTTCTACTATCCGCCGCACACGCTGAAATTGCCGGCGATGTACGGCACCATCGAGACCGTCTCCACGTTCGATCGCATCGAGAAGCTCTACGACGCGAAGAAGGCCGCGATCGAGGGCACCTTCGGTCACCTCGGCGTCGAGTACATCGGGCACTTCTCACACTGGTGGCGCTGGGGCGCGAGCCTGTACGACCGGTTCCTCCTCAAGGAGGCGCCGGAAGATCCCCGCGAAGCGCAGGTCTTGCACGACCGCGTGTGGGACGTGGCCGTGCACACATCCCTCGAGCACGGCGGCATGGTCAACGAGCACCACGGCGTCGGGTTGAAGTTGAGCCGCTTCATGCCCGCGCAGTACGGCGCAGCGTGGCCGTTGATGGAGCGGATCAAAGACGCGATGGATCCGAACCGCATCATGAATCCAGGCAAAGTCGGATTCGAAGGGAAGCAGTCGTGAGCGCGACCACGAAGCCAGACGCGGCGGCGACGACCGAAGGGTGCCGATACTGCTGGATGTGCCGCCAAGCGTGTCCCGTAGGTCATGTGACGGCGCGCGAGACCTACACGCCACACGCGTGGGCGCTGACGATTGAGTCGGTGAAGCGCGGACAATTGCAGTGGACTCCCGAAGTCACCGATGTGCTCTGGGCCTGCGCCGACTGCGGTCTCTGTCAGGCGCACTGCGTGACCGATCGTCCTCTGCCCGAGGCCATCGTCGCGGCCCGTACGAGCGTCGCGTCGAACGGCGACGCCGCGCCGGCGGTGCGGGCGATCGACGAGAAGCTTCGCGCTCATGCGAATCCCTATCGATCAGACACGCCCCTGTCGCGCGGCGGGAAGGGGCCGACGGCGCTCTTTGTCGGCGACGCAGGGCTGCATTTGGGTGCGGCCGAGATCGCGGCGGCCGTCCGGTTGCTCTCCGCCGCCGGACGTACGGTCGTTCAGATTTGCGAGGGGCAGTCGAGCGGGTTACTTGCCAGTTCGCTCGGGTTGCGCGATACCGCGGTCACGCTCGCGAAGGCGGTACTGGCCGAGATCGCGCGCGCCGGCGCCACCGAGGTGCTGGTGCTGGGCGCGGGGGATCAATGGACTTTCGAGCACGTGTATCCCTTCCGTCTCGGTCTCGACTGGCCCGCGGGTGTCATCGTGCGCGACGTCGCCGATGTGCTGGCCGACGCGCACGCGCAACGTGCCCTCCCGCTGAGGCCGCACGAGGCCGGCGCTTACGCATACGTTGATCCGTGTCACACCGCGCGCATCGGCCGCTCGCGCCAAGCGCCACGAGCCTTGCTCGCGGCGGCCTTCGGCGCGGCTCACGCGCGCGAGCTGTTCTGGCGCGAGCATCGCGGCCATCCCTGCGGGTCGGTCGGCGGGCTGCAGTTCACGCACCCCGACATTGCCGGCCGCCTGAGCGACGCCCGACTGGAGGATGGTAAGGCGTCGGGAGCCGGATGGCTCGTCACCGACGATCCGGCGTGCCTCTCTCACCTGCGCGGACGCGCGTCGACTGGCGGCGTGCCGGTACGCGGCCTTTATGAGTCGCTGGCCGAGCGCCTCTGAAGCCCGACAACCGCCGAGCGGGTTCCGCCATGTGAAACCCACGAGCGGGCTCGGGCCTCAACTCTGGCCTGATTTTCGTGTCACGCGCCCTTTGGGCAACGGCCGGTCGTCGAGTTCGTGACCCGCGGCTTACAATCGGCCCACGACGAAAGAGCAGTTTCGCGAGCGGCGAGTGCCGCGCGAGAGGGATACCTATGCGAGTGCAGAAGCTACTGGCGGCGTTGATTGTGCTGTCGACCGCCACGGTCTGGGGCGCCGACTTCCTGACCGAGGGCGTCGACAACGGCCGGACCGGCTGGGTGAAGGACGAAAAGATCTTCACGACCGCAAACGCCAAGGACATCAAGCTGCTGTGGAAGTTGAAGCTCGACAGCACACCTCGAGCGATGCACAACCTCTTTGCCCCGCTCATTGCGGAGCGTGTGACGACGGCGCAGGGCCCGAAGGAAATTGGCGTCGTGGCTGGCGTGACTGATGACCTGTTCGGTATCGACGTGACGACCGGCAAACAGCTGTGGCACCGCCATTTCGACACGACCCTGACGAACCTGGCGCCGGTCAACAACACGCTCTGTCCGGGCGGGCAGACGGCCGTGCCGACGCTGGCGCAGACCGCGCCTGGCGTTTATACGATCTACGCCGTTTCGTGGGATGGCCGGCTTCGCCAGGTCAACCTGGCTGATGGGTCGGAAATCGTCCCGGCCGAGAAATTCATTCCAGGGAATGGCAAGCCGTACGCGTTGAACCTCAAGGACGGCGTGATCTACACCGCTAGCGCGCAGGGCTGTGGCGGCGTGACCAATTCCTTCTATTCGTACGACCTGAAGACCAAGGTCGCCAGCACGTTCATTCCGGCGGGTGGTGGACTTTGGGGCCGCCGTGGCGCGTCCGTCGCGCCGGACGGCACGGTGTATCTGGGCACGGGTGACGGTCAGTTCAACCCGGCCACCAAGAGCCTCGGCAACGCGATCGTGGCCGTGAAGCTGGACGCCAACAAGCAGTTGCAACTGACCGACTATTTCGGTGCGCCGAACGCCAACTGGCTCTGGCGCCGCGACCTCGATGTGAACACGACACCGGTCGCCTTCGATTACCGCGGCCGCAAGTTCCTCGTCGGCACGAGCAAGGGATGCCGGATGTGGCTCCTCGATCGCGACGCGCTCGGTGGAGACGATCACCGGACGTCGCTCTACACGACGCCGCTGCTCTGTAACGACGCGCAGGCGTTCGATGGGCGCGGTATCTGGGGCGCGCTGAGCACTTGGCAGGATGCCGCCGGCACACAGTGGCTCCTCGCGCCCTTCTGGGGTGCCGTCAGCAAGGAGTTCACGCCGCCCATCAGCTACGGTCGTCCGGCGCACGGTGGCGTGGGCGCGTACAAGGTCGAACAGCGCGCCGGGAAATGGCAGCTCACGCCCGCCTGGCTCTCGCGCGACATGAACCTGGCTGAGGAAACCGTGATTGCCAACGGCGTCGTCTTCGCGTACGACGCAGGCGAGGACGCGACGCAGGTCGTGCAAGACGCAGCATGGGATGAGCCCGGCGGCCCGCGGTACGGCGGTGGTCTCAGCAGCGGTCCCGATCGCCGCATTCCCGGATCCAAGTTCGCGACGCTCTACGCGCTCGACGGCCAGACCGGCAAGGAACTCTGGTCGAGCGGCACGCAGATTACGTCGTGGAATCACTTCAGTGGGTTGACCGTCGCCAACGGCCGCGCGTACATCGCGACGTTCGACGGCACCTTGTACAGCTTCGGCATCGGCCGGTAGGCGGAGGATTTCCTGATGCGCGCGCGACGCTCTCTTTTCGTTGTCCTCATCGCCACACTCACGGGCGGCGTGCTCGGCGCTCAGGTCGGGCGCGGCACCACGGAGTGGCTGACGGCTCACGCGGATGCACAGCGGACCTCCTGGATCCGCACGGATCCGGCGATTTCCGTGGATGCCATGTCGAAGCCGGGCTTCGAACTGCAGTGGAAGCAGAAGCTCGACAACCAGGCCCGGCAGTCGATGGGCCTGGCACAAGGCGTGACGGCGAATGGCGTCACGTTGTTCGTGCCGACGTCGCTCGTCGCGGGCAGTTCCAACAACATCTACGCGATCGACAACGATACCGGCTACGTCGTGTGGCAGCGGCACTTCGATGCGGCGATGCCCGCGCCAACCGCCGCGTGTCCAGGTGGTATCACGGCTGCCGCGACCCGCATCGTCACACTGATGCCGTCGATCCCAGCGCCCGCTCGCGCAGGAGGAGGTGGCCGCGGCGGTGCCGGGTACCGGAGTGCGCTTGGCGCGCCCGGCGAAGGTGTACCCGTTGAGGCGCGCGCGGGTGGTCCCGCGCGCGGTGGCGCGCCAGCTCCGCCGGCAGCGGCTGGTCCCGCAGGCGCTCCGCCCGCCGGTCAACCTGCTGCGGGTGGCGGTGCGGCACGCGGCACGGTGCCCGCCGGTCCGGCCGCCCCGCAAGGTGCTGCTGGTCCCGGACGCGGCGCACAGCCTCTGGGGGGCGGCGTCCCTGGCGCGCCTCAAGGCGCCAGCACGGGTGGTGGGCTAGGCCGCCCATCCGGCGTGATGTACGCCGTGTCGAGCGACGGCATGCTGCACGTGCTGGGTCTCCAGTCGGGCAAGGATCTCCAGAAGCCCGCTGCGTTCGTCCCCGCCAACTCGCGCTGGTCCGATCCGATTGCGATCGACACCACGATGTACGCGGCGACGAGCCAGGGCTGCGGCGGGGCTCCCAACGGAATTTTCGCGATCGATCTCGCCGCGCCAGACAAGCCAGTGACATCGTGGAAGACCAACGGCGGCAGCGTGGTTGGAGCCGTCGCCTTCACCACCGACGGCACGCTCATCGCCGCGATCGGCGCGGGACAGGTCACCGGTGACGGGCGCGCGAACGCGATCGTCGCGCTCGACGCGAAAACATTGCAGGTGAAGGATTGGTACACACAGCCGGACGCGGAGTTCGTCACGGGGCCGACGATCGTTCGTGACGGGGATCGTGACGTCGTGGCCGCGGCGACGAAGGATGGTCGCGTCCTTCTGCTCAATGCGTCGTCACTGGGTGGCGCGAACCACTCCACGCCGCTCTATGCGTCGGCGAAGCTGACTTCAGCGACAGGAAGCATTGCGGCTGATGCGCTGGCGACGTGGCGCGAAGGCGCCGCGGATGCCCCGGGTGCGTCGTGGGTACTCGTACCTGTGTCGGGCCAGCCAGCTGCGTCACCAGCGACCAACGGCGCCATCTCGTCGGGTGCGGTCGTTGCGCTCAAGCTGACGAGCACGGGCGGCGCTCCGTCGCTCCAGGCTGGTTGGACATCGAGCAACCTCATGTCGCCGACGACCCCGATCGTCGTGAACGGTGTGGTGTTCGCTCTCGCGACGGGCCGGGCACCTGCGGCGGCCGTGCTGCACGCCTATGACGGCGTGTCGGGTAAGGCGCTCTGGAACAGTCAGCGATCGATGACCTCTGCGGCCTCGCCTGCGAGCTTCTGGAGTGCGCTGGGGCAGATTTACGTCGGCGGAACGGACGGCACGGTGTACGCGTTCGGTTTTCTCGACGAGCGACGATAACCCTTCAGTTCGGTGGTGAGGCCGGTGGTACGACCGGCGCGCTTGGTCCCTGCGTTGGGCCTTGTGTTGCGGGCGCCGAAGGCTCGGTCGGCGGCGATGCCGCCGCGGGCGTTGGCGTCGCTGGCGTCGCCGGCAATGTCCAGGCGCCGTTGTCACACGTCCACGCGTCGCCGGGTTTCGGTCCGGCACACGTTACCGCTGGCGTCGCTGAAGCAGGCGTAGATGTCCGGCTCGCCGTCGGCCCTTGCGTGGGCGGCGTTGGATCCGCGCTGCCGAGTGTCCACAGGCCGGCCTGGCACGTGAGGCCTGGTCCAGGTTGTTCGGTCACGCAACCGTTGGCGCGGTCGATGTGACCGCCGCCCGTCGCGGCCGGCGGCGTCGTCACACCGGACGTCATCACCCACTTACCGTTCTCACATGTCCACGACGGTCCGGGCGTCGGACCTCCACACGTCGGTGCTGGTGCGGCGTCGGTCGTGGACGCGCTCGTCAGGCCTGGAGGTAGCAGCACGGCTCGCCTTCCTCTGCTGGCGGGCGCGGGCGCCGACTGCGTTTGATTTGGGCTGAGGGTGACCACCGCTGCGCGCGGGCTGCTGTGTCTCGCCGCCAGAAGCGCGCCCGATCCGACGAGGGCAACCACCGCGAGCGCGGCGAGCACACGCCTCTCGCTATTCCGTGGAGGGCTGGCTTTCTGCGCATCTGAGTTGAATAGTGAACTCATGATGGCCTCCTGAGGGACGAGAACGGCCGCTGAGCCCTGGGCCGGTTGGCCCAGGGCTCCCGCTCTGGTTAGTTCGATGGTGGCGCAGGCAATGCGCCCGGCGCTGCGGGTGCTGGTTGCGCTGGCGCCGCGGGCTCAGGTGCTGACGGTGCAGGTGCTGCGGGTTCCGCCGATGGAGTTGGAACCGTTGGCGCCGGCGTGATCGGCTCGGGCGGCGTTGCTGATACGGGCGGAGTCCACGAGCCGTTCTGGCAGGTCCACGCAGCGCTCGGTTGGAACCCCGCGCACGCGGTCGCACCGGGAGCGATCGTCTTCTTGGGCTCCGGCCTTGCCGTTGCCTTTGACGCCGGCGCTACTCTCTTGGGCGCCACGGTTGGTTTGGGTGCTGCTGCTGGACTCGCGACCGGTGACGGATCGCTGGCGACCGTCGGCGCAACCGCAGCAGTCTGCTCGCCCTGAGGCACCACTTGCTCAGTGCTCGGCGTCGACGCAGCCGGTGCATCCGAAACGGTTTGCGTCTGCGTCGCCACGACTGGGCGCGGTCCGCTGTGTCTTGCTGCGACCAGCGCGCCTGAGGCGATCAGACACACGCCTGCGATGGCGGCGAACACGCGGTTTCTTGCGTACAACGGTCGTTCGGGTTCTTGGATCTCGGTGTCAAATAAGCCTAGGCTCATGACGACCTCCTGACACCCTACGTATCAAGAACCGTTCCCAGCCAGGCGCGCCGCCGCGACAGCGTTTTTAGGCCGATATTTCAGAATTGTGCCGAGCGGACAGGCGAAGAGTAGGAACGAACCGGGTAATCAATAGCGGACGGCAGGCGAAGGCGAGCACGACGGGTCTTCAGCACGCGTCGTGCCCGCCCTGTGCCTCACGCAGCCGGGATCTTCAGGATCTGCCCAACTTTGATCAAGTTCGGATCCTTCAACTGGTCTTTGTTCGCCTCGAAGATCTTCATGTAGGCGTTCGCGTTGCCATAGAAGTGTTTGCTGATCTTCGACAACGTGTCGCCGGCTGCGACGGTGTACGTCTGCGTCTGAGCCGGCGTCGGCAGCGACGCGTCGATGGCCAGATCAAGCGACAGATCTCCGAAGGTCGGATCGACTGACTTGATCGCGGTCCAGACCAGGTTTTTCGCCTGTTCGGACGGCGCCGCGCCTTTGATCATCAGCTTGTTGTCCTGCACGTGCAGGTTGGTGAGGTGCACGCCGTTTTGTGTGATGACGGCGAGAGCGGGTGCGTATTTGGTCTTGAGTGTTTCGAGTTGGTCCATGAGGCAGATCCTTTCGTGCGCGGGGAGATCTTCCACTCTAGACCATCGGACTCTCGACGACGTGACAAGCCGTCACGGCCACCGGCCGTTGTGGCACGACGCGATTGACATCGACGTTCGTGTCGGCCGGATGCGGTGAAGGCCGCGCGGTTTTTCCGCGGATTTCACAGCGACGCACCAACCGAAGTGTCATTTTCCGAGTGGTTTGCCCTCCTATTACCGACGTTTCTGCCGATTGGTCCCTTGTTAGGGGCTCTCGTGTACCGCACGAGTTCGAGAAAGGAGATGTCTGTGACCGGTCCGACCGCCGCTCCGCCCGTGCCGAAGCCGTTGACGGATCCGCCCGGCAACCTGCTGGCGCCCTCGCTCGAGTTCTATCGTTCGCTGGTCGAGAGCCTGCCGCACAACATCATGCAGAAGAACCTGGAGGGCCGCTTCACGTTCGTGAACGCGCGCTTCTGCCAGACGATCGGGCGTCCGCGTGAGGAACTGATCGGCAAGACGGACTTCGAGTTGTATCCCGAAGAACTCGCGCTGAAGTATCGCGCCGACGATCGCTTCGTGATCGAGTCAGGCGAGACGTTTGGCGTGTTCGAGACGCACCAGTCGGCCACCGGCAAGACGTTCATTCAGGTGGTGAAGACGCCCGTGCGTGATGCGGACGGCACGATTAGCGGCGTCCAGTGCGTGTTCTGGGACGGCACCGAACGCAACGTGATGGAAGAGCAGCTCCACCTCGAACGCGAGCTGCTGCGCGCGATGCTCGACACGAGCCCGGACAGCATCTATTTCAAGGACGAGCACTCGCGCTTCCTCAAAGTCAGCAAGTCGCTGGCCGACACCGTGGGACTGACGGATCCCGCTGAACTCATCGGCAAGACCGACGCGGACTTCTTCGGCACGGAGCATGCGAGGGCGGCCTATCTCGACGAGCTGCGCATCATCAACGGCGGCTCGCCTGTCATCTCTCAGACTGAACGTGAGCTGCGGCTGGATGGGCAGGAGCGCTGGGTCACGACCACCAAGATGCCTCTTCGTGACAAGGCCGGGCACATCGTCGGTACGTTCGGTCTGTCACGCGACATCACCGAGTTGAAGCACGCCGAGGCCGCGGTCGAGAAACGGACCGCCGAGCTGCGCAGCAGCCTCGCGCGCTACAAGATGCTCGTGGAGAGCACGCACGCCGTGCCGTGGGAGATGGACGGCGGCACGTGGGCCCTCTCGTACATTTCGCCTCAGGCGGCGCGAGTGTTCGGCTGGGATCCGGATGCCCTCTTGCGAGAAGGTGCGTCGATCCTCGATGTGGTTTACGAGGACGACCGCGAGCACGTGCGCAAGCAGTTGGAGGCCCTCATCCACTCGCCCCAAGGCCAGGATCTGGCGCTTGACTACCGCGTGTCTGCGGCCGGCGATCGGCTGGGGTACGTGCGGAGTGTCATCAGCGTGCATCGCGAGCCAGGGCGGGCCGGCATCGTCCGCGGCGTCACCCTCGACATCACCGAGCAGAAGAAGCTCGAAGCCGGCCTGCACCAGTCGCAGAAGCTCGAATCGATCGGCCGGCTGGCCGCGGGTGTCGCGCACGAAATCAACACGCCGGTACAGTTCGTCAGCGACAGCGTCCATTTCGTCCGGGATGCCATGGCCGATCTCTCGGGCCTGGTCGGACACTATCAGCGTGTGAATCAGTCGGTGCTCGACGGGTCGGCCTCCGTCGAGGCCGCGACGCAGATGCTCGAGGCGGAACGCACGGCCGATCTCGAGTACCTGCTCGAGAACGTTCCGAAGGCGCTGACCCGGTCACTCGACGGGCTCGATCGCGTGGCTACGATCGTGCGGTCGATGAAGGAATTCGCGCACCCGGATCAAAAGGAGATGACGTCCGTCGATCTCAATCAGGCGGTGCAGAGCACGCTCGTGATCGCGCGGAACGAGTACAAGTACGTCGCCGATGTGACCGTCGACTTCGGCGATCTGCCGCTGGTGACCTGCCACGGCGGCGACATCAATCAGGCCGTCCTGAACATCATCGTCAACGCCGCACACGCTATCGGCGACGTTGTCAAGGGTGGCGAGGAGCGCGGACGCATCGCCGTGAGCACGAGGCAGGACGGCGATCACGTCGTCATCGCCATCGCCGACAGCGGCGGCGGGATTCCTGAATCGATTCAGGGACGACTGTTCGATCCCTTTTTCACCACAAAGGAAGTCGGCCGGGGCACGGGACAGGGACTCGCGATCGCCCGATCGGTGATCGTGGAAACCCACGGCGGTGAATTGACGTTCGATACCGAACTCGGGCGCGGCACGACCTTTCACCTGCGGCTGCCGATCACGCCGGCGCGAGAGGGACGGAGCCAGCCATGAGCCACAAGCGGATTCTGTTCGTGGATGACGAGGTGCAGGTGCTCGATGGTCTGCGCAACCTCTTCCGGCGACAACGGCATCTCTGGGACATGGTCTTCGTCACGAGCGGCGAAGCTGCGCTCGAGGAACTCAACCAGGCACCGTTCGACGTCATCGTGTCGGACATGCGGATGCCGGGCATGGACGGTGCGACGCTCCTGCGTCACGTCAAAACCGATCACCCGGGTGTCGTCCGGATCGTGCTGTCGGGCCACGCGGAGCGGGCGGCCATGGTCCGCGCGCTCTCGGTGGCGCATCAATTCCTGAGCAAGCCCTGTGAGGCCGAGAGTCTGCGCGCTGCCCTCGAGCGCACCTGCGCCCTTCGCGATCTGCTCGCCAACGACGTCATCCGCCGCGCCGCCGGACAGCTCGAGCGACTGCCGTCCGCGCCAGCGGCCTACTGGGAACTGGCCCAGGCTCTCGCCCAGCCCGACGTCGTGTGGCAGGACGTGGCCGCCATCGTGGAGCGCGACACCGCGATGGCCGTGAAGGTGCTCCAGCTCGTCAACTCGCCGTTCTTTGGTCTCAGCCGTCAGGTCGTGTCCGTGCAGCAGGCCGTGATGTACCTGGGCGTCGAACTGCTGAAAGGGCTGTCGCTCGGCGCCCACGTCTTCGCGACGCTCCCCGCCGTTGACGTGCCCGGTTTCTCGCTCGACGAGTTTCAGCGGCACGCGCAACGGACCGCGCAACTGGCCCGGCGGTTCGTCAACGAGCCCGTGCGCATCGACGAAGCCTTTACGGCCGCGATGGTGCACGACATCGGTCAAATCGTTTTGGGACTGGGTATGCCGGCCGAATTCGGTGCCGTGTGTCGGGAGGTCCAGCTGACCGGCCGATCGGTCGAGGACGTCGAACTCTCGCGCCTTGGTGTGACACACGCGACGGTCGGTGCCTACCTCTTGGGTTTGTGGGGCCTGCCGTTCACGATCGTGGAAGCTGTCGCGTATCACCACTCACCGTCGCTCGTGCCGGGAGGCCCGCGCGAAGTGCTTGCGGCCCTGCACGTCAGTGAGGCCTTCGCCGAGGCCGCCGAGAAGGGCCCCAACGTCGAGCCGATCATCGACCGTCGCTTCATCGAGGACGCCGGACTCGCCACACGCCTCGAACAGTGGTCCGTCGTCGTACGACGCGACGCGACCGAGAGAATCACAGCCGCCAGCGCCTAGCAACCGGGGCCGGCACGCACGGTACGTACCCGATGTACCGGACGCACCGGACGTGCCCGATCTACCGTTTTATGTATTGAATCTTGTCCCGCCGTCTCCGCGTCCGCAGAGATCGGAGGCTGTCG
>Ga0068859_100002288_pt1 | contig 19442 bp, 13 predicted proteins | sample KBSSwiS22_FD_66585 | JGI IMG/M metagenome (GOLD analysis project Ga0068859, IMG submission 66585) | Switchgrass rhizosphere microbial communities from Kellogg Biological Station, Michigan, USA - KBS Switchgrass S2-2 | ecosystem: Host-associated > Plants > Roots > Rhizosphere > Soil ...
CTCCCCCAAGTCGGCCCGATCCGCTGAGGCTCCTCAGAAGCGGACCGAGCCGCCGATGAACACGCTCGTTCCCCCGAGGTCCAAGTCGCCGGGGTTGATCGCCGTAAACGCACCGCCCGGCGTGTCCTCCGCCCACGACTGGCGCGCTTCGAAGGTCAGGTACCACTGCGGCGAGACGGGAAGCTCGAGCCCGACCATCACGTGCTTCTCGAAGGCGAGCCCCGTGTCCTTGAGGCGGTCGTAGACGATCGAGAGGTCCGACGCGACGAAATCGCCTTCTTCCTCGTACTCCCAGTAGTTCATGCCGATGCCGCCGCCGATGTAGGGAACGGGACGGCGCACGAACCGGCGTCCGTCGGCTCCGGTCCGCTTGTAGCGGCCGGCAGGGAGGAACTTCAGGTCCACGGACATGGGGATCATCGAAAGGCGCGTGTCGTGGAGGATCGGGTTTCCGAATTGATCCTCGAAGTTGCGATCCGCCGAGCGGACCGCCTCGTAGTAGAAATCGAGCCCGACGCCGAACTCGACGTAGTTGTTGAGCGCCGCGGAGTAGGACGCGCCGCCCATGAACCCGTCGAAGTCGCTGTGATCGAGCGTGAAGGCGGCCTCGTTGGCCTCCCAGAACGGGCCGTCTCCGGAGGGGAAGAACCCCCCGAGCCGGAAGTTGAACGCACCGTCCGACCCGGGAGCCGCGGCGGCCGTCCGGCCGCCGGCGGCGAGAACGCAAGCGGCCAAGGCCACGATCGAGAGTGTCCGTTTCATCGCAAGCTGCCTCCTGCCGCCTGAAACGCGGCGGTCCGGAGGGTTTCAACCGGCGTGCCACGACCGGCCGAAGAAAAAAGGGCCGGATTGCCCGGCCCTTCGATGGAGTCTGTCCCCGGTCGGGGACGGCAAGACCTCAGCGTTGGACGGTCACGTTGGTCGCGTCCTCGAGCTTGAGGACGAACGGGGTCCCCGGCGCGAACTCGACCTCTTTCCCCTTGGTCGCGACGGCGGCCCCGGTCCCGGCGGCTCCGCCGACGACCGCCCCGATGATCGTCCCCTTCGTCTTGTCGTGCTTGGAGAGGACTCGGCCGAGGATGGCCCCGGCCGCGGTGGCGCCGGCGATCGTTCCGGCGTCCTTCCCGGTCTCGCTCTTCGCCTTCTCCTGGATCGAGGCGTCGATCACGACGGTCTGGCCGGGCAGCTCCACCGCGTCGAAGCGGACGCCGACGCTCGCGGCGCCGCCGATCTTCTTCACCGGGACCGCCTCGGTGACGGTACCGACGACCGACGCGCCCTCCGGGATCGCGGTCATGCCGTCGACGACGAGCGGCTGCGTCAGGTGGGCGCGCACCGTCTCACCGACCTGGCTCGTCTTGCTCGAAACGGGCGTGTCGAGCGCCACTTGGAGCTCGGTACCCGCCGCGAGGGTCCTCACGATCGGCTGGGGCCGCGAGGGCGCGGGTGCGGTGTTTCCCGTCGTGGTCGTGGGCGGTTGAGGCCTCGGCCTGTTGGGATTCGGATTGGGCGCCGGCGCCGACACCACGGGGGGAGGCGTCGCCCCGGCGGTCTGGCCCACCTCGGGCGTGGGGGGAGGCGTTCCTGTGAGCTCCTGCTGCTCCGCGGGCTTTCCCTTGCAACCGAGAGCGGCCAACGCGATCGCGAGCGTGACGAGAAGACGTGTCCGGGGGGATCCCTTCATGATGCGTTCTCCTTGATGGGTTGTCTCCGCTCGACGGGGATGACCTCCGCGACCTCGAGCGCGGTCGCCACCCGGCCGAACGGGGCCGAGATCTGGACGCCCTGAACGTGAGGGAGGAGCGCTTCGAGCGACTCCCGCGCGATCGCGACCCCCTCGGCGCGGGCCTTGTCCTTCGTGTCCGCCCCGCGCATCCGGTCGAGGACGTGCTGGGGGACGGTGACTCCGGGGACTTCGTTGTTCATGAATTCCGCGTTTCGGTACGAGGCCAGCGGCCAGACACCCGCGATGACGGGGATCCGGACGTGGCGCACGCGCTCGAGGAAGGCGAGCAGGACGTCCACGTCGAAGACCGGCTGCGTGACCGCGAGCTGCGCGCCGGCGTCCACCTTCCACTCGAACCGGGCGATCTCGCGATCGAGATCGGGGGAGCCGGGGTTCACGCCGCAGGACACGTAGAACGACGTGGGCGCGCCGATGGGATTGCCGCCGACGTCGAGTCCGCGGTTCAGGCGCGTGACCATGTTCGTGAGCCCGATGCTGTCCACGTCGAAGACCGCCGTGGCATCGGGATAGTCGCCGAGCTTGGGCGGATCGCCCGTTATGATCAGGACGTTGCGCAGCCCCAGCGCGTGCGCCCCCAGCAGATCGGACTGCATGCCGAGGAGGTTCCGGTCCCGGCAGCAGTAGTGGATGATCGTCTCGATCCCGATCTCGCGCTCGAGCCGGACCGCCATTGCCATCGGGCTCATGCGCGCGGTGGCGCGCGGCCCGTCGGGGATGTTGATCGCATCGATCCCGGCGTCCTGGAGCGTCCGCGCCGAGGCGAGCGTCTTGTCGAGGTCGTGGCCCCGGGGCGGGAGCATCTCGACACTGACGACGAAGCGACCGGCGGCGATCGAGCGGGCGAGGCGCGATCGCTCGGCGACGGGTATGGGAGTCATCTCCGTGGCCGACGGCACGCCCCCCTTCGAGACGGCGACCGACGAGCGCTTGGCGGGAGATGCGGCCCGGATCGCACGCCGGATCGCCTTGAGATGGTCGGGGGTCGTGCCGCAGCAGCCGCCGACGATCCTCACCCCCGCTTCCACGAAGCGCTTGGCGAAGACCGCCATGTACTCCGGGCTGCACAGGTAGAGGTTGCGGTTGTCCACGGCGCGCGGCTTCCCGGCGTTCGGCTGTGCCGCCAGCGGCAGCTCGACGACCCGAGCCATGCGCTCGACCGCCTCGAGCATCGCGGCCGGCCCCACCGAGCAGTTCACGCCGACGGCCTGGACCGGCAGGAGGGCCAGCCGTCCGGCGAAGGTCTCGGGGTCCACGCCTTCGAGGCTGTTCCCGTCGTCCTCGAGCGTCATCTGGGCGACGATCGGGAGGTCGCTCACGCGGCGGATGCCGAGCACCGCCGCCTCGATCTCGGCGAGGTCGTAAAACGTCTCCACCGAGAACAGGTCGACGCCGCCCTCGACGAGCCCTTCGGCCTGCTCCGCGAACAGGGTCGCGGCGTCGTCCACGGAAGTCGGGCCCCACGGCTCGATCCGGACTCCGAGGGGTCCCACGGCACCCGCGACGAGCGCGTCGTCCGCGGACTTCCGCGCGATCGCCGCTCCGGCCCGGTTGATCGCGCGGACCTCGTCCCCCAGCCCGTGCTTCTCGAGCTTCAGCCGGTTGGCGCCGAAGGTGTTCGTTTCGATCACGTCGCAACCGACGGCGGCGTAGGAGCGGTGCACGCTCTCGACGAGGCTCGGCTGGGACAGGTTCAGCTCGTCGAAACAGCGGTTCAAGAAGACGCCGAGGTCGTACAGGCGCGTGCCCATCGCCCCATCGAAGAGGACGATGCGCTCGGCCAGGAGCTCGTTGAAGGACCGTTTCATGGCGGGTCTCCGGTTGGAATGTAGCAACCCCGAAGACACGAAGGGCCGGCCCACTGCGTCATGTGCGGTGGGCCGGCCCCAGAAGCGTTCGAAAAAGCCTTACTACTCGAGGACCCGCACGACCACGCGGCGGTTCTTGGCGCGGCCCTGGGCGGTGTTGTTCTCCGCGACCGGCTTGGACTCGCCGAACGAGATCACGTTCATGACGTGCAGCGGGATCCCGGCCTTCTCCGCGAGGTAGTCGCGAACCGCCTCGGCGCGAAGCTCGCCCAGGTGCTCGTTGTAGGTCTCGCTGCCGATGTTGTCCGTGTGCCCCTCGATCTCGAGGTACACGCCCTTGTCCATCCCCTTCACCTTGCTGGCGAGGTCGTCGAGGATCGCCTGAGCCTCGGACGGGACCTTGTTGCCGTCGAAGGTGAACTTGACGGAGTCGTCGGACAGCGTCGTCGTCCAGAGGACCTTGCCCTTGGCCGCTTTTTCGGCCGACTCGGCCTTCGAGAGGGCGGTGCTTCCGAGCTCGACGGCCTTCTCCGCGGTCCCCTTGACCTCGGTGATCCGCGTGTCGGTCTCATGCGCCAGGTCGGTCGTGCGCTTTTCCTGGCTCTCCAGGCCGCTCTCGACCCCCTTCACGCGCGTGTCGGTCTCCGCGACGTTCTGCTTCCAGGCCTTCTTGGTCACGCAGCCGGTCGACGCCACCAGCGCGAGCACCGCAAGGCCTGCGACCGTCCATCCCATCCTCTTGTACATGTGCTGACTCCTTCGCAGCCGCCGCCGGTGCCGAGTTGGTCGCCCGGGCATGCGGTCTATGCTCCTGATCCCGTCCCCCCTCCGGAACGGCGGGGCGACTGTATCGTCTCTCCGTACACCCTGCAATGGCAGGGTGGCGGCGGAGCTGCCACTGAGTAAGAAGTCAAGCCACGTGCCATCACGAAAACCACAGGCTACTTACAAAACCCGTTAGATTTCGTACGAGTGACAGGTTCAAACGTGGTGGGATGGTCGGGACGCGCGTGTCGTTTTTACGTTCCGGAGGTAACGCTCAGGGGTTGGCGTAGTAACCCTTTCGCGTGCGCACGGCGTACCGGCCATTGCGAGCGACGAGCTCGACATAACGGAACCGGCCATCCCAGCGGGAGAGCCCCGGCGAGTATCCGATCAGGTACTGATGCCGCATCTCGCTCGAGATCTTGACGACGGCCTCCTTCATCTCGTCCGGGTCGCGGACGATGAAGACCTCGCCGCCGGTTTCGTCGGCGAACAGCCGGAGAACCGCCATGTTGACGCCCAGGTCCTGGGACCGCTTCTCGTCCTCCCAGGGTAGGGTCGTGAACCCGACCGTATAGATCGGCACCTCGATCCGGCGCGCCGTCTGCATCGCCTCCTGAGCCGTAATGCGGCTCGCATTGTCCACGCCATCGGTGATGAGAACGATCGCCTTGCGGCCGGTGGTGCCCTCGTCCACGAGCTTGGGAGCCGATGCGACCGCGTCGTTCAAGGCGGTCTGGCCGTACCCCTCCTGCACCATGAGGCGCTCGAGGAAGCGCTTGCGATCCGACGTGAACTCGGTGACCCAGGAGACCTGCTCGTCCGCGAAGCAGATGAGGGCAAAGCGATCCTGAGGCCGCAGCTCGTCCACGAAGTGACGGACCGCCTCCTTCGCCGCTTCGAGCTTGCCGCTCTGACGCATGCTCCCCGAGACGTCGAGCAGGAATGCGATCGCGACGGGCTCGTCGCTCTCGACCGAGAAGTACTTGATCTCCTGCGGGACCCGCTCGTCCAGGAGCTTGAAGTCCTTGGCGGTCAGCCCCGGAACGAACCGGCCCTTCTTGTCCTCGACGCTCGCGGGAAGGAGGACCAAGCGGACGGCGACCTCCTGCTCTTCCTGGATCTTGAGGATCCGCTCGATCGTGGCGTCGTCGAGCTTCTTCCCGCTCGAGGGTGCGGGCTGGGGTGCATCGGCGGACGTCGCCGCGGAAACCGCGACCGCGGCGAGGAGCGTGAGCACGACGACTCTTCCGATCGAAAGCATGAGCGCACCTTTCCCCCATGACGAGGTGCAATCACCGGGCCACTGCGGCCGGGGCAACGCCCGGCATAACGTAAAGCGGCACGCCCACGGAGGCAAAGAATTCTGAAACTTCGGGGGGCGCGGGCGGACCCAGCACGGCAATGCCGCGTAAACGCCCTCCCCAGCGGCGTCTCAGACGGGAGAGCACGAAGACCTCGGCGAGTCGATAACGGCGCGGGTGGCGCGCCGGATCGGCGCCTTCCGCGACCGCCCACTCCGTCACGGCGCGCCCCCACCAGGAGCGGCCCGAAAGATCCGAGCGCCATTCCTCGTGAAGCTGCGCGAGGAGGCGCGAGGAGACGAAAGCGCCGTCGGGGGCCCTCTCTCGCAGGCCCTCGCCGACCGTCTCGCCGGCGGCCACCACGAGCAGCGTGGCGCCCCGCGCCAGGGCACCCAGCACCACGGGGATGGACTCGATGCCGTCCGGAGGAAGGGCGACGAGCACGATCCTCCCCGGTCCCACGGAGACCTCGTCCGTCCACCGATCGGCGGCGGCCGCGAGCGCGTCGGCCGAGAGGCCCCGCAAGCGCTCGCCCGAGGGGACCAGGAGCGCGATCGCGCTTCCCTTCGTCTCGCCCCGTCCCCGCTCGAGGATCGCGGGGTCCCGGTCGAGAAGGCCGGCCCCGATGTCCACGACGGCCCCCACGAGAAGCGCCGCCGCCCTCCGCTCCGAGGGCTCCCCGGCGAGAAGCACGATCAGCTCGAGCTCGGGGAGCTCCGGGCGGAGCGCCAGGACGCGGCCGAGCTGGCGGTCGTCCTCGACGAGGACGAGCGCCACGTGCGAATCTTCGAGCGCGTGACGCAGCAGGGCGTCCGTAACCGACGCATCGAGCCGCACGAGGCACGCGCCCGCCACGAGCACCGCGATCGAGGCGCGCGCGGTGTCCGGATTCTCTCCCCCGAGGACGAGCGCGCACTTCCCCGACGAGACGCCGAAGTGCTGGAGGGCCGCCGCGAGCTCGCGGACGTCGCGGCCGGGCGCTTCGCCGCCGGGCGTCCAGGCGCCCTGCTGGCGGTGCCACAAGGCGGGATCGTCACGCGTCGCCGCGCGCTTCAGGAGGGATTCGAGCGAGGAGGACCCCAAGCGGCCGAGGCTAGAAGCGGTACTTGAAGGTCGCCCCGAGCAGCAGCACGGAGGACTCCAGGAAGGGCCAGCCGCGCGTCCGGCTGGAGAGCGGCGGGATCATAGCACGCGATTCGATCTGCACCGATGCAGCGCCAATCCGCTCCGCGCTTGACGATCTCCTCTCTTTTCTCTATATAGACGGGCTTTCGCACAGCGAGAACCGGGAAACAGGAAGCGCTTCGGTCCACGGATCGAAAACGCGGGGGGTTCGTTCATGACGTGGAAGCGGAGCGTGGCGGCGGCGTGTCTTGCGGCGGGGCTTTCGGCCCGCCTCGTCGGCGCCCAGGAACCAACCCCCACCCCCGCGCCGACCCCTGCGCCCGCTCCCGAGCCGACCGCGGGCGACACGGCGACACCCCCGCCACCGCCGATCGAGGCGAAGCCGAAGGAAGCGTTCTTCGGGAATCGTTTCGCGCTCTACCTCGAGGTGCGGGCCGGTGTGTCGTCCACCGCCGACGATCTCTTCACCCACATCACGTTGACGACCAACCTCGAGACCGAGTCCACGCTGACGTACGAGGATCTCAAGCACGGCGAGTTCACCGTGGGTTGGACGCTCCCCCGTGACCGCGGCCAGTACCTGTTCACCTACACGGGCGTCGCGGACGGCGCGTATTCCCTCGACGCGACGGGCCTGCAGCGCGCCTACACGAATCCCTCGGGCGACGCGACGGCCACGCTCCAGAATCTCCAGCCGTGGTGGCACACCACGATCCGCGACGGGCGGCTGCGATCGTTCCAGACTCCCGCGACGTGGGATCCCAACGTCGACGACGCCGACGCGGACGGCTTCCCGGACCAGAACGAGATCCACTTCCCCACGACGGCCGTCGACGTCTCGCGCAGCGTGCCCGACGACCTGGGCGCCCACCTGTACACCTACGATCTCTACTACCGGCGCGAGTTCGGCGGCACCCGCTTCCACGCGCGGTGGACGGCGGGCGGGCGGTACATCGACTTCAACGCGGCGCTGCCGATGCCGATCTGGAACAACGTGGGCGCGGGCATCGCCGGCGTCGGCTATACCGAAGGGATCGTCAACCCGTTCGTCGTCACGCAGCAGAGCGCGACCGGGTGGGGTCCCGTGGGATCGGGCGAGATGCAATTCAACTTCTTCCGGCGCCGCCTGCAGCTCTACGGCCTGGCCCGCGCCGCCTTCATCGTGCAGAACACCAAGCTCGACTCGGGGACGTTCGAGTTCCTCGCCCGGGACACCGGCGGCGGCGGCACCGTCCCTCGCCAGGGACATTTCGACGCGAGCATCGACAAGTCGACCTGGAACTCCACCTTCGAGGCCGGCGCGCGGTTCCGGATTCTCCCGGGCTTCCACGTCTTCGCGGACTGGAACAAGTCCGGCTATCTCGACACGCTCATCATGCCCACCAAGCTCTCGCTCCCGGCGAACTCCGGGCAGGTCGATCAGCCGGTCGGCGCGAGCTACAAGACCGAGGACATCGTCCTCACGACGTTTCAGGTGGGCCTGAGCTTCCAGTTCTAGCGGCCGGAGAGCCGTTCGAGATCTTCCCAGAAGCCGGGGTAAGACTTTCCCACGACCGTCGCGTCGGACAGCACGACGCCGGGTACACGGAGACCAGCGATCGCGAACGCCATCGCGATCCGATGATCGCCCGCGACGTCGATGGACGCGCCGGCGGCACCCGCGGCCGGGGGCCGCACCGTCAGCGCGTCGTCCTCCACGCGCACGGCAGCACCGAGCCGCGCGAGGCCCGACGCGAGCGCTGCGAGCCGGTCGGACTCCTTGAGGCGCAGATTGCCGACGCCGCGGAGGCGGCTCTCGCCGCGGCAGAACAGCGCCAGCACGGCGGCGGCCGGCGCCAGGTCGGGCGCGTCCTCGAGATCCCAGTCGAAGGCCGAGAGCGGGGTACCGCCCTCCACGGTGATGCCCGCGGCTTCCGCGCGCACCACGCACCCGATCGTCGCGAGGTCGCGCGAGAACCGCGCGTCGGGCTGGAAGCTGTCCGCGTCGAGGCCCGCGACGCGCACGCGACCTCCGGTCACGGCGGCCGCGAGGAATGCGTACGACGCCGAAGAGTGGTCCCCTTCGGAGGCAAGCGTCGCGGGGACGACGCGCTGCGGCGCCACGGCGAACGTGCCGTCGCCCGTGCGTCGCACGATCACGCCGAATTGCTCGAGCACGCGCGTCGTGAGGAGAACGTACGCGAACGACGCGCGTGGAGGGGCCACCGTCAGCTCGAGGCCGTCGGCGAGCGCGGGACCGACGAGCAGGAGCGCGCTGGCGAACTGGCTGCTGCGCCGGCCCGAGATCGTGACGCTCCCCCCGTGCAGGCCCGGCCCTCCGGCTTCGAGCGGCAGGCCACCACCCGGCGCGGACACAAAGGCTCCGAGCGCACCGAGAGCGGTGACGAGCTCTTCCATCGGTCTCTCGCGAAGACGCGGCGATCCATCGAGGACGCTCGGGCGGGAACCCGTCGCGGCGAGCGCGGAGAGGAAGCGCGCGGTCGTCCCGGAGGCCTCGCAGTCGATCCGCGCGCCCCCAGGAATCCGGCCGCCGCCTCCGTGCACCACCCAGCTCCCTTCGTCGTCCTCGACGCGAAGGCCGAGCGACACGATCCCCCGGCGCGTGCAGCGCGTGTCGGCGGCGTCGAGGGGACGATCGACGCGCGAGCGCCCGTCCGCGAGGGCGGCCGCGACGAGCGCGCGGTGCGTCCAGCTCTTCGACGGAACCGCCGTCAGCTCGGCGTTCACGGGGCTTCGTGCGGGCTCGATGCAGCGCGTGCGCATCGACGCAAGTGTATGATGTCGGCGCTGCGGATGAGGGGCAGCCACCGGGTCCAGACGAGATGATGATTCGGCGTCAACCATCGCGCCTCCTGCCCCTGGCCGCGCTCGCGGCACTCCTGCTCGCGCCCGCCCGCTCCGCGGACACCGAGGTGGACGAGATCCTCCGTTTCGGCACGCGCATGGCCCGTGAGGGGAATTGGCGCGAGGCCCGTTACCGCTGGGAACAGGCGCTCAGAGGCGACGCGAACGACCCGCGGCTCCTCAACAACCTCGCGGTCGCCCACGAGGTCCTGGGGTCGGTTCCCGAAGCGCGGGATCTCTACAGGAGGGCGCACGAGCTGGCCCCCCGGGACGGCCGCATCGCGGACAACGCGACGCGATCGCAGATCTTCTGGGGGAAGGCGGAGGCGGGGGACGCGCCGGCCCCGGCCCCGTCCACCGTCCCTCCCGCCGAGGGCTCGCGCAAGAAGGGGCGCGACATGGTCGAGGTTCCGGTGGCGCTGCCGCTGCCTCCGCGTCTGAAGCTCGACAATGCGAAGACGCTGCTCGTCGCGAGCTTCCTCGTCAACGACTCGGAGCTGATCGACGTCAACCGCGAGATGGTCCGGTTCCTCCGCAGCGAGTTCCGCAAGCACACGGCCTTCGAGGTGCTCGACGTGAATCCGCCGCCGGCCGTCCCCGAGCAGACGCTCGAGGAGATGGCTGCGAACGCGGCGTTCTGGACGCATCTCTCCCGCGAGCACGGCGCGGACGTCATCATCTCCGGGGCCATGACGTACACCCGGCGCGACGCCTCCGGGTTCGAGGACGTGGACATCGTCAACGAGGCGACGGGGCAGAAGGTGAAGCAGACCGCGTTCGTCGAGCGCGAGGAGTTCACCTTCGACCTCGACGTCCTCTACATGAACGGCGCCGACGGGGCCCTGCTCTTCCGCGACAAGCTGCGGCGCCAGGCGTTCTTCCGCGGCGCCGCCAACGACCCGATCACCGCCTTCTACCAGATGGGAGACAGCATCGCGGGAGACGTTCTCTCGGTGATCGCTCCCCGGACGCGCACCGACGTCCGGCTCCTCTTCAAGGGATGATCCCCCTCGTGACACGACGCGCGGCGCTCCTCGTCACGGCGTTCGCCCTGCTGCTCGCGGCCCCCGAAACGAGGGCGCAGTACAACACGGTGTTCGGCCAGAACCGGGTCACCTACGACAACTTTCACTGGCAGGTCTACAAGGCCCCTCACTTCGACGTCTATCACTACAAGGAGTCCGAGCCGTTCCTGGACGACGTCGTGTCGTACGCCGAGAGCGCCTACGTGCGGCTCAGCAAGGAGCTGGACCACGAGCTGCGCTTCCGGATTCCGCTCGTCATCTACAAGACGCACGGCGAGTTCGAGGGCACGCACATCTCCCTCGAGGACCTTCCGGAGGCGGTGGGCGCGTTCGCGGAGCCGGTACAGAACCGGATGGTCCTGCCGATCGACCAGCCCCCCGACAAGCTCTACGCGCTCATCACGCACGAGCTCACCCACATCTTCCAGTACTCGATGTTCTTCGAGGGGTACCTCGGGCGCGCGCTGCGCGCGCGGATTCCCACGTGGCTCGTCGAGGGGATGGCGTCGTACTTCGCGCAGGACGAGGAGAACCTCGACCGCATGGTCATCCGCGACGCGGTCGTGAACAACATCATCCCGCCGATCCAGTCGCTCGATTACCTGTCCTACCTCAACTACCGGTACGGACACGCGGTGTTCGACTTCATCGAGCAGGAGTACGGGAAGGACGGCGTCCGGAACTTCATCTACGAGTACCGCAAAGTCCTCTTGACGGGGAACATCGAGAAGGCCGTCTCCGAGGCGTTCGGCACCGACATCGACGCCTTCAACCGGAACTTCAACCGCTTCCTCAGGCGCCGCTACTTCCCGGTCCTCCTCGAGAAGAAGAGCCCCGACGACTACGGCAAGGAGATCGGCATCCGCGAGCCGGGCGTGTTCACCTTCTCCCCGACGCTCTCCCCCTCGGGCGAGCTGATGGCCGCGCTCGCCTCGCCGAAGCAGGAGCTCGACCTCGTCGTCCTGTCGGCGGAGGACGGCAAGACGGTCAAGAACCTCACGAAAGGCTGGACGAACAAGTACCGCTACCTCGTCACGGAGGCGTTCTCGGGACGGCGCGACCTGTCCTGGTCCCCCGCCGGCGACCAGGTCGCGGTCTTCGTCCGCAAGGAGAACCGCCGCGAGCTCGCCCTCTACGACGCGATCAAAGGCAAGCTCCTCCACCTGATGAAGCTGCCGGGCATCGCCCAGGGGGCGAGTCCGGTCTTCTCCCCCGACGGGCAGCGCATCACCTTCGAGGGGAACCAGAACGGCGTCGTCGACCTCTTCGAGATCGACGTGAAGACCCGCGCGATCCGGAACCTCACCCAGGACGAGGACTTCGACGCGAACCCCTGGTACGCGCCGGACGGCAAGGCGGTCCTCTACAACCGGCGGGTCGGCTCGACTTGGAAGATCTTCTCCGTGGACCTCTCCGATCCCACGCGCAAGACGCAGCTGACCTTCGGCGACTCGATGGACATCCAGCCGAGCTACTCGCGCGACGGGAAGACGCTGTTCTTCTCGTCCGACCGCGGGGGCTTCGGCGTCTTCAACATCTTCTCGATGGACGTCGGAACCGGAGAATCGAAGCAGTACACCGACGTCGTCGGCGGGTGCTTCGCCCCCGTGGAGATGGCCCCGCGCGACGGCGAGCCCTACCTCGTCATCACGGCGTACTTCGACGGGACGTTCCGGCTCTACCGCATGCCGCTCCGTCAGCCGGAGCAGGGGGCCGAAGCCGTCGCCGCCCCCGCCACCCCCGAGACGACGCCGTTCGAGCCGCCGCTCAAGCTGACCGCCGATCGCGAGACGATCAAGCCGTACAAGCTGCGGTGGGACCTCGAGGCCCCCAGCGTGTCCGTCGGCGTCGCCGACGACGGCACGTTCCTGTCGAACGTCTCGCTCACCTTCGCGGACCTCCTCGGGGATCACCGCGCGTCGCTGACGTTCTTCAGCGTCTCGACGTACTCGAACTTCATCCTGGGCTACACGAACGTCAAGCACCGTCTCAACTGGGGGGCGACGGTCTTCGACCTGCGCGACTACTACCTCTCCAGCGACGGGTTCAACCTCGATCGCCGGCAGGCGCAGAAGAACACGGGCGCGCAAGTGTTCGCGTCGTACCCCTTCAGCCGCAACTACCGCGTGCAGACGGCGCTGGGGTTCACGGACAGCTCGCAGGACCTCTTCACCGGCTACGCGCCCAACGGCACACCGATCTTCACGGAGACGAAGGACCAGTTCATCTTCCTGTCGCCGTCGATCGTCGGTGACACGACGCGGTTCCAGTCGTTCGGCCCGTTCCAGGGGAAGCGGTTCGAGTTCGGCATGGACTACGGGCTGAACCTCAGCAGCGACATCGCGAAGGGCAACGTCGAGCAGTACAAGGTGGACCTCCGCGCCTACAAGCAGCTCACGCGCCGCTCGCTCCTCGCCTTCCGCTTCCTCGGCATCCTGAACGAAGGGGAGCGGCAGATCTTCTACGGCGTGGGCGGTCTCAACGACCTGCGGGGGTACGAGTACCGGGACTTCTACGGCTCGAACGTCGTGCAAGGCAACGTCGAGCTGCGCTTCCCGTTCGTGGACGAGGTGCGCTTTCCGATCGGCCCGCTCCGCAACGTCCGCGGCTTCTTCTTCCTCGACATGGGGACGGCCTGGCTGCCCGACGATCAGTTCTACGACCCCGACTTGAACGCCGTGCGCGCGCAGCCGCAGCCCAACGGGACGTTCCGCACGATCCCGTTCGACTTCTACGACAGTGCGAACAACCGTCTCCAGGACTTGCGCGGGTCGTACGGCGCGGGGTTCCAGTTCTTCTTCCTGGGCGGGCTCCAGTTCAACTGGTCGTGGGCGAAGCGGCTGTCCTACACGCGCTTCGTGGACGATCCGACCACGCCGCTCGTCTTCGACCTGATCCCCATCAAGGCGGACGTCGGCGGCTTCCGCAACGAGTTCTACATCATCTTCGACTGGTAGCGCTCAGCGCGCCTCGCGCACCGCGAACCACGCCGACGTGAGCCCCAGCAGCGCTCCGGTCGCCACGATCGCGAGCGAGGGGGCCACCGGCAGCGAACGGCCGACGAGGAGCTCGGTCAGCGTGGCCCCGCTGGCGCCGGCGTACGTGAACGCCGCGCGTCGCACCGCCTCCGCCGCGAACAGCGCGAGCAGCCCCCCGGCCCATCCCTGAACGAGGCCGGCGACGAGGAACGGACCCCGCACGAACAGCGGGGATGCTCCGACCAGGCGCATGATCTCGATCTCGTCGCGCCGCGCGTACACCGTGAGGCGGAGCACGCCGGCGACGACGAGCCCCACCGCGGTGAGCACCACGATCCCGAGCGCCCCGCCGCCCCAGCGCGCGATGCCCAGAAGGGCGTCGAGCCGGTCGAGGAAAGCCTGGTCGAAGCGAACCTCGTCCACGACCGGCGAGGCGCGCGCGGTCGCGGCGATCTGCGCCGCCGCGGCCTGTCCGCCCTCGCCCGGCTCGAGAATCACCTCCAGCGACGCGGGGAGAGGATTCCCGCCGAGATCGTCGGGAACGTCGGCCAGCTCCGGAAACGACACCCGGAAGCGGCGCAGCGCCTCGTCCTTGTCGATCGGCTCGACACGGGCCACGCCCGGCAGGGCGGCCAGCCGCGCGTGGAGCTCCCCCGCCGCCGCGGGATCGGCGTCGTCGGCGAGGTAGACGGAGACGCGGAGGTCTCTCTTCCATCGGCCCACTTGCGCCGAGACGTTCTCCAGCGCCAGCAGGTTCACCGCCGCGACGAACAGGACCGCGGCGAGTGTCGCGGTGGCGAGGAGGTTGGGACCGGGCGAGTGCCTCCACTCGTCGGCGGCATCGGAGACGAAGTACCGCAGGTGCGCGAGGAGCGCGCTCACGCCGGCACGCCCTCGGGCGAGAGGCGGCCGTGCTCGAGGAAGATCGTCCGGCGCTGCATGCGCGCGATGAGGTCACGGTCGTGCGTGGCGACGACGACGGTCGTGCCGCGCGCGTTGACCTCGCGGAAGAGCCGCATGATCTCGACGGCGAGATCGGGATCGAGGTTCCCCGTCGGCTCGTCCGCGATGAGCAGCTCGGGGTCGTTCACGACCGCCCGCGCGATGGCGACACGCTGCTGCTCGCCGCCCGAGAGCACCCCGGGCGTCACGCCGAGGCGGTGCTGGAGCCCCACGCCCTTGAGAGCGAGGTACGCGCGCCGCTTCTGCTCCCCGCGCGGGATCCCCGCGACGTTGAGGACGTAGGCGACGTTCTCGAGGGCCGTCTTGCGACGGATGAGCTTGAAGTCCTGGAAGACGACGCCGAGCGCGCGCCGGTGCTGGGGCACCTGCGAGTCTCGGAGCGTCGCCAGGTCCCGGCCGTTGACGACGATCGTCCCCGAGGTGGGGCGCTCCTGGCGCAGCAAGAGCCTCAAGAGCGTGGACTTCCCCGCGCCGGACGGGCCCGTGACGAACACGAACTCCCCGCGGGCGACCTCGAGGCTCAGGTCCTTCAGCGCGACCGCGCCTTCCCCGTAGCTCTTGGTCAGGTGCTCGATCTTGATCAGGGCCGCGCCTACCAGCTCCGATTGACGAGCAGATCCTCGGCCAGGATCTCGCCGTCCTTGTTGAACAGCACCTGCTCGGGCTCCTCGCCCACGATGACGCGGAACGGGGTCTCCGGGCCCTGGACGAGCAGCGGCTTCGCCGCCTTGGTCTCCTTGCCGTTCGAATCGATGAACGTCAGCGGAGCGACGCCGCGGTAGTAGACGCCCTTGAGCTCGGTCTTGTCGTCGCCGAACACGACGCGCTGCTTGATCGTCCCTTCGACGATCCACTTCCCCTGCTCGTTCTTGCGCTTGGTCCAGTTGATCGCGTACTGCGGGAGGCCGACGCCGCGGAGCCACTGGTCGAAGAACCAGTCCATGTTGCCGCCGACGACCTTCTCCATGACCTCCTGCATCTCGCGGGTGACGATCTCCTTGTGCTGAAGCGTCTGCGCCATCTCCTTGAGGAGCTGGAAGAACTTCTCGTCGCCGAAGGTGGACCGGAAGATGTGGAAGGCGTACGGGCCCTTGTTGTAGATGTTCGCGACGGCAGAACGGAACCCGCCGCCCGCATAGGTCGTGTACCCATTTTGGACGCTATTGACGGGATCGTTCTCCATGATCGTCTGCCGCCAGCCCTCGACCTTCTCGAGGTACTTCTTCTTGCCGAAGACCTTTTCGACGTAGAGCGCCGACGACAGCTCGGCCATGCTCTCCACGAACCAGTAGTTGCGGTCGTTCGCGTTCGTGACGAGCCCGCCCCACCACTGGTGGCCCGTCTCGTGCGCGACGACGTCCTTGTTGAACTTCGAGATGTCGGACCCGCCGCCACGACGACCCGTGATCCCGCCTCCCGCGGCGACCTCACCCTCGCCGCGAAAAACGCCGAAGCCGAGATAGATGAGCGACGCCGGCGCCTGGCCGTAGAAGCTGCCCAGCGGGTCCGCCACGAGGTCGAGCTTGGCGAAGGGATAGTCCACACCGTAGATCTCGCGGTAGAGGTTCAGCGCAACCGAAGCCTGCGTCGCGATGGCCTTCAGCTGCTTCCCACGGATGTCGCGCGCGCCGGAGGCGGCGTTCTCGTTGTCTGTGAGTCCGGCGAGACTCCCCTTGTCCACCCAGACGCGTACCGGCACGATCGAGTGATCGGTCTTTTCGACCTTGTAGTCCCCGGCGTCGTCGCTGATGTAGTCCCCGAAGATGATCGTGGGGAACGTGACGGGAGACGGCGAGGTGAAATGCGCGACGCGGAGACCGTCCTTGATCTCGTTCGATTCGACCTTGCCGACGCCCAAGATCTCGTACTTCTCGGGGAGGCGGACGGTCAGATCGAAGTCGTTGATGAAATCGCCGAAGCGCACGAACGGAAGCCATCCGCCTCGCGCGAGGCCGTAGAACGACGGATTCAACGAGTAGATCGCGTCGTAGATGAGGAACTGCACGCGCAGGGTGATCGTGTCGCCGTCGTTCATCTCCTTCGGGAGGACGACGAGCCCGGTGAACGAGTTGAGTCGGCTCCACGTGAGCTCGTTCCCCGTTTCGTCCTGCACCGAGTTGATGAACATGCGCGGATTCTTCGTCGCCTGCTCCTCGCCCCCCGGGAAGCGGACGCGCGCGATGAAGAACGGAAGCTCCCGCAAGGTGCGCTTGATCTTGAGCTTGAAGGTCACGTCGCCGGAGTAGGCCGACGGATCTTCGAGCATCAAATCCACGTTCCCCTTCATCGCCACGAGGTCGAAGTCGCGCGACTCGTCGTCGCCACGCTCCTCGAGCACGAGCGGGTCGATCCCCTTGTTGCGCGTGTCCTCGCTGTAATAGGCGAAGAGGGTGCCGTAGTCGGTGACGAAGTACGACATCTGCCAGGGGTCGTAGTTGTCATACGCGAGCGAGGCGTAGTGCTCCTTCGCCCCATCGCGCTTGAAGGTGAACCGCCAAGAGCGGCGATCCTGGTCTTCCTTGCGACTGAAGCGGCTGAACGCATTGTCGCGACGATTCTTCTTGTCGTCGTCCACGGCCTCGGCCAAGCGCTTCTGCATCCGCGTGAAGCTCGGGGAGCCGTCGCCGCCCGCCGCTCCCACCTTCTTGAGGCCGGTGAAGACGCTTCCGCCGAACTCCTCGCACGTCGCCTTGTCGCAGGTGATCCCAACCCGTTCCGGCTTGAAGACGATGTCCTCCGGATGCTCCTTCGCGATCTTCTTGTCGAGCGCGGAGTAGTGGCTGGTCTCGGCGGTATCGGCCGGCGGCGCGTAATCGAACTTCAAGTCGTCCGCGAAGGCCACCCAACCGGTCGTGTTGCCGAAGCGCGAGTAGCCGTAAGCCCAGCCGGGACCCGCGTGGACCTTGAGGCCCTCCTTCTCGAAGTTGAGGGCATCGAAGCGATAGATCTGCTCCCCGCCGAAGTCCCCGCGATAGAGGCCGACGTACGTGTCCTTCAGCTCGTCCTTGGTCATCGTCCACTTGCCGTCGGCACCCTTGCCGAAGCTCAGCGCGTGCCGCTCGGTCTTGAGCTGGTCGGTGTCCGGCTGGACCTTCGCCTCGATCGTGTCCTGGTGGAACGCGACCACGTAGCTCGTGGCACTGAGCTTCTTGAAGGACTTCGAGAACGTGCCGCGCTTGATCCCGATCCCGTCCTTGTCCTTCTCGTTCGCGAGGTCGGCGATCCTCTTCTTGATGATCGCCTCGATCGACTCGCGATCGGCCTGAGGCACGGTGTCGTCGGCCGCGCGGGCCGGAACGATCGCGACGATCAGGGCAAAGAGAGAGAGAGCGAGCAGCGCACGGCGCAGGCTGGAGACGGACATGTCATGACCTCCCAAGGCGGGACCCGGATCGGGAACGGCGAATTCTATCCCAGGCCGCAGCCGACTGCTGTAAACGAACCGCGACGAATCGAGTTTCAGGCGGGGTAAAAGCGCGATTCCGACCGGACCATGTCGCGCAGGAGCTGCGCCGGCCGGAAGCGCTCGCCGTGGGCGTCGGCCAGCCGCGCGAGGCGATCCACCATCACGGCGGGCCCGGTGGCGTCGGCGTACCGGAGGAGCCCGCCGCGGAAGGGGGGGAAGCCCGTGCCGAAGACCATGGCGACGTCGAGGTCGCGCGGCTCCCGGACGACCCCGTCCTCCAGACAGACCGCGGCCTCGTTGACCATCGCGAGGACCATGCGCTCCTGGAGCGTCTCGACGGGGAGCGACACGGGTGCCCCCGCGGCCGCGAGCCGCGGGACATCGGGGTCCGGACGCATCCGCTTCCCGGCCTTGTAGAGGTAGAACCCCTTTCCGTTCTTCTTCCCCAGGCGGCCGCTGCCCACGATCGCGTCGAGCGCCGGCGTTGCGGCGCCGATGCGCTTTCCGAAGGCGGACTCGAGGACGTGCGCGGCGTGCTGCCCCGTGTCGAGGCCGATCTCGTCGAGGAGCGCGAAGGGGCCCATCGGCATCCCGAAGGCGGTCATCGCGCGGTCGGCCTCCTCGATGGAGATGCCTTCGGCGAGGAGGCGCAGCGCCTCGTTGAAATACAGCATCAGGATGCGATTGACGAGGAAGCCGGGCGCGTCGCGCACGACGACCGGCACCTTGCCGAGCTCGATCGCGAGCGCGTGGACGGTCGAGACGGCCTCGGGGGAGCTGCGGATCCCCGCGATGACCTCCACGAGCGGCATGCGGTGCACGGGGTTGAAGAAGTGCAGGCCGACGACGCGCTCGGGACGCATCGCGCGCGCGGCGATCTCGGAGATCGGGAGCGTCGAGGTGTTCGAGGCGAACACGGTCCGCTCGCCGATGCGGTCCTCCACCTGGGCGAGGACCTTCTGCTTCACCTCGAGGTTCTCCACGACCGCCTCGAGGACGACGTCCACCTTCGCGAAGCCGGTGTCGTCGAGCGTCGGGGAGATGAAGCCGAGCTTCTGGCGCATCTCGCGCGGCGTCAGCTTTCGCTTTTGCACCTGCTCCCGCCAGACCTTCGAGGCGGTGCGCAGGGCCATCGCCAGCGCGTCCGCACGGATGTCCTTCATCCGGACCGGGATCCCCTTGTCCGCGACGAGCTGCGCGATCCCGCCGCCCATGATGCCGGCCCCGAGCACCGCGACGCGCCGCACCTTGCGCGGCAGGGTGACGATGCCTCCGGCTTCCTTCTTGAGCGCGCTTTGGCTCTTGAACAGCCAGATGAGGTTCTTCGAGGTGCGCGTCGGGACGAGCTCCCCGAGGATGCGGGCCTCGAGGTCGAGCCCCTGGAGGAGCGGCATCGCGAAGGCGGCGTCGATCGCCTCCAGCGCGCGGAAGGGCGCGGGATAGTTTTCCGGGGAGACCTTCTGCGTCGTGCGCTTGCGTG
>Ga0068859_100002293_pt1 | contig 19423 bp, 22 predicted proteins | sample KBSSwiS22_FD_66585 | JGI IMG/M metagenome (GOLD analysis project Ga0068859, IMG submission 66585) | Switchgrass rhizosphere microbial communities from Kellogg Biological Station, Michigan, USA - KBS Switchgrass S2-2 | ecosystem: Host-associated > Plants > Roots > Rhizosphere > Soil ...
GGCTTGGAAAGACGATTCCTCCACTACGGCGGTGCCTGTGGGGGAGGGTCTCCAGGTCACGTACGGGTTGGCGGTCGGCAATCCGGTCCAGATTTATCAGACAGAGCTGGGCGCATGGCTGGTGCCTGACTATCAGCGCTCTGCCACAGAGCAAATCCGCTGGCTGGGCGAAACCAATCCCCTGCCCAAGATTCCCAACAGCACCAGCTTTTACGGAGGTTCCAGCAATGTCTGGTTCCGAACCCCTCCGGATGCCGGCACCTCCTGGTCTTATACCGACGTCCTGAATCTGGCTCAGGACCCCACGTCAGTGAACCCCAACGGCACCGACTCTTTCACCTTCTGGGGTTTGGCCGGTGCGGACTTCTCTCAAACCTCGGTTTACCTGGACAAGGTCGAACTGATCGTTGAGGTGGCTCCTGAGCGTCGCCTGGGCAATGCAATTCACAACGTAGCGACCACTCCTCAATACTCTTTCAGCCCCCTCGGGGCAGCTCAGTACAGCCCTGGTAGAGCCTCTATTGTTACGCTTAGAGCGGTGAATAATCAGGCCAACATCCTGGTGGTGTCAGGCTCTCCGAACGATTATGTTCTCTCAGCTAGAGAAGCTTTGCCTGCATCCTCTTCGGACTATTACCCGGCCCTGGCTACGGCCCCTGCGGCTCCTGCCGTGGGTGGAATTCTGCTGTCCACTCTATCGCCCAACATTCCTTACAACCTGCCTCAGGCAAACGGCATTCAGTTGTTCACTCCATCAGAGGCTGTAGGACCCTCGCTGGAGTTCTTGGGCTATACACAGCCTCGCAACATGAGTCCTAACCAGCGTCCCCTGGTGCAGCGCACGGTGGTTGACGGGGTATTTGCGGATAGCGGCACTCTGATGACTCAGTATGAGCTGAGTTTTGGAGCCCTGGATCAGGGTAACTTCTTGTCGGCCGGTAGTTTCTTCCCGGTCTTCAGAAGTATGGCTCCTCTCAATGCCCTGAAGGTATATACAGGGCACTTACAAACTCAACGTATTTACACCAATCTCGGATCTGCCTATACCCGTGTCCGGATCGTCTGCAAGCCGGATCCTCTGACAACTCTTCCCTTGGTATTCAAGGTGAACGGCGGGGCTACCACCAATATCAACGTCTCTGATTTTGCTGCTGGTGAAAATATAGGTAATGGCTGGAGGGCCGTAAGCGTTCCCATCGGGACCGGTTCTACGGCAGGTACAGGTGCGCCGACTATCTTGGAGTTTAGCTCTTCCACCCCATCAACCGCTCCCTGGCAGGTAGCCGCAGTTATCTCGGTGGGGCCTTCCATCACTACCTCTTTCGAGCCCTTCGCTCAGAACAGCGCACAGGGCGTCTATGCCTACGCGGCTATTCTGGAGTGTGCTCTGCCTGTTCCGACAGCAACTCTGACCTCCAGCACTTTGTCCATCACTCCCCCGGTACACAGCAACTGCGTTATCAATTCAATGAATGTGCCGGTTATCAACCTGACCAACGGTGCCTCTTTCAACCGCATGGTGGTGGAGCGCTCACTCGGTAATACCGGCCCGTGGGAAGTTGCCTACCGCCTGACAGGGACCACGGACTCCAGCCACGTTCTGGACTACGAAGTGCCCTGGGATGCTCCTCAGCTCGACGGCACTTTGCTTGTCTACTACAGGGTTACCGGTTATCGAGATTCAGATCGTACTTCGACTTCTGCAATCTTCGGACCCTGGGGCGGTACGTCTGTAGCTCCCGGTGCAGCATTCGGCCTGGCCTCCAATGAACTGGGCGCGATCATCATGTATGTGCCCGAGGATTCCGGCAACCTGCAATTGACCTGGACGGCTCTGAATCCTGTGCAGGTTATTCCGCTGCACATGCAGGATTACCAGTACTCCTTGCGCATTCCCGAGAACCGAGGACTCTCGGTCAGCACCAATGTCCTGGTCAATCAGTTCCAGGCCTGTCTGTTGCCTACCTCGAGCGGGTATGCAGCCTACGTGGCTGAGATGCTCTCCTATTACCAGGAAAAGATCGGCTCGGGAGCCTATTCGATGACTCCCCGACCATACGAAGTATCTCTGTTGCCTGTCTTCAACAGCACGTTCGGATGGACCTTGAAGCTGCCCGGAGGCCACACCCGTCGAGTAACCGTGACGGACGTGGGATCTATGACTATCACCACCGCAAACGGCCTTTACATGTCGTCCATTACACTGACAGATGTGACTCCGCTTTCCGCCGACCCGTATTCGGAGCTGTAATGGCCACGAACTATCCCACCAGCATCGACAGCTTTACCAACCCTGGTGCAGGAGATCCGCAAAATAGCCCAGGAGCGCTGAACCACGCCACGCAGCATGACAACATCAACGATTCCGTAGCAGCCATTGAGACTTACGTCGGCGTTACCGGTTCAGGAGTCGCAGGGACTGTCACCAAGAAATTGAATGACGTTATTTCTGCACAGTCCACGGATGCCACAAACATCTCAACCAACACCACGGACATCACCGGACTGAAGGCGGCCAACCCGCGCGTTGTCGGTGATGGTCAGATTTTCATTCCCGCAGGAGCCTCCACGGGCACCGCGATCAACAATGCTATGGCTACCTTGTCGGCCGGAGGTTGCATCATCCTGGGTGCCGGATCTCATACCCTGGATGTTCAGGTTCAGTTCTCTTCCAGCGTGGAGATCCGTGGCGTCTCCCGCATGGGCACCATCCTGAACTGGAACACCTCTACGTTCGCTACAGCCATGAAGATGGTGGACACCACCAACCGGAGAATCAATCTTCGGGATTTCACCATGTTCTGCTCCAACCCCGGAGCAGGCTGCGCTATCGATATGACTTACTTCATTGACTCCACCCTGGACAATTTGTTCATAGGCACTAACAACACGGTCAGCCCCCTGGTGGGCATTGATGCCTCCAACGGCGGCGGCGGCATTACTTATTACAATGTCATCAGCAATTGTCGAGTGACCGCTTCCGGGGTAAACCCTATCGGTATCAAGTTCGGCAATGGATCGAACTCCAACACCGTGGCCTACACTCGCGTTCTCAGCATTGCTACCGGTACGGGCTCCGGAGTCCAGATCACCGGCACGGCCACCAGCTCTATCCTTTTGGACCACGTCGATATCGAAAGCAACCCGAACACGATTGCATTTGATATCGGAGCCAATGCTACAGACGTTATGATCTTCGAGCCATATGTGGAAGGCATGAACACCGGTCTGAAGGTGGCCTCGGGAGCTTCTTTCGTCAAGGTGTTCGGAGGCAAGTTCCAGGGAAACACCACCGATATCTCGGACCTGGGCGGCAATGCTCTGTCTCTTCAGAACGTGCGCTCCAAGGCAGGCAACGTGGCCGTTGGCATGCGTAACAACCCCACGGGTGCCGCCATTATTTTCACGGGCTCTGGGTCTCTCACCGAGGCTCAAATTCAGGGGGCTTACGCTCTGCGCGTGCGCTGCATTGGTGGCGGTGGCGGTGGCGGCGGGGCCGCTACTGCTACAGGAACTACAGCAGCACATGGAGGAGGCGGTGCAGGCGGTTCCTTTGCAGAATCTACCATCGCCACAAGCACTATCACCTTCCCGGTAACGGTAACTGTGGGGGCTTCTGGCACAGGAGGAACAGCCGGTGCAAACGCCGGAGGTGCTGGCGGCGACTCCAGCTTTGGTGCCCTGGTCATTGGTAAGGGTGGAGCGGGTGGCGCTGGTGGAACCGCGCTAGCGGTAGGAGTATCCGCCGCAGGGTCGGTGGCCACGACCGGAGGAACTGGACAGATCCTTCAGGACGGTGCACCCGGAGAGCCCGGATTTGTGGTGACCGGCTCTACTCCATTCTCTTCAATGGGAGGTTTTGGAGGCGCTGCCGGATCCGGTGCAGGAGGAGCTTACGGTAACACCGGAAACGGAACAAACGCAGGACGAAACGCCACTGCTAACCAGGGGGGCGGAGGATCCGGAGGGTGCACCGTTAACTCAGGTGCTCAGGTTGCCGGCGGTAATGGCGGCTCCGGGATCGTTATCGTTGAACCACTATTCGGATAGGATCAACTAATGGCGACCAACTTTCCGACAGGCCTGGATACCTTCTTGGATCCGTCCGCTGTCGACAACCTGGATAGCGCTACCCCTGGTCTGAAGCACCATACCCAGCACACCAATATCAATGATGCAGTGGCGGCTCTCGAGGCTAAAGTTGGCATCGATTCCTCAGCAGTAACCACCAGTCTTGATTATAAGATCAATCACATCTCGGCCTCGGCTCCATATACCTATGACCCAGGGACCGGCTCCAGCGGTACGAACGCAGGCAGCTCAAACTACAAAGGCGTATTGTTCACTCCCTCCTCCAACATGTCTCTCACTGAGATTACGGTTCAATTTGCGGGTCTTACTGCCTCAGCCACCTATCAGGCTTTTGTTGTAACCCTGGCCTCAAACTCTCCGGGAGCCACGACAGTGGCCACGATCGTTGGATCTACTACCCTACTGACCATGAACGTCAGCAATGCCGGGGTTACTGCAGGCAAAGTAACTATGGCTTTTGCATCTCCTCTGGCTCTGACCGGAGGAACTACCTATGCCTTCATGCCGGGCTCTCCCTCCCAGGCAGGTAACATGGTAGGACAGCAGTACTACAATGCAGGCTTCAACGGAAACATCACTCTGGCCAATCCTCCGGGAGTTCTGGGGGACTGGGTGGCTATTGGAGTTACCCCAATTATTGTAGGGTCTGCGGCCAGCGTTGTTTCTGCGGCGGTTTCTCGTCCTTCTGTCGGGTTCACCGCTAAGCTCTAATCTCGCTGAAATCTCTATTTACGGATTGGAGGGCTTAGATGGTTAATTACGATCAGGCGGCTACAACCTACGACAGCTCTCTTTATCTTTATGATGGAGGGCTTACAACAGTTCCCCCGCCGCCCAATCCCTTTGCCGCAGGCTTTCCCGCCCGTCCCGGAATTGGCTGGGAGTTCTATGGGATCAAACCTTCCGGCGTGGCTTATGAGTTACACTTCACCACCACCGGCGATTACACCTACGATTGCACGCGCTCGATCACTCGAGCCATCACCGGTTTCGTCCTGGTGCCGGAGGAGTTCGACAAGGTAGACCTGGTGCGGGACAAGGTCCAGGCTTATCTGGCCGTGGATGGTGTGCTGTGCCCGATGGGGGTCTTCCGCTTCACTGAATCAAGCCGTCAAGTGGATGCTGTTCGGGTCACTAATCCGCTCTCGATCGCAGGGGGCTTCGGTGTTACCTACGGTAATACCAATATTCCTTATAGTTACGCCGGACCCTATGCCAACAACTTTCTGACGCAGCCGACTTATGGTGCGGCTGATCTGCACAATGTCACCCTCTCGGATATCACCACAGACCTGGTTCGCAATACCGGTAATGCCGAAACCTTGCGCACAGGCTTCGATCCCTCTCAGGAGATGCAGCGCATTCTTCTACAGGATGGTGTCCCCTACGGCATCGCAGGCTCAGCGTCCCCCAGCCGTAACGATGTGACCTGGGATGGAACCACCACGGACCTGGAGAAGATTCAGCAGCTCGCCGTCCTGGCCGGGCACCGCAACCCGTGGATGGACAACAACGGTATTGTGCGATCGGTTTCGGCCGACACCACCAGCGTTGACATCATCGACCTGGATGACCTGAAGCCCACGGCCGAGAGCCTGGTTATTACTGAGTCTTTCTTGACTGCGCCCAACCGTATCATTGTCAATGACAACTCTTCCGCTGACCGAACTATTCAAGGGCAGTGGGATGCTCCGGCCAGTGCTCCGCACTCCTACGCCAACCTCGGCTATTGGCGTACTCAGGTGGAGGATGTGCAGGGCCTGGGCTCCAATGAGCACGCTCAGCAGGTCGCTCAGGCTCTCGGAGAGGCTGCCACGGCACGTAAGCTGGACTGTGAGATCAAGCCTACTTGTGCTCTGGACGGTCCCCAGTTGGTCAGCTTTCAGGGAGCCCTTTGGATGTGTGTGGCCTGGTCCATCAGCACTTCCCCCAACACCACCATGTCCGTCACCTTTCAGGAAGTACTCACCTCATGAGTGATCCGATAACCCAGGTAGCCAAGGCGATCAAGGCTGTGGACGCCAAGGCCGTGGTGGTGCGGACGGGCACTTCACTGTCCGGAACGACCGGTGTACAGAACAGCTTCACTGTGGCTCTGGATGGAGACACTTCCGGAACTCCGGTGACCGCCGTCTCCGCAGATGGTCTCATTCCTCAGGGAGTTCGAGTCCTGCTTCTGGCCTATCCCACGCGAGGCCTAGTGGCCCTGGGCAGGCTGGATGGAAGCGCTGCGTTCAATAGACTCAGCGCTACTTCGCTGACAGTGCCCAACATGAGAGCTGTGCAGTACACCAACGCGGGCCCGGCTTCTTTATTTTCAACCACCTATGTAACTCTGGGCACGGGCATTACTTTCCCCTACCCTCCCAGTGGCATGATTGTGATCTCTATCAGCGCCCGGTTGAACATTAGTGCTGCCGGGGCCAACCGCCTTCTTATGGCTGCTCAAATTCGTACTACTAATGGGGCCGGTGCGATCACTCACGCCTTCAATGATGCAGAGGCTGTTGAGTGTTCCAGCACTACTCTCGAGGCTTTTGGTCGTACATTTATCGCTACCGGGCTTCCTACCAGCGGGACCGGTTGGATTGAGGTGGGTGGTAGAGTTACTAATGCCGCCATTACCGGCACCTTTGAAAATGTTATAGCTGTGGTTCAACCTCAACCTTAGGAAAAGCTGTGGCCAGTACTCCCGCTCTCACGAACCCGGTTAATACCGTTAGCACTGTCCCCACTCCGAAGCAGCTTGTCAAGCTGGTTCCGACGAAGCCGTAAGGAAATAAATGATGTCTGAGCCGATGGACGCAGATACCCAGGTGAGAATCTTCAAGGACGCCGGCCTGAAGGTGGTCGAGCGCAAGGGTTGGCGCACCCACAATCGCTCCGGGCACGGTGCCTACGGACCTCTCAATGGTGTCATCATGCACCACACGGGTTCGGACAGCAGCGCGGCCTCGATGGAGGCTTATCTCTACGACGGGGACAGTGAGCGAAACTTGCCCGGTCCGTTGTGTCAGTGGTCCATTCGCACAGATGGCACGATCGTCATGATCGGCAACGGTCGGGCTAATCACGCTGGCGAGGGGTCCGGCACTGTGCTGGCCCACGTCATTGCCGAGGACTACTCGGGAGATCTCCGACCGGGCCCCGACGACACTGATGGCAACGCCCACTTCATGGGCTTCGAGACTCAGTACAGCGGCGGTCACGTTCCTGTGAAGGCTCAGTACGACGCCATGGTCAAGGCCGCAGCGGCAGTATGCAAGCACTATGGCTGGAGCGCCAAGAGCGTGATCGGCCACAAGGAGTGGACGTCCCGCAAGAATGACCCCGGCCACGTCGACATGAGCGACTTCCGTAAGGACGTGCAGGCTATCCTGGACTACACCAAACCGGTCCCTGCGCCTGCACCGGCTCCCAAGCCCAAGCCCAAGCCCGTGGATCCTGCATTCACCAAGGCGCTCAGTTCCAAGGTAGCCCCCGGTGGCCATGATCCGCAGGTTGCAGACCTGCAACGTCTCCTGACGCTGGCCGGCTATGGCCCTATCCCCGGCACGCCGCCCTACACGCAGTTCTACGGGGCCAACACCGAGGAGGCTGTGGCTCGCTTTCATGCGGCCAATCCTCAGTACGCCTCTCGCTCACACGACGTGGCGATCGGTCCTCGAGGCTATGCTGCCCTACAGAAGCTGGCCCTGGCCGCTAAGAGGGGCTAAACCTCGGTCGGTAGGTACTGCTTACGAAGTGCGAAGATTAGGCTGGAAAGAGCGGTTCCAGCCTCTCCGCAGCACCAGCAGATACTCTCCGAAATAGACTCGTCCAGCCATTTCACCTGGCAGTCCTTACATGTCCAGGTAATCATTTGATCCCTTGCGCTTTCTGCCAGGACTCCAGTGTGCGGCCTTCATAGCGGCGGCAGAGGTAGTCCAGGCTGACGAACAGAGGGTCGAAGCTGCCCCCACGAACTTCATTCAAAACCAACACGCCTCGCCAATGATCGTTGCCCTGTGGGCCCAGATACTCCTCGTGATGGGCATAGGCGGCTCCAGCGACGATGCGGTGGATCGATCGCATGCCGCCGTTCTCGTTGCGTGTATAACGCACTGCGTAATCCAGAGTTTGCTGGTGACCGGTGATCATGGAATGGCCCAGCTTCTGGAGCTGGAGCTGCGCCTGGCCGCCCATCGGGCGACCGGTCATGGGAGTCACGGCGTAGTGGCTGTACCCGACTCCGTCAAGCCACAGGATGTCGAGAAACGGATGAACTCTCCATCCGGAACGTTCGTAGTCGAGGTGCTGTAGATCCAACACGCCCTCCAGCCGTACGGGGTCGGAATCCACTGCCCTGGTAACGCGGTGCTCATGGTTGCCCAGCGTGATGTGTCGTTCAGGCCACCACTGTCCATGCTTGGTCCTTTTCCGGCTCTTGTTCAGGTCCACCAAGGGCTTGTTCAGCGCTGCCCAGCCTGCGTTAGCTGCCTTCACGTCCTCGATATAGCGGCGACCCTCGAGCTGCTTGGAGCCAGGGCGATCATAAGAGGAGAGGCTGGGGAAGTCTGCAAAATCCCCGAGGTTAATGATCTTGATGTTGGGCTTGTCCTTGAACTCGTCCACGATGTACTGGCCGATCCAACGACACGGAGCGAACGAAATGCCGGGTCGAACCTGAAGGTCCGGTATGACTACGTGGCGGCTATACGACTGCATCGGGGGTCTCCGACCGATAGACAACAGAAGGCCGTTCCTCTACCAAGAGTACAGGAACGGCCGAATCTGTGCTGGTCAGGGGCTAGTGGACTGACCCTAGCCGATTTCCGGAGCAACATCTACGGCATGAATGTCAGAGTTCAGGGACGCAGAGTCCTTATCGCCCAGCTTGGAGGCCAGTGCAGCCTTCAAAACCGCAGCCGCTGCAATGACGCCGGCTGCCGCAGCCTTCTTGGCGAAGTCCAGGTTGAAAGAGTCAGTAGCGCCCTGAAGAACCCAGAGACCGGCGAAGGCCTCGACAAACGTGGCAGCTACCCGCTCAGAGGTGTCTTTGAACCAAGTCTTGGTGAAGCTCATCTTTGCTCCTTGTTGGCATGAACTAGACGTATCAGGCTATATCGGTACAATTGTATTCCATGAGTGCGTTCTGTTTGGAGGGTACGCCCTCGTTCCCGAGGGAGCACCCCATGAACGAAAAAATCAAGCTGGTGCTAACTACCATAGTAGCAACGGGTTGGCTTGTGAATCTTCTTGCTCCAATTTTCGTCCATTCTTACCAGAGTTCTCTCACTGCCAATGCGCCGCTCCTCCTGATCCTAGGGAGCCTCTTCCAGAGTAACCGGAAGAAGAAATCCAAGAAAGATCGGGAAGGGCCTTATCGTGAGGATTACCTCCCATGATTTATTACCTGGTAAACTCTCTCGGCTGGTTCGGCCTCGGAGTTTATATCCAAAGAACCTGGGAATATTTTGTTGAGGAGGGTCCTCGTGCGAGAACTACTAAGACGAATAAACCGGTGGCTGACCGCTAACTTCGGCTGGCTGGTCATGGCTCTGGCCGTAATATTCGGGGGTGTTTACGCCGCTGAAGTTCATCACGAACATATTCGAGCCCACCAAGAATCAGTAAGAGCAGCTTGCCAGGCTGAATACAACCATGCTTTCGCCACTCAATTGACTGAACGTTCTCGATTGTCTGCGGCAGTTTCTGAGGCTCAAACCCATATTTTGAGTGATATTGGCAAGGCTCTGTCTGCGCCACCGGCCAAGAGTGAGAAAGAAGAGAAGGCCCGAGTGAAGGCTTTCCTGAAGCTGTTCTCGGACTTCGACAAGAACACTGATCAAATCTCCAAGGATCGAGAGGCCACCCCTTTGCCGCCCATTCCAAACTGCGGCTGAACCTACTTGGCCCAGTTCTTACCAATTGAAATATCCGCTACCAGCGGGCAATCAAACTTGACTCCGAGCGCCGCGATATCATCGAGAACGCGGTGCTCCATAGCGTCTCGTACTATGGCCGCAGCCTCTTCGGCGCGGTCTTCAGGAACCTCACAGATAACAGCGTCATGAACAACGGCCACCGGCTTGATCCAGTCCGTTTGATCAATCTCCCAGACCGCCAGCATCATCAGATCGTTGGCGAAGGACTGGACCGGGCTGTTAATGGCCTGACGCTGGGCACGGCCTTGGAGGTACTGATCGTCACTCCAGGCGTCGGGCAGATGGCGGATGCGGCCGAGAGGGCTTACCACGTAGCCTTGCTGGCGAACCAGCTTGCGCTGTTGCTGGTGCCAAGGAGAGAGGCCCGACCATGCTTGGAAGAACGCAACTCGAAGCGCTTCGGCTTCCGAAATCTCGAACTTCACCTTGTATTGCGTCTCAGCATATGAGACAAACTTCTCTGCACCCATTCCGAAAAGGAACCCGAATGAAATCGCCTTCCCCTTCTGTCTTAGGTCTGTCCAGTCCACGCCCGAAACTTCCGTAAGAAGAGGTGCGTTCGCCTGTGACAGGAGACGCACAGCGTCCGCAAATTCGAGAGTAGATTGTCCGAGTGGTCCTCGTTGATGTGGTGAACTACTAGCGCACGGCCAATCCCCTTCGAGCCGACTTCCCCACATTCTTCGCATCTGGGCTGCCGCGCCCGGCGGTAGCTCCACCCCTCCAGAAAAGACGTATCGCCCGTTCGATAGTTCGGGTTGCTCGGACCCTGCTGAGAGCCACCAGAACCAACGCCAGGATTCTTGATCCGTCCCGAAAGCACCGCTTTCTCGTAAGAGGCGATGCGTCTCCTCTCGCGTAACTCGGCTTCCTTGGCTTCGGAGCACTGGCTGCAGTATTTCGCTGCCGGCCCGGTCGGGAGAAACTCCTGCCCACAAACAGAGCAGTTGCGCGGTGCGAACCGCTTCGTCCTGAGCGGCGGTGGCTCCGGAGACGAGGTGGACATCTCTACCTTCCTGATAGGTGGCAAGCAAGTCTGGGCAGCGGGCTAGAAAGGCCGCTACGCGCAGTTCGACCTGGCTGTAGTCCGCAGATACCAGGACGTGCCCCGGAGAGGCGCAGAACGCCCTTCTGGCGCTCCTGGCGACCTGCTGAAGGTTGGGCTTGCTGCAGGACAGCCGGCCCGTCACAGGGGCGTCTGAGGTCTCTCTCGGCGTGGTGGCGTAGTTGTAGCTGGCCCGGATGCGACCGTCTGCCTGGGCCTCGTTCAGCCAGGACTGGATGTAGGCGCTCTCAGTCATCGCCACGCGCATCTCGCGCAGCTTGCCGGCTACCTCGGCACCCTCATGGGCCTGCCTGTCGAGCACTTCCTTGGACCATTGCGGCCGGCCCTTAGGAGTACGTGCTGCCACGCGGAGTTCGCCCACGGCACACATTAGTTGAGCCCAGCACAGGAACCATTTGGATCCGGCAGACCAGGAGCGCTCGGCTGTCGATAAGTAAGAAAGAGCCTCGTCCAATTGTTCGGTAATGCGGACAGCGCCCATATCGATCTGCTCCTGGGCATCAAGCGTACGCTTGCTAAGCCACTCATCAGCGTTTGCTACGACGACTGCATTTTCTGTCAAACGACTAATGCACCAGTCACGATCAAGAGCGAAGCCGTTCTCCTCGATCGCGCTCAGTGCGCAGACCGTGCGTGTGCCCACAAGATTGTAATACTCGCCCAGTCGCACAGCGTTACGGGCGTCGGGATCGTGCTGGGCTTCGCTTTGGAGATCGTAGTCCGTTCCCCACAAATCTAGCTGTTTATCATGAAGCTGATAAAGTCTATAGGTCCAGTAGGTATCCTCGGCGCAGTACTCCGTCATGCGGTAGTACTCCTCGCGCTCCGCCAGCTTGCGCCCGTCCGGGTTGGCCCGCTCGTCCGCTTCGAGATCTTTCCACGAGAAGTCCAGCCAAGGCTCAGCGCCCAGATCGCGTATGGCACGGGGCTTGAGACCGGCAGAGAAGTTCTCGTCCAGAATGTGGCTGGTCAGTGCGGTATCGCACAGAAGCTGGCCGTAGAGGTTGACCCCGGTGTGGACCTTGATCCAGGTCAGATCAAACGAGGCGTTGTGCGCGATCAGCGGTGTGTGCCGGAGCGTATCAGCCAGATACGCTAGCGCACTCCTCCACTGTCGATTAAGTCCTGAATCCGGATGACTCAGGCCTATGGCGGCAGTCTGAATGACAGTAGACCCTACTGGAATCCAAGTCACGCTGGCGCAAACTACGCGAGCGTCAGGACCGAAGGGAGATAGCTGGGTAGTCTCCAGGTCAACTGCTACGGTAGGCCCCAGTTTGCGCAATTCAGTGCACAGACGATTGAGTCCAGGCCCATCCACAACATGGGTAAGCCTGGACCGATCGAACGTCACTTGCCGTTGCGGGATTGGCTGCCGCGAGCAATAGGCTTATCTGCCTGCTTGCCCGATCCAGTGGTTTGACCGGTGGCTTTGCCGTATTTAGCCTGCTGAGCTTTGAGGTTTTTGCCTCGGGTCAGTCCCACTCCTCTTCCTTCCATTCCCAGCAACACGATTCAGCCAAAGACTGAACCACGTATTGCTTTCCGCAAACTGTACAGACCAGCTTAGAGGGGGCCATAGGCCTATTGTACTCGTTACTCGGGATCGGCCAAGTGCCAGAGACCGCCAACGACGTAGACGAGGAGAACAGCCTGGAAGCTGGCCGCGAATCCCAGCGCAGGCACGACAGCCCAGTCATCGTGGATGATGTCAAGAGCATTCATGACGAGCCAGCCCAGAAGAAACCACAGGCTGACAATCAGAAGAACGGCCCCGAGAACAAGGTAGAACGGATTCTTTGCACGAACGGTGATCTTCGCCACTTTACTCTCCCACCACTACGCGGGCTACTCCCGCTGCTGCGATTAGTCTAGCGCACTCATGACATGGTTCGCGGGTGATATACAGCGTCCCGCCGAGAGCGCGATCGCGTCCAGCGTACAGCAGGCAGTTAGCCTCGGCGTGAATCGCCACGCAGTTCTCGTAGGACGAGCCGGGTTGGACGCCTGGACACTTTCGCACGTCAATGAAGCCGGGGCATTTCCTGTTACCGCACACCGGTCCCTCCATGCTGGAGAAGGTATGCAGCCAGTGCTGCCCTCGCGGGCAAGATTCGCAGCCTGCCTGCCCCGCAGGAGCGCCATTGTAGCCAGTCGCCACTACTCTGTTGCCGGCATCGAGCAGGACGGCCCCGACCTGAGAGCGCTTGCAGTCACTACGCAGCGCCACAGTGCGAGCCAGCGCGGCTCCATACTGGTCCCAGGAGAGACGGGTCACCGGTCGTCCCCGGTCAGCGCGCGACGCACCAGGCCCCAGCCGTTCGGGCTGTCAGCGTCGATGAGGTCCAGAGCGGCGGCGATGCGGGCCTCGGCGTTGCGTAGGCACTCCTCAGCCCACATACGGGAGGCGTGGGACGTCTCGTATCGGCCCTCGAAGTCGGTGGCTTTGGCCTCGGCGCGTTCGGCGCGTAGTTGCGCGGCCGTTCCGTTGTGGATCGCTGTGTCTCGTTCGCGGCGAGCTTCATCGATGTCTGCGCGGTACATGGCGGTGAGGTACTCGACTTCAGCCTCGGCGCGTTCGGCGCGAGACAGTAGCTCTGGGAAATGGCGGACGTAGAGCGCCACGGTCTGCTCTGCGCGTTCGGCGCGGGCCTCGGCGGTATTGGCTCGGTACGAGACCTCCAGAAACGGGCCCCACAAGTTGTTCCAGCACTCCTCCGAGAGTACGAGGGCGCGCTCCGCGAGGGCGCGCTCCGCGCTGGCCCGCTGCGCGCGGCAGGCCCGCAACTCCGCGATCAGCAGCTCGTGCAGCGGATCTAGACTGCCCGCGTGGATCATCTCCACGGCGTCCAGGTCTAGTTCGTCAGCCATTGTCCCTCAAATAGTCTAGGAGCCCTCGCTCCAGATCGGTGCGCTCCAAGTGCGAACGCCTTACCACTTCGTCCACGGTACCACGCGCTAGAAGCCAGTGGTAGAAAACCGGAGAAGTTTGACCCGGGCGATCCAGCCGACCCATCGCCTGCAAAATGTCCTCACGCTGCTCAGTGAGTGACAGCATGACAGCATGAGATGCCGTGACCAGTTCGTTGATGCCGAGAGAAATAGTCCGCCACTGAGCGATGATCACGATCTTGTCCGCCGAATCACTGGCAAACTCTCGCCGAATCGCTAGACGCTGGGCGTCAGGAGTCGAACCAGTAATCAAGCGAGCTACGTCTCCGAGTCGCTCTTTGAGAGCTTCAATTTCTGCGAGTGCCCAGCCGAATACCACGATGCGATTTTGGCTCTCCAGTAGTCCAGAGATGAGATCGACAGCAGTGTCAAGACGACTACTGCCCAGCCAATGAACGTCACCGGTTTCGTCCTCCTTGGCAAAGCCGCACGTCAGTTGACGCAGACGCAGGCGGTTGATGAGCATAGACGGAGTGGACATCAGCTCCCCGTTGGAGAGCGCCAGAACCATTTCCTTTTTGACCTTGTCGTAGGCGCGCTGTTCTCGCTCCGAGAGTCGTACCGGCACGTCGACGTGGGTGACCGGTGGAAGATCAAGGCATTCTTCTTTGCGCAGAGCATGACTGCGTTCCGCCATTCTGTTTTCAAGCCAGTCGAGGTTGCGCCAGCCGGTGATTTGCTTGCCGGCCCAGCCTCCCATGATCGCTACCTTCGCCTCGAACTGGCTGTAGGTCATCGGCTTCGAGCCGGTCCAGAAGATCGTGGGATCGAGGATCTTGAACTGGCTGTAGATATCCAGCGGACTGTGCGGCATCGGTGTACCGGACAGCAGTATGCGGCGTTTCACCAGCGGTGCTATACGGTGTAGCAGACGCGCTACGTTGCTGCTGTTCCCCTTCGCTCGCTGTGATTCGTCACAGACCAGGACATGGGGGGCGAACTTCTTCACGGCGTTCAGCCAATGGTCAGAGTCCAGCTTGCTACCGCGCGCGCGTCGACTGGACAGCGCCTCGTAGTTGACGACGCGGATCGTGACGCCAGTCCCTCGCGGAACGGAGCCTGCGTCTGCCAGGGCTGTCTGCTTCTGCTGGATCGAGCCCTGCAACGCCCAGATATTCCAGTCACATGACTGGCTGCCCCACTGATTGACCTGTAGCTCCCAGGTATCCACGACAGACTTGGGCGCACAGACCAGCACCCGGATCTCCGTATCAAAGTGATACGCCAACATCCCTAGGTAGTCGATAACGCAGCGGGTCTTGCCGGTACCCACGTCATAGAACAGGCCAAAGACCCCGTCGTGCTTCATGAGGCGACGAACCCCCTCCGCTTGGTGCCGATAGGGTGCCGGCTCGCGGAACTTGAAAGTCACTCAACAACACCGGTCAGTGCGCGACGGACGATTGCCGTCGCCGTGAGCACCGCAGAGCGTGGGGCCTCGGGCCAGCCCTGCTCATCGACGGCGCGGTCCATGGCGTCGCACTCGGCCAGCGCGGCGGTGATGCGGGCCTCTAACTGCTCAATATAAGCGTCTCGCACGTCATAGATTTCACTCATCGTCCTGACTCATCTCTTCCTTCTGCTCTCGGGACTCCTGCTTGTAGCGCCAGCCCCCCTTTGGATTGCCGTGCTTAGGAGCCTCGCGACTATCCAACCAGGGTCGCCCCGGATCCTCCAGCGGAGCGATGCCCATCGCCTTGCGCATGGCATTGTCCAGCTTGAACTTCTCGAGCCATCGCTCCTTGTGGTATGGCTTCGGATCGCGCATCGGCGGCGGCCCTGTGCAGATCCTACGCGGCATCGCTCCGCAGCGGGAGCACTTGACCAAAAGTACAGAGATGTCCGGGGCGTCCGGGGCGGGCGTCTGGCGCAACGAGGCGACGCTATAGCGGGACACGTGGACCGTCTCGAGCACGAAACCCTGCTCAGTGCACTTGATACCCGGCTCGGCCAGGCACTGGGGGCACTTCTCCAGAAGCGGCCGGATAGGCTTCTTGGGCTTAGCCATGGGTTTCCCCCGTCAAAAGCCTCAACGCCAGAGTAGCCTGCTGCGGCACAACTCCGTTTCCGAGGATCTTCACCTGGTGGGACCGGGCCAGGCCAGGCGTACACAGAGAAAGTACGCGCACTACTCCCCCGCTACGTACTCGTCCAGCATGTCGCTGGCATTGAGCAGGGCAGCAGCCAACTGGCGAGCCATAGCCGCGCTATAGAAGTGACTGACCTCGGTGAAGTGGTCTTCCCCGAGATCGCAACGCCCCCGGTAGGCACTGACCACAACGTGGATAGCTGGAGTGCCGTCCTCGTCGTCATCCTCTCCGGCAAGCATAGTCTCGCAGCCGTGAATCCAGACGGGGTTATCGTCCATGTCCAGCAGAGTAGGCTCCAAGGCCTCTTCCACATCTTCCTCGTGACTACTCACTGGTCTGCTCCTCATCGTCTCTGTCACCAGCATAGCCGTTCACGACAAAACCCGTGCGCTGCCAGAGGGGGTGCCGTTGTCGGTTGTGCGCGAGCACCTGAATCTTTCCGCCCTCGAGCAGACACTCCCAGGCCAGGTCGAAGTTACTATAGACCCTGGTCCGGGGCTTGCCATCAGGATCCACGAAGGTTTCGGAGTGTGTGTTCTTACGATCAGAAGGGGCCACATGCCGAGAGAGCTGACTCTTGGAGACTGGCTCGTTGTAGTTATCCATGTACTTGAGGATGTTCCCGCCCACGCGGCGACAGATCTCATCGGCCTTGGCGTTGTCCTTCTGAGCGTCAGAGATACCGAACTCCGATCCACGCTGGAGAGCGTTCTCGCGCATCTCTTCATAAGCTCCACCGGCGGCCCAGGCCCTGGTCTCATTGGAGACGGCCATTACAGTGCCTGCCGCTTCCCACCAGTCGGTGGTGATCTTCAAAGACTTGTCGCACATGATCGTCAATGCCGCTGCAACTTTTAGTTGACACAATAACAAATGACCATCTAGCCCGTCGCTGCGGCCTACCTGCTTCTCCCAGTTGGCACGGTGTACGGCATCCCAGGCTTCCGGACAGACAGTCAGCTCGTAGTGATTGTCCGGGAAGCGAGGCATGTCGATCGCTAGGCTCTGCGTGGTGGAGAAGTAGTGACCCGGCTCAGGCTCGGGCATGTTCGGATCGATTGCCGGCATCCAGACGAATCTCTGAGGGCTGCCTGATCCATCCTCACGGAACAGCACCTGCGACCTACGGGGCTGGACACCACAAATCATGGTCAGTCGGTAACTGTCGCCCGCCACGAAACGATCCCGGTCCACTGAGGCGTTGGACTGGCCCAGGTCGCCGCCACTCCAGGCCGATCGCAGCACGGACTGAATCGTGGAACCATCGCGGGAACCCAGCTCTCCTAGCGTGGTGATTTCGTCCACGTTGAACACAATGCCCAGGCGCAGATTGCGCACAAGGGGCTTAGGCCCACGACCTACTGCGTTGGGGTCCGGCTCGAGGAAGACCATGGCCAGGCCTTCCCCTGATCCTAAATTCTTGGTCTCTGCCTCGTTCGGGATGGTGATGTAGCGGCGGCTGGCCGCGATGGCCCCGCTCTTCCCGGCTCCGGAAGGGCCGGTGATTGCTACGAAAAAGTTCAGGCTGGCCGGGGCGTTGATGATAGGTGGGATCATGATCTGCGGCGGCGCAGCAGACAGCACACGCGCCATCGTCACACCCAGCAGCGCCCACGGCACGATCATGCGTGAGTCCGCGATGGCCTTGATCTGCTTCAGTACTTCATGCCGGTCCCAGAACTCCTGGTAGGGCGATAGATCAACACTCACTGAGCGATCCCTCGAATGTTATTGACCCCACGGTTGATTCCGGAGGCGATGGTAGCTCTGGTCTCTCCGTCACGTAGACCTGCGTCGCGCGCCGTTTCCTTCAGCAGATCAATCGCTGCGCCCTCGCCTAGGAAGCCCAGCTCAACGCACTCACCGGCCACGCAAGAGGCCTGGAAGAGGTAGTTGTTGCGGTTGCCGCCGCCCATCGGGAAGGTGTTCATGAACCAGTAGAACAGGTTCAGCGTAGCGGTACGGTCGGTCATGCGCTCAATGGACGGAGCGCGTCGTTCCGGGCGAGACACGATCGCTTCTAACAGAGCCGGATGAATCGGAGCCATGGTGCGGTCCCCCGGCGCATGGTTAGGGTGCCAGGAGTAGACTCCCGCGCAGTTCCTCTTCTGACTGGGAGGAGCCACCACGTAACCTCCGTCGCCCTTGATGTCCACTCCCACAGTGCCCTGGGGCTGGCCGTTGCGGATCTCGATACCCTCGGGTAGTGCGTAGTAGAAGTGCAGGCCATCACCGCCGGTGTGCGCGGTCCAGGTGCTGCGCAGCAGGCCCTCGTCTCGCCATCGATTGAATGTGTCGGTTCCGTCGTGAGTGCCGTGCTTGTCGAAGTCCACCACCACGAAGCCACGGCCGGTGCGGATGCCGATGAGGGCTGTTTCGGGCCAGCGGATCTCCCGCCACTTGTCAGCCCCGGCAGCCCGGTAGTACGAGTGACAGTAGTCACACTTACACTTCTCCATGGCCTCGGGAGTGGGGCAGGCGTTGCCCCCGCTGCGAGAGCAGTCATCGCAGTTGGCCAAGGGCTTGCCGCCAGGACCGAGAGGGAACACATCAAACCAGTCGGTGAGGCGCAGAGCTTCGTTGAGCAGAGACACTCGGTCCTCCGGACATGAGTGAGGCGGAAGCCTCAGGTTAGCAGGTCTGTAGTCCCAGTCAATCCGGTCTGAGCGTGAGCGTGAATCCGAGTCGGGATCGAGTTGCGACTATGAGTCGGGGAGGTGGCCTGTGTATCGGGATAAAAATCGTGCTGTAAGCGTGAGGACTCTATATAACGGTATCTCTATATCACTCTCTGTAATTATTATAAGTACATATGACTACTGTCTGTTACTTTCGGGACTGTTTCACACACAGGCCATCTCCCCGACTCACGAATCGCGATTGGCCTCCTCCTGAAGCTCTTGACAAGCACTGCACGGTTCGTGGTAAGGTCTGTCCATGAAGCGATACCTCCTTCCACTGGTCGTGGCTCTCGGCATGATGAGCGCTGCGCCTGCTGAGGCGGCTTCGCTGAAAGAAACCAACGCGTGGGCCACGCCCAACCTGTCGGCCGGCTTCACGCCGCAGGGAATGACGATGCTGGGTAAGCACGTGGTGATGGCTGAGTACAAGCCCGGTTTCAACACTCGCCTGGTAGAACTGGACCTGAACGGTAAGATCCTGGGCCAGGTTTCGATCGCTCCCACCCACGCCGGTGGGATCGCCGTGGTGGGCAAGTGGCTCTACGTTCAGAACGCGGATACGCCGAACCACGACACCGTTCGTCGCTACCGGGTGGCGGACCTGAAGCTCACCAA
>Ga0068859_100002294_pt1 | contig 19421 bp, 21 predicted proteins | sample KBSSwiS22_FD_66585 | JGI IMG/M metagenome (GOLD analysis project Ga0068859, IMG submission 66585) | Switchgrass rhizosphere microbial communities from Kellogg Biological Station, Michigan, USA - KBS Switchgrass S2-2 | ecosystem: Host-associated > Plants > Roots > Rhizosphere > Soil ...
TGGTGCGCCCTGCAAGACTCGAACTTGCGACCTCCTGGTTCGTAGCCAGACGCTCTATCCAACTGAGCTAAGGGCGCCGGAGACAGACCCATGAGTTTAACATAGGGTGAAATGGGACATTTGGATCACAAAGCCACGGCGCCGAGCTCCGTGCGCTGCTTCGTGCTGACGATCAGCGACACACGCGTGGCCGCCACCGACACGGGCGGCCAGGCCATCGTGGAGCTGCTCGAGGCGAACGGCCATCAGGTCTCGGGCCGCGCCATCGTGCGCGACGATCCCGACGCGATCCGCACCGCGATCGAGCGACAGCTCGGCGATAGCTCGGCGCAGGTGATTATCACAACCGGCGGCACCGGCATCACATCGCGCGACTCCACGTACGAAGTCGTCTGCAATCTGCTCGAGAAACGGCTCGATGGGTTCGGCGAGTTGTTCCGCATGCTGAGCTACGAAGAGATCGGACCGTCGGCGATGTTGAGCCGTGCGTGCGCGGGCACCGCGATGGGCAAGATCATTGTCTCGTTGCCAGGATCGGAAAATGCCGTTCGGCTTGGTGTCACCAAACTTCTGCTGCCCGAATTGGGACATCTCGTACGCGAGCTCTCGCGCTGATCATGTCGCCCACCAAGATGCGTCCGTTTGGCGAAACCATCTCACTCGATGCCGCGCGCGCGATTCTCGACGCAACCGGCGCGCCGATGTCGCGTATCGAACGGATTTCGCTCGAGCACGCGGCCGGCCGCGTGCTTGCCCGCGACGTGACGGCAGCCATCGACGTTCCGCCTTTTTCGCGCGCGGGCATGGACGGCTACGCCGTGAAGGCGGCCGACACGAAGGGCGCGACCCGCGAACGCCCGCGAACCGTGAGGCAGACAGGCACCCTCTACACAGGACAGGTGTCGCCGATTCCGGTGCATGACGGAGAGTGCATCGAGATCTCGACTGGCGCGCCGATGCCCGAGGGAGCCGACGCGGTCGTCATGGTGGAGGAAACCTCGTCACACACCGACGGCAGCGTCGGGATCTTCATGGAAGTGCAGCCGCAGCAGAACGTCGGCAGGCGTGGCGCCGACATTCAAGCCGGCCAAATCGTTCTGAGCGCCGGCGAGCTGATCAACTCGAGCCGTGTGGGCGCGCTCGCGGCCGTCGGGGCCGCGTCGGTCGAGGTGTTCGAGCGTCCGCGCGTCGCGATTCTGTCGACCGGGAACGAGATCGTCGAGCCCGGGCAGCCGCTGAAACCGGGAGACATCTACGACATCAATCGCTTCACCCTTTCAGCGGTCGTGCAAGAGAACGGAGGCGTGCCGGTGCCGTATCCGCCGGCGCCAGACTCTCTCGATGCGCTGATTGCGCAGCTCGACCGATGTCTCGTCAACGACATCGTGGTGTTTTCTGGCGGCAGCTCGGTTGGTGAACGCGATTTGATCCGCGACGCTATCGCGGCCCGCGGCGATCTTCTTTTTCACGGCATCGCGGTGAAGCCGGGAAAGCCCACCGGCCTCGGGCTCGTCGACGGCAAGCCCGTCTTCGCGATGCCCGGCTACCCGACCTCTTGTTTATCGAACGCGCACATTCTTCTCGTGCCCTTGCTTCGCCGGATGGCGCGGCTGCCGCGGCAGCCAAAACGTACGGTCATGCTTCCACTGGCGCAGCGCATCGGCTCGGTGCGCGGCCGCCATCAGTTCTTCACGGTGCGAATTGGGGACGGAAAAGCGTTGCCGGCGTTCAAGGCGTCGGGCGACATCACGAGCATGTCGCGCGCCGATGGGTTCATCGAAATCCCAGCCGACGTGGAATCGGTTGAGGCGGGAACCGATGTTGAGGTGACCCTGCTGTGAGAGGTGCGAGAGGTACGAGAGGTGCGAGAGCGAGATGAATGAGGAACGCACCCCTCGCACCCCTCGCACCCCTCGCACCCCTCGGGATCTTTATCGCTTTATCGCGTCGCCAACGTCCTTAATCGCCTCTCCAACCTTGCGCCGGCCTGTGCCGAATCCCGACTGAACCTTGCCGCCGGCTTCCTGAGCTTCGCCTTCCGACCGGAGCGCTTCGTTATCAGTAAGGTCGCCTGCAGCCTGCTTGACCTTGCCCTTCGCTTGTTCGGCCTTGCCCTCGACTTCATCCTTGTTCCACATATATATGGTCCTCCGCCGATAAGCGTTGCAGAAGGCATGCCATGGCTAGCGGCGGCCGATCTTTCGCTCGTATTCCTGCTCCAGCACATCGGCTGTATGCAAATCGAAGTGAGATGCCGTCCTTTTATACTTCCCCCGAAACTCGGTGTGGCATCGATAGCATACGGTGACGTCCCCCAGGCGGCCGTAGACGAACAGGTCTATGAGCGCGGCCGCCGCCAGGATGCTGTAAGCAATGAGATCCTCACCAAACCAGTAAAACACGGCGCTGATGAGTGCACCGATGATGACGACCGTCAGCCCCACCTTCGGATCGAAGTCTTTTCGGATGTAGAAATCGGCTCCACGGCAAACCGGACATGCGTCGACTCGTGAGTCGCTGCGGAGCGCGTCGCTGAATGCCAGAGGGAGCACGTGCCCGCATCCACCGCATTTGATCGACTCGGGCGCCTCGGCGGCGCTCACCGGCAGGCCGGCATCACATTTCGGGCAGTGAGCGATGACGTCCATCAGACGGGAACGTTAGTCGACAGCAGAAGATACTTCGCAAGCACCTCGCCGACGATGACCGTGAAAAAGTCGACGTAGAGAATGCCGGTCGCCGACTGCGTCGACTGAATCTTGGCGGTCTCCCACGTCATATAGGCAAGCACGGCCGGACACGCCAGGCCGAACAGAACGCGCTGCCAGAAGAAAATCCCGCCGCTCGACAGAATGTACCGGAGAAAATTCGGGCCCATGCCGGGCTGCCAGGTGACGACCGCCATGGTCACCGCCGCAACCACGACCACCGCTCGGACCACCATCGAGACAATGTGCAGCTTCACGATCGACTGCAGATGGGCGACGTCGAGCGACGGCACCACGAGGTACCAGTGGCCCAGAACCATCGCGCCGCACGCACCGCCGAGCAGCGCGGCCGAGCTCAGGAAGCTGGCGACCGTCAGTACCGCCGCGAGGCCCGGAGCGTTCGCGGAAATCTCGAGGGCCTGCAGCGAGATCGCGAGCAGGCCAGAGATGATCGCGACCCACAAAAGCACCGGGCGAATCTTCGCGAGCATGCGTCCGATGGTGGCCCAATAGATGACGAGCGCCGCCTCGCACGTTAGCAGCAGTCCTGTTGACGCGAGATGCAGCGGACCTGCCGCGGACGCCACGGGACGCAGGGTAAATCCGATCGCGATCAAGAGCGCGGCCGTCCCGGCGTTGAAGCGGAAGAACTTCACGCCGGCTTCGCGCCCGACCCAGCCAAGGACGAGGGTGATGCCGACGCCGAGATGTGTCAGGAAAAGAAAGAGGATGGAGGAAAGGGACATTAACGAATCAGTCGGCGGTCTTCAGTCGGCGGTCTTCAGTCGGCAGTCGGCAGTCGCCAGTCACGACTGACTGTCGACTGACGACTGTTGACTGTTGACTGTTGATTGTTTTACTTCCCCAACCTCGCCGACACGGCGGCCCAGTTCACCGTATTCCACCAGGCGGCGAGATAGTCGGGCCGGCGGTTCTGGTACTTCAGGTAATACGCGTGTTCCCAGACGTCCACACCGAGGACGACCTTCTTCCCTTCCATAATCGGCTGATCCTGGTTGGCCGTGCTCTCGATGCTGAGCTTCCCGCCGTTGTCGATGAGCCACGCCCACCCGCTGCCGAACCGCGTCACGCCGGCCTTGTTCATCTGCTCTTTCAGCGAATCGAAGCTGCCGAAGGTCGACTTGATCGTGTCGGCGAGGGCGCCAGTCGGTGCGCCGCCGGCCTTCGGGCCCATCCACTGCCAGAACAGCGAGTGGTTCATGTGGCCGCCGCCGTTGTTGCGGACCGCCATGCGAATGTCCTCTGGCACCTTACTGATGTCGCGCAGCAGATCTTCGATGCTCTTCGACTGCAGCTCGGGATACTTCTCGAGCGCGGCGTTCAGGTTCGTGACGTAGGCGTTATGGTGCTTGCCGTGGTGAATCTCCATGGTCTTGGCATCGATGTGCGGCTCGAGCGCATCGAATGCGTAGGGAAGGGGTGGAAGTGTGTAGGCCACGATGTCCTCCTGAGACGAAGCAATAACGTTAGCGAACCGACAACATCCGATCGAGCGCGACCTTCGTCCAGTACTTCTGCTCGTCGGGGACGATGATCTGATTATGTACCTGTCCGTCGAGCAGACCCTCGAGGATCCACAGCAGATGGTTGGGCGACACGCGGAACATCGTCGAGCACAGGCACCCGAACTGGTCGAGTGACAGAACAGTTTTCTCGCTTTTCACGCTTTCGGCAAGTCGATTCACCAGGTGCACTTCGGTCCCGACTGCCCAAATCGACCCCGGGGCGCTGTCGGTGACCTGCCGGATGATGTACTCCGTCGACCCGCTGTCGTCGGCGGCCTGCACGACGTCCCACGGCACCTCGGGGTGAACGATCACGCGGATGCCGGGGTGCTGCTGCCGGATACGCGCGATCTGCGCGACGGTGAACCGCTCGTGCACCGAGCAGTGCCCCTTCCACAACAGCATGCGCGCATCGCGTATCTGTTCGAGCGTAAGGCCGCCGCAAATTTCGTTCGGATCCCACACCGCCATTTTATCGAGCGGCACACCCATCTTATAGGCAGTGTTCCGGCCGAGGTGCTGATCCGGCAGGAACAGAATGCGCTCGCCGCGCTCCCACGCCCAGCGCAGCGTCGCCGCGCAGTTGCCCGAGGTCGAAATAATGCCGCCGCGTTCGCCGACGAATGCCTTGATGGCGGCGGATGAGTTGATGTACGTGACGGGAATGACGCCCACACGATCGCCGTCCTCGTCGAGCACGCCCGACATCCCGAGCTCGTCCCAGCAGGTCTCGAGCTGATCGATCGCAGCCATATCGGCCATCGAGCAGCCGGCCGCGAGGTCGGGCAGGATCACCTTCTGGTGCGGCGCCGATAACACGTCGGCGCTCTCGGCCATGAAATGGACGCCGCAGAACACGATGAAGTCGGCTTCGGGGTGCCGCGCAACCTCGCCCGACAGACGGAACGAGTCGCCGGTGTAATCGGCGAACTTGATCACCTCGTCGCGCTGATAGTGATGGCCCAGGATGATCACGCGCTTCCCCAGCGCGGCCCTGGCGGCGGAGATGCGGCGATCGAGTTCTTCGTCGGCCAAACCGAGATAGCGCTCCGGCAGCGGCTGGCGCTCGCCGATGTGTGATTTTTCGTATTCCGTCAGAACCGGCAACATCATGTTCTCTGCCTCTTGCTGTTTCGTGCCTCGAACCATGGTGAGCTTGTGAAACTTTTCTCAAGCTCGGGACGCGAAAATGTCAAACGCCCATCGCGCTTCGTCAGCGCAGACTATCGTCTGATGGACGTTTGACCGTCTTGAATTATATCAGGATTGTGCCGGCGCTGCCGAAGCGCGGACGACGTTGTAGAACGTGTCCCGCTCGACCGGCACGCGCCCCGCCGCGACAATCAGGCGTTCGATATCGCCCGTCGACAGCGCTTCCGGGGTCCGCGATCCGGCCATGTGATAGATCTTCTCCTCCTGCACCGTCCCGTCGAGATCGTCGACGCCGAACCACAGCGCGGTCTGCGCCATTTCAACGCCCGTCGCAATCCAGAACGCCTTCACGTGAGGAATATTGTCGAGCATCAATCTCGACACGGCGTGCACGCGCAGCGTGTCGGAGCCGCTCGGCGCCGGTAGCTTGCGCATCTGGTTGTTGTCCGGATGAAACGCCAGCGGGATGAACGCCTGGAAGCCGCCGGTTTCGTCCTGCAGCGCGCGGGCGCGCAGCATGTGATCGACGCGCTCCTCGTTGGTCTCGATATGCCCGTACAGCATCGTCACGTTCGACTTCATGCCGAGGCGATGCGCGATGCGATGAATCGAGAGCCACCGATCGGCATCTGCCTTGTCGTGGCAGATTTTCTTGCGGACACGCTCGGCGAAGACCTCGGCGCCGCCGCCAGGCAACGACGCCAGCCCGGCCTGCATCAGCTCGCGGAGCACTTGCTCGTCGCTCATGCCGTACAGGTCGGCGAAGAACGCGATCTCCACGGCGGTGAAACACTTCAAATGAATTTCAGGCCGGATGCGCTTGAAGCCGCGGAGAAGCTCGAGGTAGTACTCGAACGGGAGATCCGGATGCAGTCCATTGACGACGTGGACCTCGGTGAGCGCCTGATCGTGACGCGTCCGGAGCTTGTCCCACGCGTCTTCGAGAGCCATGGTGTATGACCCCGGATCACCGGGACGAAGGCGCGCGAAGGAACAGAACAGGCAACTGGCCACGCACACGTTCGTGGCTTCGACGCGGATGTTGAAATTGTAGTACGTCAGATCGCCGTGGCGGCGCTCGCGCTGTCTATTCGCGAGAGCGCCGACCGCGAGCAGATCAGGATGCTCGAAGAGACGAACGCCGTCCTCGAGCGACAGACGCTCCCCGCCTTCGAGTTTCTCCGCGATGTCTTCGATCATGTGCTTCTCGATCGTATCCCAACAAATAGGGCCGTGCTATACTTCCCGGCCTTAATCGACGTTTCCCGGTGACCACGCGAAGTGGGTGGAACGCCCACACGGTCACGCCACTGTAAGCGGGGAGCGGTTGCTCCGTTCGAGAAGCGGTCAGACCCTTTTCGAGCGCACACGTCACTGCAGCCTTCAGGGCTGTGGGAAGGCGCGAGTCATCGCGGCGATCCGCAAGTCAGGACACCTGGGCACTGGGACGTCCCTTTTTTCCCTCCGAAGCCGCGAAGCGGCAAAGGAGGGGCCGGCGCGACAGACGCCGGAGGAGGGCACATGCTCGGCCGCGTTCTCACCATCCTACTCATCACCTCAAGCGCATTTGCTCAGGTTTCCGGCATTCATGGGACGGTCCTGAATTCCGCCGGCGCGCCCCTCGAAGGCGCGACGGTGCGGCTGATCGAAAACGGCATCGAGCGTGCGCGCGCGGCCTCCGATGAACATGGTCGATTCACCATCGCGACGGCGTGCTCGAGCTGCGTGGTCGAAGTGATCCGCGACGGATTCTGGCCGCTCACCTTCCCCGCGTCGACCTCAGGCGAACTGAACGTCACGATGGGCGTCCGCACCACGGTGAAGGAATCGGTGGTCGTGACCGCGACGGGCAGGGAAACGCTGGAGTCTCAGGTGGGCGCATCGGTGACGGTGCTCGATCGCGAAGAGATCGAGCAGCGGCATGCGCTCAGCACGATCGATCTTCTGCGCACGGTCCCTGGCGTCGTCGCCGTCCGCACTGGCGGCGTCGGTAACCTCACGTCGCTTTTTGTCAGAGGCGGCGAATCGACTTACAACAAGGTGCTGCTCGACGGCATGCCGTTGAACGAGCCCGGCGGGTTCTTCAACTTCGCGTCGCTCTCGCCCGAGAACATCGAGCGCATCGAAGTGCTTCGCGGGGCGCATTCAGCGCTGTTCGGATCGGATGCCATGGCGAGCGTGATCCAGATTTTCACGACCCGCCCGGATAGCACCAGACCGCAGGTGAGCTTCACCGCCGACGCCGGCACCTACAACACAGGACACATCGCGGCCGGCGTGGGCGCAACGAGCGGACCGCTCGAATACTCGGTATTCGGCTCGCAGCTTCAGACCGACAATCGGGAACCGAACAACAAAAACCGCACCGCGACGGTGTCGGGATTATTCACGGGACGGCTGCAATCGGGAGCTGCCGTGCGCGTGATTGGGCGCGGCGATTTCGGACGAACGGGTGTGCCGGGCGCGACCGCATTTGGCCGCGCCGACATGGACGCGTTCTTTCGCCACCGCGATGGCAATCTTCTGACCGGCTGGACTCAGCCTCTCGGCTCGCGCGTCGTCCACCAGGCCAGTTACTCGTACAGCCGATCGAATCAGCGCTCGACGAATCTGCAGGCCGATCCGCCCTACACCGCGCGGTTCGGCGGCCTGACGGGCGCCTTCGAGCTGTCGGACTTTCTCTACGACTCCGGAACCGACCTCCGCCGCCATCACGTCGAGTACCGTGCAGATGCGGTCGTCGCACCAAATCAGACGCTGACCGGCGCATTCGCGTATGACGGCGAGCGCGGCGTGCTGACCAATCATCGATCAACGGCCGCTCCACAACGGCCGGAGCGAAACAACACCGGTACCACCGTGCAATACGAAGCAGTCACCGACGCAGTCTCCGTCACCGGAGGCGTTCGATTCGAAAACAACGGCAGCTTCGGTTTCTACGTCGCGCCTCGCGTTGCGGCATCATGGAAGATCCACGAGGGCAACGCCGAGGTAGGCCCGACGCGCGTTCGCGGCACTGTCGGGCGCGGCATCAAAGAGCCGACATTCCTTCAGTCCTATAGCCCGTCGATCTCTTTCTTCGGGAATCCTGACTTGAAGCCGGAACGCTCGCGAGGGTTTGACGTGGCGGTCGAACAGCGGCTCGCCCGCGATCGCGTCGGCCTCGAAGCCACGTACTTCGCCAACCATTTCGACGAGCTGATCAGCCTTGGTCCGTCGGATCCGGTCACTTTCGCAAGCCAGTACATGAACATCGGCGAGACACGCGCCTCCGGGTTCGAGCTCGCGGGAAACGCGGTGATGCACGGATCGCTGCAGCTTCGAGGCTCTTACACGCTGCTCGAGTCGAAAGTGATCCGCAGCACCAGCAGCAGCCCGATTTTCCAGCCGGGCAAACTGTTGTACCGCCGGCCACGTCATTCCGGAGCGGTTCAGGCGCTGTTCACGCGCGGGCCGGTCAGCGCCACGCTTGGTGGTCTCTTTGTCGGATCGCGCGTCGACACCGACTTCAACTTCCCCACCGTCTCGTCGAACGCAGGGTATGCCACCTGGAATGCCAGCGGCGAAGTGAAGCTCGCGCGCCGCACCGGGGTGTTCTTCACTCTCGACAATCTGGCCGATCGCCAATACATGGAGCCGCTCGGATATCCGGCGTTGGGGAGAACCGTCAGAGTTGGGGTGAGAACACGGTTCTAAGAATTGAGGATTTAGGGATTGGAGATTGAGGATTGATTGAGGGATTGATGATTTTCAATTGTCGATTTACCCAATCATCAATCAGCAATCGACAGTCATCAATCAATCCCTAAATCCCCAATCGTCAAATCCAAAATGCAGAAAGCAGTCATTTCCTGGAGCGGCGGCAAGGATTCGTGCGCGGCGTACCACCGCGCACGACACGACTTCGAGATTGTGGCCGCCGTCACCATGTTCAACGAGGACGGCTCTCGCAGCCGCTCCCACGGGCTGCGCCCCGAGGTCGTGGCGGCTCAGGTCGCCCGGATGGGTCTGCAGCACTTGACTGAGCGCTGCGCCTGGAGCAGTTACGACGACGCCTTCAGCCAGGCGCTCGCCACGGCCGCCAGCCTCGATGTGACGCACGTAATCTTCGGCGACATCCTCTTCGAAGAACACCGTGCGTGGGCCACGCGTCTCGCAAGCAGCCAGCAACTGACGGCCGTCGAGCCGCTTTGGGGACACTCGACGACCGATCTGTATCACGATTTTCTCTCGTTGGGCGGCCGTGCCCGCATCGTCACGATCCGCTCGAGCGAGCTCGACGAATCGTTTCTCGGCCGCGAGCTTTCCCCAGACATGCTCGAGGAGTTTGTCGCGCTCGGCGTCGACCCGTGCGGCGAGCGCGGCGAATATCACACGGTGGTGACCGATTGTCCGGCTTTCTCGCGTCCGCTCGCGTTGCGCGTTTGCGGCCGCGGCGGGCAAAGCGGCTGCATCGCCGAGGATCTGATGCTCGCCGACAATGGCGCCTGACTCGGTTCTCTCGGGACTGCTCGCCGACGCCGTGTCGTTCGGATACTTGCCGTCTCAGCAGGTACTCCATGACGTCGGCGCGACGGTGCATCGCGGCGGCCTGGTCGGGATTCTGGGACCGAACGGCTCGGGTAAGACGACGTTGCTTCGGCTGCTGGCTGGCTTGCTGACGCCCCAGCATGGAAGAGTGATGCTCGACGGCGACGATTTGCGCACGCTCGGGCGGGCCGCTGCCGCGCGCCGCATGGCCGTCGTTCCACAGGAAACGCAGCTCGCCTTCGAGTACACCGTCCTCGAGATGGCCGTCATGGGCCGGTACCCGCATCTCCGAGGATTTGAGATAGAGGGGCCGGACGATCTCGCCATCGCGCGGGAAGCGCTTGCCGCCACCGGCACGCTGCATCTCGAGTCGCGTCTCTTCAACACGCTTTCCGGCGGAGAAAAGCAGCGGGTCGTCATCGCCGGCGCACTCGCGCAGTTCGGCGGACGGGAGCGGCGGCAGGCCGACATCACCGAAGTGCTGCTGCTCGACGAACCGACGGCGTCGCTCGATCTGGCGTATCAACTCGAGATTCGATCGATCCTGCTGCAGTTGAATCAGCAGCGGAAGGTGACGGTTGTCGTCTCGACGCATGATTTGAATCTGGCCGCCGGTCTCTGCCGCCATCTGATTCTGCTCGACCGTGGACGAGTGCTCGCCGCGGGGCCGGCCGAAGACATGCTGAAGCCGGCCCTGATACAGCAGCTCTACGGCGTGGACGTCGATATATCCGTGCACGCACGCACCGGCCGGCTTACCGTGGTCCCACTCGCACGTACCGGACAGCCGTTACACCCATGAGCATCCGCCAACGGATCGCGCTCACGTGGCTCGGGTTCGGGGCCGGCGCAATCGCCGTGTGCTTGGGCGCGCCGCTCGTCGGCTCGACGTCGATCGATTTCAGCCGTGTCTTCGACACGTCGATCCCGTTTGCCGATAACATCGATGCGCAGATCTTTTTTGTGGCACGGCTTCCGCGCGTGATGGCCGGCGCGATGGTGGGTTCGGCTCTGGCGGCGTCCGGCGTGATTTTCCAGGCCCTGCTGCGCAATGCGCTTGCGACGCCGTTCACGCTTGGCGTTTCTGCCGGCGCGGCGCTCGGCGCCATCCTGGCGCTGACATTCGACCTTCCGTCGGGGATCGCCGGCTTCTCCGCGGTGCCGATCGCGAGTTTTGCGGGAGCCCTCGGCGCCGTGGCGATTGTGTACGCGCTTGCGCGCGCGAGGCGGCAAGGATTGTCCACGAACGTGCTCTTGCTCGCCGGCGTCACGCTGAATTCGTTTTTCTCGGCGCTGATCATTTTCGTGCAGTTTCTGGCCGACCAGACGCAGACGTTTCGGACGGTTCGCTGGCTGATGGGCGACCTCGATGTGAGCAGCTACGCACCGATGATCGCGGCTATTCCTCCGATCGCTCTCTCGTTCGCCGCATTCGCGGTGCTTCCGCGTTCGTTGAACCTCCTCTCGATCAGCGACGAGAGCGCCGCCAGCCGGGGCGTCGATGTCCACCGCACGCAGCGGCTGGCATTCCTGAGTGCGTCGCTCGCAACGGGCGCGGCTGTGTCGCTCGGCGGACCGGTCGGTTTCATCGGCATCGTCGTGCCCCACCTTGTAAGGCTTCTTGTCGGCGCGGATCACCGCCTCGTGCTTCCGGCATCCGCGCTTGGAGGAGCAGCTTTTCTTGTCGCGTGCGACACCGTTTCGCGCACGGCGTTGTCACCCCTCGAGATCCCCGTTGGGGTGCTGACCGCCATCATCGGGGGGCCTTTCTTTTTATGGCTGCTTATACGAAGTCGTTAGTCGTCATCGCCGCGGTCCTGGTGGTGTTTGCTGGCGTGCCGTCGGCTCAAGCGCCGGCCACGCCACAACGAATCATCTCGCTGATCCCGTCGGTCACCGAGATGCTGTTCGCGATCGGCGCCGGCCCGCGCGTAGTCGGTGTCGGCAGTTTCGACCGCTATCCTCCAGAAGTGCTGACCCGCACCAAAGTTGGCGGCTTGATTGACCCCGATATCGAACGCATCATCTCGCTGAAACCCGACCTGATGGTGGTGTATGCCACCCAGACCGATCTGCGGACACAGATGGATCGCGCGCACATTCCGATCTACCTCTACCAGCACTCGGGCTTGCCGGACATCACCACGACCATCCGGGCCGTGGGAAAAAGAGTTGGCAACGAGCGTGCGGCCGAAGAGCTCGCACGCCAGATCGAAGATGACATCGCCGCCACGCGCCGCCGGGTTGCCGGACGGCCACGGCCTCGCACACTGCTGGTCTTCGGTCGCGATCCGGAGACACTGCGCGGGATTTATGCCAGCGGAGGGATCGGCTTCCTGCACGACATGCTCGAGGCCGCGGGCGCCACGAACGTGTTCGCCGACGTCAAAGGGCAAAGCATCCAGGCGACCAGCGAGGTGATCCTGGCGCGCGCCCCCGACGTGATTCTGGAAATCGGCATAGATACCGCCAGCTCCCCAGGCCGCAACCTCCGTGCGTGGGACTCGCTCGCATCGGTCCCTGCGGTGCGGATGCACCGGATTTATCAGGTCCGCGGCGACGAAATGATGAACCCTGGACCACGCGTCGCGCGGGCGATTCAGAGAATGGCGGAGGCGCTGCATCCTCAAGTAAGCGACAAGTGACAAGTGACGAGGGATAAGTGACAAGCAAAAAGATCTTGGTGTCGTGGAGCTCGGGAAAAGACAGCGCGTGGATGCTGCACGTTCTGAAGCAGGATCCGGCCGTCGAGATTGGTGCACTGCTGACGACGATGAACGAGGCGTTCGATCGCGTGGCGATGCACGCCGTGCGGCGGCGGCTGCTCGAAGAGCAATCGCGCGCGTCGGGCGTTCCGCTCTGGACCGTGCCACTGCCCTGGCCCTGCTCGAACGAAGAGTACGAGGCGCGCATGCGAACAGCTGTGGCGAAAGCGGTCGCTGAAGGTTTTACGCACGCGGCGTTCGGCGATCTGTTCCTCGAGGACGTGCGCCGCTATCGAGAGGATCGGCTCGCGGGCAGCGGGCTGACGCCGATTTTTCCGATTTGGGGAATTCCGACCGATCAGCTGGCCGGCGACATGATCGACGGCGGGCTGCGCGCAGTGCTGACGTGCGTCAACCCGAAACATCTCGATCGATCGTTTGCCGGACGGCAGTTCGATCGAACGCTCCTGGCGGATTTACCCGCCGGTGTGGACCCATGCGGCGAGCGAGGCGAGTTTCACTCGTTTGCGTACGACGGGCCGATGTTCAACCGTGCGGTCGCCGTCACGTCAGGTGAGGTCGTCGACCGCGATGGGTTCGTGTTCGCCGACATGATTTGCCCATGAGCAGTTACCCTTCGCGCATCGTCTGCCTTACCGAAGAGACCACGGAAACCCTGTATCTTCTCGGAGAAGGCCATCGGGTCGTCGGGATCTCCGGCTATACGCTGCGTCCGCCCGAAGCGCGACAGAAGCCGAAGGTCTCTTCTTTCATCTCCGCGCGGTTTGACAAGATCGAGGCGCTCGAGCCGGATCTCATCCTTACGTTTTCGGACCTCCAGGCCGACATCGCGGCCCAGCTGATTCGACGCGGGCTGCCGGTTTGCGCGTTCAATCAGCGATCGGTCGCGGAGATCCTGCAAATGATTCGCGAGCTGGCCGGGCTGATCGGATGTGAGGCAAAGGGGCGTCAACTTGCCGAAGACCTCGAGCGCGGCATGGACGACATCCGGCGCGACGCACGCGCATTCGCCAGGCGTCCGCGGGTGTTTTTCGAGGAATGGGACGACCCTCTCATCTCCGGCATTCAGTGGGTGGAAGAACTGGTCGAGATCGCGGGCGGCGAACCGGTGTTTCCCGAGCTGCGCGCCAAACGGCTGGCCAAGGACCGCATTGTTGACCCAGGCGAAGCCGCGAGACGAAATCCAGAGCTGATCCTGGCGTCGTGGTGCGGAAAGAAAGTGCGGAAATCGGTTATTTCCTCCCGCTCCGGATGGAACGAGGTGCGGGCCGTGCAGGACGGCCACATCTACGAGATTCCGTCGACGTATATTCTTCAGCCGGGACCCGCGGCGTTAACCGAGGGCGTGCGGCAGGTTCACGCGCGGCTGGCGCTCGTCGCCAATGGCGCCCATTCGACTGCTACCTTCGACGGGATCAAGCGTCTGTCGTAGGCCAGGTCCATCAACAACTGCACGGCTGTCCGGCCGCGATCGCCGTAGTCGAGCGTCAAATCGTTCACATACATGCCCACGAAGCGATCGGCTTTTCTGCGATCGAGGCCGCGGCTGTACTTCATCGCATAGTCGAGCGCCTCCTCGCGATGCGACAGCGCATAGGCGATGCTGTCGTGAAGCATGCGCGAGATCTTCGCAACGTTGTCCATGCCAAGATCGCGGCGGATCACATTGCCGCCGAGCGGCAGTGGAAGGTTGCCGGTTTTTTCCGACCACCATTCCCCGAGGTCCACAATCTTGCGCATCCCTTCGCCCTCGTAGGTGAGCTGGCCCTCGTGAATCAGGAGACCGGCGGCCACGCTGCCGTCGTGTACTGCTTCCTGGATCTTATCGAACGGCATCACCTTGACCTCGACGGCGGGCGAGTAAAGCTTCAGCGCGAGATAGGCGGTCGTCAGCAGTCCCGGGACGGCAACGACCACGTTGTCGAGCGTCTTTGGACCGTCGGCTTTCGCAACCACCACTGGGCCGTATTTGTCGCCCATGCTTGCGCCGTGGCTCAGCAGAAGATATTTCTCGGTGAGATGCGCGTAGGCGTGAAACGACACCGCCGTCACTTCGTACCGGCCGTCGAACGCCGCGCGATTCAGCGTCTCGATGTCGGCGAGCACGTGCTCGACATGGATGCCGTAGGTTTCAACACCTCCGCTGGCGAAGCCGTAAAACATGAACGCGTCATCGGAGTCCGGGCTGTGGGCGACGGTAATTTTCATAAAGGCAGTTTTCTCTTGTCACTTATCACTCGTCACTCGTCACTTACAGATCATCATCTTCCGGTTTCGCGTAAGGTCCTGGAACCTTCCGGATAACGATGGTCAATCCGAACCCGACGAGGACGACCGCGGCGGCCAGGCCGAGATAGATTCCCGCACCAGCGACGGTCCGGGGGATCTCGCCGGCGGGAACGCCCTCCACGATGGCGCGGGCGTTGGCGCGCGCCCACGCCGTGTCGCGCACGGCGCGCGACATCCATTGATAGCCGAGAAACATGATGGCGAAGGCCGCGAGGCCCACGAGCAGGAGTGGATGCCGCGAGTTCTTGCGTGTCCAGATGCTGAGCCCGGCAAGCAGCACGGCAATGACGCCAAGCACCAGAATCCAGAGGCCTGCCGGATCCGGAACGCCGCCGACGGATTCCTCCCCAAGCGCCATCCATGGAAGAAACGAGCTGACGATCAGAAGGAGGCCGGCAACGACCGGGACGTAATACGACCGCATCGGGTAAATAACATAGCCTATTCGGTCGTTTTGTTCTCACTCTTGGCGGTCTTGTCGGTCTTGTCGGCGAGATGCTGCATCAGCCACTGGACGAGCGCGTTCAAGTCCATCGGATAGGTCTTGAACTCCTTCGGCGTGACGAGATCGATGAAGTCTCTGTGCGTCGGCGCGCCCCATGGGACGGGCCCGGTCGCGAGCTTGGCGGTTTCCGGGTTCCAGAGCTCGATCTTCGGCGCAACGCCCACGACTTCGATGGTTTCCTGAATCTTCAAACCTGAGGTTTTCGCGGCGGGCACCGCGAGTTGAATACGGATGCGCTCGAGCGACACGCCGAGTTTGGCGGGATCGACGGCCGGTGCGGGCGCCTCTTGAGCCGCCTCGGCCGCCGGCGGATCCGGAGCGGAGGCCTGGGCGTAGGCGGATGCCGTGGGCGTAGCGAAAATTCCTATCCACAGCCACACCGTCCGGGCCCAACCCTTCATGATCCCAGTCTACACCTCACCAAGTCGATGACCTTATCAACTTCCGCCCCGGTGGTGAATCGTGCAAGACCGAACCGCAGCGACGCCCGCGCCTGATCGTCGCTGAGGCCAAGCGCTTTCAGCACATGCGATGGCTCGGCGCTCGTCGTCGCGCACGCGGCCCCCGATGAAATCGCCACGTCGTTGGCGAGCGACTTCAACAGCGAATCGCCGTGAACGCCGTCGATGCGGACGTTCAGGTTTTGCGGCAGCCTGTGCTCCATCGAGCCGTTCAGGTGAACGCGCTCTCCGCGCAGCCCTTCCCAGAGCCGATCGCGAAGCGCGCCCGTTCGCCTCGCGTCCTCTGGAAATGTTTCTCGACAGATCGCGGCCGCCTTGCCGAAGCCGGCGATGCCCGGGACGTTCAGCGTGCCGGAGCGGAACCCGCGCTCGTGTCCTCCGCCATCGATTCCCGGTTCGAGGTTGATGCCCCTGCCGACATACAGCGCGCCGACGCCTTTGGGCCCGTAGATTTTGTGCGCGCTCAGCGACGCCAGATCGATCCCCATCGCGTTCACGTCGATGGAAACCATGCCCGCCGCCTGCACCGCATCGCAATGAAACATCGCGCCGCGCGCCTTCGCAATGCGGCCGATGTCGGCGAGCGGCTGCAGCACGCCGATTTCGTTGTTCGCCGCCATCACGCTGACGAGAAGCGTGCGATCGCTCACTGCCGCGTCGAGCTGATCGAGATCGATCAGTCCATCAGGCTGAACCGGGAGGTACGTGACGCTGAAGCCCTCGCGCTCGAGCGTGCGGCAGGGATCGAGGACCGCACGATGCTCGGTGGCGACGGTGACGACATGACGGCGCGTCTGCGGCGCCACTGCCGCGGCGCCTTTGATGGCGAGATTATTCGACTCGGTTGCGCCGCTCGTGAACACGACGTCGCGGAACCGCGCGCCGATGAGGCCCGCGACCTGCTCGCGCGCCGTCTCGACGGCCTTCGCGGCCTTCCATCCGAACGGATGGTTGCGGCTCGACGCGTTGCCGAAATGCTCGCTGAAGAACGGCAGCATCGCCTCGAGCACCCGCGGATCGACCGGGGTCGTCGAGTGCGAATCCATGTAGATCATCGGAGATTGGGTGATAGGTGATGAGGCGATCTAGCTGGCAGCTCGTAGCTCGCAGCTGGAAACTTCTTACGAGTGAAGCACAACAGGCCGAGTGAGCGTGACCGGGATCGGCGCGTTCGTGTCGGCCGCCAGCTCGGTGATCGAGCAGCCTTGCAGCGCCACGAGAATGCGCTCGCGAATCTTCCAGAGCGGATCGCGCACGCTGCATTTGGAGTACTGCTCGCAGTTTTCCTCTTCGGTCGAGCAAGCCGTAACGGTGAGCGGGCCGTCGACAGCCTGGATGACATCGGCAACCGAGATGGCGGACGGCGAGCGGCTGAGGTGATAACCGCCGCGCGTGCCCTGATGCGAGGCAAGAAGCCCCTCGCGGGCGAGACGCTGCAGCACCTTCGCCATCAGCTCGACGGGAATGTCGTATTGTTCGGCGATTTCGCGCGCGCTCGACGCCGCCTGGTCGGGCCGGAGCGCCAGGTGCTTCATTGCGATCAGCGCGTAATCCGCCTTCTTGGACAGCCTCAACATATTGAATATTCGGTACTTACAGTTTAATACTTCGGCACGCTGGGATCAATCTTGTCGGCCCAGTCGAGAATGCCGCCCTTCAGGTTCTTCACACTCTTGAACCCCTGCTGACGAAGGAACGCCGCCGCCTTCGCGCTGCGGCCGCCCATCTTGCAGTGGACCACGATTTCCTTGTCTTTCGGGATTTCCTGAAACCGCTGGGGCACTTCGCCGAGCGGAATCAGCGTGGAACCCGGAATCCTGCCGATCTTGAACTCGTTCGGCTCGCGGACGTCAAGAAGGTAGAAATCCTCCTTCGCATCCATCTTGCGCTTGAGCTCGTTCACGTCGATCTCGGTCTCGTTGCTCTCTTGGGCGGTCATCGCTGGCTCCGGCGCGGGGGCAACCCCGCAGAACTGTTCGTAGTCGATGAGTTCGGTGATCGTCGGGTGGGTGCCGCACACGGGGCAATCGGGATCTTTCTTCAGCTTCAGCTCGCGGAACTTCATGCGCAGCGCGTCATAGATCAGAAAACGGCCGATCAGCGGCTCGCCGATGCCCATGATCAGCTTCACGGCCTCGGTCGCCTGAATCGTGCCGATGACGCCAGGCAGCACGCCAAGCACGCCGCCTTCGGCGCAGCTCGGAACGAGACCTGGAGGCGGCGGCTCGGGATAGAGGCAGCGATAGCACGGGCCGTCCTTCGTCGCAAAGACCGACGCCTGGCCTTCGAAGCGGAAGATGCTCCCATAGGTGTTCGGCTTGCCGAGAATCACGCACGCGTCGTTCACGAGATAGCGCGTGGGAAAATTGTCGGTACCGTCGAGGATCACGTCGTACGGCTTGAACAGGTCGAGCGCATTTTTCGAGGACAACGCCGTCTCGTACGTTTCGATCTCGATGAGTGGATTCAGCCCGAGCAGGCGATCCTTTGCCGACGCGAGCTTCGAGCGCCCGACATCGGGAGTGCCGTGAATAATCTGCCGCTGCAGGTTGCTGAAGTCGACGACATCGAAATCGACGATGCCGATGCGGCCGACGCCCGCGGCCGCAAGATACAGCGCAGCCGGCGAGCCCAGGCCACCCGCGCCGATGCACAGCACGCTGCCGGCTTTCAGCTTGAGCTGACCCTCGACGCCGACCTCCGGCATGATCAGGTGGCGCGAGTAGCGCTTCACTTCGTCGTTTGTGAGCGCCGCCGCTTCAACCGTGCCGGCAGGCGCGCCGCCCGCGACCGACGGAATGATGCTGATGGTGTCGCCCGCCTTTACCGCCGTTTTCTCTTTCTCGAGATAGCGGATGTCTTCGTCGTTCAGGTAGACATTCACGAAGCTGCGGAGCTTGCCCTGCTCGTTGTACAGATGCGGCTTCAACCCTTCGTACTTCGTCGTCAGGTTGGCGAGCAGCTCGCCGATCGTGGTGCCGTCGACTTCAACGGCGTCCTGCTTGCCGGTGAACGGCCGCAGCGGAGTCGGAATCAAAATCTTGTTCGCCATAATCGCTTATACACCTACGAGAGATTCTTCGCGGAACTGCGAACGATCGTCGGCCAGCCGCCAGACCGTCATGTTCTCGGGCTTGGCCTGTTGAATAGACACGATGACGTACCAGAAAAACGGAAACGCATGATCCAGATCGTACTGCGACGGACGCGCGGGATGATCCGGGTGCGAGTGATAAAAACCCAGAAGCTCCTGATTGAGCCGCTTGGCCTCTTCCTCGACGAGTTTATAATCCGACGGCCGGACCAAAAACCGCCGGCGCGCGCCTTCCTCCGTCGTGTTCGGCAGCGGCGCCACGTGATGCACGACACCGTCGCTTCCAATCAGCGCGCCGCAACACTCGTTCGGGTACGTCTCCACGCCGTGACTGCGAATCGCCTCCGCGATCCCTCCCTCTAACCTTAGATGCTCCAAATCAGCTTCCAGATTCCGGCAACTGCCAGAAGCGCTCGGACATGTATTTGTC
>Ga0068859_100002297_pt1 | contig 19409 bp, 12 predicted proteins | sample KBSSwiS22_FD_66585 | JGI IMG/M metagenome (GOLD analysis project Ga0068859, IMG submission 66585) | Switchgrass rhizosphere microbial communities from Kellogg Biological Station, Michigan, USA - KBS Switchgrass S2-2 | ecosystem: Host-associated > Plants > Roots > Rhizosphere > Soil ...
TGTATCATACTGGCGGCAGTATATACATTGAACATGATTAAAAGGATTTTTTATGGTAACAGCAGTGCACTGGTTCAATCAGGCACCCCTGCTTCTATACCCGTGTTGGTTTCACTGTCGGTAATTGTCGTGCTTATTTTTTTTACCGGGGTATATCCAAAACCTATGCTGCAACTGACCAATGACACAGTAGATGCTATTTTGAAATTGATGAAAACATCTATATAAAGAAGATCGTAAGCAAAGTATGAATGCAATAATTTTTTCAGCCATCTGGGGCGTACTGATGATGTTTAGCGGCATTTTTATTTCGCGGAAAGCCGTTATACGCAACCTGGCCATTGCCGGTGTGGCTGTATTGCTGGCGCTGAATATGGCTGAAATAAATCATTTCGTTTTGTTTAATGTCAATACCAGGAACATGCTGGTGTTCGACAGCTTCGGGCTGTTGTTTAATAGTATTGCTTTTGCCGCAACGCTTATCTATTTGTTGCTGAGTGCAAGAGACATAGAGGATGTGGGCGTAAACCAGCCGGATTACCTGGCGCTTATATTCTTTGTTTTGTGCGGCGTAAGTATCGCTTCTTCTTTTAATACACTGCTGATGCTTTTCCTGGGCATCGAAATAATTTCCATACCACTTTATATTCTTACCGGCAGCGATAAGAAAAACCTGAAAAGTAATGAAGCATCGCTGAAATATTTTTTAATGGGTTCGTTTTCTACCGGTATCATGCTGATGGGGATCGCACTCATTTACGGTGCTACCGGCTCCTTTGCAGTAGACAATATGGGAAAACAACTGGAAGGCTTTACACCGTTGTTAATGGCAGGTTTGTTATTGCTGCTGATTGCTATGTCGTTTAAGGTTTCCGCGGCGCCTTTTCATTTTTGGACCCCGGATGTATACGATGGTGCCCCTACGGTGTTTACTTCGTTTATGGCCACCATTGTTAAGGCAGCCATATTCATTGCCTTTATACGTTTGTTCGACGCCGCATACGGATCCAATCTTCCGCAGTGGCGCTTAACCATTGCATTTATTGTTGCTGCCACTTTGTTTATCGGTAATATCACGGCCGTTTTCCAGCAAAGTGTAAAAAGAATGCTGGCTTATTCCAGCATCGCACAGGCGGGATTTATGTTTTTTGCCCTGTTCGGCTATAACGACTATGCCAAAGAAGGCATTATTTTATATTCGGCAGCCTATAGTCTTGCAACGATTGGCATTTTTGCCATTCTTATTAAGATGAAGGATTATACGTTTGACGGCTATAACGGCCTGGGCAAACAACAGCCGCTGCTGGCGGCCGCCAATACCATTTTCCTGCTTTCACTTGCCGGCATACCGGCCACTGCGGGTTTCTTCGCCAAATATTATATGTTGCTGGCTGCTGTAAAAAATGGCAGTTACCTGTGGCTGGTCATTTTTGCGGTGCTTTGCGCGGCGGTAAGTGCGTATTATTATTTCCGTGTTATCCAGGCCATGTATTTTAAAGACGGCGCCGGCCAGATAAAAGAAGTCTCTCCAGCTTTCAAATTAATGCTGGTGCTGCTGGCGGGCATCGTTATCCTTCTTGGCTTGTTTCCCCAGCTTATTACCGTGCATTTGTATTTTTAGTGCAATTATTTCTTCTTTTATAAAAGGGCTATCATGTAACTTGTTGGCCACTGACAACAAACAGATAATTGTGCCGGCTAACAAAACAGACAGCAGTTTTTTCCCCGCGAAGCCTTTCCTTAAATGGGCCGGAAGTAAAAGGCAGCTTTTACCGAAGTTTATTGATTTGTACACGCCAGACCTGAAAGACGGTAAGATTAAAAATTATTATGAACCCTTTACAGGCAGTGGCGCAGTGTTTTTTGATATTGCGCAACGATACCGGATTGACAGCGCCTTTCTTTACGATGTAAACGAAGATCTCGTCTTAACCTACCACGTAATTCAATCGCAGGTTTACAAACTGATCGATAACCTGAACCAGCACGAAAAGAAATACCTGGCACTCAATAAAACTGAAAGGTTCGGTTATTTTTATGAGCAAAGGATGCTGTTCAATCAACAGCGTTTGCATAAGAACAGCTACAACCATACTGATAAAGGCATTGGCCGTGCCGCTCAATTTATTTTTTTGAACCGCACCTGCTTTAACGGATTGTTCAGGGTAAACTCTAAAGGTGAATTCAACACACCCGCGGGCGACTATGCCAATCCTTCAATTTGCGATCAGGAGAATCTTTTAGCAGTTTCGGGGTTGCTCTCGAAAGCCACCGTCAGGAAAGCAGATTTTACAGAGGTGCTGAAGGATGTAAAATCGCCCGCTTTTATTTATTTTGATCCACCCTACCGCCCACTTACTGTTACCGCCAATTTTACTGCTTACAGCAAATCCGCGTTCACCGATCAGCAGCAATTACAATTGGCAGATGTTTACAGGAAATTAGACAAAAAGAAAATTGCCATGATGCTGAGTAATTCCGATGCCCCGAATGGTTTTTTTGACGATTTGTACAAGGGATTTCATATTAAACGCATACCGGCCAGGCGATTAATCAACGCTGATGCATCCAAGAGAGGATCCGTCAATGAAATTGTGATAACGAATTATCCTGTTTAGAAAGCACTCTTTTCCGCTCATATAAGTCCTGCCCCTTTTTGAAACAGAATCCCTAATTTTAGTATATGAATTTCCTGGATAATGTTTCGTTGTCGTTCCGCACCATCCGCAGTAACAAGCTGCGTACAGGAATTACCGTCGCCATTATTGCATTGGGCATTGCCGCATTGGTAGGCATCCGCACGGCCATTGAAGCCATGACACAGAAATTTACAGAAAGCTTTTCTGCCATGGGCGCCAATGGATTTACTTTGCGCTACCGGCAGCTCTGGCGTATTCAAAACAACCAGGGTGCAAAAAAAGAAAAAAAGGGACAGAAAAAAGATAAGCAATCCAACCAAAATAAACCCATCACCAGGCAACAGGCAGAAGATTTTAAACAGGCTTTTAAGTTTCCTTCGCAGATAGGGTTATCGATGTTCGGAACGGGCAATGCAACAGTCAATTTTGAAAATAAAAAAACAAACCCTACCGTACGAGTCAATGGGGGCGATGAAAATTTCGTTGAATTGAACGGGTATAAACTCAATACGGGCAGGAACCTGAATGAGCTGGATGTGGAATCCGGCCGCAATGTTTGTTTGCTGGGTAAAGATGTGGCTACCACCTTATTTGGTGAAAACGCCGAAAGGCCGCTGGAAAAAATTGTACGGGTCAATAATATTCCCTTTCGCGTAATAGGTGTATTGCAGGAAAAGGGATCAACCCTGGGTTTCAGCTGGGACAATGCCATTATTACCTCGTACAACAATGTAAGGCGGTTTTTCAACAGCGGTCCCAACGCATCTTTTTCAATAGGCATTAAGGTGCACGATGTAAAATTACTCGATGCAGGAATCGGCGAGGCGGAAGGCACCTTCCGATCCGTGCGCAAACTAACCACCACCGAAGGCAATAACTTTTTGATTGATAAGAGCGACAGTTTCGTAGATATGTTACTTAAAAATTTGCAATGGCTCACCGTATCGGCAATCGTAATTGGTTTTATAACATTGATGGGCGCAGCTATTGGTTTAATGAATATTATGCTGGTGGCCGTAACTGAACGCACCAAGGAAGTGGGACTTATTAAAGCTATCGGCGGTAAGCAAAGAAACGTGCGGAACCAGTTTTTATACGAATCAATTATTATTAGTTTACTGGGTGCGGGTTTTGGCATATTCATTGGCATCCTGCTGGGAAACGTTGTAAGCATACTGATGAGCACCGGGTTTGTAGTACCCTGGGGATGGGTATTCCTGGGTATTGTAATCTGTACAATTGTAGGGCTTGCCGCCGGCATATATCCTGCTTTTAAGGCGTCGAGGCTCAATCCTATTGAAGCTTTGCGGTACGAATAGTATCTCTTTATTCTTACATCTTTTCAATAAATAAAATTATCCAAAGATTGCGGCTGCATTGGGCACCTCCTTTTATTTTAGCAAACCGCGTTTTTAGATATTTTAGATAATTTTGCGTCATTAAAGATGAGTGTTTGAAGTACTTTTTGCCAGGACATTTTCTCGAAACAAGAGAGCAGGAACAAGGTTGACCGGTTTGATTTTTACAGCACGCATTACAAATAGTTTTTTCATTCGCGGAAATGATTGTAAAGCATCAGCATTCTTCCCAATTGCAGGCATTTATATAGCACCACGGCCTTATTAGTCAGTTTCAAAAAAATTACAGCCGGATTTTTAGTAAGAAAGCACCTGGTTTTTTCATCCAGTATCTTATTGCCATTTAATCCCCTTTGCAGAACATATTGTTCAAATCCGCGGTTCCATCTCCCTGTGCTTTACATGATACATTCTTATGATGACAATCAATGATCCTGTATCCCGGGAATTTAGATTGTTTACCAAAATCAAAGAAAATGGATGCCAAGTTAAAACCCTCAAACCTGCTTCTTGCCGTTCACCTCAAAAGAAGCAGCTATCAGCCTGCGCATTTCTTTCCTTTTTCAATCCTGGCTGATACAAGAACAATCAGTTCTTTATTATTCCAACAACTTACAGGTGCCGGGTTTGCCGGCATAACGCCTGCAAAAAAATTAATTTGGGCGTTTATATTTCTGGCCTTTCTTTTTTTGCCTGCCCGCGGATGGACACAGGTAAAGACTTTTACAGTAAACATGACCAGCGATGAATCGGATCCCGATGCAGGCAATTTAGGAGATGACGGTAAATGTGATGTAGATCCTACCAAACTGGGAGATCAGTGCACATTGCGCGCTGCTATTGAAAACCATAATGGCAACCGCAACCTGGGGCAAAATGAAATAAAGTTTAATATCCCCAATGCACCGGGCACTGGAAGTATTGTAATTAAAGTGGGCGGTACCGGCGGCTTGGGGAAATTGCCCAATATCCTGGGCTCAGTAATAATAAAAGCCAAAAATGAACCGGATGGAAGGCGCATTGAACTGGATGGCAGCCTGGCAGGAGCAAATGCCATCGGGCTTTCTCTTTTAGGTGGGCAGTGCCAAATCTCCTCCTTTATAATCAACAACTTTTCTTCTCATGGTATTTTTATTTCCGGAACCCCACCTCCCGGTGGCGGCGCACATGTTATCAAAGGCAATTATATAGGAACGGATGCTACCGGTAAAATAAGTAAGGGTAATGGTGGCGATGGTATTTTCATTGATAATACACCCAATGATACCATTGGGGGAACTGTATTTGACGACCTGAATATTATATCGGGTAATAAAGGCTATGGTATTGTAATACATGGTTCCGATCCGCAAACAGACTTTCAGACGAACGGCGCTAAGAACAATATGGTAAAAGGCAATTTTATTGGGTTAGACGTAGACGGTAACCTGGTATTGCCAAACGAAAAAGGAGGCATATTGAATGAAAACGCACCCAATAACAGGTACGGGGATTCTACCGACAATAAAGCGGCAAATAAATTAGCCGGTGTTAAAAATGGTATTACAATTCTAGGCAGCTTATCGGAAGGCGTGGGTATTGAAGGCAACTTTTTTGCCAATGGTGCGGGGGCAAAGTTTAGTGCCGGTATTTTTGGTCGCGGTGGCAAGGGACTTTATATTACCGGTAATCTCCTGGAAGATATTGACAGCACGGCCATTGATCTTTTCCTGGATGCAAATGGAAGTTATAATATTCACAAGAACCGGTTCCAGGGCAGTTTGAAAACGGGTACAAAATTGCGGTTTGGTCCGGGCCGCACGGCGGAAATTGATTACACAAATAATTTTCATACCGGGGCAGGACTTTCAATAGATGCCGAAGAATCGCTCAATAGCAATATAGATTGGCTTTTTCTTGGTGATACCATGCGGGCGGGGCAGGCCGGGGCTAACATGATCTTTAAAGCATCCGGGAAAAAGACCTTTAGCAATAACCGTTGGGAAGGCATGGCCAGCTTTGGGTTAAACTATGTAACAGATCTGAGTCCCGGCGTTCAGGCTACATTAACAGAAACGAATGAGCTATATGCCAATAATGGTACAGAAGGAGTGCATGGAAGGATCCAGGGCAGCGGTGAACTGGCACTAAATATATTTGATACCAGAAGTACAGGAAGCGGAACTGATGGCAGCCGCCTCGATGTGTTTGTAAGTGCTGGCGCGAAGGTGGATATTGCTGCAAGGGGAAATGAATATACTTTTTGCGCACGTGCCGGGCTCAGGCTTACCGGCGATGGACAAAAGCTGGATTTGGTAAACTTTATTTTTGAGCGGAACCTGGTTGACCATGATAATTTTGTTGGATTAGAACTTTTTAATTCGGCCATACTCAGGAAAAGCATAAGTAATAATACAATCACCAATAATGGCGGCCCCGGTATTCAGTTAGACGGGTCCAGCGATGCGCATATTGACAACAACAGCATTTCGGGCAATACTTCGGGCATTTTGATCAATGATGCTGCTGTTGCCAGTGTAAACAATAATTCAATATCGGGTAATGGCAAAGGAATTGTGCTTGCTGGAAGCGGTGCAGGCATAGCCATGTCTGACAACTCAATCTTTAACAATACGATTATAGGATTGGACCTTGGCAACGATGGCCCAACGCCCAATGATGCCGACGATATCGATACGGGGCCCAATAACCTTCAAAACTTTCCCGTATTAACTGCAGCCAGTACCGGTGCTGGTAACATACATATCCAGGGCACACTGAACAGTATACCCAATACCACATTCCGTCTTGAGTTTTTCTCCAATACCGCCTGCAGCCCTTCCGGTTTTGGAGAAGGACAGGTCTTTCTTGGTTTTGCCCCTGTGACTACCGATGGCGGCGGCAATGCTAATTTTGATGTTGTGCTGGCAGGTGTTACCGTACCAGCCGGTTCTTCTATTACTTCCACAGCCACCGACCCGGCCAATAACACAAGTGAATTTTCAAAATGCCTGCAATTTGGCCAGGCACAACAACAGGCTGATTTAAAAATATCCAAAACAGTGGATAAACCCTCTTTGCCGGCAGGAGCCAATATAACCTTTACCATCATTGTAAGTAATACGGGCCCGGATCAGGCCACAGGCATTACCGTTAGTGATCAGTTGCCGGCTGGTATTTCTTTTGTCAGTGCAAATCCATCCCAGGGTAGCTATGATCAAACCACCGGTGTATGGACAACAGGTACGCTTAACAATGGAAGCCTGGCCACACTTGCAATTATTGCTACCGCAACACAGACCGGCACCATTACCAATACAGCCGCCATTAAAACCAGCGATCAGCAGGACGCCAATACTGCCAATAATACAAGCAGTGTTACCATAACTGTGCAGCAGCAGGCAAGCAGCGCCGATCTTCAATTGGTTAAAACAGTTAGTAAAACTTCCTTATTGGTGGCAGAGCCCGTAATGTATACTTTAACGCTGGTTAACAAAGGGCCCGACCAGGCTATAGGCATTACTGTTAATGATAAGCTGCCGACTGGTATTTCCTTTGTCAGCGCCGTCCCTTCACAGGGCAACTATGATCAAACCACCGGCTTATGGACGGTGGGTACACTGGCCAGTGGAAGCCAGGCAATACTCAGTATTTCGGCAACCACTACACAGCCAGGGACCATTACCAATACGGCACAGGTAAGCGCCGGCAACCCGGCAGATCCCAATATTGCAAATAATCAAAGCAGTGTTGTTGTTACGGTGCTGCCACAGGCTAATATTGCCCAGGAAATCGAAAACCTTATCGATAAGGTAAATGCGCTGGTTATATTTGGGGGGCTAACCCGGTCACAAGGCAAGCTGCTGACGGAACTGTTACGGACAGCGTCATTGCTCTATAATCAGGGAAAGACCAATGGCGCCATAAGCGCGTTAAGAACTTTTAGCTTAGTGGTTGCCATACTCAACAACGTAAGCCGTTTTCCCATTAAGAATGCACATGAACTTATAGATGCCGCACAAAAGATTATTGATGATCTGCAGGCTGGCAAACCGGTTCAGATGGCAAGAGAGATGAACAGTGATAAACCTCGGGAAGACAATAAAGGGCAGGATTTTCTGCCTGCAGCTAAGTTCTTATCGCTGGATAATTATCCTAACCCATTTAGCAGGTCTACGGTTATTTCCTTTGAGTTAACAGGAGAAGCCACTGTTCGCTTAAATATTTATGATAACAATGGCAGGCTATTAACCCGGCTGATAAACCAGGCGATGCCCGCAGGAAAGCATACTGTTACCTGGCAGGCAGCTGACAGGACTGATGGCATTTATTTAGTTGAGCTAAGCGAAGGAGGATTGGTAAAAACGCATCAAATGGTACATGTAAAATAATGAATCATATAACCCGGTAAAAGGTATTGCTGCCTCCCGCAGCTAACGGCATACAGGCATTTGTACCGGGCGAAAATACTTGCATGCTGATGTTACACGGATGATGGTTCAGCAACAGAAAAATCCCGGCAGTATTACCGGGATTTTCTGTTACTGATTAATGAATATGTTATTTGGGATTCAGTATTCTTTCAATTCTTTCGAGCATGTCCTGTAAATGATAACGGGTCATCTTGTCTGAAACCGAAGGCAGCGCGGCGCTAATGGCTGCTTTTACACTGCGCAAAGTGCCCTTTGCCACGGAAACAATATCGGTCTTTTTAATATCGCCGCCACCAAAGCTGATAACGATACCGCCAAATGAACCGGTGGCCGGTGCAGCAGGATTTATGATAGTTCCAAACCTTTCAACAAACGCTTTTTGCAGGTTACGCCGGTATACATCAATGGGTTTGTGTGTTGTGAGTTCTGTCCAGATATTTTTCTGCAAATCATTAAAAAGTTCCGGCAGTGTATAGGTACTGCTTCCCATACTTGCTTCGGCGCTAATCAGTTTGTTCATACGCCCGTTAGTTAACAACGCGTTCAGGGTGCCTTCCATGCGGCTACCAATAATACTGAGCGGGTCTGCACCGGTTTTGCCGGAGATTTCTTTATTGATAAGCCAGGTGGGCGTAGTAAAAATATTTTTATTCAGGAAGTTCATTGCTTCCTGCTGAATGGCTTTAGGTACATATTCATATACGGCACCCGCCTGTTCTACTACTTTGGGTGTCTCATAAATACCACCGATATTTCTGGTAACATGCCCGAGGTATCGGCTGAACTGGATCATCACTTCATTATACAGGTCGGCAAGATTGCTGTAATCTTCATTGGCCACCCTGGTCCAGCTCATCAGGTTGGGTATAATCCGTTGCAGGTTCTTAATACCGTAGGCACTGGCTTTCATAGCGTCATCGCCCAGATCCTCGTTTTGCGAACGGGGGTCATCGCCGTTTCTTTCCGTACCAAAAAACAGCCGCTTGTTGTTCTGCAGGCGTTCTGTGGTGATTTTATTTAGTATCGCCACTTCTTCTTCGGGTGTACTGGCTTCATATATTTTTTTATAGCCCCATTCAATAGCCCATTTGTCGTACTCGCCAATGCGCGGGTATAGGCCGGCGGGTGAAATATTGTCTTCCGGTTGCGCCACATAATTAAACCGCGCGTAATCCATGATAGAGGGTGTATGACCGTTGGCTTCTACCCAGGCTTTGTCGCGCAGCTTCTCTACCGGTACTGTAGAGCTGGAACCATAGTTGTGCAGTAATCCGAGTGTATGACCTACTTCATGAGAAGACACAAAACGGATGAGCTGCCCCATCAGTTCATCGTCGAACTGCATTTTGCGTGCGCGGGGATCGGTGGGTGAGCATTGAACAAAATACCAGTTGCGGAGCAGGCTCATCACATTGTGGTACCAGTTGATATGGCTTTCCAGGATCTCGCCGCTGCGGGGATCGTTTACGTTCGGCCCGCTGGCATTGGCAATATCTGAAGGTTTATATACGATGGCGGAAAACCGCGCATCTTCCAGGCTCCAGGTACTGTCTTCTTCCGGGGTGGGCGCTGTTCTGGCCATAATAGCGTTTTTGAAACCGGCTTTTTCAAATGCCAGCTGCCAATCGTTTACGCCTTGTATTAAATAAGGGATCCATTTTTTGGGCGTAGCAGGATCAATGTAATAAACAATCGGTTTTTGGGGTTCCACCAGTTCGCCGCGTTTATATTTTTCAATGTCTTCATCTTTTGGTTCCAGCTTCCATCTTACTATGATGGAGATATCCTTTACACCCTGGGGGTTAGCATCAAAATCGGTGTACTTTCTCTCAAAAAAACCAACGCGAGAATCGGAAAAACGTTTCTGCATGGCTGTTTTTGGAAGCAATACCAGGGAACTATTCAGTTCCATGGTCAGCAGCTGCCCGCCACCGGTAGATGCGAAAGGCAGGGGAGAGGGTGCGCCAAATCCGCCTCCGCCGCTCTTGCTATAGGTTTTTACCGTTTTGATTTCAACGTTCAGCGGGTATGTTTTTACCGAAACAATATATGATTTATCAGTTTGCTGGCCGCCCACCTGGAATACATTTTTAGAATTGGCAGCGAAGTCGAGTATATCGTTGTCGGTATTGATATAATTGGTCATTTCAATGATGGTGCCCGTAGAGTCCTTATTAAATGCGGCAATATCAAACGCCGCAACAATAGGCTGTATATTGGAGTTCATCACCGCGTGGTACATGGGTTGCATGCTGTCTTTCGATAATTCTTCAAAAGAAATCTTCTTTAGAAAAATCTTATTGTTGGGACCTTTCTCAAAACGCACCACGTTGCTGCCAATCTGGTCTCCGGCATAACCAAAGAAAAAATTACGCATACCTGCACCGGCCTTGGAGAGACGGTTCACTATCAGTATATCCCTTCCCAGCAAAGAATCGGCAATTTCAAAATACCATTTGTCTTCTACCTTATGAACGGTAAACAAGCCTTTTTTGCTGATCGCCTTGTCTGTAATGACATCTTTATAGGGCTTTGGGCCTGGTTTTAATGCGCCGGGAAATGAACCGGCAGCGGATGTATTATTGCCCGGCGGTACGGTGGGCGGAACAGGTTTTTTATCCTGCCCCAGCACAGGTAATGCCAACAGCAACAACGCTGCCGGCAGCATTTTAAAGAGGTGAAACGTTGGAATGTGCATGTAAATAAATTGTTTAGCGGTGAAATTAACCAAAAGATAATAGCTCAATTTGCCGGATACAGAAAAGGACAAATTTTAATGTAAGAGGAAAAGTTTTCTTACTTTTAATCCCCTATCTTAACAATTCCATCCAATACCTCCCATTTGTTGAACCCGGTTTTGATGTGGATAAACCCGGTTTGGTAAAAACAGAAAATACTTATCTTGTGACCCCTGTAAAATAATAATCTTTCTTAATCTGATTTTTTAAAATTTTTTTTCAGTAGAATTGTGATATTAAACACAACTACTGGCGAATTAAAAATTACTAAAAACTAAAAACAAACGATCATGGCAGAAACAAGACCAACTGCAGCTAAAGCTTCCACTTCATCTGTGCAACCAAAGAGAACCAGCAATTCCATTTCATGGATGGCTCCTCTTTTTTGTATTATTATCGGCTATGTTATCTGGCGGTTTGTCATTGGTAACCCCGATAATTTTACTATCGGAAAAGCAAACGGCGGATTCTGGCCCGACCGCGATGGCGCAATTGGCACTTTTTCTAAAATGTACCAGGGCGGTATCATTGTTCCTATTCTTATCGGGTGTTTTTTAACGGTATTAACTTTTGTGATCGAACGTTTCCTGACTGTATCAAAAGCAAGCGGTACCGGCAATAATGCAGAATTTATCCGTAAAGTGCAATACCATCTTGCTAACCGCAATGTAGATGCAGCACTGGCCGAATGCGACAAACAAAAAGGCTCTGTTGGCAATGTAATGAAAGCTGGTCTTCGCAAATACAAAGAATTAATCAGCGATACACAGCTGGATACAGAACAGAAAGTACTGTCTATCCAGAAAGAAGTAGAAGAAGCTACTGCGCTTGAACTGCCCATGCTCGAAAAAAACCTGGTATTCCTGTCTACTATTGCTTCAGTAGCAACCCTGTTGGGACTGCTCGGTACGGTAATGGGTATGATTAGATCTTTCTCTGCCCTTGGTGCTGAAGGTGGTGGTGAAGCTGCAGCCAAATTATCACAGGGTATTTCCGAGGCCCTTTATAATACCGCGTTGGGTATCGGTACTTCTGCCGTGGCCATTATCATGTACAACGTATTTACTACAAAAATCGACTCTATCACTTACGGTATTGATGAAAGCGGATTTACATTAACACAAAGCTTTGCTTCGCTGTATAAATAATCTGCAGCAGGTCTTGATTTTTCCATTGCATACAGTATGGAATCTGGCAGGTTTTGAATCTAAATAAGCGAATTAATTAACATATCATGCCAAAAGTAAAAGTAGCACGAAAGAGCACCTCAATAGATATGACCGCCATGTGCGATGTGGCTTTTCTACTGCTGTCTTTCTTCATATTAACCACAAAATTTAAGCCTTCAGAGGTACTCAAGGTAACAACACCCAATTCCGTTTCGCATAACGCGGCCCCGGAAAATGATGTTGTCTTAATTACGATGGATAAGGACGGAAAAATATTCCTTTCTGTTTCTGATAAAAATACCGCTGAAAAAAGGGAGATTATCAATTCTATCAACACTGCAAAAGGCCTTAATCTTAGTGATGCGCAGAAAAATGCCTTTGCCAGGGCCAACTCCTTTGTAGGTGTTCCCTTTTCACAGTTGGGCGGCTTTCTTAGTACCCCTCCGGATGATATCAAGAAACTAAAAATGGATGGAATTCCGGTTACAGACACCCTGAACAACCAGTTAACCGAATGGATGACTGCAGCAAAAGGTGCTTTTGAAGGTAAAAAGATGCAGATTCTGGTGAAAGGAGATAACAATGCAAAATATCCTTCTTTCCAGGGTATTTTGAATGCGCTGAAAAAGAATGATTTATTGAAGTTTCAGATGGTGACGAATCCCGAGGGTGTTCCCGCAGGTTCTGAATTGTCTAAGCTTCCTAAAAAAGCAGCATAATATTTTATAACAATAATAAAAAAATTGAGCCATGGCAGAAATGGATACCTCCGGTGGGGGTGGGCATAAAAAAGGACCCGGCGTAAAAAAAGCCAAAAAGCTTTCTACAAGGGTAGACCTTACACCAATGGTAGACCTGGGCTTTCTCCTGATTACCTTTTTTATCTTCACCACTACCATGAGTCAGCCCACGGGCATGAAATTAAACCTGCCCAAGGATACTGATAAACCTGAGGAACAAAATAAAGTGAAGGAGTCGGGTGTTTTAACCTTGTTACTGGCAAAAAACGACAAGGTGTACTATTATGAAGGCACGCTGGCGCCGGATGCCTCGAACTTTAAAAGTTCCAATTTTAAAGAGATCAGGAATGAGATTTTAAGCAAAAAAAGGTCTACCGACCCCAAAGATTTTGTAGTAGTAATTAAACCCGATGTGGATTGCACGTATAAAAATGTAGTTGATATGCTGGATGAAATGCTTATTAACGATGTGAAAAGGTATGCTACCGTGGAAATTTCGCCCGTAGAATACCAGTTGATACAGGCAACGGAAAAAAATAGTGGTCAGTAAACTGGTTATTTGTGGAAACATTATTGAAAAGCATCTCATTTTAAAAGAAATACCATGTTAGATATAAACAAAATTATGAGTGCCGATATCCTGGACATCATTTTTGATGGCAGGAATAAGGAATACGGTGCTTATGAGCTGCGAAAAGCGTACAACAAGCGCCTGACCTATGCGCTTGCTGGCATGGCTGCTATTTTACTGCTGATTTTTATTGGCTATTTCGTGGTAAATACCATCAATGCTAATTCAAAGAAAAGCGAAGTAGTGGTAAAGGACGTGCAACTGGAAGAAATCAAACAAGAAGAAAAGAAAAACGAGCCGCCACCACCCCCGCCCCCTCCAAAACAGGAGCCGCCAAAAGTGGAAATGGCCAAGTTTACACCTCCTAAAATTGTGAAGGACGAAGAAGTAAAAGAAGAAGAAAAACCACCTGAACAGGAAAAACTGGAGGATACTAAAATCGGTACCGTTAACCAGGAAGGTATCAAAGACGAAGGTATTACACCGCCCGTTGATAATGGAAAAGGCGTGGTGGAAGCCCCGAAAAAAGTAGAAGAAGACTGGGATAAAACGTTTACGAAAGTAGAAACAGAATCACAGTACGGCGATAACCCAAATGACTGGGGTAAGTTCCTGTACAAGACACTGGTATATCCGCAGGATGCACAGGACAATGAAATCCAGGGTACCGTAATAGTTCAGTTTATTGTTGACAAAGAAGGTAACGTGAGTGATGTGGAAGCAATCAGCGGGCCTAATGAACTGAGAGCAGAAGCCATTCGTGTAATCAAGAAAAGCGGTAAATGGAAACCTGCTATCCAAAACGGTCGCCAGGTGAAATCTTATAAGAAACAGCCTATCACCTTTAAGCTGGAAACACAATAATCAGTATTCAAATTTTTATCATAATCCCCTCTTTTACAGAGGGGATTTTTTATGTGCTGTATACTGCGTTATTTTTGGGCGCAGAAAAGCAAACAAGAGCATGAAAGGAAACCTGCGGGATTGGGAAGATACCATTGTTGCCCTGGCCACACCGCCCGGTATTGGCGCCATTGGGGTGATTAGGCTAAGCGGCAAAGATGCTATTGGCATTGCCGACGCCCTGTTTGTTTCAAAAGGCCTGGCCACACAGGACTCACATACCGCCCACGTTGGCATGCTGAAGGAAAATAACAAACTCCTGGATGAAGCCGTGGTTACTATTTATAAATCACCCCGTTCTTATACCGGCGAAAACGTAGTGGAAATTTCAGGTCATGGCTCACCTTTTATTCTTGAACAAATCATACGGGCCTGTATCCGCAAAGGCGCGCGGCTGGCCAAACCCGGCGAATTTACCCAACGGGCTTTCCTGAACGGCAAGATGGATCTGGCTCAGGCGGAAGCGGTGGCCGACCTGATTGCCAGTAATACAGAAGCCAGCCGTACAACAGCCATCAAAAATATGCGTGGTGGTTTTTCCGGCGAATTGCTGAACCTGCGCGAGCAGTTAATAAAATTTTCTTCCCTGATTGAGCTGGAGCTGGATTTTGCCGAAGAAGATGTGGAGTTTGCTGATCGGCGGCAGTTTAAGGAGCTTATTCTTCAAATACAAACAGCTACCGGCGCATTATTGCATTCTTTTGCCCTTGGCAATGTGATCAAAAATGGCGTGCAGGTAGCCATCATCGGGAAGCCGAACGCAGGAAAATCTACCCTGCTGAATACCCTGCTCAATGAAAACCGCGCTATTGTAAGCGAAATTGCCGGCACCACCCGCGATACCATTGAGGAAGTGCTGAACATTGAAGGGCTGCTGTTCCGGCTGGTGGATACTGCGGGCATCCGCAGCCATACCAGTGATACCATAGAAAGCATCGGCGTAGAACGCGCCATGGAGAAAATGCGGCAGGCCGATTTGGTGATCTATCTTTTCGATGTAAATGAACTAGACACCCCCGATCTTGCTGCAATTGAAAATGATTTTAAGCAGCAGGGGTTGCGGTACCTGCTGGTGGGCAATAAAGCAGATCAATCAATGGCAGCGGCAAAAGAGAAATTCCGGTCTTTTGGCAACCTGTTGCTGGTATCTGCAAAGCAACGGTTGTACATTGACGAGCTGAAAAATAGCCTTGTACAGACAGTTACGGGGGGAAGCATCAACACCGAGGCAACGCTGGTTACCAATACCCGGCACTATGAAGCACTGCAAAAATTGGATCAGTCCTTAGCAGAAGTAATGACCGGCCTTGAAAAAAATATCAGTGGCGATTTGCTGGCGCTGGATATCCGCAATTGCCTGCACTGGCTGGGCGAAATCACCGGCGAAATCACCAATGAAGATCAATTGGATTATATTTTTAGTAAGTTCTGTATCGGGAAGTAGCCATCCTCGCCGGATGCGCACATGTCGAAACTTCCGATCTGTCATCGACCACTTAAAATTACTTCATTGCTAATCCTGTTTATCTATATTAAAAAAGTATAACCACTTTGTTGTACCGCCCCTGCCATTATTCTTTGTAACTTTAAGAGGCCCCTCTATTGCTGCGTCTATCCATACCTGGCAACCAGTGCAATAAGCAAGTGGTTATTTAGTAGTCTGGTTTCTTTCAGGATCCCGCCGTCGAAAACTAAAATAATCCCATATTCATTTTTAAACATAGCCTGTATGGCAGATATTTTTATCAGTTATTCCAGTGAAGATAAAACCAACGTGCAGAAAATTGCCGCGCTGCTGGAAGATAAAGGCTGGTCGGTCTGGTGGGACAGGCAAATACCCATCGGGCAGAAATACGATACTGTTATTGAAACCGAATTGCAAAATGCCAGTTGCGTGTTGGTAATATGGACGCAGCGATCCATCAATTCAGAATGGGTTAAAAATGAAGCACTGGAGGCAGCACAGAAAAATAAACTGGTACCAGTAGAACTGGAACAGGTGATACTTCCCCTGGCATTTAAAAGAATTGAATCTGCTTTATTGTTCGGCTGGACCGGCGATAGAAATCATCCGGAGCTGCCATTTCTTTATACGGCCATTAATAATATTCTGCATCCAAAAGACAAGACAGATATTGCAAAGAACAGCAGTCAGGGAGATAATCCTGCTGAACCGATGCCGGTTAACCGCAAGGCCATTACTATTTATTCAATCGTTGCGGGCATTGGATTAATTGTCTTGTTTGTAACGGTTAATTACTACCTGCACAATATAAAAGGCAATGGAGATGATGAGGAAGGCCACGATCACTTTTACCCGGTGTTGATTCTGTTTGGTATCGCAACAGGGGCCCTTATTTTCGGAGTGATGAATACTTATGCCGTTGTAAAACACCAATGGCAGGATCTAAAATTCAAAATAGGAGGGCCCGTCGCCGGGCTTTTCCTGATTTTGTCGGGTGGATTTTTTTTGCATCCACACCATACAGAAAGAATAATTACTATCAGAATATACGATTGGAAGAAAAACCCCATAACAGACGGAGATGTAAAAATATACCTGAACGAATATATCCGTACCCAGTCCATTGATAAAATGGGGCAGGCACTTTTTACAGGCATACCAGCGGAAATGGCTGGCAACAAGATGAAAATAGAGGTGTCCAGTCCGGGCTATGCTACCAAACGTTACGATACGCTGCTCGTTAACGAAAAACCGCTGGAACTGATATTGCCGCTTACCACCGTTGTATTTATTTCAGGTAAAGTAAAAACGGCTGCCGAAATGCCCATTAAAGGAGTAGAAATAAATGTAGATGGAACAAGGTATTATGCCATGTCTATTACCGATGGCACTTACAATTTACGGCTGGAGGAATATACACTCGGGGATGAAGTTAACATTACTACGTCTCATCCGGATTTTGAAGACAAAACGATTTCACTTCGTATCAGTTCACCCGATATTAAAAATGAGGATATTTTTTTAAATCCCGCAAAAAAACATTAAACCTCCCACCATGAAAAAGATTATTATTTACGGCGGATTGCTTTCCCTTGCCTATACCGTTAATAGTCAACCGCTGATTATAAAAGGGAAAATAACATGCATGAACCAGAATGAAAATTCTACAAAGGGTGCAGAAAATATTATTGTGGTTCCTGTTTTTTTACCGGCCAGGTCTACCATTACGCTTACAAGGCCAGCAGGTTATTTTGAATTCAATACGGGTGTACCTATTGCCAAACTACAGGATAAGATAGTCACTGTCTATATAGTTTCACGTTGCTCCTCCTGCAAAGAGATAGCAAGGCGGGTTTTTATTTCTGAAGACCAGGACCGGCAAAACAGGGACGATACCAAGCGTTATGTAACCATAAAAGACTGGATGTTGAATGCTAATTGTGAAAAAGCAGAGCTGGTTCCTTTTGCAGCCGACAGTTTATTAAACGCAGTAATAAAGCAGCCTGCGCGGGATCTGGATAAAGTGCCGGCTGCAACTGCACTGACCGGCGCGCCGGCCGCCCTCAATTTTTTAACCAACCTGGCTACAGTAGTGGCGGCCGCTCCGGCTGGAAACTATTCTTTGGTAAAATTGTCACCCGGCAAAATTCAGTATGGCAATTTTTTGTTAGCCTCGCCATTAATGCATTCGGCAAATACAGGGTTCAATTTTTCACCTTCCAGGGATATGTCTGAAGCGGTTTTTTGGAACCCGTCTGCCATCGCCGGCAGCAGAAAACAAAACAATATTAGTTTACTCACCAATCTGAAAAGCAATATTAAGGCTGCAGGATATTTACATCTAAACAACAACATTTCTTTGGGCGGCGGATTTATTTATACGATGCAGGATGAATTCAGGAAATCATTTTTTATCAACACAGATAATATAGCAAGTCCGCCAAAAGAAGTGGATTCACTGGGTATGAAGTTGAAGGAATTTGCTGCGTTTATCAGCCCGGTATATAAAGTGAATAATAAATTCAGCGTCGCGCTTACCATAAAATCAATTTGGCAAAATTTTAATGTCCCTTATAAAGTATTCGCTACGGATGCCAGTAATATCATCGATACCAGTATTAAAAAGCAACATGTTGATATTGATATTTCTGCAACGTATAAAATTGACAATTCTTTCCAGGTGGGTATTAATTTTATGAACCTGGCCGGCACAAAGTTATATGCTGATGCATTTGTTCCGGGGCAGGCAGTTAAGCCAATGCAAAATCAACGTTCAGCGGGGCTGGGCCTGCTCTACAAATGGCAACGCTTTAATGCGGGTGCCGATGTATTGTTTGCCGAAGATGGATTCTATGATGCAACATTTGGCGTTAACTACGTTCCGTTTAACAATGCATTGGTTTCTGCAGGTATTGCGGTAAAACAATTGAGTTATTCGCTTGCTTTCAAAATAAAATATTTCCGGATTGCCTGGATAAATGACAATGACTGGATGATTAATGAAAAAAGAAAAGGAAAATCAGGCATATTAAATGGAAAAATTTATGGTGGTTTTATTTTTGATTTAAATTAAATGGAAAACCGGCAGAATTTATGTAAAAAGTAATTTACAACTGCTGTTTTGAAAGGCTTTGAAAGTTTGTAATAAAAAAACCGGAACCAGTCTTGCCTAAATAAGCTAAATTTTTGGCTCTTTAAATGAACTTCCCACTAATCTGTAACTAATTTCACCAAAACCTGCTCTAACTGCGACATAGTACTTTCTGTATCGGAAAATAAATCCTTAACTCTATTTTACTTCTTCTTCATTTCACTGAAGCATAAACTCTCCATTGAAGCACAGTTTGCCGCTTTATTCGAAAGCCTAGAATTTTGAATAGATAACAATCGTTGTGTTCCCTAACCTTGCAAGTT
>Ga0068859_100002299_pt1 | contig 19405 bp, 18 predicted proteins | sample KBSSwiS22_FD_66585 | JGI IMG/M metagenome (GOLD analysis project Ga0068859, IMG submission 66585) | Switchgrass rhizosphere microbial communities from Kellogg Biological Station, Michigan, USA - KBS Switchgrass S2-2 | ecosystem: Host-associated > Plants > Roots > Rhizosphere > Soil ...
CGTGAAGTCGGGAGCGGCCGCTCCCGTGACCTCGCGGCCGTAGAACGTCGCGGTGAGGTTACCCCCGTCGGCATCGGCGACGTCGACGCAGAGCGTCGGGTTGAGCGGAACCCCCGAAGCGTTCGCCGCGGGCGAGGGGTTCGCAGGCGCTGCCGGCGGCGCGTTCGTCACGCGCAGCTCGAAGCGCATCGTGAGGTCGGAGCTGGTCAGCGACACGTTGACGCCCTGGATCGCCAGGGTGTTCGTCCCCGTGACGAGCTGGTTCACGAAGGCGTTGAGGCTGATCGTCTCGATCGCGTTGCCGTTGGTCCCCCCCGACGCCTCGTGGGCCGAGGAGGCGAGCGTCGTGTTGCTGGGCGTGCCCGCCGGGATGTTCCGGCGCGCGACCTCGACGCCGTTCAGGTACGCGACGAAGCCGTCGTCGTAGTCGGCGCGCAGCTCGAGCCCGCCGATCGCCGCGGGATTCGCGACGTCGAACTGCCGCCGCGTGTAGACCGTGGTGTAGCTGTTCTGCATGTCGGAAAGCGTCGTGGCGTCGTCACCGTCGCCGTATCCGATCCCCGACGGCCCCGTGAGCCACGAGGCGTCGTTGAAGGCGTTCGTGTTCCAGTTCGCGGGGGGTGCGACCGTGCCCTTGAAGTAGGCCCACGTGGTCCCCACCAGGATGGGGAGCGGGGTGCCCGCGCCGACGAGCGGCACGGCGGGGGCCTCGATCGCCGGCGCTTCGGCCGCGAAGCGCACGTTGGAAGCGCCGGGACGCGACACCGAAAGTGCGACGAGCACGACGAAGGCGCGCGTGAGTCGCGCGCGACGATTCGTGGACTGGAACATGACGACCCCCGATAGGCAGAGACGCTGCGCACCACCCCGATGCGTTACAGGTACGCAAAAGCGGGAGGCCGTTCAGGACATTTGTCGTGCGAATTCCGTCACAAAAATGAGAGGGGAGCACGCCCTCGGGAGCGGAAGGCCGACATCCCCGACGGAGGTCAGTACCAGGGCTTGAACATTCCGGAAAAGAACTCGGCGAAGCGCGAGGACGTCCCGCGGTTCTTCCAAGCCTCGTAGGTGATCTCGCGGGAGCGGGCGAGGTCCCGGGCGAACATCGCCTCGAGCTCTTCCGCGAAGGGACGGTCGTAGAACGACACGCTCACCTCGGCGTTCTTCGACATCGAGCGCGCGTCGAAGTTGATCGAGCCGATCGTGGAGAAGACCCCGTCCACCACGAGCACCTTCGAGTGGATCATCGTCGGCTGGTACTCGTAGATCTTCACGCCGCCCTCGAGCATGTCGCCGTAGTCGCCGCGCGACGCCATGCGGACGAGCGGGATGTCCATGTGCTTGCCGGGCACCGTGACCTTCACGTCCACGCCGCGCTTCACCGCATCGACGAGCGACTCCCGGATCTGCCGGTCGGGGAGGAAGTAGGGGTTCTGGATGTGGATCGACTTCCGCGCCGCCTGGATCGCGAGGAAGTACAGCATCTTCGGCACCGAGGACGGATCGCCCTTCGACGCCTTGATCGCGTGGGCGTACTTCGTGCCGGTCCCAGGAAGCTCCGGGTAGAACAGGTCGCCCGCCAGGATCTCCCCGGTCGTGAACGTCCAGTCCTCGCCGAAGATCGCCTGCATCTGGGACACGACGGGACCGGTGACGCGCACGGCGCTGTCGTGCCACTCCTCCTCGTTGCGCGCCTCGCCGAGCCAGCGGCGATCGATGCAGAACCCGCCGGTCCAGCCGACCTTCCCGTCCACGACGAGGAGCTTCCGGTGCGTGCGCCGCCCGAGATAGTTGTAGTCCTTCCCGGGGCGATAGTCGTGGACCCGCACCTTCGCCTCTTCGAGCTCCTGCCGTAGATGATCGAGCTTGCTCCCCTGGGCATCGACCATGAGGCGGACCTCGACCCCGCGGCGGCTGGCCTCGATCATCGCGTCGGCGAACCGGCGGCCGACCTCGTCTGGCTTGTAGAGGTAGATCTCGAAGTTCACCGAGGACGCCGCCCCGTGAATGTCCTCGACCATCCGGTCGAGCACGGGGCCGTCCTCGACCAGCTCCGCGTCGTTTCCGTCCACCATGACGCTCCCGAACGTGTCGAGGGAACGGTGAAACGCCGCGTCCTCGACCGCGAGCGGAGCGTTGAGCGCATAGTGGCTCCGCTGCTCCTTGTGGAACAGCGAGCAGGAAGCGCAGAGCGTTACGACAGCCAGAGCCGCCATCGGGGTGAGGCGGTGCGTCATGTCCCCCTAGACAACCACACGATCGCGTCCTTCCCCACAGGCGGCGTTACACTACCCGGCATGACCAGACGCCTCCCCGCCACACTCCTCGCCTTGTCCCTCTCCTCCCTCGCGCACGCCTCGAGCTTCGAGTACGACGGTGCCCTCGCGGCGGTGCGCCGCGTTCCCGTCCCGACCGCGCCGCGCAGCCAGACGACGCAGCTCATCGACGGCGGCGTCTTCGACTGCGACGGTTACAAGTCGATCGTCCTGAACCTCGCCGGCGAGGTGAAGGACCCCGTGCCCAAGGGCGGAAAGCTCGGGGCGATCCTCGTCCCGGACGTCGATCCGTTCACGCAGGCGTTCCAGCAGCTGGGACTGCTGCCCGTGACGATCGAGATCGAGGTGACCCTCAAGCCGGGCGGCGCCTACTTCATGGCGGAGCCCAAGCGCGCGGACGTGGGGTTCCCGCGCTATCGTGTCTTCTTCTACAACGAGACGGGAGCCTCGGTGAACGCGAACTTCTTCGCGTACAGGGGGAGATGATGAGGAAGCTCGCCGGTGCCGTCCTGGCGATGATCGGATTCTTCGCGGGCCTCGGGCGCGCCAGCGCCGCGGAGCTGAAGCCGGGCGACGCCGCCCCGCCGTTCTCCCTCAAGGGCTCGGACGGGGCGATGCACACGCTCGCCGACCTGAAGGGGAAGACGGTCGTGCTCGCCTGGTTCCCGAAGGCCTTCACCGGGGGATGAACGGCCGAGTGCAAGTCGCTCCGTGAGAGCGGCCCCGAGATCAAGAAGTTCGACGTCGCGTACTTCACGATCTCCACCGACGACGCCGAGACGAACAAGAAATTCGCCGAGTCACTCTCCGCCGACTATCCCATCCTCGCCGATCCCGACAAGAAGGTCGCGGACGCTTACGGTGTCCTCATGCCCGGGATCGGTTATGCGAACCGCTGGACGTTCTACATCGGCCCCGACGGGAAGATCCTCGAGATCGACAGGAGTGTGAAGGCCGGGACGGCCGGGAAAGACGTCGCAGCGAAGCTCGAGGCTCTGAAGGTGCCGAAGGCCAAACAGGCCAGCTGAGATGCTGCTCCTCCTCCTTGCGTGCGCGGCCCTCGCGCAGGAGCCCGCGCCGTCCGCGGTCGTGTTCGAGACGTACAGCGAGGACAGGCTCGTCGGCACGGAGACCGTGAGCCGTGCCACGGGAGGCCCGCTGACGAGCCGAACCGAGGTGACCGTCGGCGGGACGACCGTCGCGTTCGTCCAGGACGCGACGCTCGACGCCTCCGGGCGCCGGTTCGTCTCGTACCAGTGCGACGTCGCGGCCCCCAGCGGTCCCGTCCGCGTCCGCGCGAAGCTGGCCGAGGGCGGCTGGACGCTCGACGCGGGGGCTCCCGATGCGGCGCCCCAGGCGACGAAGTCCTTCCCGGCGAGCCCCTCCACGATCGTGCTCGACAACAACCTCGCCTCGCACCTCGATCTGCTCTGCCGCGACCTCGTCGCCGGCGGCGCCGACACGGCGAGCTACACGGCGCTCGTGCCGCAGGTCCTCGCCTCGGTGCCGGTCCAGGCGAAGAAGCTGGAAGCGGGGAAGGGCACGCTCGACGGCAAGCCGGTGGAGTCGGTCCACTACCGGCTCGACGCGGCGAACGTCCTGATCGACCTCGACTGCCGCAAGGGGGACGGCGCGCTCCTGGACGCCGCGGTCCCGATCCAGTCGGCGCGCTACGTCCGCAAGGGCTTCACCGCGGCCTCCGCCGCGGCCCCGGATGCGACCGACGCGCGCGAGACGAGCGTGGTCGTGAAGGGTCCGGCGGGGGATCTGGCCGCCGTCCTCACCGTGCCGGCGTCGAAGAAGGCGGTCCCCGCCGTGCTCATGCTCTCGGGCTCGGGGCCGAACGATCGCGACGAGACGATCGGCCCGAACAAGCCCTTCCGGGACCTCGCTCGCGACCTCGCCGACCGGGGGATCGCGACCCTCCGCTTCGACAAGCGGACCGTCACCGTGAAGGACGCGTCGAAAGCGTCCACGATTCACGACGAGTACGTCGAGGACGCGATCGAGGCCTTGAAGGTGCTCCGCGCCGCGGCCGCGGTGGATCCGAAGCGCACCTTCGTGCTCGGCCACTCCCTCGGCACGCTCGCCGCCCCTCTCGTCGCGGCCGAGGCGGGGGACATCCGCGGGCTCGTGATCCTCGCGGGGCCGGCGCGGCCTCCGGATGCGCTGCTCACCGACCAGCTCGCGTTCCAGATGAAGCTCGCGGGACAGGATCAAGCGACGATCGACGCCCAAGCGGCCAAGCTCGCGAAGGAGTTCGAGCGCCTCCGCTCCGACCCGTCCGACGCCACGGCGATTCTGGGGGCGCCGGCGGCGTACTGGCGCGACGTGATCCGCCTCGACCTCGCCGCGCAGCTCGCGGGCTCGAAGCTCCCCGCGCTCGTCCTCCAGGGCGAGAAGGACGTGCAGGTGAGCAAGACGCTCGACTTCGACGTCTTGAGGACGAAGCTCGGCGACGGCGGGGGCCGCATCGTCTACAAGAGCTTCCCCGACCTGAACCACCTGCTCATCCCCGTGCAGGGGCAGGGAACGGGGAAGGAGTACGGGATCGCGGGGCACGTCGATCCCGCGGTCGCTCAGGCGATCGCCGGCTGGATTCGGGAGCACTGACGACGCGCTAGTGGACCGCGACCTCCCGCACGGTCTCGCCCGCGGGCGCGGTGACCGTGAAGTGGAGGTGCTCCTCGTCCGCAACGTGGTCGATGACGACCAGGCCGCCTTCCGGGATCCGCCGGCTGATCATGAGGTCGGCCACGGGGAACTCCAGATAGCGGCGGAACACGCGGGTCATCTCACGCGCCCCGAGGCGCGTGTCGCCGGCGGAGCGATCCAGCAGGAACGAGCGGGCCTCCGGCCGCAATTCGCAGCGGAATCCGCGCTCGCCGATCCACCGGTTCATGCGGTCGAAGCGGCGGTCGCAGATCTCGGCGACCTGGCCGTCCTGGAGCCGGTGGAACAGGACGAGGCTGTCCAGGCGGTTCACGAGGTCCTCGCCGAAGTGCTCGTCGGCCGCCGCACGGCAGGACTTGAGGACGTCGTCCCCGCCGGGCTCGGCCGCGGAGCCTCCGAGGAACCCGACCCGGCCCTCGAGGATCTCGCGCGCGCACAGGCTCGTGGTGATGAAGACCAGGCAGCGCCTCAGACTTCCGAGTCTTCCGCCGGGGAGCGCCAGGCGGCCCGTGTCCAGGGCCGCGGTCAGCGCCTTCGTGATCTCCTTTCGTCCGCGCTCCAGATACTCGATCAGGAGGACGGAGAACGGTGCCGCCTCGAGGACGGCGCCGCCGTCGTCCACGTGGGGCTCGGAGAACATCGGTGCCAGCTGGGTGGCGAACGCCGTCCACGGATCGGCATGCACGAAGTGCGTGCAGTCCGCGATGAAGAGACCGCGGCCCTCCCCGTGCAGGGTCCGGGCGAGCACCCGCACGAGCTGCGTCTTCCCCGTGCCGCTGGGGCCCATGAACATGTAGGCGCACCAGCTTCGCTCACGGGGCGTCAGCCCGCTCATCACGCGCGTCGTGCCCCGCACGGCGCTCGCGATGGCCGCGGGCTGTCCCACGATCTCCTTTTCCAGGGCGGCTTTCAGGACGTCCGAGAACATTCGCTGCCTCGCTGGTTCCCCGGCGGGAGAGGTCGGAAAACTAGAGGCCGAAGGGCCTATACCCCTGGAAGTAGGGGATGTTGTAGCCGTACGGGTTCGTCATCGGCCGGTCGACCCACGGCAGGTTCTGCGCGTGGAAGAACGGCGTGACCGGCGGGAACTGCGGGGAGAACTGCGGGGTGAACTGCGGGCCGAGCTGCGGGCCGAACTGTGGGGTGAACGGCGGGTTGAACGGCATCGGGTTCATGTACGGGGTGAAGTTGTAATACGGGTTGAAGAAGCGGGGGGTGGGGATGTCCTTGAAGGCGACGCTGTAGAGGTTCGGATCGTTCCAGAACATGGGACTCCTCCTCGAAAGCCCGTCAGTGCATGACGGGCGGAAAGGGTACGGGCACGCTGGGGGTCCACGACGGCGCCGCAACGAGGCGCGCGTAGAGGAGCTGGGCGAGCGTATGGATCTGATACGCGGTCTGGACGTCGTCGTGGGGAGGAGGGACCGTAACGCGCGGCTGCTTGTGGGCCATCACTTCACCTCCACCCGTGTCTCCTTCGGCTCCGCCATGTCGGCGACCGGGATCCGGAGCTCGAGGATTCCGTCCGAGCACTTGGCGGAGAGCTTCTCCGTGTCCGCCCGCGGCGGCAGCGCGAAGCGCCGCTCGAACGTGCCGAACGGCAGCTCGAACCCGAGCGGCCGGAGCTCGCCCTCGAGCTTGGTCGGCGACCGCTCCCCGCGGACGATGCACTCGCCGGCGACGGTCAGCACCTGGAGGTGCTCGCGGTCGATTCCGGGGACTTCCAGGCGAATGACGAGAAGATTCCGGCCCGCGTGGACGTCCGCGCGCGGGATCCACGCCACCGGGGCGGGGAACGCGCGTGTTTGCGCGAGCAGGCGCTTGAGATCCTCCACCTCCTGGACCGCGAAGCGGACCGGATCGGTCCCGGGCGGGAACGGGGCGTAACCGCCCGGCGGCAGTTCGGGAACGGGCTGGCCGAGGAAGCGGGCATAGAGCTCGCGGACCTCGTTCAGGGCCTGAGCGACTTCGGTCATCGTCACCTCCTCCGGACGGATTCGGTCGGCAGTCCGGGCTCTTGCGACCTCACGCGAAGACGATAGGAACCCTAGAATCACTTCGAAAGACCCGCGGGAAGAAAGCCCTGCCCTGAAAGGCAAGAGGGAGGCGGGCGATGGCACGGAATTCTTCGGAGTTCGAGCTCGGCGCGCGGCTCGCCTCGATTCGCGCGCGGCACGGCGTGTCGCAGGGCACCGCGGCGCGTCGCGCCGAGCTGGCGCCGGCGTACCTCTCGCGCATCGAGAACGGCCACGTGCAGCCGACGTTTGCGACGGTCCTGCGCGTGCTCGACGCGCTCCACGCGGACTTGGAGGAGCTGCGCTCGCCGGACGACCAGGCCGCCCACCATCGGCCGGGGTGCCCCGTGACCGACAGCGGGTGCTGCCTCGTGCGTCTCGTGCGTGGGAACGCCGAAGTCGCGCGCGCGGAGGGGAAGGAAGTCTACGCCCAGCGCGAGGTGCGCCTTCTGAATCGGCTCGCCCGCTTCATGCGCGACGCCACGCCCGAGCGGGTCCGCGCGATCGAGATGCTCGTGGAGGAGCTGCTCGAGAAGGCTTAGACTGCCGGGCATGTCGATACGCCCCGTCAAGAAGCTGATCACCTCGAAGCCGACGCTCGAAGGCGCCGGCGTCCACCTCCGCCGCGCCTTCGGGTTCGGCCAGACCGGCGATTACGACCCGTTCCTCCTCCTGGACGACTTCCGCAACGACGTCCCCGCCGACTACCTCGCAGGGTTCCCCTGGCACCCGCACCGCGGCATCGAGACGATCACGTACGTGCTCGCCGGAAACGTCGATCACGCCGACAGCCTCGGGAACCGCGGCACGATCGGGGCGGGGGACATCCAGTGGATGACGGCGGGGAGCGGCATCATCCACCAGGAGATGCCCAAGGGCGATCCCGCCGGCCGCATGCACGGCTTCCAGCTCTGGGCCAACCTCCCGAGCGCGCTCAAGATGACGAAGCCGCGCTATCAAGAGGTGAAGGCGAAGGACATCCCGACGATCCGGGACGACGACGGCACCGAGGTGCGACTCGTCTGCGGCGAGTTCTGGGGGAAGCGCGGGCCGGTCGAGGGGATCGCCGCCGACCCGACGTACATCGACGTGGCGGTCCCGCCCGGCAAGCGCAAGTCGCTTCCCGTCGAGACGACGCGCCACGCGTTCGCGTACGTGTTCGGCGGATCGGGGAAGTTCTGCAACGCGTCGGAGCCGCTTTCGGTCCCGACCGAGGGCGTCGGCTGGTGGGAGCACGGCACGCCGCCTGCGGAGGTGGACAACCGCTCGCTGGTGCTGTTCGACCGCGGCGACGAGGTCGTCGTGCAGGGCGGCGAGGACGGCATCCGCTTCCTGCTCTGCTCGGGGCAGCCGCTCCGCGAGCCGGTCGCGTGGTACGGCCCGATCGTCATGAACTCCCAGGCCGAGCTCCAGACCGCGTTCCGCGAGCTGGAGGAGGGGACGTTCCTCGGGGGCGGTGAGCCGGGCCGCTAGGAGAGTCTTTTTTCGCCGCCCGCAGATCGCTCCCAAATTGGGAACGATTCGCGCGAGCCCGCGGGAGACTCCCCGGGCCCCCGTTGGCGCGCCGCCGAAGTCGCCCCGATGCTAGGGGTCCATGCCGCGCGCCAGGAAGAAGCTCGCTCCACTCGACCCCGCCGCCTCCGCGAAGAGCGCGGGGCTGCGCTACGTCAGCGACGCCTCGCCGGGCATCCGTAGGAAGCGATCGGGCAAGGGCTTCACGTACGCCGGTCCCGACGGCAAGACAATTCGCGACAAGGACGCGATCAAGCGCATCAAGTCGATCGTCATCCCGCCCGCGTGGACCGACGTGTGGATCTGCCCGTCGCCGCAGGGGCACATCCAAGCGAGCGGGCGCGACGCCAAGGGTCGCAAGCAGCACCGCTATCACCCGCGCTGGCGCGAGGTCCGCGACGACGACAAGTACGAGCGGATGATCGCGTTCGGGGAGGCGCTCCCGAAGTTGCGCAAGAAGGTGGATGAGGACCTGTCGCAGCGCGGGCTGCCGCGCACGAAGGTGCTCGCGACCGTCGTGCGCCTGCTCGAGCTGACGCTCATCCGCGTCGGCAACGAGGAGTACGTGCGGGCGAACGAATCGTACGGCCTGACCACGCTGCGCGGCCGCCACGTGCAGGTCGACGGCACGAAGCTGCGCTTCCGCTTCAAGGGAAAGAGCGGGAAGCTCCACGAGGTGGAGGTCGCCGACCGGCGCGTCGCGGCGATCATCAAGCGCTGCAAGTCGCTCCCGGGGCAGGAGCTGTTCCAGTACCTGGACGACGACGGCGTCGCGCAGTCGATCGACTCGGGCGACGTCAACGACTACCTGCGCGAGACGATGGGGGAGGAGTTCACGGCGAAGGACTTCAGGACGTGGGCCGGGAGCATCCTCGCGGCGGAGATGCTGCGCGAGAAGATCGAGGAGGACGTCGACACGAAATCACGGGTCGTCGCCGCGATCAAGCGCGTCGCCAGGCGCCTCGGCAACACGCCCGCCACCTGCCGGAAGCATTACATCCACCCGCTCGTGCTGGAGGCGTTCCAGGCCGGGCGGCTCGCGGCGCTCGAGGGCGACGCCGATCTCGCGACACAGGAAGCGGCGTTGCTCCAGCTCCTCAGGGGCAAGTAGACGCAGCCGCCGCGATCTCCGCATCGCGCGCCGCGACCTGGGTTCCGTCGTCGTAACTCCCCGCCCGGTTCGCGCAGTCGGCGGCACGCACGAGATACCAGAAGCCGGTGCCGGGAGCGGGGGAGGAGCCGTCCGAGGACGACGCGTCCAAGCTCTGGTTCTCGACGCAGGCACCCGTCGCCGTCGTGAAGTTGCCGCCACTCGATCGCAGCGTCCCGAGGCTCCCGCGCACGAGGTCGTAGGAGGAAGCGAGCGCCGTCGCCCCCCACGAGATCGCGGGCTTGCCGATCGTGAGGCCCGTCACCGCAGCGGGGGCCGCGGCTGCGGTCGCACAGACGTAACCGGCCTTCGTCGCCTGCTGGAGGCCGCCGACGTTCGTGGCGGTGAGGCTGACCGTGTAGCGCCCGGGCGCCGCGTAGCTGCGCGACGGGTTCTGCGCGGTCGAGTCCTGCGTCCCGTTTCCGTCGAGGTCCCAGGACCACGCGGTGGGGCCGTTCAGCGTCTTGTCGGTGAACTGCACGGCGAGGGGCGCCGGACCGACGAGCGGGGTGCCCTCGAAGTCGGTCACGGGGAGGAGCGACGGTTGCTTGATGATCGTGAACGTGTCGCGGGTGGTTCCGGCGGAGTCGAGATACCTCGCGTCGAGGCGGTTCCCGTTGAAGTCGAGGACCATCGAGCCGAGCACGTTGAGCGACAGGTACATCGCCGGGTGGTTCAGCGAGCCGCCGCCGGTCTGTCCCGAAGCACCCGCGACCGCGTAGACGGCCCCCTCGTGGGGATCGGGGCCGGTCAGCGGCTTCTCGTACGCTCCGGTCCCGGAGGGCCGTCCGCTGCCGCCGTCCTTCTTGTTCGCGGCGGAGAACGTGCCGGAGCTTCCGTAGTGGCCGTCGATCAGGTACGAGCGCTCGTACGAGTGGCTGTGCCCCGTGAGGACGAGGTCCACGCCGTGCGCCTCGAGGATCGGGTTCGCGTTCTGCCGCATCTCGATCAGCTCGATCTCGGTGTCCGAGTTGTGCGACCCCTTCGTGTAGGGCGGGTGGTGCCAGAACGCCACGATCCAGTCCTTCGTGGTCCTGGAGAGATCCTCCTCGAGCCACGTCAGCATGTCGCCGGCCGGCGTGCGGCCGGACTCGTACGAGTCGAGGCAGACGAAGTGGACGTTCCCGTAATCGAAGGCGTAGTACGCCTCGGTGCCGGACGGCTCGCCACCCGCTTCGCCGGCGCGCGGGAGCGTGAACACGGCGTAGTAGGGTCCGGTCCCCGACGCGGAGTCGGCCGAGTGTCCGTCGTGGTTCCCGAACGTCGGCCAGAGCACCGACTTGCGGAGGATCGCGGGGTACATCGAGAAGACGGCGGCCTGGTACTCGGCGTCGGTGCCGTCGGGGTAGGCGTTGTCGCCGAGCATGAGCCAGAGATCGGTGGCCCGCGCGCCGGTGAAGGTCGTGTAGGCGTTGCGCACCGCGGCGGCGCTCGCATTGGCCGTGCCCGAGTCCCCGAGCACCCATGTCCGGAACGGCTTGGTCGTGCCGGGCGCGGGGGAGGTCGTGAAGACGTAGTCGGTCGTGCCGCCCGCCAGCGTCTGCGACGAGGAGCCGACGCTGTAGTAGTAGCGGGTGTTCGACGCCAATCCGCCGACCGTGACGACGTGCTCGGTCGTCACCGTGGCCTGGATCGCGGTCGACGTCAGCGACGCCGGAGAGGCCCCGTAGCGCACGACGCCGTCGGTCGCCGTGTCGGTCCTCCATCGGATGACGATCGACGTCGGCGTCCCCGTCTGGAGGTACGGGCCGCGCGTCAGCGATGCGAGCAGCGCGGTCGGGGCCGTCGCGACCGGAGGCGTGAGGCCGAGGGAGGGGGCGAGGAACGGCAGCTCTCTCTCGGGGTCGAGCTCACGGATGCGGGCGCGAAGAGCGGCCGCGCCACGGAGCCGGGTGTATCCCTGGACGAGTCCGTTCACGGCGAGGGTCACGGAGCGAGGATCGGCGGCGAGCTGCGCTTCCGCGCGCTCGAGGTAGTACGCGGGGCGCGCATCCTCGTCGCCGGCGGCGGCGAGCGCGGCGTTCCAATCGTCAACCGCGCCGCGGGGGTCTTTCGCCCCGCGCCGGGCGCGCGCCCGCGCCGCGAGCGCCTCGACGTGGCCGGGATGCGCCGTCACGAACCGGTTCAGATGCGGGAGCGCGTCCGCCGGCTTGCCCATCTCCGTGAGCATCCGGCCGCGGCACAAGTCGACGACGTCGAGCTTCGGGTCGAGCCGCACGGCCTGCGCGTAGTCCCGCTCGGCCACCGCCCACTCCTCGTGGATGCGGTACAGCTCGGCGCGATGGAGCCACACGCGCGCGTCCTTCGGCGCGGCGTCGATCCGGCGCGTCGCGTCGTCGATCTGGATCGCGAGATCCGCGTGGGCGCGCGCGATCGGCGCTGCCGCGGCACCGAGAAGGAGGAACGCGAGGATCCGGCACATCCGCCGCACCCGGGGAAAAGTACGGCGCGGCCGGCGGACCGGCAAGCTTCAGCGCGGCGCGACGAGCTTCAGCCGCTCCAGGATGGCGACCAGGCGATCCACCCAGGCCGCGTCCACCGGGACGTCGAATTCGCAGGAGACCGCCTCGGCGATTTCGGCGGGCGTGCGGTCGCCGTCCATGAAGTTGACAGCTTCGTAAGCGACGATGTCACGGCGCCCGCCGAGCTTCCCCTCCTGCGCGGTCCACCAGGAGCGGTCGTCGCCCGCGAGCGGCTCGAACGCCTCTTCGGTGTAGGGGAGCATGACGAGCCGGCGCGGGCCGCGTCCCTCGTCCCCGGCATGCGGCACGACGGGCACGGGGGACGACGCCTTTTGTAACGCTTCGAGCGCGGTGCGGTAACGCGGGAAGCAAGCGTCGCCCTCGCCGGTCCGTGCCGCGCGCCGCGCGAGGTCGGCGAGCTGCTCGGCCTTCGCCAAGGCCAAGGCCCGCTTCCACGCGCCGTCGTCGGCCGACGCGAGGAACACCGCCGCCGCGGTCGCGAACACGCCGACGCGTTTGAACTCGGTCGCGTCGGTCTTGTCGATCGTGTCCTCGCTGGTGTGGTGCGTCCAGTCGGGGTCGTGCCCGAGCATCGTCGAAGGAACGCCGAGACCGAGGAACACGTCGTGATCGCTCCCCTGGGCGTACGGCGACTCCTCGGCGAACCACGTGTGACGCGACCCGGTCGGCGCGGTCAGCCGCGCCTCCTTCGTCTGCTCGAGCACGTCGGCGAGCACGGCGTTCAGGAACGACGGCATCGAGTCCGGCGTGCGCGTGTAGTAGAAGCGCGAGTTGGTCTTGACCGTGTCCTCGCCGACCATGTCCATGTTGACGTTCGCGACGATCCTCGGCCCCTTGGCCTCCGGATGGCTGGTCACGTACGCCATCGTGCCGAAGAACTCCGGCACCCACATGAAATGCAGCGTGGGACGGAGGGTCACCTTCTTCGCGGCAACGAGCGCTTGGATCGTGCGCGCGACCTCGATCATCGCGCCCGACCCGCTGGCGTTGTCGTTGGCGCTCCACTTGGGGTGGTCCAGGTGCGCGGTGATCAGGACCTCGCGCTCCGGGTCGGAGCCGCGCAGGTAGGCGTGGACGAGCGTGAGCTTCCCCGGGCCGAGCGTCGCGTCGATCCTGCCCCGCACGCGCACGGCGCCCTTCGCCATCAGGGCGCGGAGGCGCGCGTAGTCGTTCGCCGAGATCTGGAAGCTGCCGCGCGTCTTGTCCAGCTCCTCCGCGCGCGTCCACAGCCCGTTGTAGCGCACCATGTCGGGGTGATCGGGACGGTCGGCCGGGTCCGGATAGATGATCGTGCCGGCGGCCCCGCGCTTCAGCACCGCCTGGCGCACGACCTCGCCGGCGTACGCCGACGCGAGGACGACCTTCCCGGCGACGTCCTTGCCTTCGTAGTCCTTCGGCGAGCTTCCGCCGCCGACGTCGATCAGCTCGCCGCTCCACTCGCCGCCCTTCGAGTACGTCGAGACGCACATCGGGACGTCGGAGTAGCGGCAGAGGCGCAGGGGAGCGAAGTCAGCCACGCCGGCGACGCTCTCCACCCACAGCTCGCCGCTCCGCATGTCCCAGCCCATCGGCGAGATCCACGTTCCGTAGCGCTTCGATCCGTCCGAGTCGAACGACTCGATCGACGCCTCGAGGGAAAGCGCTTTCAGCTTCGCGAGCACGACGTCGCGCGCGACCTCCGCCATCATCGGGCTTCCCTGGATGCGGTGGTACTGGACGATCTGGCGCGTGGACTCTTGCGCCGCCTCGCCCGAGTACTCGGCCGCGATCGCGTCGAAGAGCGGTCGCGGGACGAGGTGGGACGATGCCGCGACGGCCGGCGAGGCCGTGACGGCGAGCAGGACCACGATCGCGACGACGCGCATGAGCGCGCGCATCCTACCGCACGTTATTACGGCAGGACGAGGATCTTCGGGGGCGGATCGCCCTTGGTATCGGCGATGAGGTACTCCTGCAGCCCGTTGGGCGCGTTGGGCTTCAGCGAGTAGATCCCCGACGTCGCGCCTTGCGCGATCGTGAACTCGAGGCTCCCTCCTTGCGGCGGGCTCCACACGTTCGCGGGGAGCGAGAGGCGGTACGACTGGTCGCTCGCCGTCCAGGTCGCTTGGCTCGGGTTGTTGCTGGCGCCCGTCTTCGAGAGCGCGGCGGAGTTCCCGTTCGGGTGCGGCGTGTCGTTGGAGATCGTGATCGAGAGCGGATTCGGCATGACCCCTCCTCAGTGTGTCGTGCGGAGTAGCTCGACGCGCGCCTCGGCCTGCCGTAAGCGGTCGGGGGGCACGGCGGGGTTTCCCTTCATCCCTTCGTAACCTTCCACGATGAGCGGCTCGGCCTCGACGCGGCGACCGAGTCCGAGGAGCGCTTCGCCCAGGAGGCTCTTCATCTGGTGGCGTTGCCAGTCGCCCTCCGGGAGGACCTTCTCGTCGATGGCGAGGGCGCGGCGCAGGAGCGGCTCCGCCTCGGTGAAGCGTCGCTGGTCGGTGAGGATCGAGCCGAGCCCCGCCATGATCGCGGCGAGGGTCGGGTGCTCCTCGGGGAGCGCGGCGCGCATGATCTCGAGGGCTTCGCGGGCGACCGGCTCGGCCTCTTGCGGTTTTCCCTCGGCCTTGAGGAGCTTGGCGAGGTTGTAGAGGCCGGCGCCGAGCTGCGGGTCGTCGGGCGCGAGCGCGCGGCGCTGGATCGCCACCGACTCGCGAAGGAGCGGCTCGGCGTCGCCGAGCTTCCCCTCGCTCTGGTGGAGCGTGCCGAGCGTGGAGAGGCTCGCGGCGAGGTACGGGTGGTCGTTCCCGAGCACGTGGCGCCAGATGCCCACCGCCTCGTTCATCGAGGCGATCGCCTCCGCGTTCTTGCCGAGCTCGCGCTGCAGGAGCGCGAGCTGGTAGAGGGTGCCGGCGACGTCCGGGTGGTCCGGGGTGAGCGCGCGGCGCAGGGCGAGCGCTTCCTGGAACAGGCGCTCCGCGTCCTCGTTCTTTCCTTCGGCATGCAGGAGGATCGCGAGGCTGTTGCGCGTGCGGGCGGTCTGAGGATGGACGGCCGGGAGGCGGTCGCGCTCGACGGCCATCGCCTCGCGGAAGGAGGACTCGGCCTCGTCGTTCTTACCGCGGTCCTGCAGCAGCTCGCCGAGGCCGTTCAACGTCTCGACCAGCTCGACGGGCCGTGTCGCGACGAGCTCGCGCCGGATCGCGAGCGCTTCGCGGAAGAGGGGCTCCGCCTCGTCGGGCTTGCTGCGCATGAACTGGAGCTGGGCGAGGCCGTCGAGGCTCTCCGCCAGCTCGGGATCGTCCTTCGGGAGGAGCTCCCTCCGCGTGTCCAGGGCGGCGCGGAGGCTCGTGTCCGCCGCGGCGTAGTCGCCGAGGTCGCGGTAGGTGGCGCCGATCGTCTGACGCACGGAAGCCTGCACGAGCGGCTCGGAAGCGAGCTCGCCCGCGTCGAGCTTCGCCGTCGCGGCGCCCAGCGCCTGGAGGACCGTGATCGAGCGACCCCGCTCCGGGTCCTCGCGCGAGACCGAGCGCGGGTTCGCGGCGCCGAGCATCTCCTCGACGAACGCGTTCACCGCTTGCGCCTTTCTCGTCTCCGTCCTCGCCCGCGCCGCCTGCCAGCTCGCCGCGACGACGCCGGCGGCCAGGACGACGAAGACCGCGACGAGGCCGCCGACGAGCACCTTGTTGCGGCGCGCGAACTTGCCGATCTGGTAGGCGGTCGAGGCGGGCCGCGCGAGGATCGGCTCGTCGGCGAGATGCCGGCGGATGTCCGCGGCGAGCTCCGCGGCCGAGGCGTACCGGCGGTCGCGCTCCTTGGCGAGCGCCTTCGCCGCGATCGTCTCGACGTCGCCCCGGAAGGCGCGGTCCACGGTGCGGAGGGACGACGGCTCCTCCTCCGCGATGACGCGCAGGGCGTCGGCGAGCGTGCGGCGGTTGAGGTCGTAGGGGAGCCGCTTCGCGAGCAGCTCGTAGAGGATCACGCCCAGGGCGTAGACGTCGCTGCGAATGTCGATGTCCGAGGGGTTCGCCGCGACCTGCTCGGGGCTCATGTAGGGAATCGTGCCGACGATCTGGCCGATGCTCGTCTGGGTCGTGGCGTGCCTGTCGGCGTCGGTCGCGCGCGCCACGCCGAAGTCGAGGATCTTCGGCTGGCCGGCCTCGTCGATGAGGACGTTCCCGGGCTTGAGGTCGCGGTGGATGATGCCCTTCTGGTGGGCGTGATGGACGCCGTCGCAGATGCCCGCGACGATCTCGAGCTTCTCGCGCGTCGTCAGGTCGGGCCGCTCGGCGTGCTTGCGCAGCGTCGTGCCCGCGATGAGCTCCATCGCGAAGTATGGCTGCGGCCCCGCGCCGGAGTCGGCGGTGCCCGCCTCGAAGATCTGCGCGATGCGCGGGTGGTGGAGCCTGCCGAGCAGGTGCGTCTCCTGCTCGAAGCGCCGGAGCGCCTCCTCCGACGCGATCCCCGGCTTGATCACCTTCAGCGCGACCCTGCGCCGCGGGTTGACCTGGAGCGCCTCGTACACCGCGCCCATCCCGCCCTGGCCGATGAGTCCGAGGATCTCGTAGGAGCCGACGCGCTCCGGGAGCGGTGGTGCCGGCGCCGGCGGTACGGGTGCGGAGGTCCGGGTCGCGTCGCCGTCCATCCGCGGATCATAGAAGGAAAAGGGGTCAGGCACCGTTTCCTCGGGAAACGGTGCCTGACCCTAGATGACGGCCATGCGCCGGCGGCTGTAATCGAAGACGAGGCGCTTCGGCGCGAGCAGGACGCCACCGAAGGTGCCGTCGGTCTGGGGGTCGGCCAGCGCGCCGGAGGCGCCGGTGACGAACATCGCCGGCACGTCGGCGAGGCGCCGCCCCGCGAGCTCGATCCATCCGATCGTCCCGACCATCGTGTCGACCGTTCCCGCGGCGCCCTGGACCGGCATCGGCTGCACGGCGCGTCCTTCGAGGAGTCCGAGACGCGCCACGGCGGGGGAGTGGAAGAGCACGAGCGGACCCGCGCCGGTATCGAGCTGGAAGAGGCCTTCGCGATCCCCTTCGAAGCGGCACCGCAGGCTCGGGATGCGGTACTGAAGGGTGAGGTCGTGCCAGCGTTCGGCCGCAGGACCCCCGTCGCGCGGATGCAGGAGCGCCTCGGTCGTTTCGATGTCCAGCTCGACGACGCAGCGGCGGAAGAGATCGTAGCCGCAGGTGCCGACCACCTCGATCCCCGCCACCCGCCTCATCGTCTCGTTCAGCTCGGAGGGGAGCTCGGCGTAGATGGTGTTCGAGATCGTCACCGGTCCGAGCTCGAACGTGCGGCCCTGCCGGAGCGAGAGGAGATGGACGGCGGACCCGGCGCCGCCACCGGAGGTACGCCCGAAGCGCGGCATGCCGAGCCTGTCCGCCACCGAGGGGAGCAGCGTGAAGCCCGCGCCGCTCCCGGTGTCGAAGGCGAGCCATCCTGGGTCGTGACCGTCGATCTTGGGGCGCACGAAGACGTGCCCGGTGTGGATCTTCATCAGCTCGATGCGCGGGGGGATCGAAGGGTCGTAGCGGGAATCGGCGGGCTCCGCCGTGACCGGCCGGTACGGGTCACCGGCCGCCGGCCCCACGGTCTCGAAGCGGTCCACGTCGGTCAGACCCCCTTGCCGGCTCGTCAGGCGGAAGGGGAGCACGGCCCCGTGCGCCGGCCGGTAGTCGTCGAATTCCCAGATCCGCGGCCACCCGACGATCGGCCGCTCGAGACGCCGCGGAAGCCACGTCGCTCGATCGAGGAAGAGCGTGGCGCCGACGGCGGCTCCGCGCAGCCGGAGTCGCAGGGCGACCTCCCGGTCATCCCCCCGTGAGCGGTCCACCTCGGCCGCGAACTCCTCGCCGTGCAGCCAGGACCCCGAGACCACCGCATACAGGAGGCGCGGCGTCTCCTCGTCGTCGAGGTCGAGCGTCAGCGGCATGCCGCTGAGATCGAGGCCCCAGCCCCGTCGGCCGTCGAAGCCGGTCGTCGTGCCGGCGCGGCTCGCCACGCGCTCGACGAAGCGACCATCGGGGGACAGCGTCACGTGCGTCTCGCCGGACAGACCGGTGCGCTCCGAGGGGCCCGACAGCGTCACGTCGTCCGTCAGCCGGCCCGCGGAGGCCCGCGCCCGCGCGAGGATCTCGAGAACGCTCATGGCGCGGCCAAAGGCACGAACACGGTCGTGACCACGTGGAGCTTCCCCCGGCGCTTGCGATTCTCCGCCTCGAGCAGCGCTTCGAGACGGCCGAGGCAAGCCAGCGCCTTCGCGGCCCCCTCCTCGCTCAGCCACACGCGCTGCCGGGAGAGGCGCATTCCCGAGCGCTTCGTGGGGGAGGTGGCGGCGAGCGCGGCGGTGAACTCGCGTCCCGCCATGCGCAGGGCGGTCTGAGCCGCCGCGGCGACCCCGGCGCGGCCCTCGGCGTCGCGCGCCCTCGCGCCGCCGACGCGTGGGGCGGTCAACGCGTAGACGACCTCGTCGCGGCGGCCGGAGCGGCGCCGGCCGCTCTCGCGCACGACGCCTCCCTCCTCGAGGAGGCGGACGTGGTGATAGAGGCCGCTCGCCGCCCGCGCGAGGTGCTCCGCGAGCTCGCGGATCGACAGGGGCCCTTCGGTCTGCAGCCGCCCGATGATCTCGGCGCGCAGGGGCGAGGCGAGGAGCTTGGCGGGAACCAACCGGGGACGTGCCATCGCGCCGCAAGGTACGGCCACTATTCAAAAATGTCAATATTTTTGAACAGTGGCCTCCTCCGCTCCGCTGGGTTACGGTCGAAGGGGAGGTTCGGCCGTGTTCCGCGACGTCAACATGGAGGTGAGCCGCCTGTTCCTGTTGTCGCCCGCCCACTGCGGCGGCGTGCGGGCGCGGATCCTCCTCGAGGGCCGCGGGACCTTCCCGCTGGCCCAACGCCTCCGCGGCGAAGGCGCCCCGATCGGCGACGTCTTCACGTTCCTGAGCGGCCTCTACTTCCGGGGGAAGCTCGCGTACGCCCGCGCCTTCGGCACGCCTCTGGTCATCGTCCCGGGCCACGGCCTCGTCGATCCCGGCACGATCGTCACGCCCCAGGAGCTGCGCGCGATCGCCCGGATCCCGGTGGATCTCGAGGAGCCGCGCTTTCGCCGTCCGCTCCAGCGCGCCACCGAGGCGCTCGCATCGACGCTTCCCCCGGAGCAGATCGTCGTGCTCCTGGGGAGCATCGCCACCGGCAAGTACGTGGATGCGATCGAGGAGCACCTCGGCGGACGCCTCCGCTTCCCCGCGGAGTTCGTGGGGCGCGGCGACATGAGCCGGGGCGGGCTCATGCTCCGCTGCGTGCTCCACGGCGA
>Ga0068859_100002300_pt1 | contig 19403 bp, 13 predicted proteins | sample KBSSwiS22_FD_66585 | JGI IMG/M metagenome (GOLD analysis project Ga0068859, IMG submission 66585) | Switchgrass rhizosphere microbial communities from Kellogg Biological Station, Michigan, USA - KBS Switchgrass S2-2 | ecosystem: Host-associated > Plants > Roots > Rhizosphere > Soil ...
TTCACCGGCGGGCGGCCCGTCCGGTGCGGGTAGGTCCATCGTCGGGAAGGCGCCGTGAAACTTGATCTCCAGGCGCTGCCTGCGCGGCACGCCGCCGGCCGGGTCCCGGGACCAGCCGAGGAAGTACAACGCGCTGGTGCCGCCGGCATCGGCATCGTCGTGCGGGTTGTAACCGCCGCCGTCCCAGCCGAAACCAGCCTGTTCGCGCAACACCTGGCGCAGGAACTCGATGACCGCGGCGTCCGGCTCGACCAGCCGCAGCGCGACGTGCCGCTCGAGGTCCTGGCCCCGCTCCCGTTCGAGGATTCCGCCGGGCAGGTCCGCCGACGGGCGCAGCATGAACAGCTCGATGGTCGGGCGGCGACCGCCGGGGACGGCGGCCGTTCCAGCCGGTGTCGCGTGGCAGATCCGCACGTCGAGACTATCCGCTGGAACGCCATACCGCTCGGCGAGCCGGGCCTTGACGATGACGCTCGGTACCACCGGGCCCGGGGTTGCGCCGAGTTCCACGAGCGTGTCGAGGGCCGCGTCGAAGTCGTCCGGAAAGACCATCAGGGCGCAGTGGTCGAGCACGCAGTAACGCGAGATCGACTCGATGACCGTGGAGGCTGATTCGACGCCGGAGAACAGCTCGCCGAGCAGGCCAGCGAGGGACGAGGACCGCAGCATGTCGCAGCTGTCGCGGACGCGAGCGTGATCGACGTCGTCGAGCCCCGCCGGCCGGGCGATGCGCTCCGCGGCGGCACTAAGGACTGCCACGGCGACGGGCGCGTCCGCCGACGCTGACGCGAACCGGATCAGTCCTGCGTCGACGTTCGACCCATCCATATGTCAGGCCCCCCGTGACTCGCAGGCCGCCGGCCGGCCCGATGGCTGACAAACCGCAGACGAAAACCGTCTAACCGGGCCGGTAATCCCGGATAGCTCGTGTTCGGTCATTCAGAGATGAGCTTGGCCGCTGCGAGTTCCTCCTCGAGCGCTGCGGCCAGGACCGCTACATTCGGCTCCCGCAGCATCGCTGAGTGCATACCGCCCACGGCACGGATGGTTAGATCACCGCGCAGGACCGTGCGCCAACCGGTTGCGCTCGCGCGGGTGTCTTCTTCGGCCACGAACAGCACGGTCCGGCCGAAATAAGGGCGGATCGGGTACAGCACGGTGAGCACTTTGCTTTGCCGGTAGAACCGGTGATAGCTGCTCCCGTGGGACGGGACGAGACCGGTGAGCGCCACCTCGGCAAACCGGCCCGCCGTCATCGCCGCTCGCCGCGAAAGGTCGGCGCCCTTCGCCAGCGGCTCGGGCAACGAGCGTAACCATGCATTCCACACCTCCTGCGGGCCAGCGCCGCCGCCGGCACCCGACACCCCGGTGGGAGCGGCGGCCGGGACCCCGGCTGCCCAGGTCGTCGAGGGCAGCCGCCCGCTGGCCAGGAACGGCAGGTCGGGGTCGAGCAGGGCGAGTAGCGCTACCTGCTCTCCCGCGGCCGTCAACCGCTGGGCGACCTCATAGGCGACCAGGCCGCCGAACGAGAACCCGACCAGGTGGTACGGCCCGCGCGGCTGGATTCGGCGGATGTCCGCCAGATGCCGGCGGGCATGCTGGGACACGCTCCAGTCCGGAACCTGGCGGGCTTCCAGGCCCCGCGGCTGGAAGCCGACGATGTTGCGGCCGGCACCGATCCGGCGGGCCAGGTTCAGGAAGTTCAACGCGGTCCCGCCGCCACCGGCGAAGCAGAACACCGTGCTGTCTGCCGCTTCGGCGGAGCCGTGGAGCTGGATGCAGGTCGCGCGGGAGGCACCGAACCGTTCCCGGCCAATGAGCTCGGCGAGTGCCTCGATGGTAGGCGCCTCGGCGAGAGCCGCCGAGGTGAGCTCGACGCGCAACTGGTCGTTGATCTGGGCGATCAGCGCCTGGGCGGTCAGCGAGTCGCCGCCGAGCTCGATGAAGTCGTCGGTCACCCCGATCGCTTCACCGTCAAGACCCAGCACCAGCCGCCAGATCTCCAGAAGCTGATCCTCCTGCGGGTTGCGAGCGCCGACCCACTTCGTGCCTGGCCGCTCGGGAATGTCGGGGAGCGCCTGCCGGTCGACCTTGCCGCGGTCGTTGCGGGGCAGCGTCGCCAGCAGCTGGATTCCCGCCGGGACCATGTACGCAGGCAGCCGGGAGCGCAGGTGGCGGCGCAGCTCGGCGATCGTCGTGTCCGCGTCGCTCGCCAGCTCCACGTAGGCGCACAGCCGCGGCTCGCCGGACGCGCCCGGCCGGCCGGTCACCACCGCGGCGCGGATCGCCGGCAGCTCCAGCAGCACGGTCTCGATCTCGACCGGCTCGACCAGGTAGCCACGGATCTTCAGGGCGGCGTCCGCCCTGCCGACCAGCGTGAGCTGTCCGTCGCCGGCCAGCCGGCCGAGGTCGCCGGTCCGATAGAAGCGCCGGCCGTCGGGGGTGACGCCGAACTTCTCGGCGGTCCGGCCCGGCTCATCGACGTAGCCGGTCGCGAGGTAGTCCGAGACGACGACGACCTCGCCAGTCTGGTCGGGGCCGACGGGTGTGCCGGCATCGTCCCAGATCAGCACGGGACGGTCCGGCACCGGCCACCCTGCCGAGATGGCCCCGTCCGGCGGCGGTGTGGTCCGGTCGAACCGGTTGAACGCCAGACAGCCGATCTCGGAGGCGCCCAGCCAGTTCACGAAGACACCGTCCGGGTCGAGGTGGTCACGCAGCGCGGCGATCTCGCGGCCGTGGATCGGCTCGGTACAGGTCGTCACCAGCCGCGCGTGGTCCAACGTGTGGTCGGGGGCCATCTCCGCGAGCATCCGGGCGAGCGCCGACGGCGTGGTGTGGATGGTCGTCGGACGCTGCTCGCCGAGCCAGGACACCAGCGCCGGGACTCCGGCGACGCGCGGGTCGAACAGGTACAGGGCTGCCCCGGTGCTCAGCGTCCAGAGCACGACCTCGAAACCCGCGGCGAAGGAGTACGGCAGCAGGACCGCAGCCCGGTCGGCCGCCTCGAAACCCAGGGCCGCGACACCCGACCAGATGTCACACATGACCATCCGCCGGCTGCGGATAACGCCCTTCGGCGTGCCTGTCGACCCGGAGGTGAAGAAGATCGCCAGCGGATCCCCGGGATCACCAGGAGGAACTGCGGGGAGGACCGCGGCGGTAGCCGCGCTGGCCCGCGCGGGCGTGGCGGGCCGTGCGGGCTGGACGGATCCCTCGGACGCCCCCTCGACGTCGTCGACCAGCAGCACCGGGCAGCCCGCACCTCGAGGCCCGCCAACCCGGGAGGTCGACTCCGCCGCACCAGCGGAACCCCTGTCGCCAACGCCAGCGGGCCCCCGGCCGGCCGCCGCGCTGACCGCCTGCGCGGCCGAGGAGTGCGCCGCGTCGGTGAGCAGCACGGCCGCGCCGCTCGTCGCGAGCATTGCGGCGAGCCGCTCCACCGGTGCCTGTGGATCGAGCTGAGCAAACGGTCGACCCGCCCAGCTCGCGGCGAGAAACGCCACAATGCCACCCTCGTCGTGGCCGAACATCGTCGCGACCGGCTCCGAGCCCGCGCCAAGCTGCCGCGCCACAGACCGGCCGAGTGCGCTCGCCCGGCCGGCCAGGTCGCCATAGGTCATCTGCCGTCCATCGCACACGATGGCAATCCGCTCCGGCGCAGCGATGGCGATCTCCCGCACCCGGTCGGCAGGCGAGCTGTTCTCGTACTGCCGGCCGAAGGTGGGCACGCCGGCCGGCATGGGTGAGCCGGCGGCCGGCGGGGCCGCGGAGCCAGTCGACACGACCGATGACATCTGGCAGTCCCTCCGCACGAGCCGGTGGTCTCGGGCGAACCCTCCTCCCCGTTCAGGGCGGCCCGCGGGTGGTCCTGATGCGGGGTGGTCCTGATACTGAGAGGTCGCGCGAGCCGCCCACTCTATGACATTTCCACGGAAACGAACATCGCGGCGACACCACCGGACGACGACCGTTCATCAACGACCACGCGGCCAGGCGGAACGAGGCTTCCAATGCCGTGAAAATCACGTTCGTGACATCTTGCCACCTACGCACCGGCCCCCACGGGTGTTCGACGCGGATGGCGCCTTTGAGTCCGCCAACCGGCGGCGTGGCGGCTGCGTACGTGTTTTTCGGCCGACGGTTACGTAATAGTCGACGACGTGTGTCCATCCAGTAACGGCGTCGCCAGCACGCGGCAGATAAGCTACGCCCGCAGGTCGGACACGTAACGTGCCATTTCCAGACCAACCTCACCCAGTACAGGCAATCCGGTACCCGACCGCAACTGGCTTTTCGGTCTCGTCCTCAGCCGGTGTCCGCGTCTCGGACACTGATCCGAGCTGGACACGCTGGGCGACGCCCAGTATCACGGGCGTCGTCAACCATACAAACTCTCGATGCGAGCGCCTCATCCATATCCTGATCTCCGCGGACAGGATGGCTGGGGTCAGTGCGTGGCGAGGATGGTGCGGGCGGTGTTGCGGCCGGAGGCGCCCCAGACGCCGGCGCCGGGGAAGGTGGCGCCGCCGGTGAGGTAGAGGCCGGCGACCGGGGTGCGGTAGCGGGACAGCTCGCGGCGGCGGCCGAGCAGGGCGGACATCACGCCGTCGGGGAAGCTCGGGACGTAGCCGCGGGGCAGGTTGAACTCGCGTTCGTAGTCGGGCGGGGTCATCGCCCGCCAGTCGCGGACCGACGCCAGCAGTTCGGGGCCGTTCTCGCAGATCGAGGCGTACTGCTCCAGCCAGCCCCACGGCACGGCGCGGTCGCCCCAGCCGCCGGCCAGCGCCCACGGAGTCCACAGGATCTCCTGGCTCAGCACATGGGCGCCGGGGCCGGGGCTCATGGTCGCGTCGAGCACGGACGGGAGGTTGAGGAAGAACATCGGCCGCTCGGCGATCCGGCCCCGCTTCAGCTCGGCCGAGGCGGCGATCTGCTGCTCGGGGGTGGGGCTGACGATCGTCGTCGGGACGTGCCGCAGGTCCGCGGGCAGCACGTCGTCGGGCAGCGCGGCGAGGGCGCGCGGCGTCGGCAGGGCGGTGACGACGGCGTCAAGCTTCGACTCGTAGCCGTCCACGGGAGGCGTCGCCGCCCAGCGGCGGCGCAGCCGGGCGGCGGCGTGCTCGCCAGCGAGCCAGTCGACGAACAGGGCCCGCGGGTCGGTGGCGTTGACAACGGTGCGGGCGGTGATCCGGCGGCCGTCGGCGAGGCGCACCCCATAAACCCGGCCGCCGTTCGCGTCGAGCCCGACGACGCGCGCGCCGGTGACGACCCGGCCGCCGCGCGCCCGCAGGTAGGACTCCAGCGCCGCCGGCACGGCGCCGCTGCCGCCGACGGGCCGCCCGACGCCGACCAGGTGGCGGATCGCGAGGCCCAGCGCGCCGAGGCCCGTACCGGGCGCGTCCGGGCCGAGGCCCCAGACCGCGGGCCCGACAGTGTGCGTCGCCGCGATCACCCAGGAGGGCAGGCCGAACGAGGTGAGCACGTCGACGAGGCTGCGCCGCGGCCAGTCCAGCAGCACCTTCGCGCCGCGCAGCTTCTGGCGGGCGACGACCGTGGTGAGGATCGACGGGGTGGTCGGCTTTCCGCTCTGCACGGCGAGCACCAGCCGCGCCGCCGGCAGCGCGACCTCCAGGTAGCGCCGGTAGGCGTCGGCGGCGGACCGGTCGAGGCGGGCGAGCCCGTCGATGGTGCGTTGGGCGGAACGCCACTGGACGAAGACCGGCTCGTCGGCCCAGCCGACGCCGATGAGCATCGGGTCGACGTCCAGGTAGCGCAGGCCGTGGGCGGCGAGGTCGAGCTCCTCCACGATGCCGCTGGCGCGGATCATGGTGTGGTCGCAGTTGCAGACGTTGACCCGGGCGCCGACGGCGTCGACGGTCGACGCGCACCCGCCGGCGGTGGCCCGCGCCTCCAGGACGACGACCGAACGGCCGGCCCGGGCGAGGTAGGCCGCGCAGGCCAGCCCGTTGTGCCCGCCGCCGATGACGACGACATCCGCCCGGGGCGGCAGCGGGTCCGATGCCGGGGCGCGCCTGGCCGCCGCCGCGCCGGGTGCGGTCAGGTCGGCCGTCACCGTGGGGTTCTCGGGTCGAAGCGGGCGATCTCGCGCAGCGACGCGGCGGCGGTCTCGACCATCGCCTCGTAGCGCTGCTTGCCGCGCTCGGCGGTCGCCCCGGTCGGGTCGCCGATCGTGCCGTCGGTGCCGAAGTCGTCGGACAGCCAGCCGAACGACACCGACCGGCCGAACCCGACCCGCTCGAATCCCGCCAGGTGCTCGGGAACCGACCGGGTGGCGAGGTCGAGGCGGACCAGGTCGGGCCGCAGGTGCAGCATCACCGACGTCTCCTCGATGCCGGCGTGGATGCCCATGCCCAGCTCGGCAGCGGGCGACGAGCCGCCCTGATCCGGTGGCACGGAAGGATGCATGACGAAGGTGCGCAGGCCGTGGGCGAGCCGCAGGTCACGGCTGGCGACCTGTAGCAACGCGCTGTTGCCGCCGTGGCCGTTGAGGAAGACCAGCCGCTGGACGGGCGTGGTTGCCAGGCAGCGGCCCAGGTCATCGAGCATCGCCAGCATCGTCGTCGCGGACAGCCACATAGTGCCAGCCGACCAGGCGTGCTCGTTCGACTTGCTGTAGGCCAGCGTCGGCAGCAGCAACAGGTCGATCTCGTCACCGTGGGCCGCGACGACGTCCCGGCCGAGCATGTCAGCGACGACGAGGTCCGTCGACATCGGCAGATGCGGCCCGTGCTGTTCCACCGATCCCACCGGCAGGACGGCGACCGCGCCCGGTGACAGGTCCGCGATCTCGGGGGCCCGCAGGTCGGCAAAGATCCGGGTCACGCTGCCTCCAGCCGCCAGGAGCGAACGCCGTGGCGGCCGCCCCTCGCCCAGGGTGTTCACAACGCACTGACATCTGCAGAACACTGTCGTGGCCAGGCATGACATCCCCGTCAGCGCGAAATTTCCCCGCGGCAAACTCGCCACCGGCCGCGGTCGGGTGGCCGGTCAGCAGCGGCGCAGCCGGGGGCCGATCCCGGATGCGTCGAACTGGAGGCGCTCGATGAGCAGCCGCAGCTCGTGCAGCGCGACGGTCGCGCCAGCGACGTCGATCGGGCCGGTGCCGACCCGCGGGCCGGCCGTCTCCCAGTCGGCGGGCCGGCGCGGGCCCGGCCGTGGCACTCCCGACGGCGGCGCGCCGGCCAGCTCCGCGAGGACCGCCGTGAACGGCCCGACCGCCGCGGACCGGCCCGCCAGCCAGCGCGTAGTGATGGCCTGCGGGCCCTCGGCCAGCCAGTCCGCCGAGTCGCCGTCGGGCGGGTCACTCGGCGCTGCCTCGGCGCGGGTCGTCGCGATGACCAGCCAGGCGAGCGCCGCCCACAGGCCGGCGAGCTGGGCGCGCAGCGCGCCCTTCGCGGCCAGCGTCCAGTGCGAGTCGGCGGCGACGTCGCCGAGCCGGTCGTGCAGCAGGGCCAGGCCGAGACGGCGGCCGAGCGCGGCGTGCACCCTGGCCGCGTCCTCGATCGGGCCGGGCGGTGGCACCGGTACGGTGACCAGCAGGTCCAGCGCGGTGCTAAGCGCGCCGAGCCCGCCGACCCGGGTCGTCAGGTCCGCGTCGGCTTCCGGCCCGGTGACGCCGAACGCCGCGGCGAGGTCCGTGGCGACGGCACGCAGCCGGCCGAAGGCCGCGGCGGTGCCCGCCCGGCCGCGGGCGTGGCGCAGGAGCCATTCGGTCGCCACCTCGTGGAAGTCGCGGACCTGCCGCCGCGCCGCCAGCTCGCCTGCGGCCGGCAGCGTGCCGCCGCGCTTGTCGAGCGCCGACCACAGCTCGTCGAGCCCGAAGAGCACGGCCGATGCCGCGTAGGCCAGGGCCGTGTCCGCGGTCGTCACCCCGGCCTGTTCCTCCAGCCGGAAGACGAAGCCGGGCCCCATCCGGTTGACCAGCTCGTTCGCCAGCCGGGTCGCGATGATCTCCCGGACCAGCGGATGGGCGCTGATCCGGGCCGCGAACCGGGCTCGCACCGCCGGCGGGAAGTACCGCTGGGCTACCACGTCAAGCGCCGGGTCGTCCGGCAGCGCCGAGTCCAGCAGCTCCTGGCGGACCAGGGTCTTCGCCTTCGCCTGCAGCACCGCGAGCTCCGGGCGGGTCAGCCCAGCGCGGGCGGCCCGCAGCTCCTCCAGCCGGGCCTCCGACGGCAGGTGCTCCAGGGAGCGGACCAGCCCGGAGCGGGCCTCCAGGTTGCGCAGCAGCCGGATGTGCCGGTCCAGGTAGAAGGCCGCGTACTCGGCGGACAGACTCACCGCGACCGCCTGCTGCGCGCTGTCATTGAGGACGGCGGCGGCGACGTCGCCGGTCAGCGAGCGCAGCAGCTCGTCGCGGCCGTCCCTGGTCAGCTCTCCCTCGTCGACGGCCCCGGCGAGCAGGATCTTCAGGTTGACCTCCCGGTCGGAGGTGTCGACGCCCGCGGAGTTGTCCAGGAAGTCGGTGTTGATCCGCACGCCGTCGCGGGCCGCCTCGACTCGGCCGGCCTGCGTCACGCCAAGGTTCCCGCCCTCGACGACGGCCTTCGCCCGCAGCTCGACGGCGTCCACCCGGACGGCGTCGTTGGCGTGGTCGGCGGCGTCGTCCTGGCTCTCGGTGCTCGCCTTGACGTAGGTCCCGATGCCGCCGTTGTAGATCAGGTCGACGGGTGCCAGCAGCAGCGCCCTGACCAGCTCGACCGGTGACATCCCGGCGTCCTCGCCGGTTGCCACCGGCGGCAGGCCGAGGACCTCACGGGCCCGCGCCGACAGTTCGACCCGGCGGGCGTCGCGGCGGAACACTCCGCCGCCGGGCGAGAGCACCGCCGGGTCGTAGTCCGCCCACGACGAGCCGGGCAGCTCGTAGAGCCGGCGCCGCTCCTCGAACGCCGCGGCCGGGTCCGGATCTGGGTCGATGAAGACGTGCCGGTGGTCGAAGGCGCCGACCAGCCGGGTCGTGCGCGAGCGCAGCATCCCGTTACCGAAGACGTCGCCGGACATGTCGCCGATGCCGACGGCGGTGAACGGGTCGCGGTCGGGGTCGATGCCCAGCTCGCGCAGGTGCTGGCTGGCCGACTCCCAGGCGCCCCGCGCGGTGATGCCCATCGCCTTGTGGTCGTAGCCGACCGACCCGCCGGAGGCGAACGCGTCACCCAGCCAGTAGCCGCGCTCGGCGGCGATCTCGTTGGCCAGGTCGGAGAAGGTCGCGGTGCCCTTGTCGGCGGCGACGACGAGGTACGGGTCCGGCTCGTCGTAGACGACGGTCCGGTCGGGGCCAACGGGCTCGCCGGCCACCAGATTGTCGGTCACGTCGAGCAGCGCCGAGACGAACGTCCGGTAGGCCGCCCGCACCCGCGCCGGATCGGGGCGCCCGGCGGGGCCGGCCCGGCCGGTGAGCGTGGGCTCGTGCAGGACGAAGCCGCCCTTGGCGCCGTCCGGCACGATCACGACGTTCTTCGTGACCTGCGCCCGGAACAGGCCGTGCACCTCGGTGCGGTAGTCCTCGGGCCGGTCGGAGAACCGCAGCCCGCCGCGGGCGACCCGGCCGCCGCGCAGGTGCACGCCCTCCACCTCGGGCGACGTCACGAAGATCTCGACCCACGGCCGGGGCGGCGGCAGCAGCGCCAGCCGACTGGAGGCGATCTTGATCGCGATCGCGGGCTTCGGCTGGCCGGCCGCGTCGCGCTGGTAGAAGTTGGTTCGCAGCACGGCGGCGAGGACGTCACGCAGCCCGCGCAGGATCCGGTCCTCGTCGAGGCTGGCGACCCGGCCCAGCAGCGCGTCGAGTTCGGCGGACGCGCTGTCCGCCGCCGCCTGGCGGTCACCGGCCGCGCCGTCCGGGTCGAAGCGGGCGCGGAAGAAGTCCAGCAGCGCCCGGGCGAACGCCGGGTTCGCGCGCACCGTCCGCTCGGCGTACCCGTGGCTGAGCGTGACCCCGGTCTGGTGCAGGAATCGCCACAGCGCGCGGATGACGGCGACCTCCCGCCAGCCCAGGCCGGCGGTCAGCGCCAGCCGGGTGAACCCGTCCAGCTCCGCCCGCCCGGTCCAGACCGCCGCGAACAGCTGCGCGAACGCCTCCCGAGCCGAGGCCTGAGCTGGCGGCTGGGCCGGATCCTCAGCACCGGGCCGTCGGGGGGCGACCGGGGCCAGCACCTCGGGCAGCCGCAACAGGTACTCGTCGCGGTCCTGCGCCGCCGTGCCGGCCGTGCCGGCGGCGGGCCGGCCGTGGTCAAGCACCTCGACGCCGAGCCGGCTGAACACGTCGACCACGGCCGCCAGCGGCGGCCGACCGGCGCCCCGCGGCCAGGTGAGCACGCACCGCGCCGCCCCGGTCGCGGGCTGCCCGGGGTCGTCGACGAACGTCACGGCGGGCGCTGCCCCGAAGGGGGCACCGTCCACCGCGACGGCCACGCCGTCGGTCCCGGCGGCGGCCTCTCCAGCAAAAACTCTCTCGGCGGCCACACTGCCACTCATACTCACAACTCCACCGGCTCTGTCCGTCGTCTCGTCGGCCGGATTCCGCACCCTCGCGGCAACCGCCGATATCCCTACCAGCTAGAACGCCGCCAGGCCGATCGTCTCGTCCCGCCGGCGCCCGGGCTGGCTCATCCGGCCGCTGCGCCGGCGAGCGACTCCAGCGCCTCGGCCAGCACGCCGAGCGCGTCGTCGAGCAGGTCGTCGCCGATCGCGAGCGGGGGCAGCAGGCGCAGGACGTTGCCGTCGGTGCCGCAGGTGAGGACGACGACGCCCGCCGTGTGGCAGCGGCGAGCGACCGCCGTCGTGGCGGCGGCGTCGGGCCGGCCGGTGGCGGGGTCGACGAGCTCGACGGCGAGCATGGCGCCCCGACCACGGACGTCGCCGATCGCCGGGACGGTGGCGGCGAGCGCGCGCAGCCGGGGCAGCACCCGCGCCTCGATGGCGCGGGCCCGCTCGACGAGGCCGTCGCGTTCGATCGTCTCGATGGCGCCGAGCGCGGCGGCGCAGGCCAGCGGGTTGCCGCCATACGTGCCGCCGAGGCCGCCCGGGTGCGCGGACTGCATGATCTCGGCGCGGCCGGTCACGGCGGACAGCGGCAGGCCGCCGGCGATGCCTTTGGCCATGGCGATCAGGTCGGGCACGACGCCCTCGTGCTCGCCGGCGAACATCGCGCCGGTGCGGGCGAAGCCGGTCTGCACCTCGTCGGCGATGAAGACGGCGCCGGCCGCGGCCGACCACGCGGCGATCGCCGCCACGAAGCCCTCGGCGGGGACGATGAAGCCGCCCTCGCCCTGGATCGGCTCGAGCAGGACCGCGGCGACGTTGCGGGCGCCGATCTGGCTCTCGATGACCTGGATCGCGCGGGCCGCCGCCTCCGGGCCGGACAGGCCATCGCGGAACGGGTAGGACAGCGGGACCCGGTAGATCTCTGGCGCGAACGGGCCGAAGCCGTTCTTGTAGGGGTGGTTCTTGGCGGTCAGCGCCATCGTCAGGTTGGTGCGGCCGTGGTAGGCGTGGTCGAAGACGACGACGGCCTGGCGGCCGGTGTGGATGCGCGCGATCTTGACGGCGTTCTCGACGGCCTCGGCGCCTGAGTTGAACAGGGCGGAGCGCTTGTCGTGGCTGCCGGGGGTGAGCCTGGCGAGCTGCTCGCAGACGGCGACGTAGCCCTCGTAGGGCGTAATCATGAAGCAGGTGTGGGTGAACGCCTGGACCTGGCGGACCACGTGGTCGACCACCGCCGGGGCGCTGTTGCCGATGGTGGTGACCGCGATGCCCGATCCCAGGTCGATCAGCGCGTTGCCGTCGACGTCGACGAGGATGCCGCCGCCGGCCGCGGCCACGAACACCGGGAACATGGTCGAGACACCCCGCGCGACCGCCGCCTCCCGGCGGGCCAGCAGCTCCCGCGAGCGCGGCCCCGGCAGCTCGGTGACCAGACGGCGCCGCTGCGGCAGGCCGGGCCCGCCCACGACCGGACCCGCGACCGGCGCGGTGGCGTCCACGGGTACCTGCGTCGAGGGTCGGGCGGTCATCGTCATATCCACCACGGTAGGCCGATGCGCCCGCCGGCGGCCAAGGTCGCGGGACGGCTCCCTCGCGGTGCCGGCCCGCGGCCGAGGCGGGGACAGCGGTCAGGCGTCTCTGCTGAGCTCCGTCCGCGGCGAGCTACGGCCCCATGCTCGCTACGCTCCCACGAGACCTCCGCTCGCCGCCTCCTCCGCTCAGCGTCTCTGCTTCGCTCCGTCCGCGGCGAGCTACGGCCCCATGCTCGCTACGCTCCCACGGGACCTCCGCTCGCCGCCTCCTCCGCTCAGGCGCGCGGGCCGCCGGCGACGTAGAGGACCTGGCCGGTGATGAAGCCGGCGCCCTCGCTGGCGAAGAACGACACGGCGTGCGCGATGTCGGCCGGCTGGCCGACCCGGCCGACCGGGATGTCCTTCGCCCGGCGGGCCTCGAACTGCTCCCAGGTCTCGCCGAGGCGCTCGGCGGTCTTGCGGGTCATCTCGGACTCGATCACGCCGGGGGCGACCGCGTTCGCGGTGACGCCGAACTTGCCGAGCTCGATCGCGACGGTCTTCGTGAAGCCCTGCAGGCCGGCCTTCGCCGCCGAGTAGTTCACCTGGCCGCGGTTACCGAGCGCCGAGGTGCTCGACAGGTTGACCACCCGGCCGAACTTCGCCTCGACCATGTACTTCTGCGCCGCCCTGGTCATCAGGAACGCGCCCCGCAGGTGCACGGCCATGACCTGGTCCCACTCGGCCTCGGGCATCTTGAAGATCAGGTTGTCGCGGGTGATGCCGGCGTTGTTGACCAGGACGGTCGGCGGGCCGAGCTCCGCCACGACCTTGCTGATCGCCGCGTCGACCGCCGCGGAGTCGCTCACGTCCGCGCCGACGCCGATCGCCGTGCCGCCCGCCGCCACGATCTGGTCGACGACCGGCTTGGTCGCCTGCTCCTCGAGGTCCAGCACCGCGACGGCCAGGCCGTCCTCGGCCAGGCGCAGCGCGATCGCGGCACCGAGGCCGCGGGCCGCACCTGTCACGATCGCCACCCGCTGGGCGGTTCCGCTCATGCTGCCGTTCTCCTGTCCGTCGGCCGGCTACCTGCCGTCGCCATATTGCCGGACCGAGCCCGGTCCGGTCATCCCGCAACGGCGGAACTCACGTCAGCGCCTGCGTCGTTCCAGCCGGATGAGCACGGACTTCGAGGTGGGCGTGTTGGAGCGCTCGGCGGTCGAGTCGAGCGGGACGAGGACGTTGGTCTCCGGGTCGGCGCGGCGAGCCAGCGTCGCCGCGGCGAGGCCGGCGACGATCGCGACCTCGGAGCGCAGCGCCGGCCCGGCGGGCGCCAGCCGGCCCCGCGAGGCGTGCACCGCGCCCATCGAGTCCTCGACGGTGACCACCTGCGGACCGGCCGCCTGGACGTCGGCCTCAGTGCGCCCGAGCGTCGGCAGGATCAGCGCCGCCGCGCCGGCACTGCGTGCCACGGCCGCGCCTCTCTTTCCAGCTCTGTTCCTTCGGCTCGCCCCTACCGGCTCAGCCGCATTCGCCCCTGCGAACGAAGGGCTCGTCATCCTGCGGGCCGTCGTCATGCGGGGCGTCGTCGCGCGCACCATCCTCGCGTGCCGGATCGCCGTCCGTCGCCGGGCGTTGGCTGGGGACGCCGGGAGCCTGGACAAACTGGACGTTCGTGACCACGCGGGTGACCAAGCCGAGGCGCTCGTACAGCCGGATCGCGGAGGTGTTCAACGCCGACGCGTGCAGGATCGGGGTCTCACCACGGCTGCGGATACCCGCCGCGACGGCGCGCATCAGCCGGCTGGCGAGGCCCCGGCCGCGGGCGGCCGGGTCGGTGCAGACCGCGCTGATCTCGGTGAAGCCGGGGACGCGCAGCCGCTCCCCCGCCATCGCGACGAGCGCGTCGCCCTCGAAGACCCCGAGGTAGGTGCCGAGCTCGATGGTCCGGCGCCGGAACGGGCCGGGCTCGGCCCGCGCCACCAGGTCGAGCATCGCGGGCACGTCGGCGGGGCCGAGGAGCCGGGCGGCGGGATCCTCCGCCCCGGTGAAGGCGTCGGAAGCGACCATTTGGACGAGCCCGGTCCGGTCGAGCCGCTGCCAGCCGGCCGGCGGCTCGTCGTCGACAAAGAACAGGACGGCGAGCCCGCCCGGCCCGATGGCGGCGGCCAGGTCGTCCCAGGCCCAGCGTCCCGGTCCGCCCGCCATCCCGGCGAACGGCGCGACGTCCGGCTGGAACCGCGCCGCGCCCGCGGACCGCTCGGCGAAGGCCGCCTGGCGGCCGGTCAGCGCCGACCAGATCACGTTGTCGAGGACGCCAGGGCCGGAGGCGGGGCTACCCGATTGCGGTGGCGTCCGCTCCGTCGCCGGCCGCGGCGCCGTCACCTGGGTCGCCGTGGCCGCCGTCCCCGGCGTGGCCGTCATCCGCGTCGAGCACTCCGTCACCGCGCCCGTGTTGTCCACGCGGCCAGCCTACGGCCCCGATCCGGGTCAGCTCGCTGGATAGCCCGGGCCGGGCTGGCAGGCGGTCACCGCCCTGGTGACAACGGGCCGTCAGGACGCGTCGGGCCGGGCCGGCCGCGCCGGGTCGCCGCCCGGCGACGCGGGCGGCCCGTCGGGCGGCGCGGAGCCGCTCGCGGCGAGCCGGCCGTGCAGCCGTTCCCGGATCTCCTCCGGTGTGTAGGCGCGGCGCGCCCGTTCGGAACGGGCGACCACGGCGCCCGTCGCCGCGACCCCGACGACTCCGGCCAGTCCGAGCACCTTCCACCAACGCATTGCACCAGGCTAGGACGAACCGGCGGCCGCTGGCCGTGCCATTCCTTAGGCTGGGTACATGTGCGCCATGCCGGTCAGCCTGGACGCCGCAGTGGAAGCCAGCCGCACCGGGGATCTGTGGCTGTTCCGGGGCCGTACCGCCGCCGACCGGGCGATCCAGACCCTGACGAACAGCCCCGTCAACCATGTGGGGATGGCGCTGGTCGTCGACGACCTGCCGCCGATGATCTGGCACGCGGAGCTCGGCCGCTCGCTGCCGGACCGGTGGACAGGCGACCGCCACCGCGGCGTGCAGCTGCACGACCTGCGCGCCGCCGTCGAGCAGTGGGGCCGCCGGTACGGCCAGCGTGCCTGGCTGCGCCAGCTGGAGCCTGAGGTGTCCCGGGAAGCCGAGGACGCTGCGCTGCGGACCGTCGCGCGCCTCGATGGCACCCCGTTCCCGTCCACGGCGCGGCTGGCCGGCCGCTGGCTGCGCGGCCGGGTGCCGACCCGCTCCCGCGGCCTCCGTGACGATGAGCAGCCGCCGTCGCGCGGCGAGGCCAGCGGTGACCGGTGGCCCGCCGAGTTCCCGTGGCCGGACGCGGCGGGCCCGGCAGACTCGGGTTCCGCTGACCCCGCCCCCGAGGACACCGGGGCGGCCGAGCCCGCCGTGCGGGACGCGCGACGGTCGCCGCTGCGCCTGCCGCGTGGCCGCGCCCGGCTGCTCGGCGCTCCGGCGCGGCCCGCGCGCGACGGCCGGGTCACCGGGCTCACCGATCCGGCACCGGAGGCCGGCGGCGAGGCCGGCACCGCGTTGGAGACCGCCTACTGCGCCGAGGTCGTGGCCCTCACCTACCAGGCGATGGGCCTGCTGCCCGCCGGCCGGCGGCCGAACTGGTACGACCCGGGGCGCTTCTGGAGCGGCGACGGCCTTCCACTCGCCCCCAGATACGCCCTCGGCGCCGAGATCGCCGTCGAGATCCCGGACTGACGCTCCGCCTGAAAGCGGTAGGTCGAGGCAGCCGCGCTATAGCACGGCCCCAGTCCTCGACCGACGTCGTGGACGGCTTTCGGGGCTGGCACCAATGCGCGAGCGGCAACGGGGTGTGATCGTAGGCCGGGTGTCGCTCACCCTGCTGATCGTCGATGACCAGGGGGACTTCCGTACTGTCGCTCGGTTGCTTCTCGAGCGCGGCGGTTACCGGGTCGTCGCGGAGGCCGCGACGGGCGGCGAGGCCCTGGCGGCGGCCGCGCGGCTGCGCCCGAGGGTCGTGCTGCTCGACGTGGGGCTGCCCGACGTCGACGGGTTCACGGTCAGCCGTGAGCTCCCGCAGGGCTTGGTCGTGGATCAGGGCCGCGACCCGGCGCCCGTCGCGTTCCACGAACCTGATGGCGCGCGCTCGGTCGGAGCTGGGGAGTTCTACCGCCGCGCCGTCCACGTCGACGAACTCGCCCGATTCCGGACGCCAGTACGCGACCTGCAGGGACGGGTCACCCAACGCCCGCGCCAACGGCCCATGCAGGGCCGACCCAGGCTGCGGCTCGGCCAGGCTGGCCAGCAGATCCCCGACCGCGGTACGCCCGAGGCGCACGCGCAGCACGCCAGCCAGGTGGGCGGCAGCGCGGGCGGATCGAACACCGTCCTCTCGCTCCCGCAGGGCGGCGGCGCGCTGCACGGCCTCGGCGAGAAGTTCTCGCCGGATCCGCACACCGGCACCGGTGCCTTCACCGTTCCGCTCTCGGTCCCGTCGGGCCGCGGCGGCTTCCAGCCGGGGCTGAGCCCGCGCTACAGCACCGGCCAAGGAAACGGGCCCTTCGGGCTGGGCTGGGACCTGACCGTTCCGCGCGTCAGCCGCCGGACGTCGAAGGGCGTGCCCCGCTACCGCGACGACTCGCCCGACAGCGCGGACGCGGACACCTTCGTCCTGTCCGGCGCCGAGGACCTGGTGGCGCTCTCGGCTCCGGGCACCAGCCCCGCTGCCTACCGACCCAGAACCGAGGGCCTGTTCGCGCACATCCAGCACCACCGCGACGCCGGGGACGACTACTGGCAGGTCCGCACCAAGGACGGCCGCACCAGCTACTACGGCACCCCAGGCAGTCCCGGGACGGACCCGGCCGTCGTCGCCGACCCGGCGGGCGCCGGCCAGTCTCGGGTCTTAGGGTGGCTGCTGACCGCCACGGTCGATCAGCCAATCCCTTCGACTACACCTCGATCACCGAGGTCCGGATCGCTGCTGATGTTCGCCGTGTCCGACGGGCCGGGCCTGACCATCGTTGTCGACCACCTGCGCCTCACCCAGGAAGGTCAGGCACCCGCCGGCGGAGGCGGCTCGACCACCGACGGCGTGCTCAGCACCCGCCGCGGCAACGCGAGCTGGAGCAGCCCGCAGGGGCGGGAGCCCATCGGAGACTGGGAGCTGGCGCTGCCGAACACGGCCGAGGCGCGGTCCTGGTTCACCGACCAGCGAATCACCGACATCCTCCTCGTCCTGACCTACTCCGGCCGGACACCCAAGTGGCCAGAGTAGGCCGCGCTCGGGTTCACCGTGCTCGCGGCCGAGGTGGTTAACCACGGACGCCGGGGCCTTCTACGGGAGGCGTCAGGTCTGGCCTCCCGCGGGAGTCAGCTCTCGGCCGGGGGGATATTGGGGTTGAGCCGGAAGCGGTTCTCCGGGTCATAGTCACGCTTGATCTGCCGGAGGCGTTCGACGTTGCGTCCCCAGGCCCTCGCCCGGTCGGCGTCATTGAGATCGGCGTCGCCGCCGAAGTTGAGGTAGGTGCCGGACGCGGCCCGCAGTGCGACGGCTTCACCATATGCCTCGCGCACCCAGCGGACGTTCGCGTCGTTGTCGGCCGGGTCCAGCCAGTTTCCGTCCAGGCTGAGGATGTACCGGGCGCTGCGATCACCGAACGCGGTTTCTGTCGCCCCGACCCGCGACATGGCGCCACCCAGCAGCGGCGCGTGTACCAGGGTCTTCGGGTGCGGACGGTCCGGGCCGACCCGGACCATGAACGCGATCGCGTCCTCGTCGAGTCGGTCCAGGTAGACGGACTTCCAGTAGCTCTGCAGCTCGCCCTTCGGGAAGAGCGGGTCGAGGCCCGACTGCGCCGTCCGGTAGGAGAGGGCTTCGCTCATGTCGGCGAGCGGCCTGCCGAGCTCGGCAAGCTCGCGGCACGCCCGTCGGCCCTCGTTCGGGTCACCCGCGTACAGGGCGGCCGTGATGAGCACGTCGCGGTTGTGTACGGCGGGCGGGAATGCCGGCACCGCTGGCAGTGACCAGAACATAGCGCGGCTGGTGAGCTCGTCGGGGGCCGTGGACGTCCAGTCCCGCCAGCGCGGAAGTACCGCGGCGGCCGCGTCGATCGGGTAGACGACCATTCCGTTCCAGACGACCGGACCAAGCGGATAGGCCTCGAACTCGAAGGACACCACCACGCCGAAGTTGCCACCGCCGCCGCGCAGCGCCCAGAACAGGTCCGCACGTTCGGACTCGCTGCACCGCACAATTTCACCGCGGGCTGTCACGACCTCGGCCGCACGCAACGCATCGCAGGCCAGCCCGTACTTGCGGTGGAGCCAGCCGATTCCGCCACCGAGCGTCAGCCCGGCCACCCCCGTAGTCGACACCACCCCGCCAGGCACCGCGAGCCCATGCAGTTGCGTCTCGCGGTCGACGTCGCCCCAGGTCGCGCCGCCCGCCACCCGCACACGCCGCTGTTCCGGGTCCACCCAGACACCCCGCATCGCCGACAGATCGATCATCAATGCGTCGTCAGCCGTAGAGGTTCCGGCGATACTGTGGCCGCCGCCCCGGATGGCGACGAGAAGGTCCCGCGCCGCGGCGAGTTTGAGGGCGTCGACGACGTCGGCTGTCCCGGAGCACCGGATGATCAGACCTGGCCTGCGGTCGAGCATGGCGTTCTGGATGACCCGAACCTCGTCGTACCCGACATCGTCCGAGGTCAGAACCTGCCCGCGGAAGATGGCGCGGATTTCCTCGACCGTCTCATCCGAGAGCCTCTGCCGCTCGCCTCCCAGCGTGAGCACCTGTGCCGACATGGACTGCGCCTCCCCCCTCGCGCCCGCTGATGTCCGCCGGTGGGCACCGGGTCTGCGTGCCTTGCCCCTTCAGGGTCGCGCTACGACCGGGTCTTCGCAAAACGACCCGGAAGGGCGACCAGACATCGGGTCCGGCGCCAGTCGGCCAAGCGCGGTGGGGCGGTGGAGTCCGCCGGGCGTCTGGTCGGGGACCGTCCGGGCGTGCTTGGCTGGCGCCATGGACGACAAGGGGATTTTCGCTCAGATCAACGCACTGGTCGCCGAGGAGCACGACCTGCGGTCCAAGCGGGCGGCCGGCGCGATCGACCCGGAGGAGGAACTGTCGCGGCTCCGCCACGTCGAGGCCTCGCTCGACCAGTGCTGGGACCTGCTGCGCCGCCGCGACGCGCTGCGCGCCGTGGGCAACAACCCGGATGACGCCCGGCCGGCGCCGATCAGCCAGGTCGAGGGATACGTCCAGTAGCGCCCGGTTCAGCGGCGCGTGTCGTCGGGACCTCCGCGGGCGAACGCCGGACGGAACGCGGTGACCGCCCGGGTGGCCGCATCCCCGGGTTCCTCCCCCTCCCCGG
>Ga0068859_100002304_pt1 | contig 19393 bp, 11 predicted proteins | sample KBSSwiS22_FD_66585 | JGI IMG/M metagenome (GOLD analysis project Ga0068859, IMG submission 66585) | Switchgrass rhizosphere microbial communities from Kellogg Biological Station, Michigan, USA - KBS Switchgrass S2-2 | ecosystem: Host-associated > Plants > Roots > Rhizosphere > Soil ...
GAAAAACTATTTTGGAGTGCGGCGACTTGTCGCCGCTTTTAAATCTGGCCAAAGCGAATTCCAAAAACCCGAGGAGAATTCATCGTGCGTCCATAGCGGCGACAAGTCGCCGCACTCCAAGAGGGTTGGGGTGAGGGGTTAGGCGAGACAACTTGGTTTCTTCAGCCTAAGCCCCCATCCCCAGCCCTTCTCCCAGAGGGAGAAGGGAGAAAGACAACTTGGTGTTTCGGTGCAGCCTAAGGCCCTCTTCCCCAACTCTTCTGCCAAAGGGAGAAGGGAGTAAATTGCTTGGACTCGATGCAACTTACATCGCTGACTTTTATTGCTGCGAAGCAAATCTTGTAATCGAATGCGATGGTAGCGTCCATGGCCAGAACGAACGGTGGCATCATGATCAGGAGCGCGACGCTTGTATGATTTCGCAAGGCCTGAAAGTCGTACGCTTCTCCAATGACCGAGTTCTTCGCAACACCGCGAACGTGGATTGATGAAATTTGCCAAGTTCTCACTCATCCTACGAAAAGGGATACGAGATAGTCGCCCAGCGACACCAGTCAGGATGCGGTTTGATGTCCGACAAGCTTTAGCTTGTCGAAGCTTGGCGACAAACTGAAGTTTGTCGGACATTTATTTGAAACGGTATCGCGGCCCAGCACCACCAGGCCGATGACAAACTCGGATCGATCCGATACTATGACGGCCCAACGCTCGTTCAAAAAACAATTCGGACCTAATGATGATGAGAAACTATTCCTTTCTGTCCAGTCGCCGTCAATTTTTTTCAACCATCGTAATTGGCCTCATCATGGCGGCGAGTTCGTCCGCATTGGCCCAGCAGTTCAATCCTGAGCTTTTCAAATCTCTTCATTGGCGCAGCATTGGACCGTTTCGTGGTGGCCGCACGCGCGCGGTCGCCGGCGTGCCGTCGCAACCGAACGTTTTCTACATGGCCCAGGTGAACGGTGGCGTTTGGAAGACAGAGGATTACGGGCACACCTGGACGCCCATCTTCGACGATCAACCAACAGGTTCGGTTGGCTGTATCGCGGTGGCGCCATCCGATCCGAAAGTGATCTACGTGGGCAGCGGGGAAGGATTGCAACGTCCCGATCTATCCGTTGGCGACGGCATATACAAATCAGTTGATGCGGGAAATACCTGGACGCATTTGGGCTTGCGTGACGGCCAGCAGATTCCGCAGATAGCCGTCGATCCACGCGATGCGAATCGGGTTCTCGTCGCGGTTGCCGGTCACCCTTACGCCGCGAATGAAGAGCGCGGCATTTTTCGATCGACCGACGGCGGCAAGACCTTCGAAAAAGTTCTCTACAAAGATGAAAACGTGGGCGGCGCCGACGTTCTGTTTGATCCGAAGAATCCCGACATCGCTTACGCATCGCTGTGGGAAGCGCGCCAGGGCCCCTGGGAAAACGGCGCCTGGAACGGTGCCGGCGGCGGTATTTTCAAATCGACCGATAACGGTAAGACCTGGCAGCAGTTGAGCGGCGGCTTGCCCGCGGGAATCATTCAGTCAAACCTGGCGATTGCGCCCAGCAATACCAACCGGCTGATAGCTTCCGTCGCGATTCCCGGCGCGGTGAACATCTATCGCTCCGACAACGCCGGCAGCACCTGGGAAATCATTACGAAAGACCCGCGCCCGGCCGGTCGAATCGGTGGTGGCGATCTAAGTGTTCCTCGTTTCGATCCCAAAAATGCTGAGGTGGTCATTGTCGCCAGCACAGTCAGTTGGAAATCTGTCGATGGCGGGAAGACCTGGGCCGCTTTTCGCGGCGCGCCGGGCGGTGATGATTATCAAAACGTCTGGATCAATCCGGACAACAGCGACGTGATTATTCTCGGCAGCGATCAAGGTGCAGTTGTCACTACCAACGGCGGTCGCACGTGGAGCAATTGGTACAACCAGCCGACGGCCCAGATGTATCACGTCAGCGCCGACAACGCATTTCCGTATCGCTTGTGCAGTGGCCAGCAGGAAAGCGGGTCGGCGTGCGTCGCCAGTCGCGGCAATGACGGCGAGATCACTTTTCGTGAATGGCATCCGGTCGCGGCAGAGGAATATGGTTACGTAGTCGCCGACCCGCTCGATCCGGATATCGTCTATGGCGGCAAGCTGACGCGTTACGACCGCCGTACCTCACAAGCTCAGAACATCATGCCGAAGCCTTTTCGCTCGGCTGACTTTCGCGTCGTGCGCACGCAACCGGTTTTGTTTTCGCCGGTGGATCCGCACGTGCTTTACTTTGCCACCAACACGCTTTGGAAGACGAAAGACGGTGGCCGGCACTGGGACCAGATCAGTCCGGACCTTTCGCGCAAAACTTTTGAAGTGCCTGAGACGATTGGAAAATATCGTTCGCAGCCGACCGCGCAGGCAACGCAACGCGGAGTCATCTATGCAGTCGCGCCGTCGCCCCTGGACATCAATCTGATTTGGGCGGGTACGGACGATGGGTTGATTCATCGCACGACCGATGGCGGCAAGACCTGGTCGGATGTCACGCCGAAGCAACTTAAGCCCTGGATGAAGGTTTCGATTCTCGACGCGAGTCACTTCGACAAGAACACGGCTTACGCGGCCATCAATACTCTTAGGCTCGATGATATGCGACCCCACATCTATCGCACGCGCGATGGCGGCGCGAATTGGACTGAGATTATCAAAGGCATTCCGGACGGCGAACCCACCGACGTAGTGCGCGAGGATCCTGAACGAAAAGGATTATTGTTCGCCGGCACTGAACGCGCTGTGCACGTTTCGTTTGATGATGGTGAGCACTGGCAATCGCTCCGGCTCAACATGGGCGCGACTTCGATCCGCGATCTGATTATCAAAGGCGACGACCTGGCGGTCGGAACTCACGGCCGGGGCTTTTGGATTCTCGATAATATTACGCCTTTGCGCCAGCTTCAGGATTCGATTGTGAAATCGCCGGCTCATCTGTTCAAGCCGCAGACTACTTATCGCGTGCGTTGGAATATGAACACTGATACGCCTCTGACGCCGGACCTTCCTGCGGGCGAGAATCCGCCGGACGGCGCCATGATCGATTTTTATCTGGGCTCGGCGATTTCAGGCGTAGTCACTCTGGAAATCAGGGACGCGCAAGGCCAGACAGTGCGCCGTTATTCGAGTGCCGATCCAGTCCCTCCAGACGATCCGGCGCTGGCCATCCCGCCGTACTGGGTGCGGCCCCCGCAGAAACTGGCGAGCCATGCAGGGCTGCACCGTTTCCTCTGGGACCTTCATTTTGATCCGGTGCCTGGCGTGCCGCCGCAGTATCCCATCGCGGCTGTTTTCAAGAACACCGCGCCGGACCCAACCTCGCCCTGGGCGATGCCCGGTAAGTACACGGTCGTCCTGACTGCCGGCGGAAAGAAATACGAACAGCCAATGACATTGGTGATGGATCCACGGGTGAAGACTTCAACGGCAGACCTCGCAGAGCAATTCAAACTGTCGAAGCAACTCTATGATGAGTGGTTGTCGTTGAATTCGATTTCAGATCAGGTGCGACGGATTCGAGGACAGATTACTGAACTGCGAGCGAAGGTTTCGGATGCCGCGCTCAAAACCAAAGTAGATGCCTTCGCCGAAAAACTTCAGAGCCTCGCCGGTGCAGGCGGTGGACCCGGAGGCGGCGGTGCTGCGGGCGGAGCAGCACGCGTAACAGTCGCGTCCGCAACAGGTCGCATCCGCATTCTCTTTAATCTGATCGAGGAAGTTGACCTCGCACCAACACCGCAGGTTGTTGCTGCAATCCCGGAAGTAGTTAAAGACTCGCGCGGCATTCAGGAGAGCTGGCGTCTCATCAATACCCAGGAGATTTTGGCACTGAATCAGGAACTGCGGGCGGCGGGATTGCCGGCCATTGGGTCGAAGTGAGCATTTCAGAACAATGTCCGACAAAACTTTAGTTTGTCGCCAAGTTTCGACAAGCTAAAGCTTGTCGGACATCAAACTGACCCACTACCAGCGACGTTGATTTGAGAATCGCAAATCGCACGTCGATGTCTGCGAACGATTACAGATGTTTCAGCCAGCCTTAGCGCTCGTTAGGCGATCGATTTGGATCGCACATCCTTGCAAAAATTCTTGCTTCGTTAACTGCTAAGTGGTATACCGCACGCCATCAAGCAGGTATTGCAACTTTCGGTTGTCGCCACGAGATGCACTTACCCGACTCTCCGGCTCAGCCTAACCCACAAACCGTGCGTTGGTTTTAGTCCGCGCTCTTAACCAAAAAACTTGCCCGATTCGTAGTGCTCGATCCCTTGCGTGCGACTGCCGGGTACTCGTGTGTCTACCGTTGTCTCGATCCGAAGGTGGAGAAGGAAGCCTTGAGATGAAACGTAGAGTAAATCAGCGTCAAGCGATTTGGATGATTGCCGCAAGCTTGTTTGTGGTTGCGTTGGTGCTTACTAGCGCCCGGGATACGCAGGCGCAATGGCAAGGTAGCGGCAACATCTACTACAACTCCGGCAACGTCGGCATTGGGACCACGAATCCGCCACGCCGCCTGAGCGTCTCGAACGGAGGCGCTGAAGGATTTGAAGTCGGGCCGGGCAACGCTAATGGTGACGCGTCCGGCAAAATCACTATGGTCTCTTACAACAGAGCGACATCTGTTTATCTCGCCAATGAATGGTACGCGTCGTCGTTCCTGTTCGGTAACGGTAATGTGCGAGTTAGCTCGAGTGTCCCGGAAATCCAGTTAAGTGACACACAAACCGGCGGCAGGATGTGGCGCCTTATATCCGGCTCGTCATCAGCGGGCTCCTTTAACGTTTTCGACCATAACGCGGGGGTGTACCGCCTAACCATAGATACCTCGGGGAGCGTGGGCATAGGCACGACGAATCCACCACGCCGCTTGAGCGTTTCTAACGGAGGCGCTGAAGGCTTTGAAGTCGGGCCGGGTAACGCCAATGGTGATAGTGCAGGCAAAGTCACCATGGTTTCCTATAACAGGTCGACCTCTTCTTACCTTCCCAACGAATGGTACGCGTCGTCGTTTCTATTCGGTAACGGCAATGTCGGTATTGGCGTGAGTCCGAGTTACAAACTTGATGTTGGCGGAGATGTGCGCGTCAGCGGAAATATTAACCTCACTGGCACCATAAACGCCAAGTACCAGGACGTCGCCGAATGGGTGCCCTCCTCCGAACAACTTGCCGCCGGTACAGTCGTAGTCCTCGACTCAACCAAATCCAATCAAGTCATTTCATCCAGCCAGTCGTACGACACGCGCGTCGCTGGAGTGATCTCCGCACAACCCGGCATCGCGCTGGGTGAAAAGAGCGACAGCAAAGTTCTGGTCGCCACTACCGGTCGAGTCAAAGTGAAAGTCGATGCGAGCAAAGGCGCGATTCACATCGGCGATCTCCTGGTCACGAGCGACGTGCCCGGTGTTGCGATGAGATCAGAGCCACTCGAATTTGCCGGAAAAAAGATGCACATGCCGGGCACGTTGATTGGCAAAGCTCTTGAGCCTTTAACGACGGGCAAAGGTGAGATTCTGGTATTGCTCAGTCTTCAATGACGGACCATTCGGAAGGAGTCATCAAAATGAAAACGAACTCGAGCGTGCTCTCTGGCAAATTCTGGCTGGCTGTTTTGGCAAAAGGGAAGGGCGAGATTTTGGTGCTGCTAAGTCTGCAGTAGCGAGTCATTCAAGGAGCAAAATGAGAATCGCAAAAAATCAGTTGCCCAAAAAACTTCTAATTCGCGGACTGGCCCCAATTGTCGGGCTGGTGGTTCGGGAAGCGACCAAAGCATCCTGGGACAGTGGGCGAGCTCGAGTCCTAACCCGAACAATATCCATGACCACGCCGGAAACGTCGGCATCGTCACGATGAGCCCCGGCTTTCCATTAGATGTCGAGTGATTGTCGCTGATTGCGACCCAATGAATAACTTGTTGATACATGGATCGCCCATAGCCGCATAGGGTTATGCGCCGCGGTCGCTGACCAGAGAGGCTAAGAATATGAATACAAAATCTCGAGTAAGAACGATCGCTACGACGTTTGTGTTTGCAATAATCGTTTTATTCGCCAACGCGGAAGCCGCGCGTGCGCAATCGACCCATTATGCTTCGGTGACCAACGATGGTTCGAACAGAGTCTACGAGATAATGAGGATCAGCCGAGACTCCGCGAACTGGAGCCATTCTGGTTATGAGATTACTGTTCGCAATACTTATTACAACGGTGGGGGCATCGTCAAGGCATTTGTCGGCTACGGCTATCAAGATTCCGGCTCCGTCACGATCCTCCAGGCCGCTGGCCAGAACCAGCCCCAAATCTTCCTCGGAAGTGAAGTCGTCGTTTCGGGAACGATCAAATATGTCCCGGTAAATATCCAGGTGCCGGCTTGGCAATATTTTTCGGTCGAAGTGAAATTCGGAACTACCGAAACGACTTCGATCACTTCCTCAAGCCAGGTTCATTTCACTGGAACGAGCTCAACCACCGGAGCAACTGGGGCCAATTACGACGGCTCGGTGAACTTCACCGGCAACGTCGGCATCGGGACGACGAGTCCTGGTGTCAGACTTACTGCCCAGGGGTCGAATGGATATCCGGCAACCTCAGGTGCCTCACAGACCGGAGCGCTCAGAATCGAAGGGTCGAGCAATAGCGTTCTGGACTTTGGCAGTAGCGGTGCGAGTCCGTTTGGAAACTGGATTCAGTCAACAGATAAATCAGCTTTGAATTATTACTATCCGCTGCTCCTGAATCCCAATGGCGGCAACGTGGGCATCGGCACGACGAGTCCGGGTGCGCTGCTTTCGGTTGGACATCCGTGGAGTTCAGCTTACGTGGCTGGTTTCTCCGGCTCTACGGGGCGAATTGGCATCAACTCTACGGTAGCTAGTACTCCGGGCTTTATTGATTTTAATACCAACAGCCAAACGGGCTATGTCGGACTAAACGGCAGCGCTGCTAATGGATTCTTTGCCAGCAACGGTTTAGCCAGCGCGCTGTCAGTTATGGCGCCGGGAGGAAAAGCGGTTCAACTCGGTGAAGCGGGTGCCGCTCCGGCGATGACCATCATAAGCGGCAACATCGGCATCGGGACGACCAACCCTCAAAACAAACTCCATGTTGCGGGAAGCATAACTATTGATGGCAACATCAACGCGAAATACCAGGACGTCGCCGAATGGGTTCAATCATCCGAACAACTTGCCGCCGGCACCGTCGTAGTTCTCGATTCCACCAAATCAAATCAAGTCATTTCGTCTTCTGTAAGGTACGACACGCGCGTCGCGGGAGTGATCTCTGCACAACCCGGCATCGCCCTCGGCGAAAAGAGCGACAGCAAAGTCCTGGTCGCCACCACCGGCCGAGTCAAAGTGAAAGTCGATGCGAGCAAAGGAGCGATTCACATCGGCGATCTGCTCGTCACTAGCGACGTGCCCGGCGTGGCAATGAGATCAGAGCCGGTCGAGTTAGCCGGAAGGAAGATGCACATGCCGGGAACGTTGATCGGCAAAGCGCTCGAGCCTTTGGCAAAGGGTTCGGGAGAGATTTTGGTTCTGTTGAGTCTTCAATGATGCGCATCTCGGAAGCGTGAGTCTTGAGCTTTGTGTCTCACGGCCTCTGAAAAAGGAGATAGGAATGGACAGACGAACAGTCACAGGTGCTTACCGTTCAGCCGCGGCGGGGATTTTTCTTGTCGTTGGTTTTGTAAACCAGACAGTAGCCCAAAACACCTTTCCCTCGAGCGGCAACGCCGGTGTTGGCACATCCAGTCCCCAGACGCCTCTGAACGTAAACCTGGGAGCCGGAGATTCAACCTATGGAACGTCGGCGATCAGAGTTGGCGGGACCAGTAACTATCCAAGTCTGGAGTTCGGAATTAAGGGCGCCTACGACGGCATGATCACTACTTACGGTAACGACCTGCACCTTTATGCAGGCAACTGGCGGTGCAACGGCTGCAATGCCAGCGAAAATCACAAGATGTGGTTTTACACGAGTCAGAACGGTTCTTCTAACTGGAATACTGCCAAGATGGTGCTTGACTCAACTGGTTATCTCGGCCTCGGCACCAGCAGTCCGAATTCAATTTTGGAATTGCAGAGCTCGACTCCGCTGCTAACCTTCAACGTCTCAACGATCAACAGTTTCGCGGGGACAAATTTCTTTGGCGCCGGTTATGGAACTACGGCGCTCGCCTCATCAAGATTCAACGGAAATTCAGGTGAGTATCGACATGAAGCCGGATTCAGCAACTACGGCGGATTTCAGACATTCTTTACCAACGGCACAGAGCGGCTTCGGATCGACAGCTCGGGCTACGTTGGAATCGGAACGGCGCCGAGTGGCTACTACAAGTTCGAAGTTCCCGGAGTTGGAGCGCCGGGCACCGGGGCGAAGATCGGCTACGTCGCGTTGGCGCGTTCAGGTTCAGACTATGACAGCATTGGCTACAACTTTCGCCCGACATCAACCACCGGAACCTATAATTATGAAATCGGTGACACTTCATCCCGCCTTGAATTCACGGCCGGTGGGTTCAAATTCAAAACCGCCGCACAGGGAACAGCTGGGTCGGCGATTACTTACGCCGATGCGCTCACGATTTCACAGAATGGCAACGTCGGCATCGGCACGACGACACCTGGAGCGCGGCTGGAGATTGGCGGTGGCCCTGGCTACGGACTAATCCTAAACGCGGGGAACAGCGGAAGTCTGCGCTGGGGAAATGGGGCGCAGGCGGCGCTGAGCTGGGACAGCGGAAAGGCTCTGATCTACGGACTTTCCGGCAATGACCTGAGTTTGGGAGCGGGTGGTGCTTTTGACCAGTTGATCATAAAGAGCAGCGGCAACGTCGGCATCGGCACCGGCAGCACTGGTCCATCTGAAAAACTTGAGGTTAATGGAAACCTTAAGCTCATCGGCACAGGAAATATCAATGCTGCGGGCACGATCGAAGCCAGCAACATCAAAGCCAAATACCAGGACGTCGCAGAGTGGGTGCCGTCATCAGAACAACTCGCCGCCGGCACAGTCGTAGTTCTCGACTCAACCAAATCCAATCAAGTCATTTCGTCTTCTGTGAGTTACGACACACGCGTCGCCGGAGTGATCTCTGCACAACCTGGCATCGCTCTCGGCGAAAAAGGCGACAACAAAGTCCTGGTCGCCACCACCGGCCGAGTCAAAGTGAAAGTCGATGCGAGCAAAGGTGCGATTCACATCGGCGATCTCCTCGTCACGAGCGACGTGCCCGGCGTGGCGATGAAATCAGAAGCAGTGAACCTCAGCGGCGTGCAATTTCACCGTCCCGGAACTTTGATCGGCAAAGCGCTCGAGCCTTTGGCAAAGGGTTCGGGAGAGATTTTGGTGTTGTTGAGTTTGCAGTAACCAATTCAGGGAGAAACGCGATGATAAGCAGGAACAGTAGATTCAGCCTCAAGTTAGTTGCGACGTGTTGCGGTCTGACCATGTTTATGTTTTCAGGCTCCAGTTCGGCTCAGACAAATACGTTCCCAACTACCGGCAACGCTGGGGTTGGCACGGTCAGTCCCGGTCAAAAAGTCGAGGTAGTCACCAACACCAATAGCGACGGGATCAAGTTAAATGATGGGACGGTAAATAGTAGGTGGTTGGTGGACACAGGCAGCGTAGCGCACGGGATCGGCACCGTATCGAGCCATCCCTTCTACCTCTTTACGGGGGGCTCCTCAAGACTTTGGATAGCGTCTGGCGGCAACGTGGGCATCGGAAATGCTAATCCCCAGAGCAAACTGCAAGTGAATGGCGACATTCGTGTGGCTTCCGGAACCGGGAGTATCTACTTCGATACGAATAGCCGGCTGTATTCGGATAGCAGCTATTCAATACTCACGGATCTCGATGGGAATCCTCGGTTCTACTTTGCCAAGGCTGCGGGCGATTCGGGAAACAGTTATTACGACCTGGGAAACAATTCCGGCGCGACTCACTACTTCCGAAGCGCCTTAGGCGCTGGGAATCTCATGGTGATCAAGAATAACGGCAACGTCGGCATCGGAACGACGAGTCCGTTAGATAAGCTTTCTGTCTTTGGCGGCATTGGGGTTGGGTACAACTCTGCCATGACCACCACTGACAGCGGCTATATCAATCTTCGTCTGGGGCGGCTGGTGTCAACCCCGACTAATGTTGCTGATGCCTATGTCGCGGTACAGGATACTGGTGGCCCAGGCTCAGCGGCAGGTGACTTGCTTCTTATGCCGAGAAGCAGTGTTTCAGCATCCATAAGAATGTTTACGGGCTCCACCACCCCTACTGAGCGCATAAGCATTTTGGGCAACGGCAACGTCGGCATCGGCACGACGAGTCCCTACTCACGTTTGAGCAACACAACAAGCAACATCGTTGACAATGCCGGTGGCGGAAACGGAACACTATCGAGCGGGCTTACCTGGTCTGTTAGCGGTCAGGGCTACGCCGCCGCGATTCAGCAAGCCGATTCGTCGTCCAATGCTCGGAATGGTTTGTTAGTTAAGACCGCAGCCACGGATACCGCCTCTTACGTATTTCGGGCGGAGGGTGGTTCCGGTGGGCACCATTTAATTGTGAGGGCAGATGGCAAAGTCGGCATCGGTACGAACACTCCTAGCTACAAACTCGACGTTAACGGCGACACGAATGTTCAGGGAAACATTACGGCGTCCGGTAGCATTGCCGCCAAGTATCAGGACGTCGCCGAGTGGGTCGAGTCATCGGAACAACTCGCCGCCGGTACGGTCGTAGTCCTCGATTCAACCAAATCAAATCAGGTTACTTCATCTTACGTGAGTTACGACACACGCGTCGCGGGTGTGATCTCAGCACAGCCCGGCATCGCGCTCGGTGAACAAGGCGACAACAAAGTTCTGGTTGCCACCACCGGCCGAGTCAAAGTGAAAGTCGACGCTTCGAAAGGTCCGATTCGCATCGGCGATCTGCTCGTCACCAGCGACGTGCCCGGACTCGCGATGAAATCAGAAGCAGTGAACCTCGGCGGCGTGCAGTTTCACCGTCCCGGAACCTTGATTGGCAAAGCGCTCGAGCCTTTGGAAAAAGGTAAGGGCGAGATTTTGGTGTTGTTGAGTTTGCAGTAAACGCCTGCGCAGAAGCTTTTGAATAAAGGAGCGCCTCCGATGAAGCACAAGAACAGTGTCACCGCTGCTTTGGTTATTCTTCCGCTTGGACTGATCGTATTTGTCGGTGCCCGGTCAGGATTCTTCAAAAAACGACAGCCTGCCCCGCAAATCTCTGCGCCTACTTTCTTGCAAGGCCAGGGCAGCAAAAAGCTCAAGTCGCAGGAACGGAATCTATCAATACAGCGCGAAGCCGTCAGGCTGGCACGGACGGTGGGCAAACGATTCGACTCTGACAAACGCAGCACTTCTGTGTTGGTGGGGACGCTAAAGATTGGCTCCGAACAAAGACAGGTGCAAACCAAACGTGAACAGAAGGACGACGGCGAAAAGGTCGAGATCAAGCTGTCGGGAGGAGGCGGAGCGCTCACCTGGGACGCAAGTGAGGGCGTGCTCTCTGCGGGTAGCCGGGCCGGCAACGTTGACCGTGACTTGACGGAGCGCCTGGTCCTGGACAGCCCGGATCAATTTGTGTTGGCCCAACTGCGAGGCGCGAGTTATGCGACCGTGGCCACCAACGTCCGCCAATCCGCCGACAGCCCGGCAAACGGCCAATTGTGGAACGTTGTCCGCGTTAATGATCCGCAAACCGACGAAGCCAAACGAGCGCTCAGCAGCTGGCGCCTTTATTACATCAATGTTTTATCCGGCTTGATTGACCGCATTGTCTCCGATTTCCACGGGCAACAACTAACGGCAGAGTTTACCTGGACTGAAGTTAACGGAGAAAAAGTGCCCGCAAAAATCAGGTGGACGAGTCAGGGACAACTGCTCATGGAGTACCAGCTCCAGAATTTCGGCTATGTCTCGAACGAAGGAGGTAAGCAGCGATGACTCACCTTCGACTCTTTTCCGTCAGGTTGTTTTTGGGTTTGGCAATCATTGGGCTGGCCGCTCAAGTTGGATACGGTCAAAATGCGGCAGCTCGTCCGGATCGCGGCATCAGCGCCAGCGGTTCGTATGCAGTTTCGGATATTGAGAGCATCAATCTCACCAACGGTAATCTGAATCTCTCTATCCCACTGGCCTCGCTACCGCCAATGGCCGGCGGCAAGCTCGGTTTGACCGTGCGAGCTGTATATAACAGTAAGGTTTGGGACGTAGTCAGAGAGGAGCGGCATTCCAATCCGGCCTATGAGGAAACGTTGTTCACCTATGCCGTTAGCAATGTGCAATTTGCGGATCCCATAGGTGGCTGGTCGATTGGCGCTGGTTATTCCATTCGTTTTGAAAGCATATCGGAAGACTATCAGATGGTTACGCTTCCAGGCGACGATCCCGAATATAATTTGATTACCGGGAATCGTTGGAGCAAAGCCATTCTGACGACTCCGGACGGTTCCACTCACGAGCTTCGTCCCCTGGATGCAACAGCGTATGGGGACCCGTTTTTGCATCACAGTTACCTGCGCGGCTATTACAAGGACGATCCCGACAACGCCAATCAGTCGGCGCGGTACTACTCCTTCGATGGCAGCCATCTGTGGGTCAAAATCGATCCAAATCCATTGGTTGAAGTATCTCCCGGCCTCTGGATCCGTCCCCACGGCGTTCCGTTGAGCTGGACTCTCTATATGCCCGATGGCACGCGGGTCGTGCAGGCCGACGGCATTCAACGGATAATCGATACGAACCAAAACAAGATCAAAATCTTTGGCGATAGTGCCGGCACCCACTATCAAGATGAACAAAGTGGGCGTGAGATCACAGTCACTTACGACGCCTACGCGAATAGCGGCAACGGACAGGTTCAGGTCCACTATCCAACCGTTGGTGGCGTCCCGCAGACTATCTACGTCAACCTGGGAACGACTACGGTCCTCAATAAGGCTTACGTCTTTGGCGATTCTTTTTGCAGCCAGGCAGCCATCAAGTTCACCCAGGCTCTCCCTGTCGTGCGCTCGATTGTGTTTCCGCAAACAGAACCAAACGAGAGTGGACGTCAATTCAGCTTTGCCTACAACTCGGATACCACTGATTCCGTCACCCAGCCGTGGGTACAGGACTGCTTTAGTGGCGAGCAGACGATCACTTCAACTTCTCACGGCCTGGGCTCACTCAGTCAAATGACCATGCCGTCCGGGGCAGTGGTTAAGTACGGCTATCGCCTCGACGGCTCATCACTGTTCGATGATCCAAATGAGCTGGCTCGCGACGGCGTGGCATCTAAACAACTGGTGCACGATGGCACGAGCGAAGACTGGGGCTATGACATCAGTAGCGCGTCCAATACTTCATTTTTCCATGGGCCTGACGGCTCGTCGGTCGTTGAAACCAGATATTCCAGTGACCCGGCGTACCGTTACAGCAGCGCGAGCTTTGACGGTAAAGCGGGTCTTGTTTACCGCACCAAACAGTCAAACAAAATACTGATTGAGCGTCACTGGACACTGATGAACTTCGGCGGCGCCAACATCGCGCCTGGTCCTGCGCTCGTAACATTCAATCCTGTGGTTGACGCCGAATACACGACTCTGCTGGATGACACTTCCAGTCACAATCCGATCAAAATGTCGGCCAAGACTTACAGCTATGACTATAACGGCAACCTGCTCACGCAGACCGATTACGACTGGTTCGATCCTTCAGCTCAAGGTTGCACTGTGTCGCGTGATGCCGAAGGTGTGCCTACCGGTGTGCCTGGCTGCGCCACCGCTTTGCGTACGGTGTCGAACGCCTATTACAACGATTCCAGCGCCTCAACCTCAACCAACGTTTACGCGCGGCGATCGTTATCAACCGTTACACCTTTAATTCTCAATGCGCTTCAGCAATCGACTATCGGTCCCGCAGTAACCCAATTAAGTTACGACTACAATTCCTATGGAGTAGCGCCATCGATCGGCAATCTTACCAGCAAGCGTGTCTATGACGATGTAGACAGCAAGTGGATCACCACGTCGATGACTTATGACACCTACGGAAACGTGGAGACGACCATTGATGGGCGCGGGAAGGTCACGACCATAGGCTACGACTCATGCTCACACGCGCAGCCAACGAGCGTCACGGTCGATCCTCAGAACGGAACGGGGGCGCAGGTCAGCCAGACGGTTTATGATTGCTCCACGGGCCTGGTCACCAGCACGACTGATATCAACGGGCGAATCACGACGATCGGTTACACGAATCAATTGTTGCCGGGCAACGTTCCCGATCCGTTCGGCCGGCCCGGTATCACTACCGGGCCCGCGGTAACGGTCAATGGCAGCAGCCGGCAACAAACCGTGACGAACACGTATTACGACAGCAGTAGACAGGTCATCGTTGCCTCCGATCTATTTGCCGTCAATGACCAATTGTTGAAAGCGCGCACCACCAACGACATGCTGGGTCGGGTGGTGTTGACTGAACAGACTGAAGACGGAACGAATTACAGCATCTTCTCTCGCAAGGCCTATAACACTGCCAGTCGTGTGACTTGGTCCTCATCGCCAATGCGATGCACCATTCAAGGGAGCTCGCACGATTGTGGCTCTGATCCGCTGGCAAATGTAATCAGCGCGTCAACTGACGGCTGGACCCGGGCTACGAATGATGTGATGGGCCGTCCGATTGAGGTGGCCACTTTCGGGGGCGCAAGCCAGCCCGCAGCAACCGGCACAGGTGGCGCATGGACCGGCACTGTGAACACTTCCTACGATGCCAACACGGTCACCGTTACCGATGAGGTCGGCAAGCAGCGCAAAAGCAGCAGTGATGCGTTGGGCCGTTTGACCGACGTATGGGAAGCTCCCAACGATTCAAACTACAACTATCACACGTCTTATGACTATGACGTGTTCGGCAATCTCAAGCACGTCTATCAAGGCGACCAGACGCGCACTTTTACGTACGATTCACTTTCACGTTTACGTTCAGCCTTGAACCCGGAGAGCGGCACGATCACGTACGGTTATGACGATAACGGCAATCTTATTGCTAAGACCGATGCACGCAGTGTCATCACGACCTATGCGTACGATGCGCTCAATCGCGTAACCAGCCGCGGCTACTCGGACAGTACGCCCACGGTTACCTACGCCTACGACACCGCGAGCAACGGCAAAGGACGCCTGACATCTGTCAGTTCTAGTGTGTCCAGTTACACGTTTAGTGGCTATGACGAGCTGGGCAGAGTACTGGCGGTCACGCAAACCATCGGCAACCAGCCCTATTCAATCAGTTACGCTTACGATCTCGCTGGCCATGTGACCACCGTGCTTTACCCTTCGAACCGCACGGTCAACTATAACTACGACAATGCCGGCAGATTGGCTGATAAGGATTCGACGCATCCGGCGTTTACGGGCAACCTCGGCGACAACGTGACGCGCACTTACGCAAAGGGAATCGTCTATGGTTCGGCCGGGCAAATGACACAGGAGCAGTTCGGAACATCGACTGCGCTCTATAACAAACTGCTCTTCAACAGTCGCGGTCAATTAGCAGAAATGCGTGTAGGCACGGCTTCGGGAACCAGCGGCGACACAACCTGGAATCGCGGCAAGATCATCAACGATTACAGCAGCGCGTGTTCGGGCGTGTGCGACGGCGCAAACAACAACGGGAACCTGTTGAAGCAGTCCGTGTATGTCCCGAATAACGAAAGCAATACGAGTTCGACTTCCTGGTATCAACAATACACCTATGACCCCCTCGACCGGCTCGAGAAAGTGCACGAGTACACCGGCAATAGCACTTATGACTGGCAGCAGCAATACGTTTATGACCGGTTTGGCAACCGTACGATTGATCAAAACTCTTCGAACACCTTTGGCACCGGCATACCCAAGCCAAACTTCACGGTAGTCCCTGCAACCAACCGTCTGAGTCCGCCCAGCGGCACGATGCATTACGACGACGCGGGAAATCTCGACAACGATACCTTCAGCGGCGGTGGCACACGCACCTATGACGCCGAGAACCGAGTGATTGCCGCCCAGGAGTCGAACTCCACCTACAGCTACGATGGCGACGGGCACAGAGTTAAGCGGGTCGTGGGCGGAGTCGAGACCTGGCAGGTTTACGGTGTGGGCGGGGAATTGATCGCCGAATACGCCGGAAATGCGGCTGCTTCAAATCCGCAGAAAGAATATGGCTACCGAAATGGACAGCTGTTGATTACCGCAGAGGTAGCGGCGGCGGCAGCCGTGATTCCAGCGAATCTGACCGCGGCGCCGACCACTAATTCCACCAGCAGTAACATTTCACTGAGCTGGGCAGGCGTTGACGGCGCCGGCTATTACCGGGTTGAGCGCAAGGCTGCGGGAGAAAACGAATTCACTTCGCTGGGCACCGTCACTACGGCATCAAAGACAGACACTAGCGCCGCTACCGCCACCGCCTATCTCTACCGGGTTTGCACCGCCGCAGAGAGCAATGGAGATTGCACGTCTGATTACAGCAACATCGCCCTGGGCGCCCGGTTTACCTTTCCCACGGATCCCACCATCGTGTCGACGGCTGAAAATCCCGCCGAAGCCACACCAATCAAGGCCGCGCACATCACTGAGCTGCGCACGATGGTGAACGCCGTGCGCAGTCTGGCGGGATGGTCCGCCGCCACCTGGACGCATCCAAACCTGGCCACTGGCGATCTAATCTACAAAGAGGACGTAAAGGATCTCCGCGATAAGCTGAACGAAGCTCTGAGCGCGCTCGGCATCCTGACGGCTAATTGGGAGGATGCCGTTCTGGCCGGAGCTCCGAATGGAACGCCAATCAGGGCCAATCACATCCGCCAGTTGCGCGCACGTGCGACCAGCGGCAGGGGGGCGAACTCCTGTTACAAGTCGATCGACCACTTCGTCAAAGATTTCTATCAGGGCGTCTTGCACCGGCAGCCGGACTCGACTGAGCTGGCCCAGTGGACGGCCAGCCTGACGGCCGCGCAGAACACAAGTCAAGCGGAGTTGCTGGCTGAAGCTCAGGACCTTGGGAACACACTCTTCCATGCGAGTGCTTATGGGAGCCCCAGCGATGAGCAATTCATGACCGATCTATATACCGGATACCTGCATCGTCAGCCCAACGATCCGCCCGATGGAAACTGGAATGGATACAACTTCTGGATGGGCGAACTTCAAGGGAGTAACCGCGAGCATTTGCTCGACGCGTTTGAAGATTCAATTGAGTTTAAGCAGCATGTCTCAGGTTTGTGTGTTACTTCAGCAGGTGGTGGAAACATTCACTGGTTGGTGCCGGACCACCTCGGTACGCCGCGCATGGTCTTTGACCAGAGCGGTTCATTAGCGAAAACGAGCCGGCATGATTACTTGCCGTTTGGCGAGGATATTTACGACGGCACCGGTTTGCGGACAGTTGCACGAGGCTACACCAACGCTGACGGTGCGCGACAGAAATTCACCTCAAAAGAGCGGGACAACGAGACGGGACTGGATTACTTCCTTGCGAGGTACTACTCATCAGCGCAGGGACGGTTTACCAGCCCCGACGAATTCTCCGGGGGACCAACTGAACTCTTCGCTGACGTTGCGGCTCACAACCCAACTTTTTATGCGGAATTGGCGGACCCTCAAAGTCTTAACAAGTATCATTACGGTCTGAACAACCCGATGCGCTTCCTCGACCCTGATGGGCACCAGTCTAAGGTATCCGATATAACCCAAGTTGCAAAAGATACTGTCGTTGGGGGAGCCAAAGGATTATACAACGCTGCTGTTAGTGTGCCGAATACCATTAACACCGTGGTGAATGCTGGCCTCGATCTCAATAACTACATCCACGATCACTCAATGGCGGGAGAGACCATCAATTACAGGTTCCCGACGGTCCAATATGCTCAGCCAAGTACTACCGGGGAAAACGGCGCGATGTGGGGAGTTAATCTGTCTTTGCTTTATTTCGGAGCAAAAAGTGCCCAAGCTAGTGGCGCTGCAAGCGTTGAGAGTGCGCGCACTGCAACGATGGTCGAGGAAATGGGGGGCGCCCCAGTAAAGACCTACCAGACGTATACCAAGACACATCCAGGGACAGGCGACGTTTATTCCGGGAGAACTAGCGGATATGGTACGCCATTGGAAAATATCGCGAGACGTGATTCCCGACACCCATGGACGGGCCGCGGCTATGGGCCGGCGAAATTGGATAAGTCATCGCGTAGTTATGAAGCTATCAGGGGCCGAGAACAATCCTTGATTGAATATTTCAGGAGATGGGGCAAAGCAGCCCCTCAGATCAACGGCATCAGCCCGAAGAATCCGAATCGCCCACTCTATTGTACCGCTTGTAGGAGAGCATTCGGTCAGTAGAAATAAAACTGCATGTTACACTAGTCGGTCATGAAAGTCGGTGATGTTGCTGAAATCCCCTTGCCGGACGGAAGGTTCGCCTACGGACGAATCTACAGGGATGCATCCATTGGAATCTATCATGAAGTGTCGGAGAAACCGGGTCAGCCACCGATAGGCTCAAGAGAGTTTTTGTTCACTGTGGGCGTTTACACCGACGTACTGGACGACTGGCGCATTGTGGGGAGAGATCCATTCAAGTCTGCTGACTCAGAGTGGCCTCCCCCCATGGTTGTAAAAGATGTGATTACCGGTATACCGAAGATATATCATAAAGGAGAAATTAAGGACGCGACCTCCGAGGAATGTAAAGGCCTTGAAGAAGCAGCCGTCTGGGATTCTCATCACATCATTGATCGCATCGTCAAGGAACTAAGCGAAGAGTCACTATCCAATTGAGCGTGAACGAATTTAATATAGATAAAAAGATGGCGTCACCTAAATTGAACTTGAACGGGGTCAGGCCTTCGATTCTTCGATTCTCACAGTGGTGCCAGTTTTGTCTCGTTTCCACCGAACTCAGTTACTTCCAATAACAAGCCTGTGAAGCAAAGTAATTGCGTTGACGAAGCAGCGGACTCGGATTAGCATCCGCGGCCCATGGCTCGGAAGGCGCGCGCGGAAGTTGCAGGTGGTCTCTATCACGTTATTACGCGCGGCAATAATCGCCGGCAGATATTCAACACGCCTTCCGATTACGAGAAGTTCCTTTCGCTCCTAAGGACACCTGTGACAAACCGAACAAACCGGGTCAGGCTTGCGATTTGTGCGATTCGTGCTCCGCTGAACTTTCCGAACTTTATTGTTGACTAGATGCAAAGTTTATCCAAACCGAACAAACCGGGGTCAGGCTTGCGATTTGTGCGATTCGTGCTGCGCTGAACTTTCCGAACTTCACTGTCGACTCGATGCAAAGTTTATCCATGTCTGAATAAACTCT
>Ga0068859_100002305_pt1 | contig 19389 bp, 20 predicted proteins | sample KBSSwiS22_FD_66585 | JGI IMG/M metagenome (GOLD analysis project Ga0068859, IMG submission 66585) | Switchgrass rhizosphere microbial communities from Kellogg Biological Station, Michigan, USA - KBS Switchgrass S2-2 | ecosystem: Host-associated > Plants > Roots > Rhizosphere > Soil ...
CGGCGGCCCGCTGCGGAAGGGGCAGATCATGCGCTACCGCCCAAGCCGGTTCGAGGGCCGGCCCGGCGAGGCCACCGAACCCGGGCGGCTGCAGCTGTTCGTCGAGCCGACCGATCCCAGCGTGATGGATATGGCCGACAACATCACCGTCTCGCCCTGGGGCCACCTGTTCGTCTGCGAGGACAAGGTGGGCAGGGGCGCTGTCAACTACCTGCGGGCGGTGACGCCGGAGGGGAAGGTCTACACCGTCGGCCGACAGGCCATGCCCGGCGTCACCGACGTGGGAGCCAATTCCGAGATCGCCGGCGTCTGCTTCTCGCCGGACGGAACCACCCTTTTCCTCAACATCTATTGGCCGGGCCTCACCCTGGCGATCACAGGACCCTGGGCCAGCCTCCACGCCTGAAGCCGTTGACGCAGGCTGGCCCCCTCCAAAGATCGCCGCCGGAACCGCCGGCGCACAAACAGGCCGGCTGAGCCGACCTCCGGCTCCGGCCGACAGGGCTGTCGCGGAACTGTCATCCCCCTTGCGCAAGCTTCCCGGCCGCGAGGGGGAGTCCTGCGTCCGTGAGCTTCGACGACTGGGACGCACCGGCGTCGGGCGTGATCTGCAGCTTCCTCTTCGAGCGCGGACAGGCCCGCGCGCTGCGCGAACCGGATTTATCGCCTCTCCGCAGCGCCGGCGCCTGGAGCTGGACCCACCTGCGGCTGAGCGACGTCCGCGCCCAGGCGCAGCTCCGCGGCCTGGAGGGCCTGCCCGCCGAAGCGCTGGAGATATTCCTCAGCCAGGAGACGCGCGTGCAGATCGCCGAGGCCGACGGCTGGGTGTTCGGCGTCCTGCCCGACCTGGAACGCGACCTCTCCGGCCAACCGCAAGGCGTCGGTCGCCTGTCCTTCGCCTTCGACGGCGGACGGCTGATCACCGCGCGGTTGCATCCCCTGCTGGCCGCCGACGACCTTCGCCGCGCCGCCCAGGCGGGCGAGACCCTCGCCTCTCCAGCCGCCGCCGTGGTCGCCCATGTGGAGCTTTATGTCGACCATCTCGAGGACTTGCTGGACGAGGCGTCCCAGCAGATGGCCTCGGTGGAGGACTTCGTGCTGACCCGGCCGCAGAACCCACGCGAGACGGAGCTCAGCGCCCTCCGCCGCGCCATCGCCCTCCACCGCCGCGAGCTGCAGGGACTGCGCACGGCCCTGGTGCGCGCCCATGCCGGCCGTCGCCGAGGCCGGGTGGCCGCGTTCCGCGAGGAGTTGCCGGACCTGATGGCGGCGGTCGAGGACCTCGATCACGACGCCGGCGTGCTGCAGGACCGCGGACGCCTGCTGCACGAAGAGATCGACACCCTCATCAACGGCGCCACCAACCGCAGCATGCGCGCGCTGACGATTGTCTCCACCCTTTTGATCCCGCCGACCCTGATCACCGGCGCCTTCGGGATGAACCTGGCGGGCATTCCCTTCGGCCACGCCTCCAACGGCTTCGCCGTCGCCCTGGCCGTGTGCGCCGCGGTGGTCGGCGCAGCGCTTCTGCTTCTGCGCCGCATGGGCATGTAGAAGCTGGCGCAAAACAGGCCGTAGAGTCTTTCTCGTGCCGTTTCAGCAAAAGCTAAACCGATAACCTTGGCCATTAACTTCAAAGCGTGGCGCGGAATCCCCACATCCACGGAATAGGGCCCCAAACGGCGCCGTTCATGCGCCAGTCAGGGAACCTGCGCTGTTTTTGTCCGTAGATGAAACAGCAGGGCTTGCAGGCCCAGCCGCGCCATCGGGGTGCGGCGGGCCACAAACACCTGGGTAGGGGATTTGAGGTATTATCGCATGACTCCGCCGCTCAGCGTTGTCGCTGACAACGACATCAAGGCTTCCGCCCTCAAGACGGAGACCGTCGCCCAACGCGTCCGCCGCCTGCAGCAGGAAGCCAAGCAGCTCGCCAAGGACCACATCAAGGCGCTCAACACCGCCATCGTCGAGGTCGAAACCCTCGCCGCCGAGATCGCCGAGGGCGGCGACGCCTATCCCCCCGGCGTACGCGACGTGGCCCGTCGTCTCGTCGAGGATTGCGAGGCGCGCGTCCAGACCCTGGAAGCCATCGTCGCGCGCACGGTCTGACCCCGCTTCGGACGCCCGACGGGCGTCCGAACGGCGAGGCGAACACCTGTCTGGGGCGAAGCGCCCGATCCCCCCGCCTAGCCCCAGACGCTTAACCGCCTTTCTTCATGGTGAAGGTTCCAGGGCGGCGTCAGACCGCCAGATCACGGAACTCGCGGCTGCGGCTGAGCCAGGCCGCCGCATATCCGCAAATCGGAGTGATCCTGAGGCCCTTGGCGCGGGCGTCGGCCGCCACCGCGGCCATCAACCGGCCCGCCGCCCCCGTGCCGCGCAGCTCCGGCGGGGCGAAGACGTAATCGAGATACATCCGATCGGCCTCCAGCCGATAGTCGGCGAAGCAGGTTCCGCCCTGCTCGTCCATCTCGTAGCGTGACCGCGCAGCGTTGTTGCGAAGCTCGCCCATCACCACCTCCTGCAGGCTCGAACCCGCTCAGCGCGCGTTTGATCCGAATGTAGGCGCATCGGCGCGCGCGGCGCCCCAGCTAAAAGGAGCCTCCATGGCCGTCCCCGTCGAGATCGCCCCCGAAGACCCCCGCGAGCTGGTCATCGCCCGCCGGCTCGCAGCTCCGGCCATGGCCTGCTACCGCTGCTGGACCGAGCCGGAGCTGATCCCGCTCTGGTTCGCGCCCAAGCCCTGGACCACCGAGGTGCGCCGCATGGATGTCCGCCCGGGCGGGGCCTCCTGTCTCACCATGCGCGGGCCGAACGGCGAAGAGTCGCCGGGCGACGGAGTCTATCTCGCGGTGGAGCCCGGCAAGCGTCTGGTGTTCACCGACGCCTTCCGCGAGGGCTGGAAGCCGGCCGAGCACTTCATGTTCACCGGGGAGGTCACCTTCGAGGACCTGGGAAACGGCGAGACCCTCTACGTCGCCCGCGCGCGCCACTGGACCGACGAGGCCTGCCGACAGCACCGCGAAATGGGATTCCATGAAGGCTGGGCCATCTGCGCCGAACAGCTCGAGGCGCTGGCGAAGACGCTGTAGGGAAAGGCCCTCGCCGGAACGCCCCCTCAGTCAGCTGCGCTGACAGCTCCCCCGCAAGCGGTGGAGCATCGTGGTCCCTCAGATCCTCCACCGCGGAGCGGGGGGGTGGATCGGCGCCTCTCGCGCCGAGACGGAGGGGGCAGCACGCCCATCCTCACCGAGTCACCTCGCCCAGCCAGCCCAGGTAGTCGCGGTCGCCGGCGACGACGGGAAGCGCGATGATCTCGGGCGTGTCGTAGGGATGCATGGCCCGGATGCGGGCGCGCACCGGCTCGAACAGGGCTTCGCGGGTCTTGATCCGCAGCAGCTGCTCGGCCTCGCGCCGCACCTCGCCCTCCCAGACGTAGCGGCTGCGGATGGCGGAGATCTGGACGCAGGCCGCGAGCCCTTCGGACAGCAGCGCCTCGGCGATCGCCTCGGCTTCGGGCTCGGCGGCGGTGGTGGTGATGATGGTCACGAAACCGGTCATCCGGACCTCCTTGGTCGAACCCGACTTCAGCATACCTTCACCGGCCGCGGGTAGGCTTTGCGCGCCGGCCTTTTGCCGTTAGGGACGAAGCCGAACCGCAAGCCGGGAAGCCCCCATGAGCCGCAAGCCGAAGTCCGTGGCCTCGAAGCCGGTGGAAGTGGTCAGCCACACGCTGGAGCGCGCCCTGGACCCGCTGGCGGGCGCGTTGAAGCGCGCGGCCCTGAAACGCGCCGACCGCCGGGCGCGGCAATTCTCCGACGCGCCCAACGTGGCGCCGCCGCCGGCCGCCCCGGGCAAGGCCATGCCGATCTCGCCCCTCGCCGTCGCGTTTCCGCGCATGCCGGCCATCGCCGGGGTGCAGCTGGCGACCGCCCGCGCCGGCTACTACAAGCACGACCGCGAGGACCTGCTGGTCATGAGCTTCCCCGCCGGCGCGAGCTGCGCGGGCGTGTTCACCCGCAACGCGGTCGGCTCGGCGCCCGTCGACTGGTGCCGTCGCCAGCTCGAGGTCACCAAGGGCGAGGGCGTCCGCGCCCTGGTGGTCAACGCCGGCTGCGCCAACGCCTTCACCGGCCGGCCAGGCGCCGACGCCGTCCGGCGCCTGGCCTCCGCCATGGGCAAGCGGTTCGACTGCCGCCAGCGCGACGTCATGGCGGCCTCGACCGGGGTGATCGGCGTCCTGCTGGACGAGACCCGGATCGTCCATCGCCTGCCGGAGGTGGAGCAGAAGCTGAAGGCCGACAACTGGTCGGCCGCGGCGCGGGCGATCATGACCACCGACACCTTCCCCAAGGGCGCCTACGCCGAGGCCAAGGTGGACGGGGTGACGGTGCGGATCGGCGGCATCTGCAAGGGCTCGGGCATGATAGCGCCGGACATGGCCACCATGCTGGCGTTCGTGGTGACCGACGCAGCCATTTCGCCCAGCGCGCTGCAGAACCTGGTCGGCCTCTACACCCGCAGCACCTTCAACGCCGTGACGGTGGATGGCGACACCTCCACCAACGACACCCTGCTGCTGTTCGCCACCGGCCAGTCGGGCGCGCCGAAGATCACCCGCGCGGGCGACCGCCGGCTGGCCGACTTCCGGGACAAGCTGGAACAGGTGCTGACCAGCCTCGCGCACCAGCTCGTGCGCGACGGTGAAGGCGCCACCAAGTTCATCAAGGTCTCCGTCACCGGCGCCGAGACGGCCGCCTCGGCGCGCAAGATCGCCCGCGCCATCGCAGACAGCCCGCTGGTGAAGACGGCCTTCGCCGGCGAGGACGCCAACTGGGGCCGCATCGTCATGGCCGTGGGCAAGTCCGACGAACCGATCGACCGCGACTCCCTGACCGTCCGGTTCGGCCCCCATGTGGCGGCCCAGGACGGCCTGGTGGCGCCCGGCTACGACGAGGCCAAGATGAGCGCCTACATGAAGAACCGCGAGCTGGAGGTGACCGTCGACGTGGGCGTCGGCCGCGCCGCCGCCGCGGTCTGGACCTGCGACCTGACCAAACGCTACGTCGAGATCAACGGCGACTATCGCAGCTAGACAGCCCTTGCGCTGGCGGAGGCGGCCGCTAGCTATGTTGCATGATTGAAAAAATTGACCGTATCCCCTCGCCCAAGCCACGCGCGGAGCGCCTGCTGGAGCTGTGGCTGTTCCGCTCGCGCTGGCTGGTGGCGCCCTTCTATGTGGGGCTGGTCTTCGCGCTCGTGGCGCTGCTCGTCGTCTTCGCCAAGGAAGCCTGGCATGAGCTGGCCCACGTCGGATCCATGGACGCGGAGGAGGCCATCCTCATGGCCCTGTCCCTGATCGACCTGTCGCTGGCCGCCAATCTGCTGCTGATCGTGATCTTCTCGGGCTACGAGAACTTCGTCTCCAAGATCGACACCGGCGAGGACGAGGACCGCCCGGGCTGGATGGGCCACGTGGACTTCTCCGGCCTGAAGATGAAGCTGATCGCCTCGATCGTCGCCATCAGCGCCATCGCCCTGCTGCGCGCCTTCATGCGCCTGGCCGAGGGCGGAGGCATGGACGACCGTTCGCTGACCTGGCTGGTCGTCCTGCACCTGACCTTCGTGGTCTCCGGCGTGCTGCTGGCGGTGATGGACTGGATCAACGGAAAGACGTCCAGCCACTGACGGCGATTAGAACGGCAGCACCCTGCGCTCGCGCGTGTAGGCCAGGTAGCCCAGGTTGGCGCCCAGCCGCAGGCCGACGCCGACCCGCATGGGCGCGAGGGTGATGTCCTTGGCGGCCTGGTAGTTCACGCCGATGCCGCCCACTAGGTAGGCCGAGCCCTCGACGCCGGCGAACCGCTGGAAGATCGCGTCCCCGGCCTGCAGGTTGTAGCAAAGGGTGAAGACGCGGCTGGCGTTGCCCCCGAAGTCCCAGCCGATGGACGGCCCCTGCCAGAACACCGGCATCGCCGGGCGGTCCTTCATGTACAGCAGGCCGCGCCCGTAGCGCAGCCCCACGGCGAAGGCGCCCGCGCCCTCCTCGCCCGCGATATAGGCGGTCGGGCGGCCTTTCTGGGCGAAGATGCGCTCCACCGCCGCGCCGGCGGCCTCGGCGGTCACCCCCAGGAAGTCGGAGACCTGGTTGACGATCTCGTCGCGGGAATAGGTCTGCGCCGCGGTGGCGGCCGGATAGCTGGGGTTGACCTGCGGCGAGGGCGTCGGAGGGCCCGCGGTCGACGGGGGGGGCGCAGGCGGCGCAGGACTGGCCGCCGGCTGCGCCTTCGCAATCTCCGGAAGGCCCAGGCTGGCCAGGCCCGAAACGATGAGGGTGCGACGATCCATAGGCGGTAGTCCTTTTCCGCTTCCGTGCCCCGGCCCCTGATGACCGACCCCGCCTTAATGGCCGATTAACTGTTTGAGCCGGGGCCTGGACTTTCGCCGCCGGTCTCACAGCCTCGACGCGCCCAAGGGCCAAACCTGCGCCTCGGTGGCGCCTCGCGCGGGCGGCGGAGTGTGCTAGACCCCGCGCCCATGACCACCCCGCTCAGCCACATCCGCAACTTCTCCATCGTGGCGCACATCGACCACGGCAAGTCGACGCTCTCGGACCGGCTGATCCAGGAGACGGGGGCGCTCACCCAGCGCGAGATGACCGAGCAGGTGCTCGACAACATGGACATCGAGCGCGAGCGCGGCATCACCATCAAGGCCCAGACCGTGCGCCTGCACTACACGGCCGACGACGGAGAGACCTACGTCCTGAACCTGATGGACACCCCGGGCCACGTGGACTTCGCCTACGAGGTCTCGCGCAGCCTCGCGGCCTGCGAAGGCTCGATCCTGGTCGTGGACGCCAGCCAGGGCGTCGAGGCCCAGACGCTCGCCAACGTCTACCAGGCGATCGACAACAACCACGAGATCGTGCCGGTCCTGAACAAGATCGACCTGCCCGCCGCGGAGCCCGCGCGGGTGCGCCAGCAGATCGAGGACGTCATCGGGCTGGACGCCTCGGACGCGGTGGAATGCTCCGCCAAGACGGGGCTTGGCATCCATGAAGTGCTGGAGGCCATCGTCACGCGACTGCCGCCGCCGAAGGGCGACCGCGAGGCGCCGCTGAAGGCCCTGCTGGTCGACGCCTGGTACGACCAGTACCTCGGCGTGGTGGTGCTGGTGCGCGTGTTCGACGGGACCCTGAAGGTCGGCCAGCGCGTGAAGATGATGCAGACCGGCGCCAGCTACCAGATCGACAAGCTGGGCGTGTTCCGGCCCAAGCAGACCGACGTCGCCGAACTGGGCCCCGGCGAGGTGGGCTTCATCACCGCCTCCATCAAGGAGGTCGCGCACGCCGCCGTCGGCGACACCATCACCGAGGAGAAGCGGCCCACTACCGCCCCCCTGACCGGCTTCCGCGAGGTGCAGCCGGTGGTCTTCTGCGGCCTCTTCCCCGTGGACGCGGCCGACTTCGAGGACCTGCGCGCCGCCATCGGCCGCCTGCGCCTGAACGACGCCTCGTTCACCTATGAGATGGAGACCAGCGCGGCCCTGGGTTTCGGCTTCCGCTGCGGCTTCCTGGGGCTGCTGCACCTGGAGATCATCCAGGAGCGACTCTCGCGCGAGTTCGACCTCGACCTGATCGCGACCGCGCCTTCGGTGGTCTATCGGGTCCGCCTCACCAACGGCGAGGAGATCGAGCTGCACAACCCGGCCGACCTGCCCGATCCGGTGAAGATCGACAGCATCGCCGAGCCCTGGATCAAGGCCACCATTTTCACCCCGGACGAGCACCTGGGATCGATCATCAAGCTCTGCCAGGACCGGCGCGGGGAGCAGCGCGAGCTGTCCTACGTCGGGGCCCGCGCCATGCTGGTCTACGACCTGCCGCTGAACGAGGTGGTGTTCGACTTCTACGACCGGCTGAAATCCATCTCCAAGGGCTACGCCTCCTTCGACTATTCGATCGAGGGCTACCGGGTTGGCGACCTGGTGAAGATGTCCATCCTGGTGAACAGCGAGCCGGTGGACGCGCTCTCCATGCTGGTCCACCGCGACCGGGCCGAGACGCGCGGCCGCGGCATGGTGGAGAAGATGAAGGAGCTGGTCCCGCCGCACATGTTCCAGATCCCCATCCAGGCGGCGCTGGGCGGACGCATCATCGCCCGCGAGACCGTCCGGGCGCTGCGCAAGGACGTGACCGCCAAATGCTACGGCGGGGACATGACGCGAAAGCGCAAGCTCCTCGACAAGCAGAAGGAGGGGAAGAAGCGCATGCGCCAGTTCGGCAAGGTGGAGATTCCGCAGGAAGCCTTCATCGCCGCCCTGAAGATGGACGCCGATTAGCGCCGCCCGCGGAACCTGTCAGAACCGAAAAACCGCCGTCACCGTCCCCTGGGCGGACCCGCTCAGGGGACGGATCAACGCTTTCACTTGGGCCCAGTGGCTTCAGGCAGGATCCATTCCGCGTTGGTGACGAAAAACTTCTCCATCACCTCGTAGCCGAGCGGCGCCAGCTTCTTGGCGAAGACTTCCTTTATGTCCTTGCCGCCCTCGATGTGCGGATAATCCGTCGAGTAGCAATAGCAATCGACGAGATAGGGATAGCGCCTGATCTGTTCTTCGATCCGCTCGAAATTATTGAACGGCGTAACGCGGACATTGCGCGCAAGGTACTGCGACGGAAGCATGGAAATGAACGGCTTGAGCCGGGTGGCGTGGACGTCTCGCGCCCACATGTCCAGGTTTTCCGCAAGCGGCCCCAACCATGAGCAGCCGGTTTCGATCACCCCAAAGCGCAGGCGCGGAAAGCGTTCGAACACACCGCCCAGAGTCATGACGGTGAGAAAGTTGCACGCTGCGTAGTGCTGAGTGGATATCGAGTATGGCTCAAGCCCAATTTCCAGGCTCTCGACCTTGCCGGGGGCAAAAGCCGGCGCGATGCCCCACACGCTCGACCTCAGGAACTTGGCCTCGTCGCCAATATGCAGGAGAACCGGCGCGTTGCGGTCTTCGAACATCTTCCAGAACGGATCGAGTTGCGGATCGGCAGGCGAAACGCCGCCGGGCGGCGAGCCGGTGGGAATGTTGATCGCGAACGCGCCAGCTTCGAGCAGCCTGGCGGCCTGGCCCATGAGATCCTCAACGGTGCCGTTGTCGATAATGTAGCCCACGGCGCGCAGTCGCTCGGGACTAAGCTTGGTCGTCCGGATCACCCAGGCGTTATATTCGTCGATGCCGCCGCGGCCGAGCGCACGGATTTCGTCTTCCGGAAGCGGGGCCTGGAGCAGGCGGCGATGGTGCCTTTCATCGCCGGTCGCAAAGAAAGACGCCACCAGCGCGAAGCTGGGGAATATGAGCTGCCTCCGGATGCCCATCTTATCCATCACCTCCAGCCGGCGGCTGAAGTCGAAGGCCGATGGCGCGTCCGTACCGCGAACGTTCCAGACGGTGTCGTAGCTGATCTCGAGATCGTCCGCTTTTCGGTCGGGATTGTAGAAGTTGTTCCCGCCCAGCTTTCTGATCATGCCCTCGGCGAGCTCGCCAATCCTGCCGGCGTTAGGCCCAAACACCTCTCCCCAGGTGTGCGACGGCGCCATTTCATGGCCATCCGCATCGAGCGTCCTGTCGAACAACTCGGCGCGGGCCCGCTCCAGTACCTGTTCCATAAATCCTCCCAAAAACCGAGGCAGGGGCCGATCAGCTGCGCCGCACGAAGCGGCGCATCAGTCGCGTTGCATTGGCGCCTCACGGCGAATTTTTAGCACTCCCGCGCCGTCGCTCCAAGGACGCCCCATTTCGGTGCTCAGTTTGGGACCGCCGCCTCCTGAGCCTTGCGCCCCAGACGGTCCGCGATCCAGAGCCACAGGGGATTGAGCGCGATCGACAGGATCGCCACGCCGACGATGAGGCTGCGCGTGCTCGTCGTCATCGCGCCCAGGCTGACGCCGAGCGCGGCGAGCACGAAGGAGAACTCGCCGATCTGCGGCAGGGCGGCGGCGAGCAGGCCGGCCCCCGGCCGCTCCATCCGGGCCAGGCGCCCGACCAGCAGGGCCGCGGCCGCGCCCGAGACGAGCACGACGGCCAGGGCGCCGGCCACCACCAACGGCTGGCGGAGGAGGATGGCGGGGTCGAACAGCATGCCCACCGAGACGAAGAACAGCACGGCGAAGGCGTCCCTGAGCGGCAGCGCCCGCTCGGCGGCGTTGTGGCCAAGCGGCGAGCCGTTCAGCACCAGGCCGGCCACGAACGCCCCGAGCGCGAACGAGGCCCCGAAGACGGCGTAGGCCAGCCAGGCGATGCCGAGCGCGATGGCCAGGACGCCCAGGGTGAACAGCTCCCGCGATTTGGTGTGCGCGATCCGCACCAGCAGCCACGGCAGGGCGCGGCCGCCGACGATGAACATCAGCGCCACGAACAGAGCGATCAGGAGCAGGCGCAGCGCGATGTCGCCCGCCAAAGCCCAGGACCCGGTCGCTTCGCCCTTGGCGACGAGGGGAAGCAGCACCATGGCCGCCACGACCACCAGGTCCTGCACCACCAGCCACCCCACCGCGATGCGGGCGACCTCCGTCTTCATCGCCTTGCGCTCTTCGAAGGTGCGCAGCACCACCACGGTGGAGGCGACCGAAAGCGCAAAGCCCAGCAGCAGGGCTTCGATCTGCGGCAGCCCCGCGATCCGGCCGAACAGCCATCCCAGGCCCACGCCCAGGGCGATCTGCAGCAAGGCGCCGGGGATGGCGATGCGGCGGACCTGCAACAAGTCCTTGGGCGCGAAGTGCAGCCCGACCCCGAACATCAGCAGGATGACGCCGATCTCCGCCAGCTCGCCGGCCATGCCTTGGTCGGCCACCACGCCCGGCGTGAACGGCCCCACCGCCACGCCCGCCGCCAGGTAGCCGACCAGCGGGGACAGCCGGAACCTCAGCGCCACCATGCCCAGCACGAAGGCCAGGACGAAGGCGGCGACCAGAGTCAGGACGAGGCTGTCGCCGTGGGGCATCGGGTCTCCGGGTCCAGCAGGTTCGGCATCACTTCCGTGGGCGCGCCGCGAACGCAAGCAGCGAGCGATTCCGCGGCGCAGTATCTAATCGCATGCCTGCCGGTCCGGCGCCCGCAAAGCGCGTCCTTGCGACCGGAGCGGCTTGCCCTATTCCCGCCGCAAGCCTGACTATACAGCGGATCGAATCGCGCGGATCGGGGGAATGACCATGCGCAAGCTGATCGTGCTGGCGGCCGCGGCGGCCGCCGTCTTCGTGGCGGGCTGCAACACGGTGGCCGGCGTCGGCCGCGATGTGGAGGCGGCCGGTCGCGCCGTCGCCGGGACCGCCAACGACGCCAAGCGCTAAGACGCAAGCGAACGCGCCACACCTCCGCGGCAAAAACGCGCCACGGGCTTACGCACGCGGGCGGAAACGCGCATATGGGCGCCATGCGTGAGATCCAACATCCTCTCGGCCCTTCGGTCTTCCGCGGCCTGAAGGGGCGCTGTCCCGCCTGCGGCGAGGGCAAGCTCTTCTGGCGCTACCTGAAGGTCAGCGAGCGCTGCGCCAAGTGCGACCACGAACTGGGGCGCTATCCGGCCGACGACGGCCCGGCCTATGTCACCATCCTGCTGATCGGCCACCTGATCGTGGCGCCCCTTCTGCTGTTCCCGATCATCTGGCGCTCGCCGGCGGTCTATTCGGTGCCGATCGTCCTGGGCGGGATGGCGATGCTCACGCTCACCGCCCTGCCGCTGGTAAAGGGCGCCTGGATCGGCCTGATGTACGCGCTGGGCGTGCGCAGCTCCGACGCACGCCTGCATACCGCCGACGCCGTCGACTGACGGCCCGCCCGCCGGGGCTCTCTCCGGAACCCGACCGGCGCCATTCCGTTCTCTGTGGCGAAGGTCGGGGACCACAGGAGACATCGCCCATGGGCCTTGGCACCATTCTGATCATCCTTCTGATCCTGGCTCTGATCGGCGCCCTGCCGAGCTGGGGCTACAGCCGCAGTTGGGGTTATTTCCCGAGCGGCGGCCTCGGCATCGTGCTGGTGATCATCATCATCCTCGTGGTGATGGGACGACTCTGACCCTCGCCATTTGCTAGCATCTCCCCTCTGAGGAGGGGGGATGCATGGCGAACCGGGCTGGAACGGCGCCTGAGCGCGGGGCGGAGCTTTCGCCGCTGGCGCGGATGCAGGCCATCCTGGGCGGCTCGGCCGGCAACCTGGTCGAGTGGTACGACTGGTTCGCCTACTCGTCCTTCGCCCTCTATTTCGCGCCCCACTTCTTCCCCAAAGGCGACCAGACCGCCCAGTTGCTGCAAGCCGCCGCGGTCTTCGCGATCGGCTTCCTGGCCCGCCCGGCAGGCGCATGGCTGATGGGCCTCTACGCCGACTGGCGGGGCCGGCGCGCGGCCCTCACCGTCTCGGTGGCGATGATGAGCGCAGGCTCCTTCGCCATCGCCCTGATCCCCGACTACGCGGTCATCGGCGTCGGCGCGCCGGCCCTGCTGGTCGCCGCCCGCCTGGTGCAAGGCCTGTCGCTAGGCGGCGAATACGGCGCCAGCGCCACCTATATGACCGAAATGGCGGGCCGCCGGCGCCGCGGGCTCTGGTCGTCTTTCCAGTTCCTCACCCTGATCGCCGGGCAGCTCTGCGCGCTGGGCGTGCTGATCGTCCTGCAGCGCCTGCTGCCCGAGGCCGACCTGCAGCGCTGGGGCTGGCGCATCCCCTTCGCCATCGGCGGCGGGCTGGCGGTGGTGGTCTTCTGGATTCGTAGCGGCCTGATGGAGACCGCCGCCTTCGAGGCGGTGCGGGCGAGCGGCGCGGCGCGGGCCAGCACGCGGCTGCTGCTGCGCGACCATCCGCGCGAGAGCCTGGCCATCCTTGGCCTCACCTGCGCCGGCTCCTTGGCCTTCTACGCCTACACCACCTACATGCAGAAGTTCCTGGTCAACACCGCGGGCTTCCCCAAGGCCACCGCCACCACGATCACCGCCGGCGCGCTGATCGTCTACATGCTGGTGCAGCCTCTGGTGGGCTGGGCCAGCGACCATGTGGGCCGTCGCCGCACCCTGGCCGCCAGCTTCGCGGTGGGCGCGCTCGTCACCTATCCGGCCTTCAGCCTCATCGCCGCCACGGACACTCCCTGGATCGCCTTCGCCGTCATGACCGCCCTGGTGGTGATCCTGTCCGGCTACAGCGCGGTGAACGCGGCGGTGAAGGCCGAGCTTTTCCCGACCCACGTCCGCGCGCTCGGCGTCGCGCTGCCTTACGCCATCGGCAACGCCCTGTTCGGCGGCACCGCGGAATATGTCGCCCTCTGGTTCAAGGACGTCGGCCACGAGAGCGGCTTCTACCTGTATGTCGCCCTGACGATGGCCGCCGCCACGGTGATCGCCCTTCGGCTGCCCGACACCAACGCCGCCGAGCTGGAGACCTGAGGCTCAGGCTCCCAGCCCGACCGGACAGGTCACGCCGGTGCCCCCGAGGCCGCAATAGCCGCGCGGGTTCTTGGCCAGGTACTGCTGGTGGTAATCCTCGGCGAAGTAGAACGGCCCCGCCGGCGCGATCTCGGTCGTGATCTGGCCGAAGCCCCTCTGCGACAGCGCGGTCTGGAACGCCGCCTTCGACGCCTCCGCCGCCTGGGCCTGGGCGTCGTTCGCCACATAGATCCCCGACCGGTACTGGGAGCCGACGTCGTTTCCCTGGCGCATCCCCTGGGTGGGATCGTGGCCCTCCCAGAACACCTTCAGGAGCTCGGCGTAGCTGATCGCCTTGGGGTCGTAGACCACCAGCGCCGCCTCGGTGTGCCCGGTGCGCCCGGAGCAGACCTCCTCATAGGTCGGGTTCGGCGTGAGGCCGGCGACGTAGCCCACGGCCGTGACCCACACGCCCGGCAGCTTCCAGAACATCCGCTCGACGCCCCAGAAGCAGCCCATGGCGAAGACCGCCTGCTCCGTGCCTTGGGGATAGGGCCCCTTCAGCGGATGGCCGTTGACGAAATGCGTCTCGGCGGTGGGGATCGGATGCGCCCGCCCCGGCAGGGCCGTCTCCGGGGTCGGCATGTCGAGCGGCGTCTTGAAGAGCATGGCGGGCCTCCGTCCTCGCTTCCCAAGATAGGCGCTCGCGCGGCGCCTTGCACGGCCCGGACGCGTCTCTGTGCGCCCGCCACGCGCCGCTTGCCCGACCAAGCGCGGTCAGTATATTGCGCGCCTTCCGCCGGGGGGCCGCCCCCGCCGCGGCGGGGTGAGGTGGCCGAGTGGTTGAAGGCGCACGCCTGGAACGCGTGTATAGGTGAAAGCCTATCGAGGGTTCGAATCCCTCTCTCACCGCCATCATCGTTGAATTATTGGGTATTTTCGGCGATTGCGCCGATCACCCACCAAACCACCAGCCATAAGATCTGCGGCGTGCCTTGGCGTCCTGTGGCTCCAGGACGGCGGGACGTGAGTCACCGACAACACCGGGAAAACTCTATCGAGGGTCCGAATCCTCGGTCTCCCGCCACCCGCCCCCCTGCACCCAGCTCCCGAATTTCCACTCGATAGATTTCGATGACAAATCCGGGGCTCAGACGGGCCGTTCCGATGTCAGTCCGCCATTCAGCCCCTCTCAAGCGGCCGACCGCCCCTTTGGGGACACACGTCTCTGACGCTCCGCCAGCGCCGTCTAGTGAACGATCCAATCCGAACTCGTCACCTGGGCCGGACTCAAATGTTCCAGATCGATGATCGTGTTGGGCCAAACCGGATTCGGGGCGCTGCCATCACGGTCGAAGCGGATCAAGACGCCGCCGTTCCCGTCATCTTCGACGTGGACGTAATGGTCCGCGACGGGGTCGGAGCCCGTGTAGCCAGCTGTCTTGAAGAGCGCGCGCAAGTCGAGCTTGTCTGCACCCGGCTCGAAGTCGGTGATGTAGATCGGCGCCCAGGGCTCCTGGGCCAGAACGAAATGATCGGCGCCGGCGCCGCCGGCCAGGGTGTCATAGGCCTGGCTCGCCGTGATCGTGTCCGCTCCTGCGCCCCCCGTGAGGACGGAGTAAGGGGCTGGAGACGTCAGCACCTGGCCGGATTGCGGACCGTCGGCGCTCGCGCCGCCTTGCAGCTGCGCCCAGCTAAGGCCGGTTGACGAAACATGCTCGAGTTCGACGATCGTGTTTGGCCAGAAGGGATTGGGGCCATTCCCGTCGTGGTCGTAACGCACCAACGTCCCTCCGGCATCGTCGCTCGTCAGGTAGACGAGGTGGTCCGCCACCGGGTCGGCCCCTGCGTAACCCACAGCCCTGAATAGGGCCGAGAGGTCGAGGACGTCACTACCCACTTGGAAGTCGGTGATATGGATCGGGGCCCATGGCTCCTGGGCCAAAACAAAGTGGTCCGCACCGCCTCCGCCGGTGAGGGTGTCATACCCTTGACCGGCGTTCAGCGTGTCCGCGCCGGCGCCGCCGGTGAGGACCGAGCTCGGTCCGGCCGCGGTGAGGACCTGACCGGCGCCGCCCGTGGTCGGTCCTAGGAGCGTGACCACGCCCGTGTCGGATGCGGCGGCGAGATCGCTCGGCGCCGGGGCGGGACTGGCCGTGGTCGACTTGAACTCGACGATGAGGGGGTGGTCGGTGACGTTGAAGGCGATGTGGCTGGCGCCGGTGAGGACCTGGATCGGGACCGAGCCCTGCATGGGGTCGTAGATGGCGACGTTGGCGGCGGCGGCCAGGTCGATGGTGATGGGGGTGTTGGGGGCGGCGACGGCGGTCCTGGAGCTCTCGTTCCAGATGTCGGGCTCGGCCCAGACGACGATATCCTTGGTCCCGTCGGCTTCCTGGAAGAGCATCTGCCCGCCCCACTGGGGGACGCCCTGGATGACGTAGTCGAGACTACCGGCCGGGCCGGCGAGGGCGCCGCCGTCGGTGAGGACGGTGGTGAAGTTGTGCAGGGCGACGGCGGCCGGCTTGGCGGTCCAGTCGCAGTTGTAGAGGCCGAAGTGGGATTCCAGGTCGGCGGCGCCGGCGTTGTGCGACTCCACCAGCTCGTAGAGGTAGGTCGCGGGGGCGCCGTTCTTGGCCGCGTCCATGACCGCGTTGAGGACCACCTTGGCCTGGGTGGCCTGGTCGACGCCGCCGCCGGCGCTGGCGGTGGAGATGCCGGTCTCGGTGACGGCCACGGGCTTGCCGGGGACGGAGAGCTGGGCGTCCTTGACCCAGGTGGACCACCAGTAGGTGCTGTCGCTGGGGCTCCAGCCGTAGGCCGGCTGTCCGTTGCCCCAGTAGTCGTGGAGGTTGCCGTAGTCGGCGTAGGCGCCGACCTGCAGCTGCGAGAAGGTGTTGGGGTCGGCGCCGGACAACGAAGGGGCGATGACCGGCTTGTCGGCCAGCAGCAAGTCGGCGTTGGCCCGGGTGTAGATGTCGGCCTGCATGGAGATGGCCGAGGAGATCTGGCCGTTGACCTCGTTGGGCCCTTCGAGGGACAGCACCGACCCCGGATGGGCGGCGTCGAGGTTGTGCACCTGGGTGACGTAGCCGGCGAGGTTGTCCGCCGGGTTGTACATCAGGTCGAAGTGGAAGCCGTTGCTGGCCAGGGTGTTGTAGATGCCGACGGTGTCGGCGTTCATGTAGTCCCGCAGACTGTGCACCCCCAGGTAGGTCATGGCGGACATGACCTTGGCGGTGTCGGAATAGGGGTAGGCGCCCGGCCAGCTGACGTGGACGTTGACGCCAAGGTTGTTGACGAACGCCGACGCGCTCGAAGCGTTATAGATCAAAATGTCGTCTCCGATTTATCCAGGCCCCCGCCCTACAGATCAAATAGACGACCCACAATCTCCACGTGTAGTGCTAGTTTGATAATCTCAAGCTTGACCTTAGCAATAAATCATAATAACTGACATACATCCGAGATGTACACGCTATATTTTCGGGTTGTTTATGGCGCCTGCGATGATGTGGAGCTGTGACAAACTGGCGCACCGGCTCAGGCGCCGGGGGAGCTAAGACCCGAACTGCCCGGAGCAAATTGGCCGAAAGGATTCACCGCTCCTAGGTGAACAGGAAGTCTCCTGCAGGCGGCGACCGTGGCGGCCGCCCAAGCCTCGTGCGCCGCCGCCCGATACGACGCCAGCTTATCCGTGACGACGGTCTCGGGATGGATGCCCTGGTTCCTCAGCCGGTCCCTGAGAGCTTCACGACGAACTTGGGTTCGGCGAGGGATCGCAGGCGAAAGCGGCGCCGGAGATTGATTGCAGCACCCTGCGCGCTCCTTCGAGCGCGGCCTGCGCGCACCGCAAATGGCTCCATCCGGCCTCCTGTCGATTTCGCATGGGCACTTCAACGCTGACGATGACGTCGTCGGGAATATTTCCCAGCATCATGGCGAGCGGAGCTTCCCCTTCGCCAGGAATCAGGCGGCCACACATCGCTTCTTCCATATAGCCGGCGTCGCTGTCCGGACCGACAAGCGGAACATCGCTGATCTGCACGTAGCCGATCTCCGAGGGATCGAGCGTCGGCACCGTGTCGGCCTCGCCGGAGCGCGTCACGTGCATGGTGTCGATCAGCAATTTGAAATTCGGCCGACACACCTCCCGCACGATCGCCCGAGCCTCCGCAAGCGTACGCACCGTAAGAGCGGGGCAGCTCTCCAGCGTGATCGTCATGCCGTATGGTTCAGCCATCTCGACCAGCTCGGCGAATTCATCGCGCGAGCGCGCCATGGCGTCGAAGGAGACCGTGTTGGCCAGCGTGACGCCGAGTTCCGCCAGCTGGGAGAAGCCGCGCTCGTAGTCGCGGACGCGGCGCCCCGGCCAAACGACGAGGCCGTCGACCATGCCCAGCCGCAATCCGTTGTCATCAAGAGTGCGCCGCAGATCGCGGCACAAGGCGAGGTCGTCGAGCAGCGAATAGCGCGAGGCGCCGTTCGGCAACGGTTCCATATTGGCTGACCACAGAGCGATCGTCTGAGCCCCCGCTTTCGCCGCGAGCTCCGCGTAGCGGAGCGGGTGCGTGCCGAACATAGTCAGATAGTCTACGCCAAGTGGATGCATGTCTTCCTCCCGGTCGTCTGGCGCGCGGTGTTCAGGGCCAACGTCATGCAGCGCCGCCGGCACTAGCAGCCCAAATGCACCCTGCGGTAACGCCTGGTCGTCGACCATGCCGGCGCGCTGAACGCGCGCGCGGTGTCAGCGCGCCGCGCTTGATCATGGTTGGAGAAGGTCATGGACGACCAAACCGAATATGTAAATTGGTACAGCATACATAAAGTACTTATGAGGTATTGTCGTGGCGTGGATCGTTACGACATCCCGCTTTTGCTTTCCGCATTCCATGAGGATGCGACCATCCATTACTTTGATGGAATGACGGGCAATGCCTGGGAGATATTTTCCAAGTTCACACCGGACAGCTTTCCGGTGCTTTGCCCGCAGCGGACGATCTCCAACCTGATCGTCGATTTCGAGGGCGATACGGCCCACTCCGAGGCCTACGCCGTCGCCTACTACACGATGGCCCGCGACAACGCCCCGATGGAGTTCATCGTTTGGGGCATCCGCTACCTCGATCGCATGGAGCGCCGTGACGGAACCTGGCGGATCGCAGACCGCAGGGTCGTCCACGACTGGGATACGATCATGCCCGTCAATCGCGACTACCCGGAACATCATGAGTGGATGAAAGGGCGGCTTACCGGACGCAAGGACAGCGGCGATCCGTCCTACAGGCAACGCCCATGAGCTCCGCCGCAAAGACCGCGTTGGAACCGACAGATTAACTCGGTCAAGCCGCAAAGGCCTCGGCCCACCTCGGATATGCCCTCCTGATCGGCGCCCGAGATGACCTCACCTGCTCCGGCTGGCCGTCGACGAGCTTTTCCTCGAGAAAGGGCGCCTGCCGGCCCCCGATGGAGAACGCTCTGACCCTTTAACCCACTATTCGGGTTCGACCCGGATCAGGCCGAAGTCGCCTCGGTTTCGAACGAATCCAGCTTCATCGCTTCCTCGATGAGATGGTGGTCGGTCGTGTAGGCGTATTCCCGGAATTTGGAGACCTTGTCCCCGCGGAATTCGAAGATGAAGACGTACCGAAGCTTGATCTCGTGCCCGGTCTTCACCAGAGGGCGCACGCTGCTCGCTTCGACGACGACGGTCTGCTTCTCGACATCGATGATGAAGTTGTTGAGCGAATAGATGCTCTTGGCGAACACGCCGTCGGTCGCCTTGATGACGCTCATGAAGCCGTCACGGCTTTCGAAGTGAATCTCCTTGGGGATGAACGGGATGGCGTATTTCACGTCGGGCGCGAAGTGCGCCGCGATCCGCTCCATGTTCCTGCGGCCGCCAGGCCCGATGTCCGCCAAGGACTCGTAGATGGCGCGCGTGAGCCGCTCGAGCTCGCTCCTGGAATTCATCGTATCCTCC
>Ga0068859_100002309_pt1 | contig 19382 bp, 15 predicted proteins | sample KBSSwiS22_FD_66585 | JGI IMG/M metagenome (GOLD analysis project Ga0068859, IMG submission 66585) | Switchgrass rhizosphere microbial communities from Kellogg Biological Station, Michigan, USA - KBS Switchgrass S2-2 | ecosystem: Host-associated > Plants > Roots > Rhizosphere > Soil ...
CGACCATTGACCATTCACTATTGACCATTCACCGTTTTCTTTTGTTGTGTCAGTTTTATCCAATGCTTTAGCTCCCAATGGCCATTTACTTTTCTGGTCTTCATCTTTATAAATATCATAAGGAAAATATTTTGTGTATTCTTCCTTGCTCATTATAAATTGATCAGGCATATCCCAATAACGTTCCCTGTATATTTTTTCAGGAGATTTTACCCTGGTGATGGTGACATTTACATTGGCTTTTTCAAAAATATCGTTCAGGTTGGTGCTGGTTATTTTTAATGCTTTCAAACTATCGGCATTTATTTTCTCCGGCATGTCAATATTCAATTGCAGCATTTGATAAGCAACTGCCACGGAAGTGTTACCACTTCTTGTTTCTCCATTAATGTCAGTAACATCAGCACTCACTTCATAATAAAATACAGGTTGAGTTTTTTTATCCACGCTTTCATCAGGCAATGCTTTAAAGGTAATTTTAAATTCACCTTTTGCATCAGTAATTACTGTGCCATTGGTGATTTCTGTTTCTTCATTGCGGCCATAAATACCACCGATCTTGCTCCTGCTGTAAAATCCCCATTCCCACCAGATGGGATAACGCACTTTACGTACCACACGGTATTTTACATTGGCGCCATCAATATTATTGCCTGCATATGCTTTTGCATTGCCTGTAACTTTTATACTATCGTTTAAGCGGTAAGTGCCTTTTGGCTTTTCTACCTCTACAAAAAATTTAGGCCGCTTGTATTCTTCTACGTTAAAACGCTGCATGGCATTGGTAGTGCTGTCGAATAAACTGAACTGACCGTTCAAAACACCTTCCGGTAATTTGAATGAACCATTGAAACTGCCAAAATCATTGGTAGTAACAGTCATGTCTGTTACTTTTTGATAGTTGGCATTTCGTAAAATGACCTTGGTTTTGTAGCCGGGTAGCACCACATTTTTATTGGTGCTCTTTTCACTTTTTACAACAATGCCTTTAAAATAAACTGTTTGCCCCGGGCGGTAAATGCTGCGGTCGGTAAAGAAGAATGTCACAGGTTTTAATTCAGGTACATCAACGCTGTTGTACGTATTGTAGCCATCGTTATCATCCATAAACAATTCATCGGTATTATATTTTAATTGCAACAGGTAATTACGATAATCTTTACTCGCTTTCATTTTAAACATACCATTTTTATCAGTGGTATATTTTTCCGCTTTTATTTCATCCTCTGCACCGGTTTGATAATTGTATTTAGTTTCCCACAATTGTACTTGTGAGTTTACCAGCGGCTGACCATTATCACGGTGCAATACATAATACTCGTTGTTGTTATTGTGTACGTAGCTGATATTGCTAACATAAGTAGTCTGCTTTGCTAAAATGTTTTTGGTAAGAGAAAAATTTTCAGTGATGCTGGCCAGGATGAAATACACGCCGTTATCAAGCCCGTCTATTTTTATTTCGGTACTATGTTCCTGGTAATCCAAAAGATCGGGTAATACCACACTCCAGCTTTTCACCGGCTTCATAGCAACATAACCGGCCCATAGTTTTTCATAATCCCTGCGGTCGAGTCTTTTTATTTCATCACGGGATGTTTTAATGATACGGAAATACAGTTTAGGAATGTTTTTATAAGATACTAAAGTGCGAAAAGGATCATTGATAGTGTTTACTTTTTCTGTTTCAATATTTAAAGAAGGTTCTGTAATACTGCCAATAAAGTTTAAGCAATTAATACCGCCTTCACTTTTTGGGAATTTTTTTGCTACGGCTTCACACAACTCTTTGGCTTTTTTTATTTCAAACTGGTTGGCTGTTTTACTGCCAGCTTCGTATTGCTGGCCACGGGAGTAATAAATCTTTGCCCTTAAATAACCAGCCTGTGCAGCGGACGGATTATCAGCATATTTTTCTTCAATATTTTTCAATGCAGTTTCATACAATTTTTCTTTATCTTCTGCAGTGCTGTACTGGTTTACAAAATTCAATCGTATGATATCTGCATCAAGTAAAGCTTCAGGCTTTGCATCATTCAAATGAAATTTTAAGATATCCTGCAATAATAAAATGGCTTTGTGTTGCAGCGATGCAGTGTCTTTTGTTTTAAAAGAAGCCGTTACAAATTCTGCTGCCGGCAAAAATGCTTTGCTGTCATTGATCTTGAATTGGTAAGCAGGTTTGGTCAGCTGGCTTTCATCCGTCATAAAATAACTTAAAGCACGGTGCGATAAAAAGTCGAATAATGTGGGCCTCAGCTGTCTTGTGTTTTCACCTTTAATAATGATGGCATTAAAATCAGTTAAACCCGTTGCTTTTAAAAGGCTTTCATTGGTTAATGATGCTTTATATAGTTTGGCAATAGTAGCATGAATCTTATCAATGCTCCACGTAGTGATGTCTTTACTTTTTTCTTCCACCAATTTTGTGCGATCATTAAATTTCCAGCGGTTGTTTTGCACATATTGCCAGAACATTTCTGCCTGCATACTTTGTAAAATATTTTTTGCAGGTGCCTTTGCTTTTTCAATTAAAGTATCCACATAAAAAATATTATTCTCACGGCTGTTTTCATCCACCATGTTGCGGTACTTTACCTGGTACATGCAACTTTTTATCTGCTGTGCATCATTATTATCTTTTATAGCAAGATTATAAATCGTCATTACTTCTGCCAGTGCCGATTTGGTAAGACCTTTTTTCTCCAGGTCTTCTACTTTTTTCCAGTGCGGTAAATAATCATTATTAGTTTGTGCCATGGTGGTAAATGCGAAGCCGGTAAAAATGACCAGCAAAATTTTCTTTAAAAACATAAGGAACTTATTTTAATTACAAGATACAATTTGTTATTGAGGGTTGTCAACCTTTTAAAGGTTGACAACCCTATAAACTAACGTTAAAATACTTTAAACTACTGCGTAGTTTTTTGTTGCCACAGATTGCACAGATTACACAGATTATTTGAATGTATTTATCTGTGTAATCTGTGCAATCTGTGGCCAACCCTAATTCACGCAGTGAATTAAACTTACTGTGGCTAAGGAGATGTATATGCTCCATCTTTTTCATAATTATCCGCCATCTTTTTCTTTAACGTTTTATTAAGTGTTTGTTTGGCATACGGCACAACGTTTGGATATTTGGTAGTAAGCAGTAAAAAATAAAAAACTGCAAACAGTATTTATCACTTTTAAATTTTATTACAATGAAAAAGATTTTTACATTTTTAGTCGTGATGGGAATTATCTCATCAAGCTTTGCACAATGGCAGGGTGGTGGTGACAGGGGGCCAAAATTTGACAACCGCGGTAATGGTTATTATAACAGCAGTTCCCTGGTTATTAAAGCCTTTACTGAAAAACGTTTTACAGTAGTGGTTGATAACATGTCTTATCAATTGAACGAAGGCCGTGAAGGCAGACGTTTTGATAACAGTATTAATGTGGGTGCTTTAGCTCCTGGTAAACATACCATTACTGTTTACGAATTCAGAAACAGCTTCTGGGGCAGACAAAAACAAAAAGATGTGTATTGTACCAGTATGTTCTTTAAACCAGGTGTTGAAACCAGCTTAAACATCAATAACTGGGGGCAGGTAAGCGTAACCGAAAGGCAGTTGTATCAAAACAATGGTTATGGCTATGGTCGTGATCGTGATCATGACGACAGGAGAAGGCATGATGATGACCATGATGGATGGAGACACTAATACTCCTTTGGATTCTGCATACAAAAACAAAGCCCCGAAATTTCGGGGCTTTTGTTATGACTTTGGCACACAGTCTGACCCTTGGTCTGACTGTGTTAATAATTATTTTTTTATTGCGGCAGCCATTGTTTTACCAATATCAGCAGGGCTTGCCACTACATGAATACCACATTCTTCCATGATCTTCATCTTAGCAGCAGCCGTATCATCGGCGCCACCAACAATTGCACCAGCGTGGCCCATACGGCGGCCCGGAGGAGCAGTTTGGCCGGCGATGAAACCAACCACAGGCTTTTTATTACCTGTACTTTTAATGTAATTAGCTGCTTCGGCTTCCATACCGCCGCCAATTTCACCAATCATTACTATCGCATCAGTTTCAGGATCATTCATAAATAATTCCACTGCTTCTTTGGTGGTGGTGCCAATGATTGGATCGCCACCAATACCAATAGCAGTACTGATACCTAATCCGGCTTTGGCCACCTGGTCAGCAGCTTCGTAGGTCAATGTTCCAGATTTTGAAACAATACCAATTCTTCCTTTTTTAAAGATAAAGCCCGGCATAATGCCCACTTTACATTCATCCGCAGTAATCACGCCGGGGCAGTTAGGGCCAATCAGCCTGGTGGTTTTGCCCAGCAAATAATTCTTCACTTTCACCATATCCTGTACCGGGATGCCTTCTGTAATGCAAACTACCAGTGCAATACCTGCATCGGCAGCTTCCATAATGGCGTCAGCAGCAAAAGCTGGTGGTACAAAAATGATACTCACATTAGCTCCGGTGGTTTTAACCGCATCAGCCACGGTATTAAAAACCGGCTTGTCTAAGTGGGTGCTGCCACCTTTGCCCGGCGTAACACCGCCTACTAAATTGGTGCCGTATTCAATCATTTGTGTGGCATGAAATGTACCTTCTGTACCGGTAAAACCCTGTACAATTATTTTGGAACTTTTGTTAACGAGAACTGACATGGTTCGATGAAGAGTTAAATTTGATTAAAAATGTGGCGCAAAGATAGGGCAGATGAGTTATTATAGAAAGGGATATTTTGGTTACGGGCATTTGAACCCTGGTGGGGCGACATTGGCGACGCTCCGTTCAGGGACATATTCCTGATTGGGCTTTTATTGAAGCGGAGGAAGTGGAGGAGATATGTATATTTGAAAAAAAATATTCTTAAATACTGACTTTGCTTGACATCATTGAAAATATTGAAGATTTAATTGCTGCCAGGACAAATGATTTATCCGAACCAATTGATCTTTATTTAGAAATAGCACAAAAACTCGAAAATACAAACAGGCATAATTATATTTCAAGAGCAAAATTCATTCGGGAGCAATGTAATAATTCGGATGGAAAAACTTTATTTGATAAATATCGTGAAGATTGGGACGTGTACGATTTTCCGGAAGACTTAATAACTGTAAATGATTATAAAAGAGGCTTCTTATGGAAATTTAGAGACCACAGTACATCCTGGAGTGCTAATCAAACAGCGAAAACCTGGTTTCTTACTTCTTATGAAGCACAATTTGTGAGAAGATATGAATTTTGGATCTGTGATAATGGTTTTAATGAGTGTATCGAGGTGAAAGAAGGTAGCTACAAAGAGATATTACTTTCTCTTCTTGAAGATAGAGATTATGATGTATTGAGCAGCCCGGTTTTTTCGAAACAAGAACTTGAAGAATTTATTGACAATTATAACCCTGTTGAAGGAGATTATTTTATTGATGAAATAATAGAAGATTATATCGAAGCAAATCCTAACTATAATTCAGACTAATGTTTTCTTATACTTAGTAATTGTAACCTTACTTCATCAACTCATCCATACCCCGTTATTATTAATACCACTTTTCTGCCTTTCATCTTATAAAAACCTTCTTATAACACGAATTGTTCAGCCTTTTTTCGTAAATTTATGTTGTGTCAAAAGAGAAATATCATCTTGAAATCCGCATTGATAAACTTACAAATAGTATTTTAAATAGAATTTCCGGTGATAGTTTTCAAACGGATGTTTTTGAAGTTTCTCAGGGGGATTTAAAAATAGTTACAAAAAAAATCGGATGGAATTTTAATTGGAAACAAGAATCTAAACTTAAAGATAGAAAGGTTTATAAGTTAACCATAAAGGAAAATCCCGGCATTATTCAGGGGCTTGCAAGTATAAGCGATTTTGGCGACCATTTTTATTTGCATTTAGTAGAAAGTGCACCGTTTAATTTGGGAAAAAATAAACTTTATGAAGGTGTGCCCGGAAACTTGTTCGCATTTACTTGTAAGCAATCATGGGACAAAGGTTATCAAGGCTTTGTTTCGTTTCAATCAAAGACAAAATTGATAACGCATTATGAAAGCTCATTGGATGCAACGCATGTTGGGGGACATAAAATGGTAATCTTTCCTGCGGCAGCACTAAAACTAATAAAAAAATATTTTATACAGTAAACATTAAAACATGGGATTAATAAAAGAACCAAATGGAGTTGATTTGATTGTAGGGCCTTCTTCGTTAACACCTGCGGATAGAAAAATGATCAGTGCTATTATTGCTGATTATAAAAAAACGGGTAAAATGCCAGGAAAACCTGGTAAGACAAGAATCAAAAAACGTAAAATTGCCAAGGTTTAAATAGTGAATTTAGCTACTTCAGCAACTCATCCATATTCCTGTCATTATCAATCTTTCCCTTTGCTTCCAGCATACGCATATCCTTGGCATCCTGTAAAAATTCTGATGCAAAGATGAAACTGTTGAGGCGTTCGCTTTTAGAAAAAATAATTTCTTTATTATTGCCACTCCATTCTTTTTGCCCCTGGTACATGTACAAAATATTTTCGCCAATTTCCATTACACTATTCATGTCGTGGGTATTGATCACTGTGGTCATGTTAAATTCTTTGGTGATCTCGTAAATGAGTTTATCAATCACCATACTGGTTTGAGGATCCAGGCCGGAGTTAGGTTCATCACAAAACAAATATTTGGGGTTGAGTACAATTGCACGGGCAATGCCCACACGTTTTTTCATACCACCACTGATCTCTGCAGGGTATTTTTTATGGGCATCCGTTAAATTCACTCTCTCTAAAACTTCGTCTACACGTTTCTGTTTTTCACTATGACTCATGCTGGAAAACATATCCAGCGGGAACATTACATTTTGTTCCACCGTCATACTATCAAATAAAGCGCTGCCCTGGAATAACATCCCGATCTGCTGGCGCAATTCTTTCCTGTTTTCTTCCGTCATATCAGTAAAGCTCATGCCATCATAAGCAATTTCACCCTCGTCTGGTTCAAACAAACCAACCAGGCATTTCTGTAACACGGTTTTACCACTGCCACTAGTTCCAATGATGAGATTACACATGCCCGTTTGCATTACATGACTCACATCATCTAATACCACTTTATCACCGAAAGATTTTTTTATATTCTTAAACTCAATCATAAACCAGTTTATAAGAAGATGGCTGCTAAAATATAATCTGCAAACAAAATCATTACACAACTCACTACTACACTTTTAGTACTGCTGCGACCAATTTCCAAAGCGCCGCCTTTTACATAATATCCATAATATGCCGGAATACTGCTAATGATAAACGCAAATGTTACCGCCTTATACATCGCAAATTGCACATTGTATGGCATAAAATTCTGAATTAAACCAGCATCATAAGTATCTGTTGACAGGATACCCGAAGCCGTGCCCGCTAACCTGCCACCCCAAATGCCCAATGCCATTGCCAGTATAACTAATAAAGGAATAGTGATGAGTGCAGCAGCAATTTTAGGCATAATAAGATATGCCCTGGTATTGATACCCATTATTTCCAATGCATCAATCTGTTCGCTTACCCTCATATTGCCTAATTCACTGGCGATCTTACTGCCAATAACACCGGCCAGTACAATACAAACCAGTGTGGGCGCAAACTCCAGGATAACGGTATCACGTACAATTTGTGCTATGGTAGATTTTGGAATGATGGGGCTAACCAACTGGTAAGCGGTTTGCACCGCACTTACCGCACCCATAAAAACAGAAATGATCACCACAATGCCTAATGCGCCAATGCCTATTTCAACACATTGGTGCATAAATTCTTTCCAGTACATTTTCATGTTCTCGGGCTTGCTGAACATGCCCTTTAACATCAACAGGTAACGGCCGAAATGGGTAAAAAAAGTCATTGGTTTGTAAATTGGCGATCTGGGATTTTAGATTTTGACCCAAACTGCGGCTATTGCAGGCAAATCTAAAATCTAAAATCCGAAATCCGAAATTATAGATCGTGGCTGGTTTTCTTGAACCTTTTCCACCATTTACTTTTTTTTACGGCTTCCTGTGTATTGGTTTTGCATTTCAGTTGTGCATCTACCACGGCAATCAATACCATATTAAAAATGGAACGAATAGAGCTGCCTAACTGTAATACATGCACCGGTTTGTTTAAACCTAATAAAACCGGGCCGATAGAATCTGCGCCGCCAACTTCCTGTAATAAATTATAAGCAATATTACCTGCAGCAAGATTCGGGAACACTAATGTATTGGTTTCGCCATTCACCAGTTCGGTAAAAGGATAGTTTTCTTTTAAAATATCTTTATTGAATGCTAAAATGCCCTGCACTTCACCATCACAAACTAAAGTAGGATCTTTTTCTTTTACAATTTCCCTTGCCCTTCGCACCAGTTTTGCTTCTTCACCTTCGCTGCTGCCAAAGTTGGAGTAGGAGAGCATGGCAATACGTGGTTTAATATTGAATTGCTTTACTTCTTTAGCTACTAACAAAGTGATCTCTGCCAGTTCTTCGGCAGTGGGATTAAAATTGATAGTAGTATCTGCTAAAAATAATGGCCCACGCTTGGTGAACATGATGTACATGCCTGCAATTTTTTTAACACCTTCTTCGGTACCAATTACCTGTAATGCAGGTTTTATGGTGTCGGGATAATTCCTGCTTAAGCCACTGATCATACAATCAGCTTCACCTGTTTCCACCAGCATGCAACCAAAATAGTTGCGGTCCTTCATGGCTTTGTAGGCTTCATATTTGTTCATGCCACGGCGCTGGCGTTTAGCAAAAAACAGGTCACCCATTTTTTTACGTGCTTCTTCCTGGCTATCATCTTTGGGATTGATAATGGGCATGCCTTCGAGGTCAATGCCATTCTCTTCTGCCAGTTTCAGTATCCTGTTTTCATCACCCAGTAATATCGGGTAGCCTACACCTTCTTCCTGCGCCAGTTGTGCAACTTTTAAGATCTTTAAGTTTTCCGCATCTGCAAATACCACACGCTTCGGATCTTTTCTTGCTTTATTACCAATTACACGGCTCAGTTGGTTATCCAATCCCAGCCGTTTGTTGAGCTGCAGCTCATAAGCATCCCAGTCAGTAATCGGATTTTTTGCTACACCGCTATCCATTGCAGCTTTAGCAACAGCTGGTGCAACAGTGGCTAATAATCTTGGATCAACTGGTTTGGGTATAATATAATCAGGACCAAAAGAAATTGTTTTTTCATTATAGGCCATGTTCACAATATCGGGCACTGGTGTTTTGGCCATTTCTGCCAAAGCTTTTACTGCAGCCAGTTTCATGGCTTCGTTAATGGTAGTGGCCCTAACATCCAGGGCACCACGAAATATGTAAGGGAACCCCAGCACATTATTTACCTGGTTGGGGTAATCGCTTCTTCCGGTAGCCATGATCACATCCTTACGGGCAGCAATTGCCGCTTCGTAAGAAATTTCAGGATCAGGGTTGGCCATTGCAAAAATGATCGGGTTCTTTGCCATCGATTTCACCATTTCAGTGGTAACCACATTGCCCTTACTTAAACCAATAAATACATCGGCATCTCTCATACCTTCTTCCAGCATAAACGCTTTGGAAGTGGAGATGAATTCTTTTTTTATATCATCCAGGTCATTGCGGCCGGCATGTATCAACCCTTTACTATCATACACGCTGATGTTTTCCCTGCTGGCACCAAGACTGATGTATAATTTCATGCAGGATATAGCCGCAGCGCCTGCACCATTCACTACAATTTTTACTTTACCGATCTTCTTTTTTTGAATCTCCACTGCATTTAATAAAGCAGCAGCAGATATGATGGCCGTACCATGCTGATCATCATGCATGATAGGGATCTTACAACGTTTTTTTAATTCCTGCTCAATGTAAAAACATTCCGGTGCTTTGATGTCTTCTAAATTAATGCCACCAAATGTTGGCTCCAGCGCCTGAACTATCTGTACAAATTTTTCCGGATCGGTTTCATTGATCTCGATATCAAAAACATCAATGTCGGCAAATATTTTAAACAATACACCCTTACCTTCCATTACCGGTTTGCCTGCTTCGGGGCCAATATTACCCAGGCCTAAAACGGCAGTGCCATTACTGATAACGCCGACTAAATTTCCTTTGGCAGTGTATTTATAAACATCTTCGGGATTAGCAGCGATCTCCAGACAAGGTGCTGCAACACCGGGTGAATAAGCTAATGAAAGGTCTCTTTGTGTTTTGGCTTCTTTGGTGGGTACTACTTCAATTTTACCCGGCCGACCTTTTGCATGGTATTCTAAGGCTTGTTGTTTGCGTAATTCTTCTTTTTGCATAAAACATGGTTAATGGTTCGTAGTTCTTGGTTAATGGTGTGTCATTTTTTGTACGAGGCAGATACAGATAGCAGCCATCGTCTTATCATCATAGCATTAACCGGAGCTATTGAACTTTGAGGGTGCAATTTAGGAAAATATAGGGAGAGAAGCATTTAATCAAAAAGTGCATTAATTATGACAAATATCAGTTCAATAAAACTAATAGGTAGTAGTAAAAGTAAAAAAGTTAGCGCACTGTCTAACCAGGAAGGTTTTGCAGCTAATTTTTCATCCCAATAATCGGGAATGATCCCATCGTTATCCCAATAAACAAAGGTAAAATCTTTACCGGTATATTTTTTATTAACCCAATTTTTGTGGATTAAGAATTTGTTTATTCGATTATAATTTTTCTTAAGGAGAATTAGAAGTAAATAATAAACCAGAAAAATACTACTAATTGAAATTAGTTTTATTAAATTCTCTTTACTTTGATTGAGATTGAAGCCAACTAATATTGCCAGAAACAAGACCGAGAAAATAAAAAAAGAACTAAAACTGTTATTGGAATAAATTTTTTGTGTATAAGCCAAATGAACAGTGAAAAATATAGAGATTACTATTACGAACAAAAGATCAACTTTAAGCATAAATTAAAAATTAAGCTGACTTTTTCGCTTTAAAACTCCATGTAATTAAAAACTCTGCCACCACTTCACCTGCAGCGTTAGTGCCGGTGCTTTTTGCGGTTACAGTTTTACCCTGCCCGTCAAAAATAGCATCTTCAATGGTTTGTTTTATCATAAGGCCATCGGTGCATGTAAATGTAGTTTTACCTGTAGCTTTTTTAAAAAAGCTACCGCTGATATTTACCACCAGCATACTTACAGCCGGTGTTCTTTTATAAATATGTGCAAGACCTAAAACGCCGGTAGTCATTTCTGCAGCCATACTTAAACAAGCAAAATAAGTGCTCTTAAAAGGATTTTGACTCAACCATTTGTAGGGGATAGTAGCCACACATTTATTTTCATCAGCAAATTGTACCCTTACACCACAAAAAAATGCACTGGGCAGTTTCGTAAATAAAAACAGGTTGAACTTTAATTTGTTATTGATCAGTTTTAGAAAGGAAGCACTCATTTGATTGTAGATTTTAGATTGCCGATTTTAGATTTTTGTAAATCAGCTACTGTTTTTGTAAATCTGAAATCGTAAATCTAAAACCTGAAATCGGTTTAGTCGCCGTACATTTTAGGATTCAGCGCATTCGGGCTCCACATTTCTAAAAATGCCTGCACTTTATTTTTGTCGTAACTTTTTTTACCATCTTCAAGGTATTCGCTGTTTTGAGTGTGGATGCGGTTGCCATTACCATCTAAAATAATAAATACGGGAAAACCAAAACGTTGCGGATAACCATATTTGGCAAACAGTTTTTTATTTTCATTCTCTTTGCTCCAGTTAAAATGATACCACACATAAGAAGCATTGATAACAGAATCAATTTTAGGGTCGGCTTTACAAAAACGTGCAAACTCAATACACCAGCTGCACCAGTTGCCACCACCCTGTAATAATACATATTTGTTTTCGGCCTTTGCTTTTTTTATAGCAGCAGCAATATCTTTTTCTGCATCGGCAGAAGGATCATAAAGTTTTTTCTCTTGTGCAAATACATTTATACTTGTAAAAATTACAAACAATAAGAGAAAGTTTTTTTTAGATAGGTTCATTTTTTACGGTTTATTTTTTTTGTATCAGCTTTTCTAAACCGCTGTCGGGGTTTACAACCGCCGACAGGGTTATGCACACTCTAATAAATGATGCACAATACTCGAATCAATCTCCTCCATAATCAAGTTGCCCTTTAGGGGAGGAGGGGCTTTTTACTGTTTATCAATTTCAACAACACATCCAACAACATTCTTCTGTTCAGAAGCATCAGCCTTAAAATAAATATTGCCTGTACTGCTGTTACTGAATTTTACATTGCTAATGGCCATGCTGCTGATAGCTTCATTTAATTTACCTGCATAAGTAGGTTGTGAACTTTTACTGATAGCAGCATTTAATGCATTGTAATCTAATGGCTGCTTGCTTACCACAATAGCCATAAAATCTTTATTGCCAATACTATCGGCCATCAATGACTCCTTACGTGGGAATAAACGATAACCAGTTATACCAAAATAAGGTGAGTGGATAGGTTTGTAAGGAAACAGAACATAGCTGCTGTTATCGGTTTCCATTCCAAAAATATAAGCATAACATTCCAATGCATTTTTAAGTTCCATTTTAAACCGGGTGCCTTTTTTTATTGGAGTTGTTGTGGTGAACACATTGCCGGAGCCTGCATGCAAAGGAATATATTGTTTAGTAGCAGCATTTACCAATCCAATATTGCATTCAAAATCTACACTTAATGCTGCGCCTGTTTTTGGCAAGGGGTCAATACCATAAGCTTCTCTCACAAATCTTCTGAAGTCGCCATAACGCACATAGCCGATACCGTTATCTCCCCACTCCGGCCCCCAACTATTCATCAATTGAAAAGCGCCGCCTTCAACCCTGTCATCATAGCCTATCACACACATAGCGTGACCGCCAAAGCCCTGCATGGAATAATCATCTTGTGTGGGATGCCAAACTTTTTGTCCCATCATATCCTGCATAAAACTTCCACCCACCATCATGCCAATTACAACCGGTGCATCTTTTGCCAAATGTTCTTTAATGGCACGAAAATTTAAAACGCTTACGCCATCATCATCTGTGAGGCGGGTGAAACCATGTATTTTATTAGTGGCCGCCACATTAAATAAAGACTGGCCCTGGTCGCTGCAACTCTGATCATCATAAGGAAATTGCTGCAATGGTACAGCACCTCTTTGCTGCATGAACTCCATCGCTTTGATGATATAAGAGCCTTCGCATCCGTCGAGCCCAATATTATTGTATAAAAAAGATGGGCTGAAAGCAACGCTGTTAGGATCTTGCCTCGTACTTACACTTTGTAAAATAGTACGTGCCGCATAGCCACTACTCCATGCCACGCAACTGCCCTGGTGCCCCTGGTTTAAACGGTTGGGTGCGAAACGTAATAACGAAACAGATTCTGGTAATGGATTTTTGCTATTGTCATCAGACAAGCCTTCGTATACACTTGCTTTTTTAAATTGCTCAGGATCTAATTTTCCACCCGTTGCAAATTGCGAAACCGCGTTGGTTACAAATCCCGAACAAGACTGATTACGAAATAAAAAAAATGCACCAATGGCAATTACTAAAAGAAATATTATTTTTTTTCCGCCGCCACCCCCGCGGAACAAACTAAATATAAGTGGTAAAAAGTTCAGCAAGCCACCACCGCCGCCACTACCGCCGGAATTTGATCTTCCCCCGGAATTATCATTTTGTTCATTGTAATCACCCTGGTTTTCCGGATCATCAACCATTCTTATTGGCATAGTTGTAAAATTTTAATTGATTAAAAGTAAGCAGAATTTTTATAATCTTCTGCCGTTGTTAGTAGTTTGTAAACATAGATAGTCACAAGCTTGTTTTGGTTGCACCTTGTAGTTATTTTTGAAAATAAAAGTGATCTTACTTACAACTTACACCAAGCATGGTTGCAGCTTCTTTAACACCAAGTGTTACAGCTTTCTGAACATCATCGCAATAACTGTTGTTTTTTAATATAAGATTAGCCTGCGCTCTTCTAATATACGCCATGGCGTTGCCTGGTTCATATCTAATTACCATATCACAATCTTTAATGGCTGCAATCATCTCTTCCCGGTTTAAGTTTTTGGCAGGAGTGGTAATGTAAGTGTAAGGGTGATTGGCGCTGGGCTGAAAGATGCTGGCTAAATTTTTCACTTCCTTATCAGCAATAGTATTTTTATTGATCATCATTGTGGCCCTGTTAAGTAATGCGGTAACACATTTAGGATTTATGCGTAAAGCTTCAGTAATATCTTTATCGGCTTCTTTGTATTTTTTTTGAAAAGAATAAAAAGCGCCCCGCTTGGCAATATACTCGGCAAGCATCAAAGGCTGGTTGTATATGCCAGGATTATCATAAAGGAAATTAACGGACTTACTTAAATTGATAATAGCAGAATCAAAATTTAAAAGATTGGCTTGTGCAAAAGCGATACTGTTATACAACTCTGATTTAAAAAATGCTGTAGCAGTTTTTGCATCAGGGTTTTCTCTTGTTATTAATGCAACAGCATCAAGCTTATCAATAGATGCAACACAAAGATTATAATTGCCCAATGCATCGTTAAATTTACCCAGGAACATTGCTGCATTACCTCTTCCATTATATAATGCAGGATCTGTTTTAAATCTTGCAATACCTTCATCAAAAGCAACTATTGCTTTTTGTGGTTCTCCAAGATTCAGCAAGGCATTACCCCTTAAAGAATAAAAACTGCTGTTGTTATTGTTGCAGTATTTAAAGATATCTTCTGTTATTGCTCTCGCAGCAGATAATTCAAGTGGTTGTTTAGCCAGGTATGCTTTAGCTTTTTCTTTATCTGCGCAAGCTTCATCAAAGTTGCCCATAGTATATTGCAAATAAGAACGGTGCTGGTATGGAAGGTAATTGCCTGCATCAAGATTTATTGATTCGTTGAAAGCCTGCATAGCCTGGTTGTATTGGTTAAGCCGGTACAAAACAATTCCTGCGTAAGTATGGTATTCGCTGAATTTTGAATTTTTCTTTAAACATACCAACAGGTCGTTCCAGGCAGATTGATATTGTTCCAATTGAATATAGCATTTACTCCTTACAAAGTAAGCATACTCCACTTCAGGTTTATATTGGATAGATCTGTTGATATCATCCAAAGCTGTTTTTGCATTTCCCATAGATAATTTAGTGATAGATAACCACAGATAAATATAAGGTGAATTGATGTCCAGTTCCAATGCTTTATTTAAATCCTTTATAGCATCATCATATTTTCCTAATTGAGATTCCATCTCACCTCTTTTAACATAGCCGAGCGCTTTTGCCGGCTCCAGTTTTATATATTGGTCAAAATAAGTCATTGCTTTTGCATAATCACCACTTTCACTTTCAATAATGCCAAGGTTGCCAATACATTTGGAACAGTTGGCGTTTAATGCAATAGCTCTTTGATAATCAGCTTTTGCTTTTTCCACATTATTTAATTGCATGTAGGCAAATCCCCTGTTGGTAAGGTATTGTTCTTTTTCTCCAAAGCTGCTGATCAGTTTATCAAGCAATGGGATACTTTTTTCGAACTGGTTTATTTTTATCAATGAGTCTGCAGCTGCAAAATCTTTTTCTGCTTGCTGTGCGAAAGAATTGTTTACTATCAGCATGATAATAACGGGTATCAAACTGGTTTTCTTTTTTAACATAAGTATCAGTACGATTAACGGTGTAAATTAAAGTTAAGCTTCATTTCATAAACTATCTGCAAATGAGATCTTAAAAATTATCAGGGCATATTTACAGAGGATTAATTTTTTTCTTTTTCCAGTATCTCAAACTGCCTGCTTACACTCAAACCATTTTCATCTACCAGTGTAATGATGTGAATGCCAGGCGAAGGATTTAAGGCTATCTGGTGAAAATTTTGTGTGGTGCCGATGAAATTATCATCAAGGCTCCAGAAGATTTTTGCACCACTTTTCCGGTGGGCAGCGGTAAAAACTGTTTTGCCTCTTTCTCCGCTTACTTCAAGCGGCACATAAATTTTTGCATCGGGTTGCGGATAAATGATCTCCATTACCTTTCCTGTTTCAGCAAATTCGCAGCCGGCTTTAAATGGCGGCAATACTTTATAATCAGCATTTTTTTGTTTGTAATAATATTCCATGGCAGGAGTAAGAATGAACCAACTTTTATGCTGCATGGATGACGGGCTTTCGCATTGCTCTGTTACCCTGAAATTGCCCGTAGCATCTAAATGAATGATCTTATGATAAGGGCATAACGGTACTTTGTTTCCATTAGGTGGCATAAACAGGGTGTCCACATCGGGACAATCGATATTGGCACGGCAACCGCTTTGCCTGCATACAGGCACGTACACATAATTGAATTTGGGTTTTTCGAACCAGCTAACGTTTGGCAGTAGACGAAAAATGTCAAATAAGATAGGTGCCGCAGTCTGTACACCAATTAACCCCGGCCTGCCCTCGCCATCGGTATTGCCTACCCAAACCGCCACCACATTTTTTGGTGTAACACCAATGGCCCATCCATCCCGAAAGCCAAAGCTGGTGCCAGTTTTCCACGCAATTTTTTGTGAAGAAGTAAACTGCTGCCATAAACCTTCTTCTCCCGGCCGCATCACTTCCTGCATTGCCTGAAACGTAAAATAAATTGATGTAGCATCCAGCGGAATGTTAGCAGTCGTCCGTCGTCCGTCGTCCGTGGTCATATATTTGGGTGCATGAAAATCACCAGGGTCCAACTTCCCATGGTTCTTTGTTTGATGATTGAGCGTACGTGCCATGCTTGCATACACGCCGGCAATGTCCCACATAGTTACTTCGCAACCACCAAGAATTAAACTCAGTCCATAAGTATCTGCATTCCTGTTTAAAGTAGTGATGCCGCATTGCTGCAGGGTTTCGTAAAAACGCTGGTATTTGTATTGCTGTAATAATTTTACTGCGGGAATATTTAAACTTCTTGCCAATGCCCTGTTAGCAGGTACGGCGCCATCATATCCCAAATCAAAATTTTGCGGCGCATAACTCCCGATTTGCGTGGGTATATCAGGAATGATAGAATTGGGCAAGATCAATCCATCACTTAGCATGGAGGCATACAATACTGGTTTTAATGCACTGCCCGGGCTGCGTGGCGCTGCAATTACATCCACATCGCTTTCCATTTCTTTATTGAGCGGATCATAAATATTTCCAACGTAAGCTAATGTGTTTCCGGTTTCCACATCTAATACTAATGCGCAGGCATTGTTGATGCCATTACCTTTTAAAACAGACTGGTGTTGCTGCACAATTGCGGCTACACTTCGCTGTAAGGTGCCGTCTAATGTTGTTTTTACTTTTGTGCTGCTGTTTAAACTTTTATTGCCTTTAATAAATCTTTGCAGCAGGTGAGGGGAATATTGCGGTAATGGCAAAGGGTTGCCGGGCAAAGATTCCAGCCTGGCCAGTTCACAACTGCTTTTATCAATTTTACCGGCATCTAATAATTTATCTAAGAGTGCATTTCTCTTTTTCAGTAACACATCCCTGTTTTTCCCCGGGTGTACAAGCGCTGGAGCATTGGGTAAAACGGCGAGGGTTGCCATTTCACCCCAGCTTAATTTATCGGGACTTCTGCCATAGTAACGCCATGCTGCCGCATCCAAACCAACTACATTACTGCCGAATGGCGCATTACTGGCGTAGAGCGCTAAAATTTCTTTTTTGGAATAAGACATTTCTAAACGTATTGCCAGGATGCTTTCTTTTAATTTATTCCAGATGCTTCTTTTATCATCGTGTTTGATAAGCCTGATCACCTGCATGGTTAAGGTGCTGCCACCTTGTACTACGCCTTTGTTCTTTATATTCTTTACCACAGCTCTGCCAATTGAAATCGGGTCAACACCGGGATGTTTAAAAAAGCGTTTATCCTCAAAGGTGGTAATGCAATCGATAAATTTCTGCGGCACATTTTTATTGTAAGGGAAACGCCATTGGCCATCGGCGGCGATGGTGGCGTTGAGTAAGTTGCCATCCTTATCTTCAATTACATAGCTGGTGGGGGCGTTAAATAATTTTTTGGGAAGGGAAAAATAAAACCATAGCAATAGACCGAATAGCACCAGCAATTTTATTTTGGTGATGAGGCGAAGTGATTTTATTTTGGAAAATATATTTTTCAAATTGATCCTTTATTCTAATGTCACCCCTTCGGGGTTTTGGTCCTTATTATTTATTTGTTTGCTATAGTAATTACATCCTTTCAGCATTATGGCTATAGAGTTGAAATAAATATCTTTTTGTTTAAAGCCCGGAGGGCTGATATTAATATAGAACTAAATTAAAGTTTTGAATGGTAACAAACCCCGAAGGGGTGATATTAGTTTTTATAAAACACAATTAAAGCTCAGTAAAGGTATGACGCACAAGTGAGTGACACAACGATGTTAGATAGAATTGCTAAAGCTTGTCATAAAAAAAACAACCGCTGCCGGGGTTGAAAACCGCCGGCAGGGTTGTTGAAAATTATTGATTTACTACTTCCACCCATTTACCACTAACACCAGACGAAATCGTATTGTCATACATCGCTTCGCAATAAGTGCCGGGAAGAAAATATCTTCCGAGGTATGAGGCATTTAATTGCACATAATACGTTAATGTTTCGCCGGAGTTGATGTTGAAATACGTGTACACCCTGTCATCACGAATATCCTGGTAAGTGGAGTACGAAGATTTAAATGCACCTTCGCCACCTAACATCCTGGCATTTAAAATTTCCCAACCACTCGGGAAAATTTGTGATAAGGCCATTTGCGAATAATAACCACGGCTACCAGGATTTTTCAATACCACTTTTGCTACAAAATCGCTGCCCTGTGTAAGTTTAGTAATGTCAATCGCTTTTCCATCCTGCGATACATAACTTACATTCATTACCAATACGGCAGGATTGTTGTTTACTTTTAAACTATCTCCTGCTAATGGCTGGCCTTTTGTTATCAACCGCACATACAAAGTATTGCCGCCTTTGTTGGTGATCACCACATTGCTGGCATTTTGATTTTTAAATACTACAGGTAACTGGCGGATATACGTAGCCGTATTGATATCCGTTTGCTTACCGTCAATATTGACTGATGAAATGATCTTGGCACCACTGGGATTTTTGCCACAGAATTTTGCAATAGCAATTAAACTGTAGGCTGTAGTTTGTGTGCTGTACCAATAATCTTGTGCAAGATTAGCGGCTATCATCCGCATCAATTCTTCTGCTTTCACTTTTTTACCCATCAGGGTCAGTGTTTCCAATACCATAGCCTGGTCTCTCA
>Ga0068859_100002311_pt1 | contig 19375 bp, 12 predicted proteins | sample KBSSwiS22_FD_66585 | JGI IMG/M metagenome (GOLD analysis project Ga0068859, IMG submission 66585) | Switchgrass rhizosphere microbial communities from Kellogg Biological Station, Michigan, USA - KBS Switchgrass S2-2 | ecosystem: Host-associated > Plants > Roots > Rhizosphere > Soil ...
AAAGCCGTCGATTGCTGCAGACAGTCCAGACCGTTATCGTCGATGAAATTCACGCTGTTGTTTCGAACAAACGCGGCGCCCACCTGGCCTTGTCGTTGGAGCGATTGGAAGCGTTGACGCTCGTAAAACCTCAGCGTATCGGCCTCTCCGCGACACAACGACCGATCGAAACGGTCGCGTGTTTTCTCGTCGGTAATCGCGCCCCCCTCACGCCTTACCCCTCACGCCTTACGTCCCCTTGCACCATCATCGACATAGGGCATAGGCGTGAGATGGATCTAGCCGTGGAGGTCCCGAAAGATGAACTGAGCGCCGTGGCCACGAATGCGATCTGGGCCGATGTCTATGATCGTGTCGCCGATTTGGTCCGGCAACACCGCTCGACCCTGGTCTTCGTCAACACGAGGCGTCTGGCAGAGCGAGTGTCGCACTCTCTGGAGGAGCGGCTGCAAGACTTAGGCTCCGACGTTGTAGCGGCGCATCATGGCAGCCTCTCGCGCCAGATTCGCTTGTCTGCTGAAGAGCGGCTCAAGAGCGGCAAGACCCGCGTCGTCGTCGCGACAGCTTCGCTGGAACTCGGGATCGATATCGGCGCCGTGGATCTTGTCTGTCAGATCGGGTCGCCGCGTGCGATTGCCACCTGTCTGCAGCGGGTCGGTCGGGCTGGTCACTGGGTCAGGGCCATTCCCAAGGGCCGTCTCTTTGCGATGACAAGGGATGACTTGCTCGAATGTGCGGCGCTGGTGCGGGCGATCCGAACCGGAGTCTTGGATCACATTGCCGTACCGCCGGCTCCACTCGATATTTTGGCGCAGCACCTTGTGGCTGCAGCTGCAACGCAGCCCTGGCAGGAAGACGACCTGTTCGACCTCTGCCGGCGGGCCGATCCCTATCGATCATTGTCCCGGTTGGAGTTCGATCAGGTGCTACGGATGTTGGCTGATGGCATTGCGACCAGTCGCGGGCGGGGTCTGGCCCATCTGTTCCATGACCGGATCAATCGCCGTATCAAAGGCAGACGAGGGGCGAGACTGGCGGCGATCACATCCGGCGGGGCCATTCCGGAGACAGCGAATTATGTCGTGGTGGCTGAGCCTGATGGCACGGTCGTGGGATCGGTCGACGAAGACTTTGCAGTGGAGAGTCTGGCGGGCGACATCATGTTGCTGGGGAATACCTCCTGGAGGATCAGGGGTGTGGAAATGGGCAAGGTACGCGTCGAAGATGCCCATGGAGCCGCACCCAACATTCCTTTCTGGCGTGGCGAAGCGCCGTCGCGGACCGCAGAGCTATCAGCTGAGGTGTCGTCGCTCCGGCAGGAAATTGCGAACAGACTCGTTTCGTCCGGTTCGGCTATCAGCTTTCAGCCATCAGCTATCAGCTGGCTCAAGAGCGATTGCGGGCTGAATCAACGCGGTGCAGAACAGGCTGCATCCTACATTGCTGACGGAATCGCCGTAATTGGAACCATCCCGACGCAAGAGAGGATCGTTGCAGAGCGTTTCTTCGATGAAAGCGGCGGGATGCAGCTGGTCTTACACACGCCCTTTGGAGGGCGGATCAACCGTGCCTGGGGCCTCGCCTTGCGGAAGCGGTTCTGCGTGACCTTCGATTTCGAATTGCAGGCTGCGGCGACCGACAATGGGATCGTGATCTCACTCGGCGAGAAGCACAGCTTTCCGCTCGAATCGGTATTCGGGTTTTTGCACAGCCAGTCGGTCCGCGAGGTCTTGCTTCCCGCTGTGCTTCAGGCGCCGATGTTTATGACACGCTGGCGCTGGAATGTCAGTCGCGCCCTGCTGTTGCTGCGGTTCTCTCACGGGAAAAAGGTACCCCCTCAGATTCAACGGATGAAGGCAGAGGATCTTCTTGGCACGGTCTTCCCAGACGCGATGGCCTGTCAGGACAATATGGTCAGTGAACGGACTCGCAAGATCCCGGATCATCCGCTCGTGAACGAGACCTTGCGGGATTGTTTCGCGGAGGCGATGGATCTCGACGGATTGACCGAGCTCCTCAAGCGGATTGAGGAGGGGACCATCAGCTGTATGGCGGTCGATACACCGATGCCCTCTCCGTTCTCTCATGAGATTTTGAACGCCAATCCCTATGCGTTCCTCGACGATGCGCCCCTGGAAGAACGACGGGCCCGTGCGGTGGAGATGCGGCGTACGCTTCCGACTCAACTGGCAGGGGAGGTCGGAGCATTGGACCCAGCAGCGATTGATGAGGTGCAACGGGAGTCCTGGCCCGTCGTGCGCGATCCGGATGAATTGCACGATGCCTTGCTGACCTTGTGGTGGTTACCAGTCGAGGAGGTCGGAGATTGGACGATTCATCTGCCGCGCTTGATCGAGGAGGGACGTGCATTAGAACTCATTGTAAGGGGTAAGGGGATAGAGATTGATGAAGGGTTAGGAGATAGGGATAAGGAGCACAAAATAAGAGGATGGGTGGCGACCGAGAATCGAGGTCGAATTGAAAAACTATTTGCGAGTGCAGACGAGGCCACGCTCGATGCCATCCTGCTTGGTTGGATGGAAAGCATCGGTCCAACAACAGCTGGAGAGCTGGCGGCCAGGTTACACCTTTCTGAATCTGAGGTGTCGACGGCGTTCCTGCGCCTCGAAGCATCCGGGCAACTCTTGCGCGGGCACTTCCGTGAGGCGTTAGGCGTGAAACGTGAGGCGACAGGAGACCTCCCTCACCCCTCACCCCTCACCCCTTACGAGTTTTGCCACCGCAGGCTGCTGGCGCGCATTCATCGTCTGACCATAGGCAAGTTGCGAAAAGAAGTTGAGCCGGTGACTGGTGTCGAGTTCATGCGGTTTTTATGTCAATGGCAACATGTCTCCCCTGGGTCCCGTCTCCACGGCGAGGCCGGTCTCTTGGACGTCATCGCACAGCTGGCCGGTTTCGAAGCTGCAGCGTCGGCTTGGGAGCCGCATCTATTCAGGGCGAGGCTGGCGAAGTATGAGCCGGAGTGGTTGGACCATCTCTGCTTGAGCGGCGCTGTGAGTTGGGGTCGTCTCAGTCCGCATCCGCGCCTGGTTCAGGAATCCGCCGGCATTCCTGGCCGACGGATCGTTCCCACTTCAGTGGCGCCGATCAGCCTGTTTCCGCGGGATGAGGGGGCCTGGCTACTTGCATCATTCGTTGATGAGGGGAAGGCGTCGCCCTCCAACCCTCTGGCTGGACTGAGCGATGTGGCGCGGGATGTTTCCAGGTCCTTACATGACGATGGAGCAAGTTTCTTTGCTGATCTTGTGCGACGCACCGGCCATCTGCCGTCGGAAGTCGAGAATGGACTTTGGGAGCTGGCGGCGGCTGGATTGGTCACGGCTGACGGCTTTGACAACTTGCGTGCGCTCATGGATCCACGTCGTCGGCGGGCGGAAGGACGAGAACGTTCGCGCCGACCGCGCCATGCGGCCGGTCGGTGGGTGTTGCTCCGAAACACGATCAGTGCCCGGCACAGTCTCGCCGAACAGGTTGCACGCCAATTGCTGCGTCGATACGGGATCGTCTTCCGTGATCTGTTGGCGCGTGAGTCTCTCGCGCTGTCGTGGCGCGATCTTCTGATGGTGTATCGCCGCCTGGAGTTACAGGGAGAAATTCGAGGTGGGCGTTTTGTGTCGGGTTTTGTAGGAGAACAATTCGCGTTGCCGGAAGCGGTGGAATCGCTGCGGGCATTACGGAAAAACGGGTTCGGATCCGGTCTCGAAATCAAGCTGTCTGCTGTGGATCCACTCAATCTGGCGGGGATCATTCTCAAGGGTCCTCGTGTGCCGGCCGTGCCGGCCAATTTCCTCGTGATCAAGGAGGGTGTCCTGGTCCGGACGATCGTCGGGCGATCCCGCGAGGACGAAGTGGCACAATTCTCTAGAGCCGGTTTCTCGGGGTAACCGTGAGAGCTCTCCCCTATGGCAGATAGGGCTGCGCGGTCTGCTGAAGAGTTACAAGAAGGAGGTATGGCTTCGCTGATGCCACGTCCGTCTCCGTAGCGCGTGCCTGGACCGCGGCGAAGAATGCCGGCTGGCGATCGGCCGGAACCCCCAACAAGCTGCTCATCGAAGTCAGGTACTCTCCCTCGCCGGCTGCCATGTCGCGGCGCAAATTCTCCTGATTGAACGTCACAAAGGCCTCCGGCCTCAGTTCAGGCCTGAGCAAGCCGTCTTCCCCAAACCACGTTTTCCCTGACGTGCTGGAGACTGTGTCGGTGGTGGGTTCGAACGGATTGGTTGTACAAGCGGCAGTCGAAAGTACGAGGAAGGCTGCACTGAGCAGGAAGATCATGGGAAGGGGCGATCGGTATGTCATGGGATCTCCTTAGTTAAGGGGAATTCGACAGATCCTCAATGCGCCAATACTATACCATAGACTCACTGCAAGGTAGCCTGTCTTTCCAAGGAATGCAGCAGATGAGATTTTAGGAGCGGGATACAGGACGACATCTGCGAGATCCTTTACACCGGGCTTGACCATCCTGCTAAAGTTTGGCCGGATTTAGCCGACAAAAGAACCACGCCGTACGTTGCATGAATCTGTCAATCGAGGAGATGTTCCATGCCGGTCCAAGCACTGACCCAAGTTATCCCACAACAGTTGTTTGCCCTTTCATCTGCAAATGGCACCGGGGCCCAGCGACTGGATGCCAAGGTTAGCGGGGTCGCGGTTTCCAACGACTTCACAGGCCGTCTGAGTGTGACGACGGCAGAAGGGGACACGATTACCCTCTCCGCGGATCTTGAATCAGACATTCGCGCAGTGAACTACAAATCCCACATTGAATGCGATGGCAAGAGGGTAGATGTTCAAGCAAAGTATGCCGAGTTTGCGCTGAAACAAGAATTTGGATTGACGATTGAAGGTGATCTGAATGCACAGGAGGTCAAGGATCTGGAAAAGCTGTTCCGGAAAGTGACCAACATCTTCAGCCAATACTTGAAGGGGAATGATGACGAAGCTCTTGCCAAGACGGCGAAGCTGGCTGAGCGGTTCGGAAACCTGTCGTCCCTTTCAGGTCTGGACCTCAATCTAGATGTGGAACGGTCCGTGATGCTCCTCACTGCGCAGATGGCATCAGAGGTGACTGGTCAACCGGCGTTGCCGACGGGCCAGCAGCCGCAGGCACCTTCCACGACAACTCCCACAGCTACCCCGGGTGGGGCGCCTTCGACGGCTGCGGCGATCCCGCAACCGTCAACCGGTACCACGGCGCCGACCCAACAATCGACCGACGCAGCGGCTCCGGCATCGGGCCAGACGATCCGTCTCGTTGCGCCGGCGCAGGATGCGTCGCAAACGCAATCCCTCGTGCAGCGGGTCTTGGACGCGCTGAAAGACACGAGGGGAGAATTTCACAAGGTTCATAAGTATCTGCCGGATTTCTTCGAGAAACTGCGCGAGGATTTGAAGAAGGAACTGCGAGGCGAGAGGGACCATGACCATAATCGGCCTGCAACCGAGGCGCAGGCCACGGTTCCCACGAGCAGCAGTGTTGCTTTTGCGTATCAGGCAATGAGTCAGACGTCATTCTCACTTTCCATCCATAGTTAGAGCCGCTCCGAGAGGTATAGGCGCACCCCTCGCTACCATGCTCCTGGAGTGCCGAAGAATGCACAAAGGTTCCATGAACCATTGATTTCTTCGAGTTTGACACAAGGGGGGCCTTCTCAAGGGCTGTGTGGATTACACTTCTCGCCATCGATATCCTTCCAGTTTGAGTAGATCATAGGTTAATATATTCAGATCGATGAATCCTTGATTATGTCCCTCTTCGGCTGAGCCTCGCTGGAGTTGCCGATACCCAGCGTATGGAGTGTCTCGTATGGAGACCTATTACGATATTCTAGAAATTGAGGAGTCAGCGACTCCCGAAGAGATCAAGCAGGCCTATCGACTGTTATTGGAAGTGTGGCATCCAGACCGCTTTCATCATAAGCCCAAGCTTCTCGCAAAGGCAGAGCAGAAGAGCGGGAAAATCAATAAGGCCTTCGAGACACTCGGTACCCCTGAATTGAAACAGCAGTATGATGTATGGCTACAGGCCAACCGTAACTGGGGTGTGCAATCTGTCGGGGCCGTAACCTGTCCTTCCTGTCAGACATCGTTTTTTTCCCACCCTGAGCGACATGAGAAACAGGAATTCCATGCGAATCGACGTCGAGCGAAAAAAGATTCCCAGAGCCCTGCCGGCGCGATATTTGATGGAAATGAGTTCTTCACTCCCGTTCGGATGGGCATATTGGCAGTAGCCCTACTATTTGCCGGGATCATCGTATTTACGTTTACGAAATCATCCAAGGTGATTGTCTCGTACAAACCGGCTCAACCAGTCGAAGCTGCGACGTTGCCGCAGAATGAACCTTCAGTATTCAAAGGAGAAGAGCAGATTCCCCAGCCTGCAATCGTGCAGGATGGTCCTTCCAGCAGCCCTGCCCAGCCACATGAAAAAGAGGCAGTTCCCAGATCTCTGCCAAAGGCAGAGACTCAACTGGAGCGCTCAGGCCGTCTTGAAACTATGCAGCGACTGATGGCCCAAGCCCCTGGGCATTCGCCTGCTTCCTCAGAGGACAATATTTCATCCGTAGATCTGGAACAACTGAAGATGCGGGGTGCCCAGGGCAACGCGTCGGCACAGAATCAGCTTGGACAGTTGTATGACCAGGGGCGACGGGGCGTCCCGCAAGACTACGCGATCGCGTTGAGCTGGTACGAGAAGGCCGCTGCCCAGGGCAACGGATGGGCGCAGAACCAGCTCGGGCAGATGTCCTCCGACGGGCGTGGTATGCCGCAGGACTATCAGAAGGCGAGGCAGTGGTGGGAGAAGGCTGCAGGCCAGGGTATTGCACAGGCGCAATACAACCTTGGGCAGCTGTATGCCAATGGGCGAGGTGTACCGAAGGACTATACGACGGCTCGGAACTGGTACGAGAAAGCTGCGGTCCAGGGAAACTCGTGGGCGCAGGCTCAGTTGGGGCAGCTATACGCCAATGGGCTTGGTGTAACGCAGGACCAGAGGATGGCTCGGGCCTGGTACGAGAAAGCCGCAGCCAAAGGGAATGTATGGGCACAGGCGCAGTTGATACTGTTCTAGCCGACGGGTAGACCGCGGCGAACGCCGTTGGTCAGGGAATCATTCATCGATGCTGGGGCGAACAAGGAGTGGGCCGTATAGGGCGGCAAACAGAAGATAGGCACCGCTCCAAGCTGTTGCCGCCATGCCAAGCATGAGATTCGTCGGGAGTCCTATGGCGGGCCCAAACACTCGAAGAAGGGCACCCAGGTTGACCAGAACGTATATCACGGCTGTCATAAAGTCAGCGTGCAGAGGACGTCCTGTATGGCCTAAACTGGCGCGGGTCATTACCGCCAAGGTCATCGCTCCCATTGCGCCGGTCGTGAGGGCGTGAACGGCATCGGCGGTCTGCAACCCCCACCCGAGAATCGATCCTCCCAATAGCACGAGCGACAGTGCGAGCCATCCATAACCCACGTGCAGGATCAGCACGAGAGGCTCACGCCATGCTGTCCAGGCGCGCCAGCGCGAGAGACGAATCGCATGAAGGAGACCTGCTGCCACCAATATCCAGGCGGTTTCCATAGCCTGTGGCTGAGCAGTCCAGGCAATAGCGCCTATGACCTGAAACACCAGCGACAGGCCATCAAAACGGGTAAAGGATGTAATCTGTTCCGGTAGACCCTGCCGGGCCAGGTGGTCGTTGGTGAAGGTAGGGATGATGCGTCCGCCGATGAGCGCCAGCAACATCATCATCAGTGCGAGCGGTATCCGTTCGGGAAGATCCGTCTCTGCGCCGCGTAGGGCCAGCAGATGAAATAGAATGTTTGCGCCTGCATAGAGACTGATGATGACACCGATCGGCGTACGATCCCAGGCTTTGCCGGCTGAAATCTCTCGCCAGACAAAGGCGGCGAGTACGACCAGAAATGTAGCATCTATGACGGCGGCGACGAGAGGGGCAGGCCAGGGTATGGCGATCGCCAGACGTCCTGACAACCACAGAGCCACCAACAAGAACAGGGGGACTCCTCGCAATGGAGGCCGTTCGGTCCAATTCGGAATAGCCGTTAGAAGGAAGCCAGTGATCGCAGCTGGTAGAAAACCGAACAGCATCTCATGCGCATGCCAATCGCGTGCGGCATAGAGAAATTTGACCTCGCCTGTTCCCGTAAGAATGAGTGCCCAGACGGGGATTACTAGGCCGGCGAACAGTGCCGTGCAGAGAAAGAACGGGCGGAATCCGTACGACAGGAACGCAGGCTCCTGATAGCTGGGCTGTTCTAACGACATCGGTACGTGAGGGTTCTCATCACGTTTACGAACATGAAAGATTATCGCTGCTGATTCAGTAGAATGTCGACAGAGATCTGCGCGGTTGAGGAGACTCCCAAGGGGTGAGCAGATTGCTACCCTCAAGGGAGCCATGCCTATCAGGATCTGTGGATATTGTGTCATAGCGTGGCGCCGACAAGACAATCACAGTGGAATTTGCCGGCCAGTTTTGCGTAATATGCCGATCGGCGTGCTCAATAGAGCTGGGTGTCTAACATTGGAGGATGTGCACAATGACCACACGTTTTGTCGGACTAATGACCGCTGCTCTCGCTTGCACATTCCTGGTTGCGGCCTGCGATTCGACCAAACCGCCCTCGGCTGATTGCGTTGAGGCCGCGCGTCTCTATGCAGAGGCACTAGACCAAAACAGTCGCGCCCCTGCAGACGAGAAAGCGGAGTCGCTGGCCGTTCGAAAACAAACCATTGCCGCATTAGAAGAGCGCAAGGATAAGGCCTGTGGAGAGTAACGGAAGAGGTTAAGGTTGACCTGAACTCAGTCTTATCTCCAGGCGCTGCATCTATCGGCTGAAGGTGATTTCGACCGTGACGTAAGCGCCTGTGGATGGGTTCTGATTGACGGCGTAGGTGGCGCGTTCTTGTGAGCCGGTTTGGTTATTTGGGGTGATTGCCTCTTGGAGTTGAGTGGGAGAGGGCCGATCGAACAAAGAGGCTTCTTGCCTCGTAATGGGGCCGAACGGGACCCGAGAAAGACGGACTATGAGGGTGTAGGATCCATTCTCTGTAGATAGCGCAATGTATTGTCGTTGACCGACAGATAACTTCAGAGAGGTCTCGCCGGTTTCTTTCTCAGGCCATTCCAATTGCATCGTTGAGGAACCGACTTGCTTCCAGACTTGCAGATAGGCCTGTTGGTTGGCCTCCAGGGCGAGGAATATCGGCCCTCTCATTTTTGACGCGGTTAGGATGTCCACCTCTCGCTCCTGCCCATCTGCTTCACGAACGACCAAACTGTAGCGGAGCCCTAGAGGCCTGGAAAGGTCTTCCGGTTTTCGTTCAAGCCTGTTCGCTTGCTGTGCCGACTCGGCCAGGGGTTTCATGGCTCGTTCACTTTCTTGAGCCATCCTGCCTGTATTCTGCTGTACTGCCTGTGCTGCATAGAACAGCGCACGGGCACTGATTCCTGGCGCCTCCATCCGTAGAGACTCTGCCATCGTTGCAGGTTGTGTAGAACGTGCTGCGAGTTTTTGACCTGCCGTCGAGGTTACTTCCTCTGCGGACTTGCTGAGCATAGACACGGGCGCATTGGCTTTCTTATCGGGTCCCTCTTGCCCGGTCTGCTGTCCCGGAGGTACAAGCTGTTCTCGCTTGGTCGTCCTATCGAGCGGTCCGTCCTTCTTTCCCATGTCCTTTGACGGTCCCGCTGCCTCCTTGGTTTTTATCTCCGGTTCGACATGTCGAGGTGATGAAGGTTGAGAGGCTGGAGGTGCTGGAAGTAGGGGAGACGGCGGCTTGGCTACTTCGGTTTCGACCGATTGCGCCGCTTGCTGAAGACTGTCCTGATAAATTCTCAGTCCCAACACTACTGCGAGGGCCGCTGCCGTGAGGCCCCCGGCGAAGGCGAGGCCTGCTGGACGCCGAAACCAATCCAGCCATGAAAGTGAACTGCCAGCGGCTGAAACCCTCTGCTGCTCTAATGACGCAAGGAGCCTGCGACGTACGTCCGGATTCGAGAGCAACTCTTTCAGTGCCTGCTCATTGGCCAGCGCATTGAACAGTTGTTGGTCTTGCAGAGCAGCGGCATAGAGCAATCGCTTCTCCTCCTGGGTGAGGGTATCTGCTGCGAATCCACCCAGCAGTGTTTCGAAATCGTGTTCAGGCATTGCCACCGCATGACGTAAGGGGTAAGGGATTAGGGGTAAGGTGATGGATCGGCATTACTTTGTCCCTATTCCCAACTGCCGCCCATTAAACTCAAGAGCTGTTTTCTGCATCGCAAGTCCCAGGTATAGATCGTATTGATCGAGTTCTGCCCCATGATCTTTTGAATCTCGGGAAAGCTTTTCCCTTCCAACTTCCACTTGAACAGCTCACGGCAACGGTGGCCGAGCTGCGCCATGGCGGCCAGCAACCGGTCGACTCGCTGTTTCTGATCCAGTTGGGCCGCTGGATCGTCGCCGGGATCGGCGAGGGGGATGTCTTCCACCGATTCCTGATGGTATTCGCCTCGTCTGAGCGATTTGCGATGGGCATCCAGCATTTTGAACCGCAGGACTTGAAAGGCCAGAGGAACCAGTTCAGTCAGGCCCGCAACGTTGGGGTATTTCTCGTGGAGGACCACCAGCACCTCTTGAGCCAAATCCTCGGCTTGTGCCCTCGATACTCGTAATGTCGCGAAAGCGAGAATCCTTTCTCTGAGGCTGATGAGTATCTGGTCTCGGTCCATCAATTCGAGTCGGGGGTTAATGGGGGGCGTGCGATGATGTCACCCAAGGAACGAAATCCGAGATGTAATCCTCGACAGACCGACACTTGCCGGTCAAAGCGATTCTTGGTTTGAAGAATATCGCGGAGTGTGTCGAACGCGACACGGCCCCAGGCTGCGATGTGGAAGACTGATAGTGGATAGTCGGTGCCGAACAGCAGGCGCTCATGCAGATCGGGATAGTGGCGGAGGTGCAAGAGCATCCGGAAACGATTCGGTAGTGTGAGGGCGGAGATGTCTGAATAGAAATGAGGGTAGCGTTGTACGAAATCACGCAGGGTCGGAAGAAATTTCTCATAGAGAATCAGTCCATAGCTGCAGGCATGCGCGGCAATGACAGTAGTGCCTTCGTCGAGCGCGACCCTGAGTCGTTCGGGATCGCCGACCGATTGATCTTTGCCGATCAAGCTGAATTCATAGCCCACATGGCTGAGAAACGGAAGCTTCCGTTCGGCAAGCGTACGATAGAACGGCTTGTATTTCGGATTGGCTGGATCGAACTGTTGGGCATTTGGCAATACTTTGACCAATGTGGCTCCGGCGTCTGCGCAGCGATGGGCTTCTTCGACTGCGTCACGGCGCTGCGGATTGATCGAGACACCTGCGAGAAGCTCATGCCGGTAGGCCTTGGCAGTTTTGAGCACATAGTCGTTGTTGATGAGAAAATCCGTGTGCGCCTGATCGAGGTAGCCATTCCGGTCGTAGACTCCGTCCATACCGAGCAGCACGGCCTGTTGAACATGACGGGAGGCGCGGAGTTCGGTGAGGAGATCATCCAGATACTTCTGGTTTGCTTCCCGTGGGTGTGATGGAGACAATTGGTGCTTCCATAAAAGGAAGCGAAACAAGGGGCTCTTGAGCATCTTGGGGGAAATATAGCAGCCATTGTCGCCGTCCGGCAGTGCGGCGAGATGGACATGGCAGTCGATCAATGTTTTTTCGCCCATCATATGCCATACATCATCGGTGGCATCTCGCCTCTATTACATCCCCTTGCGGCGTATGTCCTTTGCCAGATGCTCCATTGCAATTCGTTTCAAGCCCCGCAGATCCATCTTGCCCGTTCCTAATACCGGGAGAGCCTCAACTTTGATGAAGTTGCCGCGGGAAGGAATGAAGAGGTTGGGGAGTCCATCGGCGGCGAGTTTCGCAATGATTTCGGGGATGCGCGCCTCGTCCAGCGTGTGCAGCACAGCAAGTTGCTCGCCCTTGCGTTCATCCGGAATGCCGGTGACGGCGAAGACTTGCATCTCCGCGGCAGCGGCCTGCTGCAGCATCTCTTCCACACGGCCGTGCGGAACCATCTCCCCGCCGATCTTGGAGAAACGCGAGAGCCGGTCGGTAATCGTCACGAAGCCGTCTTCATCCAACATCGCGAGATCGCCTGTAATATACCAGCCATCGCGCAGGGCGTTGGCCGTTAGATCCTCGCGTCCCAGGTACCCCTTCATGACATTGGGCCCTTTGACCAGTAACAGCCCGGGTGTTTCGGGCGGCAATGGGGCATAGCTGTCGGGGTCGACAATTTGGACAGACACTCCGGGCAGCGGTTGGCCGACAGTGCCCCGCCGTGAAGCAGGCTGGAAGTAACCAGCGGCTCGGAAGTCTGGACAATTGACAGCGACGACAGGGGCACATTCGGTGACGCCGTAGCCCTCGATCGGCCTGATGCCGAACCGATCTTCAAATGCCTGAGCGAGCCGGGGCTGAAGCTTTTCAGCTCCGGTCAGGACCACGCGCAGCGAACTGAATTGCTCCGGGGTGCAACGGCGTTGATACAGCTGGAGAAAGGTCGGCGTAGCTACGAGGAACGTGATGCGGTAACGGCGCACGAGTTCACCGATGGCGACGACGTCGAGCGGGGAGGGATGAAAGATGATGCCCGCATTGTTGAACATGACGAGCCAAAAGACCAGATAGCCGAACGAATGGAAGAACGGGAGAATACCAAGCACTTGCTCACGTTGGTAGAGATGAAGAACTTGGCTCGCTCCCTGCTCATTGGCGTCGATGTTGAAGTGAGAGAGCATCACGCCTTTCGGTTCACCGGTGCTGCCGCTGCTGAAAATGATGGTGGCCAGGTCGTCCATTGTCAGCGAGGTGCTTTGTCCGCAAGCCTGTTCGATCAGCCTGGAAGGGGCGAAGAGGGCAAGGAGGCTTGCGACGAGCTTCTGTCCTGTGCCGATGGTGCGGGCGACGTCTTCCAACCAAATAATCGACGGACCGTTCGGCAACTCCAATTTGGCCTTTTCGACGAAGACCCGACTGGTGACGATCGTGCGAAGGCCGGCGAGTCGAACGGCTGCTTCGAGACCGGACTTGCCTACCGTATAGTTCAGATTCACGCTGGTTTTTCCGCAGAGTGGAGCAGCGACATTGACTAATGCGCCGGCCACGGTTGGAGGGAGCAGGATGCCGACATGGGGCTGGTTTTTCCAATGGGGTCGAAGCATTCTGGCAAGGACGATGGACCCGATCAGGGCTTGAAGCGACGATACATGTGGGCGGGTCTGGTCCGCCATGGCGAAACGGAATGGGTGCCTTCTCATGGCGTGGATAAATTCACGATGCAGCGGCTGGCGAGATGATATGCGCAGACGCCAGGCCTCTTCTCCGAGTGTGCGAACTGCATCGCGGAACTTGTACGCTGGCGTGTCGGACGGCAGTGGTGTACCGAAGGACACCGTTAATGGATAGGGTATTCGCTCAGGCCATTTTTTGAGAAAGCGACCACCTTCAAAGCTGAAGATGCTGCCCCACAGGCGATCCAAATGCACGGGGATAACCGGTACCTGCCGTCCCTTCACGATCCGTTCGAAGCCGCGACGGAATGGCAGCAGCGTGCCGGTGCGGGTAATTTGTCCTTCAGGGAAGATGCAGACGATCTCTCCGTCGTCGAGCGCCTGCCCCGCGCTACGGAGCGCGCGGAGGATCAAACGGATGTCGCCTGCCGATGTGATAGGGATGACCTTCATGGCGGTCATCACCCATGTGAACAGGGGGTGTGTGGCGTAGGCAGCATCCACCACGAAACGTATGGGCCGATCGACGCTGGCCATGAGCAGGAAGCCATCGACGAAGGACATATGGTTCGGGACGAGCAGGGCCCCACCGGATTGAGGCACATGCTGCTGGCCGACAATGCGAAGGCGATAGAACGTGTTCGTCAAGATGACGAACACGAGCCGTAGAAACACATCCGGCATCAGCAGGAGGGCCCACAGCGTGCCGCCGATGGTCACTCCCGCGGTGACGAGGAAAATGCTGCTTGTCGAGAAGCCGACGTTGGCGAGCGAGCCGCCGGCGAGCGATCCCAAGAGAATTCCGGTAAAGACACAGGTGTTGGAAAACGAGATGACTGCGCCGCGCCGATCGGGTGGCGATCTCCATTGGAGAATCGCGTTCAACGGGACGAAGATGAAGGAGCAGAAGATTCCAAGGAGTCCTAGTATCAAAAATGTTCCGACCAACTCTGGAGTCAGTCCGCCGAGCAAAGTCAATGCGATGGACGCTCCCATCGCTCCCAGCGGAACCAATCCATATTCAATTCTGTTTTTAGACAATCGACCGACCAGTATCGCGCCGACGCCGATACCGATAGACAATAACGTGAGCGGGAGTCCCGACATCGCATCAGAGAGGTGCAGTACGGCCTTGGCATAGACGAGTATGTTCTGGGCGAAGAGGCTTGCGATCGTCCAGAAAAAGATTTCACCTGGAATGGCAAGTCGCAGCAATCGTTCTGTTTGAATGGCAGCCCAAGCGCCGCTGATCGTCGAGCCGACACCGCCGGATGTACGGGCTGGCGAGACGTGGGGGACGGTAAACGCTGCCGCCAGGCCGGCTACTGACAAGGCGGCTAAAGTGAGGGGGGCCAACCAAATCAAGTCCCCGGCGGTCTGCAAGAGAAAACCCCCGGCTGCCGTGCCCGCCAGGATGGCAGCGAAGGTCCAGAGCTCCAATAGGCCGTTACCGGAGGCGAGACGTTCGTGCGGAATCAACTCGGGGAGAATGCCGTATTTCGACGGGCCGAAGAGCGCGCTGTGCGCGCCCATTCCGCATAACACGATTAAGGGCAGGATGCCGCCACCGGGGTTCAGCCACAGCGCCACGGTGCCGGCACTCATGAGGAGCACCTCGACCACCTTGATTGCGACAATGACCGTTCGCTTGCTCAAGCGATCGGCCAAGGTGCCGCCGACTAACGACAGCAACACCAGCGGCAAGGTGAAGATGATATAGGTAAGGGCGGTTTGCGTCTGTGCCGCAGTTTCCAGCTCGGGGCCCGGGGCCAACCCCGTGGTCGCTTGTCGGATGGCCAGCAAGGCGACCATCAGCTTCCAGGCGTTGTCGTTGAACGCACCGCAAAACTGTGCGATCAAGAGTCCGCGGAGCGGATGGGGAGACGAGGTGGTGCTGACGGGTGTCTTCTGCTGAATAGGGTCCCCCTGCAAAGAAGTGATGAGGGTGCAGTGTGCCAGTGTTTGAGATGCCAGGCAAATACTTCCTCTTGTCACCGTGAACAAGAAAGAATCGATGCAGAATGGTCAGAGTGAGACGAAGAGAATCTTCACTCTGGTTCCTTTCGGTGTTGTGTCCATTCCCAAGACCCCGCCAAAGATGTCCCATGACGAGTTCCCATCTGTTGCGTGCCGGTACCGGTACAGAGGAATGACCGGGTTGAGCTCAAAGACTGACTCCTGCGGCGATCTCGTGCGGCGAACCATGGCCATTTTGGATCCGCCGAACAGGTGAAAGCTGGAATGGTCGGCATCGGGATGCTCGTAGGACGCCAACCACCACAATAGGCTTGCGGATGTGACCGTACCCTGCCGGCTCTTGTAATCCGCGAGCGGCCAGAGTAGCGAAAATTCCGTTTCGTCCCTGTCGTAGTTCGACACGTATTCGTAGAGCGGGAAGAACCGGTCAGTGGTGCCGGTCGGTTTAGTATGATGTTCATAGAGGGACAAGCTTCCAAAACCTAACGCATTCAGCCTCGTCTCACTCTGGTCATCCCAGCGCTCGTATTGCCACAGCGGAAGCAGCCGATCAACGGCGTGAATGGGGGACTGCTCATGCTTGTAAACCAGTAGTATTCTCGTTTGCGTCGCGTCTTCGGTGAGGTCATGTTGGTAGCTATAGATGGGAAAGAGTCGATGGCTGCGGTTGCTAGGAGTCTCTTCTTGACGATAGATAGCCAGTTGCGACACTCCTCCGATCGACAGGGCTGATTGGCTTTCATCGCTCCGATAGTCATAGAGCGGGAAGAAGAACCCACTACTGCCCTTGGATGTCCAGGTGTGGCGAACCCAACTTATCGGAATGGCCGGTTCGAGGCCGATAAATGACCACGTTGTTTCATCCGTGGTCTTATCCGTCGCCATGCTCGCGATGGGAAAGAGACTGGTTTGGCTTATGGTCGGTGACGTTGTGCGCCAGAACATCCAGAGTGCGGAAAATGAGGTTGTGTCCGTTGTGGCGTCGGCATGATAGCTGTAGAGCGGAAACAGGCGATCGTGCACCGCGTTTGAGCTAGTCTCGTGTGCATAGATAGACAAAGCAGGTATGCCGCCGATCCTAGGGAGTCCGATGGCTGAAAGGCGGCGCGTCTCGCCTGTTCGTTCGTAATCGTAGAGTGGGAAGATATGGTTAGCGCTCTGTGAATGTCCGCTTTGAGATCGGAAGAGACTTACCGGTTCAACTCCAAGCAGATTGATCGTGATCTGCTCTTTCTCTTCATCGTGAGCATATCGATAGAGCGGGAATACACGGTTTGTCATGCTAGTCGGAGTTGTCTCGTGGTGAATGAGGGAAGCGGGCCCCACTCCCAGTATGTCGAATGCTGATGCCTGCTGCATTGTGTCCTTTCGGTAATGGTAGAGAGGGAAGAAGCGGTCGCTCACTTGGGCTGGAGAGTCGTTATGTTCATAGAGAGACCAGCCAGCCAGCGGGCCGAATGGCGGTAGCCCCAACAAGCTGAGTCGAGTTCCGCCGTCTTGCTCCCTGCGATAACCATAGAGAGGGAATAGGTGATCCAACGTGTGTGCGTCGTTGCCGTCGTGGCGATACAGCGCCACGGCCCCTGTTCCCAGGAAACTGAACTGCCAGTCTGTCTTGGCAGTTGTTCCTGTGTAGTCCCAGAAGGGGAGCAGCCGGTCGGCGACTTGGAGTGGAGTCGTGAGATGGCGATACAGGAGCAGGGCGTCGAACTGGGTCTCGTTCTTCACGAGATCGTGCCGGTATCGATAAAGAGGAAACAGGCGGTGTTGGAACAGAGACGGGCTCGATTCCTGCCGATACAAAGCGATGTCGGACATGCCGATGAGAGAGAGAGTTCTGTTGTTGCCGTCCTGGAAGTAGTCGTATAAGGGAACGAGCCGGTCTTCCGTCAGACCCTTCTGGCTCCGGTGGAGATAGAAGGATAAGCGGCGATAGCCGAGCGCGGAAAGCTGAGAAGATCCATCACGACTGCCGTCGTAGTTGTAGAGGCCGAGGAGCCGGTGTTGAATCCCTCCCGGATTGTCCTGATAGCGAAACCATGAAGCTTCGCGATAGCCGAACAAATCAAGTTCACGGGAGTGGCTGTCAGTATCGTCCTCATATCGATACAAGGGAAAGAAACGATCGATGGTGTTGGATGCCGCAGTCTGATGACGGTACAGAAGGAGCGCGTCGAAAGTGCTGCTGCCATCCGCACCTGAGGCGAAGCTGTAAAGCGGAAATATCCGATGACTCGTTTCGTCGGCCGTCGTCACGTGTTCAAAGAGCGCTAAGGAAGGTATTGTGGAGAATCCTTTCGCTGGAGGCAAGCCGAGTATGGCAAGCCGCTTGACCTGAGCCGAAATGTTGTCGGCATAGCCATAGAACGGAAAAAGGAAATGGTACTGTTGGGATGGATCGTCAGAGGAGCCATAGAGCGGCAGGATGTAGCGATAGGCTTCACCCTTCGATGGGTCCTCGCCTGACCAATAGAGCGGGAATAGCCAGCTGGTCGATGAGTCGAGAGTTCGGCGATAGTGAAACAAAGGGAAAATCAGGTCCCATTGAAATAGGTCAGAGCGGGTGTCGCTCGTCGTGATCAATAACGGACCGAGCACAAAGTTGCTTGCGTAGTAGTCGCCGATGACATGGCGACTGAACAAGGGAAAGAGGTGATGCCATGCGCTGTCTCCTTGGACCGATTTCAGATAGAGCGGAGCAGTGAAGGTCCATTCCTGGCCTGGCTCTTCAGAATGCCAATAGAGAGGAAAGACATGGGCCCAGGCCTGGTCTCCTCGACGTTCATAGGTCCCCAATGGCCAGAGGATGCTTCGCCGGAGCAGGTCACGCGTCGGATCTTTCTCCATGGAGTACAGCGGCCGCACAGCTAGTCGGGAATAACTGCCTCGCTCCTCAGCCGAATAGAGCCATAACAGGCCATCGACAGACGTTCCCTCTACAGACCGTTCTGTACACCACAAGAGTCCAATGCAATGACGTTCAAGTTCACCTGGTGGCTCCGTCTGGTTGGTGACGGTGGCAAAAGCACTTTGGGCTGAGAAGCACAGCAAAGCAACCAACAGCGTGATTCGCACGGCCCGTCCCACTCTCATAAGGCACCTCCTGGCGGATCGCTGTTCATCAAGGACTGATGAGGGCATACAGCACGAGCTGTGCCGTGGCTGAAGAATCCGCTTAGGAGAGAGATACAGCAGATGCGTTGGTGGTCTCTCTCGCAGGATATGGATTGAGCCATGCAGCAGGGGCCTTTGATTACATTAGGTTGCAAATCGGTGCATGTCGCGGTCGAAGGGGCGATGTGATGACCTGAATCACATGGTCCAAAAGGAGAATGGTCAGCGAGTCATGAAAGAGGCTAGAGACTATGAACAGCGGTTCATAGAACCTGAACAGATGTGCTCAGTGAAGGCGAGTCGACTTCCACACCATCATCGCCTCGGACCATGTGATAAATTCGCGATCGGGAAGCAGTCATGCAAGAGTCTTGGAGATCGAGCACAGAACTGCAACGAGGAGAACAGCGGCCGTGATTCGGTCAGTTGTCACAGGGTCGGCATTTATGCCCGTCATGCGGTCGACCAGGAACTTGACGTATCCGCCTGGAAATCCGGATTGTCCCAGCTGCTTCCGAATACGCGAATGCCAGTCTGTCACACAGCAGTATCCGAAACCATAAATGCAGCCGAGCCCAAACCATGACATAAGGGTCAGGATCTGAAACGTAAGGGTTGCTTTCTGTGTGCTAGGAAACAGCCACCCAAACATGTTCAAGAGGATGATACCCATGTGCACGGCATGAAACGTCCAATTGAGAAATATGAGAACAGCGTGGACCATAACTTACACCGTGCAAATGGAACTGGCATGGGACAGGACTTTATCGAACGCGTCGATATACTGATCGAGGATTCGGCGGTCGGCATTCGGGAAACTCGGTAGTCGAAGGAGAAACTGTCCTTCGAATTCAGTCCTCGGCAGTCTATCTGCCTGGTAGTCTGGAGGAGTGATGCTTCCGGGGAGGCGTGCGATGGTTCGGAAGTGCCCCTCTGTAAAAAAAGGTTGTTGATGCAAGA
>Ga0068859_100002314_pt1 | contig 19355 bp, 11 predicted proteins | sample KBSSwiS22_FD_66585 | JGI IMG/M metagenome (GOLD analysis project Ga0068859, IMG submission 66585) | Switchgrass rhizosphere microbial communities from Kellogg Biological Station, Michigan, USA - KBS Switchgrass S2-2 | ecosystem: Host-associated > Plants > Roots > Rhizosphere > Soil ...
CCACCCTGGCCGCCGTTGCTTTTTTTGGACGAAGTACAGCGAGGATGCGAGCGCTGACAGTCCAGTCCATGACCGTACGACCACGTCGGTCCTTCGCTTCCGGCCGAGCGCCATGCGCAAGCAACAGCTCGATGATTTCCAGCTGCTCCTCAGCGGTCCCTCCCGTGCCACCGGCCCCAGTGGATTGAACGGCGAGGTGAAGAGGCGTGGACCCAAGTTTTCCTAATCGCACATCCACCCGCGCTCCATTTTCCAGGAGGCACCGAACTGCCACCGGGCTCCGCGCTCGAACCGCGCGATGAAGAGGCGTCGCGCCACCTTTGTCCGCGTTGTCGATGTTCGCGCCATGATGGATCAACAGATCAATTAATGACGCCTGCTCGGTGGGATTCCAGACAGCTCCGGCCCCGGGTCGTGGATCGCATGCATAGTGGAGCGGCGCGGCGCCGCGACGGTTTTTCGCGTTAACGTCAGCGCCGTTATGCAGCAGCAAAGCTGCAGACTTCGAGCGAAGGCCAGCCGACGCCAGATGGAGCGGCGTGTCGTCAACATAGAGCCAATGTGGAATTGACTCCACAAGGTAGTCCTCGGCGGCTCGCGCTCGCGCTATCTGGGGCGACTTCGACAGCAGCTCCGCGAGAGCGCGGCCATCCTCAAGGACGGCTTCAAAAACAGGTTCCATCTCTTTGATTATGCGCGATACCAGACATGCAACAACCCTCCGACTGAGCAGGGTAATTCGCAAGAGTGCCGGCTAACTCACGGGATTTGCAGGAGCCAGCTTCGCGAGATCCGGCGCGGGCAACCGCGCGCCGCGATATGCCTTCACTTCCCCAAAACGTTCGCGGTTGATCCAGTCTTCACGAGCCTGGGCAATCTCCTCGTGCGTGGTCCCGACAAAGTTCCACCACATCAACACAGGGTCTGTGAAAGGCTCGCCGCCAAGTAGCAGTACACGCGAGTCCGCCGACCCGGCCAGATGCAGGTCATCTCGGTTCAGCCCCAAATAGTGCAGAGTGCGACCTTCAAGTGGATGATTGTTTAAAGATACTTCCCCCTCGAGAACAAGGACCGCGTGCTCAAAGTCACGGCGGATGGGCAGCTGAAGAGGTTCACGGGTTCGCAACGCAATCTCTGCTCCGACAATCGGAGTGAACATTTGAGCCGGCGAGGTTTGTCCGGCCAGCGTGCCCGCGATGATGGTGACGGAACCCGCGGCGAAATCGAGCACAGGCAATGATGCGTGATGTTGAAACACTGGGGCGATGTCGCGCTGACTCGTCGGGAGAGCGACCCACAGCTGCACGCCGCTCAATGTGCCCGAATTCGTTCCGGGTGTTTCCTCCGAGTGCGCGATCCCATGACCTGCAGTCATGAGATTCAGCTGGCCGGCTCGCATCAGTGCCTCGCACCCGAGACTGTCGTTGTGAATGATTTCGCCCTGCAGCAACCAGGAAACGGTTTGAAGACCGATGTGCGGATGCGGCGCCACGTCCATTGGGATCCCTGAGTTGAACGTCAGGGGCCCATAACGATCGAGGAAGCACCATGCGCCTACCGTTCGACGCTGCCGTCGCGGCAATGCTCTCAGGATTCGCAACGAGCCGAGTTCGGTTTCGCGAGCGGGCAGGCTCTGAATGTTGGGGTCATCCGTACTCATTGGACAATCTTGCCACGAATTTGGGACAGACGACGCGGGCAGACATGAACTCCCCTCCTCGACTGAGGAGGGGAGTTCGCGTGTGCCGCTGTCTAGAACACTGGAATCGGGCGATCGAGAATCGTCCTCGCCTCCGGCTGAATGCGCACCGGGGTTGCGCGGTCCTCGTACTTGCGGAGGTATTCGAAATCGAGCCATGGACCACCGTTATCGATGGTGGATTCGGACCACGCGAACAGCTTGTAGTCTCCGGGCGGAACTTTCTGGAAACGGAACGCCCCATTGGTGGCTTTCGTGGACCTGTACAGCGGCCGCTGGTTTCGGCGCGCGGCATCCGGCACGAGAACGACCGTGACATTCTCTCCGGAGGCAGAACCCTGGATTTCACCGACATGACTATCCACGACAATCTCCATCGGACCGTCCACAGAGTTTGTCGCCTGCAGGCCTTTATTCAGAACGTCAACACCTTCGAGTGTGATGGACTTCACGTAATAGTTTTCCGGGCGTGCCAGGTCGATCCAGTAGTCGCCCTTCACGAGATCCAGAATAAAGTGTCCGTCAGCGAATGGCGAGTAGGCCTGAGCCTCGAGTCCTGTAATCGGCAACTCCGGCCGGATGTTGAAGAAGAGCTTCTCCAACTCCGGATCGTCGCCTGGAGGGTGTCCTTCGATACGCACGCGCGTGGGGATCTTGAATCCCGAGCCCATTATGATTCGCATGCCGAGGAGATCCGTATTGCGAACGTCGAGCGGAATCAGAGCCCGTGCATCGACGTTCTGCGCTACCAGCGTGTACATTCCCGGAACGATGTCGGAGAACTGAAAAGCTGGGGTCGGATTGTCTCTCGTGATGGTGACTGTCTTCTTCGCGGTGCCGTTTACAGGTGAAAGGATGACGCTGACTCCATCCGTACCGTTGCCCTGCACACCGCCCGTGATGCGGCGGTTCTTTGTGGGAATTGACGAGAAATCCAGCCGCTCGATCGTTTCGCCGACGTGCAGGTCAATCGGGGTCGCCGCGTTCGCATCAATCGTCCCTGGATAGAACAGCGGGATTGAAAAATTGAAGGTGCCGGTCGGTGGGGATATGGCGATGGTGTACTGTCCAGGTTTGAGCATGAAGAATCGATACTCGCCGAGATCGTTTGAGATGACTGATTGAACCGGAGCACGCTCCCGCAATCCGTTCCTGTGTATCGTCCTGAAGGCCTGGACGATACTCCCGGCTACGGCTTCACCCTGCTCATCTGTGAGTCTGCCCGTAATCACACCGCCCGGTGTGAGCACAACGCGAACCTCGGAAAGCACCTGCCCAGGATTCAGCACACGAAGGATTGGCCCGTTAAGCCCATCTTCCCTGGGATTGCCGATCATTTCAGAGACGTAACCAGCGCGGCTCGCTTCGATGGCGTATTGCCCTGGAGGAACGCTGGGAAACGAGAATCGGCCGTCATTGCCTGTAACGGCTATCAGCTTTCCTCCAAGACCACCACTGCCCTGAGCCATGACAGTTACCCCGGCAAGCGGCTGTTTCGTTTGAGAATCGATCACCGCCCCGCTCACGGATGCCGGAGAGAGCGGCGGACCTTGCTCAAGCGGAAACGGCAGCAACTGGTTCAGTTGCTGCAACTGAAGTAAAGCCAGCAGCAGCGTGAGAGCTCTCATGGGTTGTAGATCACATTCAGCTGTACATTTTCCTTACTGTCTTCAGACACGCGAACGGCATGACCTCTCGATTCGTACAAGCCGATGAACTCGGCGTTCTCCCACGCGCCCGTTTCGACGTCCTCCCAGGCGAAGAGCTTGTAATCACCGGGCGGAATCTCCTTGAATCCAAACTTCCCGTCGCTGCCTGTGACGATCGCCTGATAGAGAGCCGATCGTTTCCGCGCATTTGCCGGAATAAGAGCAACCGTGACATTCGCTGCAGGATCTCCGGTGCGCGCCAGCGCAGCACCGTCGATGGAGCCCGTTGCCGCTGTGAGAACAACGTCGAGGGTAGGATTCTGTGTGTCCGACGAGATGCGTACCTTACTAAACGCGTCCTCGCGTCCGAGGCGAACGGACTTGATGTAGAGCCGTTTCTGATTCTCCCGCGCGCTCTGACCGATATTGAACTGGTAATCGCCGGGCGCCACGTTCGTGAAAATCATCGGGCCTCCGGATGGAAGCACTGCGGTTTTCGTCGGAAGGTTCCCTATGCCGAACGGCGTGTCCAGGTCAGCGCGCAGTGTACCCGTTAGACCACTCAACGGGTCTGGCGTTCCGGGGGCGATCCCTTCCGTCGTAAAACGCACGAAAACCGGCATCGATGGCGACAGCGCAAGAGAGATGTTCTCCACATCGCGACTTCCAACCAGCACAGCCACGGGCGTGGAGGCCAGTCCGGTTCGATCCTGCGCGGCCAGGTAGTAGAGGCCGGGAACAATGCCGGCAAATTCAAAAGAGCCGTCGATGGTCGATGCGCCTTTATTGATCAACCGTCCGAGAAGGGCCTGTGCTCCATAAGACAACGACACTGTCGCCTGGCTTCCCGCAGGAAGTCCTGTAACACGTCCGCGAATTTTCTGAACGGGTGAGGGCCCGAGCGTGATGTCAATGCCGGGCACAGTCGCACCGACGTTAACCTCGACCGTCGCGGCCTGTGTCGGATCGATCGTCGCCGGATAGTACATCGGCGTCCCGGACTCCTCCTGAACTGTGCCGTCGTCCAGAATGCGTTTCACGAGATTGCTTCCATCGAGCAGTACGTCCGGCACCAGCCCCAGGGGTGCCACGGTCAGGATAATGCTGTCGGCTCGCCCCCCCTCTCCAGGTTTGACGGGGTTCGGCATTCCCATATTTACAGAAGAAAAGCGCGGCGTAGCGACCACGATATACTTGCCGCTGGTCAGCCAAAAGAGCCGATACTCACCGCGATCGTCGGTGGTTGTCATCTGCGCCACCGAAAACACGCGCTTGCCTTCCTGATAGATGTACTTCATCGCCTGCACACTCGCGTTGACGATGGGTTCTCCGCTGCGTCCGGTAATGCGACCGGCGATCGTGCCCGTCGGAACCATCGCAATCTTGAGATCGGAAAGCCGCTGGCCTGCCCGGACAGTCAGGATCGCGCCGCCGGGCCCGTTGGGTCTGCGCTGTCCATATGCCGCGCTGCCAAAGCGCGCGCTTTGGACCTGAAGCCGATACTCGCCGGGTTCAATGTCGGCGAAGACGAAGCGTCCATCGTCCTGAGAAGTGACCGTGCGAACCCGTGGGTTCTGGGTGGGAGCGCCGGGGCCGAGAGTTACGCCTAACGGAAGTAAGGCCTGACTCGAAGCAGCCGGGCTGAGGGTCAGGGTCGCTCCCGACAGAGGCTCGGTCCCGCCCGGCTTGGTCACGATGCCGCTCAGGCTTCCCAGCTGTACCTGGAACAGGAGCAGGACAATTCCCAGAATGTTCATAGATCGCGTCGAAAAGTATAGTGCGCCATGTGCGAAAAAGCTCCCCTGCACCATGTATGATTACCCGACGAGTTCTTAGTGGAGGCCTTGATGCGGTACATCATTGTGGTGTTGGCAATCTTTCTAACGGTTGGTCTCGCGGCGACAGCGCAGCAGGCGCAGACGCCGGCACAGGTGCAGCCAAACGGCAGCGCGATCTTCGATCGATCCTGCGCAAGCTGTCATCGAGCCGGGGAGAAGGAAGTTCCCGCACCAGAATTACTCCGAACGCTGACACCGGAAGCGATCGTCAATGCGCTGACCATCGGAAAGATGAGCACCCAGGGCGCGGGCCTCTCTACTGCTGAACGCGTGGCAGTCGCAACGTTCCTGACGGGCCGGGCGCCTGCAACCGCAACCGCCGCCAATCAACCCGCGAATCGTTGCACTGCACCCACGCCGACAGCGGATCCTGCACGCGGTCCGTCCTGGATGAACTGGGGCAACGACACATCCAACTCGCGCTTCGTGGCGCAGGGCGGCCTGACAGCCGCTGACGTTCCTCGACTGAAATTGAAATGGGCCTTTGGTTTTGAAGGCATCACGACAGCGCGAGTCCAGCCGGCACTCGCAGGCGGCAAACTCTTCGTCGCCAGCGATAACGCGGAGTTACACGCACTCGATCCCAGGACCGGCTGCGCGTTCTGGACCTTCAAAGCAGACTTTGGCGTGCGCAGCGCGCTGACAGTTGCGCCGTATCGCAACGCAGGTCAGGTCGCGTATGCCGTGTTCTTTGGTGACCAGCGCGCGAACGCCTACGCGGTTGACACCATCACAGGCAAGCTGATCTGGAAACGCAAAGTCGATGAATATCCCACAGCGGCAATCACAGGTGCTCCGACAATTCAGGACGGCAAAGTCTTTGTACCCGTTCAGGGACTGCAGGAAGAAGGCAGCGGCGGTCGCGGCCAGACACCGTGCTGCCGCTTCCGCGGTAATCTCACCGCGCTTAACGCCGATACCGGCGCCGTCATCTGGAAAACCTACACGGTCGATGAGCCGAAGGTTCGCGGAACCAATACTCGCTCCGGCCAGGAAGCTTACGGTCCCGCAGGGGGCGCGATCTGGTCCTCGCCGACTGTGGATATGAGGCGCCGCACGGTTTATGTGTCTACTGGAAATGCCTATGCGGATCCACCTCAACCTTTGACCGATGCCATCATCGCGATGGATATCGATACCGGTAAGGTGAAGTGGTCTTATCAGGCGACCGCGAACGATAACTGGCTCGGCGGGTGCGGCGCCAGAAACGGGGGAAATCCCGGCTGCCCTGAAACGCAAGGCCCGGATTTCGATTTCTCGGCCTCGCCCCTGCTCGCGACTGTCGGCAACCGTCAACTTCTCGTGACCCCACAAAAATCAGGAATGGCGCACGCTCTCGATCCGGACACCGGCGATGTCGTATGGAAATATCGATTCGGCCAGGGCAGCGGTCTCGGCGGCCAATGGGGAGCGGCGGCGGACGGCCAGAATGTCTACTTCGGCGTCGGAGACGGTCAGAGCCAGAATCCTGGCGGCATTCGCGCGGTTAAACTCACAACAGGTGAACAGATCTGGAGTGTGCCCGGTCCGAATCCACGGCTTTGCGCCGGACAACAACGCTGCAGTTCGGCACAAGGCGGAGCGGTGACATTGATTCCCGGCGCCGTGATCGCAGGTTCGCACGACGGTGGTCTTCGCGCTTATTCCACGACGGATGGATCGGTGCTGTGGCAGTTCGATACGAATAAGGAATTCACGACGGTGAACGGTGTCAAAGCCACAGGAGCCAGCATCGACGGTTCCCCGCTGATTGTGGCCGACGGCATGATCTTCGTGAACTCAGGATACGGCGGCATAGCCGCCCGCGCCGGGAATGTCTTCCTTGCGTTCGGCCTGGAGTAGGCTGCGCCCCAGGTTTTCACTTCAAGGCCGGAGCGTCTGGTCGTACTGAGCCACCATTCCGCAATCAGCGTTTGGATTGCGGCCGCTAGCCACGTTGCTGTGACGAAGAATGTCCCAGAAGCTGTGCGCGTCGGTTACGCCGACAGCAACGATGAATATGGGCAGCGCTGCATCGCGTGACTTCGGCCGGTAGTCCGCTGCGCACTGAAGACTCGAGATCCAAGACTGCTTCGTCAGATCTTCAAGGAGAAGATATGAAGTACGCCATCTGGCGACAAATTCTCGTTCTCGCTGTGGTGCTGTGTTCGATTCCATCGTACCTGGAAGCTCAGAGCCAACCTCAGTCCAGGCCCTGGAGTATCGACATCACGCCCCAGGTCGGCTATCGCACCAGCATGACGTTCGATACCGAACCTCCAGTTGACGGAGTCAACTCCCGAATAATTCTCGATGCGAATCCCAGTTTCGGCGTGGCCTTTGGCGTGCGATTCGCGGACGTGAACGTTGCCGAATTTCGGTGGGCCAGAGAAGACACGGAAATGAGAGTGACGGGAGCAGTCGTGTTACCACGGCAACGGGTGCTGCTCGATCAGTTCCACTTCGACTTTTCTCGCGAGTATGTCGTCCGTGAGTGGCCGGCCTGGGCGCGCCCCTTCATCATCGGCAGCGTAGGCTGGACGCGTATTTCCCACACGGAAGCAACCAACAGCTTCACGCGCTTCTCGTTTGGGGTGGGCGGAGGAATCAAGGCGTTTCCATCCGAGCATCTGGGCTTCAAGCTTCAGGCCCAGTGGTTGCCCCTGTGGGTCTCGCCAGAGGTCAGTGCCTTTTGCAGAGTCGGCTGCGTCGTTCACCTTACCGGCCAGCTTGTTTCTCAGGGCGAAATCACCATAGGCCCGGTGATTCGCTTCTAACCGCGGAGCTACTGCTTTTCAAAGACAAGAACGTTTGTTACACGCTGCCCGTTGGGATCGGTGTAGTCGGAACGGTCCGTCATAGTCTGTCCGTCCCTCGAAATCGTTCTCGTGCTCACCGCCACCACCTCGCCATCCTGCTTTTGAATGATCTCGACGGTGTTTGAGTTGACAGGGCGATACGCGATTGTCCGTTCGATCCTTGGTCCGATATGCGAAGCCAGCGATGTTGCCAGAGTTGCGACCGTGTGTTGAGCGTAGTCCTTGCCATCATAGTTTGCGGCGGAGATGGCTCCTAAAGAAGGCAACCCGGCCGCGCTGACGTTGAAAGTCACAGCGACAATCGAGCCATCCAGCCCGGCCGCGTATTGTCGGACGCTTCCGACACCGCTGGGCGGTGGCGGTCCAGGGCTGTACGTAGACTTCTCCACATTCTGCTTCCAAATGCCGATGACCGGGTTCGGAGTCGGCAGCGACGTTGGGGCCTGGGCAAGCAGAGAGCAGGCTATCAATGCAAAAACGGTAAAAGCGAAGCTGCGTTTCATAGAGACCTCCATGCAAAAAGCACTTCAGGTCATCGATTGGAGATTCTGAAGACTAGAGATCCTTTCTACACCTCCGGGCCAGATACCGTCAATGGAGCCACGTCCCACTGCGACGGAGACTAATACTGCTATTGGGCGGGTGCAATTTTTTCGTATTGACACGCCAACTTCTTCGGTGATTGAGTTAAGCCCAGCAGATTTCGGCTGGGGATTTCGAACCGTCCAGCAGCCCTCCATTTCAGGTATCGCCGGTTCTTCAGCTCGATCTGCACTGAGGTCCCCTCTCCCTTGCACTGGCCCCCTTTATGGTCACGAGGGTTTCCCCTTCCCTCATTTTTTCGTGGGAGACATACCATGGCTAGAAAATCGTTGTTCTGTGTGCTTCTGTTTTTCGTTTTACCGACGGCAGCATTGGCTCAAGTCAACAACGCGACGATAACGGGGACGGTCTCTGACTCCTCAGGAGCCGTATTACCGGGCGTCTCTATCCGGGCGACCAACAATGCCACCTCAGTCATTACTTCGGCGGTCACGAACGAATCCGGCGTCTACAACATCCAAAGTCTGATCCCCGGCACGTACTCAGTTTCAGCTGAGCTGCCGAGCTTTCAGAAGCGAACCTATCAGGATGTCTCTCTGGGGAACGCCGTCACGGTTCGTCTGAACTTTACCCTCAGCGTCGCATCGCTGAGTACGGTTCTGGAAATATCTGTTCCCGCCGATACCGCCCTTCAGGTTTCGAACCCAACAGTCGGGCAAGTCCTGCCCCAGGAAAAGGTCGAAGATTTGCCGGTCGTTGGCAACAATGTTCTGGATCTTCTGACGTTATTGGGCGGACTCGACAACTACGTTGCGACGAGCGCCCCAGGTCAAAGCGCATTTGGCCGCGAAGGAACAACTCTGGCTGGCGTGAGTGCCCAGGCTGTACCCGTGCTTCGGGACGGGATCATGGTGCAGGACCAGCGTTATCCCACCGGAATAAATACAGCGACCGTCATGAATCCGGAACTCGTCGGCGAGATTCGGCTCATCGTTGCGCCCGTCGATGCGGAACTGGGTCGCGGCAACGGAGCCATTCAGATTTCCACGCGCTCAGGAACCAGTGAGTTTCACGGCGCAGCGAAATGGGTTGTTCAGAACACGGCTCTGAATCCAAACACCTGGTCCAACAATCGCAATCAGCCGCAACGCCTGCTTCCCAACTGGAGCAACATCAACCAGGGCACCATCAGTGTTGGCGGGCCGATCATCAAGCAAAAGACGTTTTTCTTCGCCCTCTGGGATATGAACTTCAACCGCGGACGAGCCAACACGTATGCGACGGTGCTGACGCCTTGCGCTCGCAACGGCATCTTTCGGTACTTCGACGGCGTCAATAACGGAGCCTTTGGGACGGCAACAACAGGCGGTGCAAATGCGACGGCTGCGGTGGTTGACGCCAACGGCAATCCGGTGCCTCCAACACCCGGAGCGCCTCTGCGTCATGTCAGCGTGTACGGCCCGGTTACGTTCACGGGCGGCACGCCGAACTCCGACTGTTCCAATGCCGTGGTCAACGGATCGTGGGATTCTTTCCGCACGGGCCTCGATGCAACGGGACTCATCACACGCTCGATTGATCTGATGCCGGCGCCGAATGACTGGAGCACCGCGGGCGGCGCAAGTGTTGACGGCCTCAACGTGGCCAGCTATCGATTCCTTCGACACTACAAGGGACTGGACAATTTGTTCAGCGTTGGCGAAGGTACCGGCAATCGAAAGCAGATCAACGTCAGAATCGACCACAATCTGAGTCAAAACCATAAGGTGAACGTCGGCTTCACACATGAGCGCGTCGTCTCCGACGACACCGTGGCCGGACTTCCCGGAACGTGGAGCAATCAGAACTACCACCGGCCGACTGTGATCACTGCGGCCGTTGTTTCCACTCTTTCGGGCTCGATGGTGAACGAGGGAAGATTCGGGTATCGCGTCAACGGCACCAATGTCATCGCGCCCTGGGATCTACAGGAGAACCAGGGTTCGATCAGCGCCTATCTTCCTCCGGTCACGAATGGGTTTCTCGTCCTTACCGACCTGAGCGGACCCCTCGGACTCTGCAACCCCATTACAGGCGCCAGGCCTCCGGGAAATTGTCTTGGAGGGAATCCTCTGGGCGCGAATATTACCGCGACAGCGCGGGATAAGACACCGAGCTGGACCTATGGCGATACGCTCACCTGGTCCAGAGGCACACACAGCTTCAAGATCGGCGGTGAAATTCGATTCAACAGCAGCACTTCAACGGGCAGCAGTCCAGGCAATGCCTTCTTCACCAACTCCAAGGCCCCTGTTGTGCTGGTTGGTGGCGCCGCGCCAGGCTCCCAACTGCTCACGTCCGGCCCGAGTTCAATCTCCAGTTCGAATCCTGCAATGACCGGTTTGCAGACCAACAACGCCACGAGAGCACGAAACATGCTGAACTACCTGGCGGGTTCCCTGACGTCCATCAACAACGTCTACTTCCTCGAAGATCCTACTGCGAACCAGTTTTCCGACTATCGCAACGCGTCTCTGATCACGAACACGATCAAGCAGCGCGAGTTCGATCTGTTCGCAAAGGACGATTATAAGATTACGAGGAACCTGACACTCAATGTGGGCTTGCGCTACGAATGGTACGGCGTTCCGTATGCGGCGTCGGGCCTCACCGTCGCACCGGTCGGTGGCGGAGCAGCCGCGTTCGGCTGGTCGGGACGCGACTTCTCAGGATGGATGGTCCCCAGTCCGCGCGTCGGAGACGACACGACCCTCCAGTTTGTGGGACCGAATTCGCCGAATTCAGACACGTCGGTCTACAAGAATGACTGGAACAATTTTGGCCCTGCCATCGGATTCGCCTGGCAGCTGCCCTGGTTTGGTGAAGGCAAAACGACGGTGCGTGGCGGTTATCAGATTACCTATCAGGGAGGCGGACGTTTCAGCACATTGGAAGGTCCACTTAGCAATCCGCCCGGAAAAACCTATCCGGGAACCTACGGTGGAGACAGCAACAATCCCTATCTCGATCTCACGTCCATCAGTTCGTATATTCCGACCCCGATACCCGTTGCGCCAATGACACCGATTCCCATCACGGATCGAAATACGGCAATCACCATCTTCGATCCCGAATACACGTCGCCGTACGTTCAGAACCTTACACTCTCGGTGACACGTGCAGTGCGAAAGAACATCACGGTGGATCTCCGCTATATCGGAACCCTTTCCAAGAAGCAGTACACCAGCATCAATCTCAACAGTTCCAACTTCCTGTACAACGGATTGCTGCAGGAACTGAACAGCATCCGCACCGGAGGTGAGTCGCCGCTCCTGGACGCCATGATGAGCGGAATCAATATCTGCGCAACCGGATGCGCGGCAGGCGTGACATACGGCGCGATTGGGACATCCGTTGGAGGTGTGCAGCAAACCGCGGCGCAGCAGATGAGATCCAATTCCACCTTCCAGGCGAATCTCGCCAACGGAAACTATTCAGCGGTCGCAACCTCGCTCAACACGCTGAACTACGTCAAGACGAGCACCGCGAATGCCAACCTGCCGGATATTCCTTCGACCGTTCGCGGCGCTGTTTTGCGATTCAATGGATTCCCCGAAAACTTCATCGCCACAAATCCGCAATTCAGCACGGTGAACTACTTCTCGAACATGGGAAGCAGCAATTACCATTCGCTCCAGGCAGAAGTCACTCTCCGTCCCACTCACGGCTTTGCCGGGTCAGCCAACTACACCTGGAGCAAGAACCTGGGCATCGGAACAACGTACACAAACCCGGTGGATCGTGCGCGTGACTATTCGATCGTCAACAACAACCATCCACACGTGTTGCGCACCAACGGCACGTTTGAACTTCCCTTTGGTCCGAACAAGCTGTTCCTGAAGAACAGTTCGGGCGCCCTGGCCCGCATTGTTGAGCAATGGCAGTTGGGCGTGATCTACACGCTCAGTTCCGGCGGGTGGACCAGCATCACGACAAACAATTCGCTGTACGCAAATGGCGTCCCAGACGTCGTAAACCCGTCTTTGCTGGATGACTTGCTGAATCAGGCGGAGGTTCGGTGGGGTGTTCCGGCCAGTAACAATGCCCTGCTCGAAGGCCGGTACTTCGATCCGAATAGCTGGGTGAAGGTGGCGGATCCTCAATGCGCAACGGTGACCTCGTTGCAGAACCTCAACGGCGGCGGAACGCCTCGCTGCACGCTGCAGGCGCTGGCGAAGGTAGTTCCGTCAACGACTCCGGGAGCGATCGTCACAGCTGCGGATGCTGGAGGCAATCCCACGCAATGGGGACTGCTCGTCCTTCAAAACCCCCTGCCTGGAGTTCGAGGAAACCTTGGCCGGAACGTGCTCCGCGATTTGCCCGTGTTCCGGTTCGATACAAGCATCAGCAAATCCCTAAAGCTGGGTGAATCCAAGACGCTGCAATTCCGAGCGGACGTTCAGAATATCCTGAATCACCCGCAGCCGACAGCGCCAAGCCTCACGCTCAATTCGGCGAATTCGGCAAATCCCTTCGGGCAGATCACCAGCAAGGCAGGCGGTCGATCGATTCAAGCTCAATTACGATTCGCGTTCTAGTTCGAGGTTGCTCTCCTGATCACCTGGTCAGGAGAGCAGCTGTCTATCGCGGGAATTTCACGAAAGCTGAAGCACCAGCCAGGGAGTAGGATGTTAGCCTCGATCGAACGAACTGAGAAATGAGGTATTCGACATGGCATCCATACTTATTACCGGCGCAAGCAGGGGCATCGGTCTGGCTACCGCACTTATTCTGGGGCGCAATGGGCACAAGGTCTTCGCAACGATGCGAAATCCGGGCGGCTCGCCGCAACTCGCCCAAGCGACGGAAAAGGAGAAACTGCCGATCACAATTTCCACAATGGACGTCGATTCCGACACATCGGTGCGGGAAACGATTGGATCGATCCTTAAATCAAATGGACCGATCGACGTGCTGGTGAACAACGCCGGGGTCGAGGGCAGTGGTCCTGTGGAAGAACTCCCGCTGTCTGAATTTCGCAGAATCATGGAGACGAACTACTTCGGCGCGCTGCGATGCATCCATGCCGTGCTTCCAGATATGCGAAAGCGGCGCAGTGGGTGCATCATCAACATCACTTCGGTCGCGGGCCGCGTGGCCTCTGCTCCGATGACCCCGTACGCTGCATCAAAGTTCGCACTCGAGGCGCTCAGTGAAGGGCTCGCGCAAGAGGCGAAGATGTTCAATATCCGGGTCGCCATTGTTGAACCCGGCCTCATCGACACCGACATGCCTCGGGAGTTCACCGCACGGACGGGCGGGGCGTCCTCGCCTTATCCGCAGACTGACCGGCTTACGGCTCTTTTCGCGTCTTCTCTGGAGAAGCCAACGCCTCCCCAGGTAGTCGGAGAAAAAATCCGAGAGATCATCGAAAGCGGTTCCTGGAGATTGCGTCATCCAGCCGGGCCGGATGCGGAAGGCTATTTACAATGGCGCGCCTCCCTGTCGGATGAACAGTGGGTGGACTGGAATGCGGCCGACGATGACACCTGGTATCGCAACGTCGCGCAAACTTTCGGTGTGGACGCGAAAGCAATAGCCGCTCGCAAACGTCAGGCATGAAAGAGCACCCGAAAGAGGTGCAAGCAACGATAGACAGGCGCATTTTGCCCTCCTAAGTTAAAAGGGCAGCGTGATCGAAGATCAGGCGAGGGGTGGTTCCCAAGGGAAATTTGAAAGCGCGGCTCCGGAACGCCCTCTCGCGCGATCTTCGATCGCGCTGTCCCCCTAACTTAGGGGGACAAGTTGGCGCGCTCCACACTTGCTAACCTCTCAGAGTCCCTTCATCCAGTTCACAACAATCGTGAACGGAGCGAACGCTCCTCGCTCACCCGGTGTGACAATGAGGAATTTTCCATTGGGAGCGACATCATATCGGCGGTCGCGTGTCGGCGATGCAGGCGTTACCCGGAGCGGCGTTTGGAACAGCGGAGTCGGGCGGCCGGCGTTGAAGTTCGGGCCAGTGATGGCAACCGACATGAGGCGTCCATCGAACGCGAGGTAGTAGAGTTCACGTCCATCTCGACTCCATTTAGGCTCCACGCCCCCTTCTGCGCTGATGGTCCACTTTCCACCATTTGGATCCGGGAACGTGTGCACAACAACCTGATAGGTGCCGGTTTCGTTTGTAGCGAACGCGATATACCGTCCATTGGGAGAAACGCGCGCATGGAATTTGTCGAACTGAGATTCGAGGAACGCCCTGGGCTTTCGATCACCAGCCAGTGGAAGGAGCCAGGTGTCATATCCACCGCTGGATGTTGGTCGAAGGCGTGAAAACACGATGTAATCGTTGGTCGGCGACCAATACACCGGTATTGCCGCCACACCTTCGGTGGGCAAGAGCGTTTCTGTGCCGTTGCCCGTCGATGCCTTTTCATAGATCTGATTGATATTTCCCCGATTCGAAACAAACGCCAGGCGTTCTCCGTCCGGAGACCAGGCAGACGACCATTCCAGCGCGGGATCTACCGTAATGCGCGAAGGAACATTACGCGTCAGGTCAATGACCCAGACATCTCGATTGTCGTTCGCCGTAATGTCCACGGCCGCGCGATCTCCCTGTGGAGAGATATCGACGTTTCCATAATTCCCGACGGCACCCACGCGATCACCGGGTTTGCCCAGGTGGTCGTACCAGATCAACTGCTCGCCTGCAACGGGCGCAGCCCTGTGGAATAGAAGCAGCCCGTTGCCTGATGCGGAGAGCGTACCGTCCAGGTCTTCGGCTATCACGATGGGTTCACCTTCGATCTTCCCGCTGGTGTCCATTCGATATGCGGTCAGGCTGCCGAGATTGTGAACGAGCAGAAATCCGGAAACATAGGCCAGTCCATTGAAGCGATTCACGTACAGTGGCAGAACATGTTTCGGGGCTTCGTTCCTGCTCAGCGCGTCGAGAGATGTCAGGAACACGCCAGTCTCTTCCGTCGGGCCACCGGTAGCGACGTACAGGAAGGATTTTCCGTCGGGGAGGAACACGGGTAAAAAGTGGGCAACCTCGTTCCGTGCCGCGTCCAGCTTTGTGACCGGAGTGGCAGGCCCACCAGACTCGGAAATTCTCAGGATGATGTTCTGATTTTCCTTCGTGCTTGAAACCAGGAGATCACCGGCAAGGTTCGTTGAGGCCCCCGTGAATCGGACAGAATCCAGATCACCGACAATTCGCGCGGAACCTGCCGCCACGTCATACGCTTTCAACTTCTTGTTGTCCACAAAGAGCAGCCGTTTGCTGTCTGCGGACCACCACGCGCCTCCAACACCGTCCGTGCCGGGCAGCTGTCGAAGGATGTCGGAATTGATCGGGCGGATGAAAAGAGCAGGCTTCCCCTGACCAGCGTCTCCTCCGTAGCTGATCCATTTCCCGTCTGGAGAAAGAAGCGGCTGGCCTGTAAGGCGTGGGAACGTCATCTCAAAACGCATGGCATCTACTGAGGCTGGAGCTTTGCGGAAATAGAGCATGGCAAAAACAACCGCCGCTGCGATCGCAAGGACAAGTGCGCCGGCGAGCAGTTTTCCGAGCATGCCTGCAGGGGCCGGCGCGGTCTGTTCCTTTGTCGCGGCGGGAGCCAGAGAGCCATCAAGAAACAATCGCGAGTCTCCGATGTGCTGGAGTCGTTGCGAAGCATTCTTGTTGAGCGTGACAGAAAGCAGCAGGCGCATTGATGCGGGCGTGTCTTTCGGCAGAAGGTCCAGATCGGGCGGACTTGTGACGATCTTCGCCATTACATCTGTTACGGTTTCCCCGTCGAAGGCCTGTCGAGCGGTGAGCATTTCATACAGGACACATCCGAAGGCCCAGATGTCGGTGCGCGCATCCACTTCCTTACCCCGGGCCTGTTCCGGTGACATGTACCCTGGAGTCCCGACAATTGAACCGACGATGGATCCGGACGCCATTGTCGGCATTGCGGTCATGGTGGCATCCGACCCTCTCTGCCCGACCGCCTTGGCCAATCCGAAATCGAGGACTTTGACGGTACCATTCGGCGTCAACTTGATGTTCGCCGGCTTCAGATCACGATGTACGATGCCGCGCTCGTGCGCAACCGAGAGTGCATCGGCAATCTGCCGGGATACTTCGAGCGCTTCGTCGTGTGGTAACGGCCCCCGTTTGATGCGTTCGGCGAGAGTCTCACCTTCAACAAGTTCCATCACGATGCAGGTCGAGCCATTCACCTGTTCGAGACCATAGATCTGCGCGATGTTGGCATGATTGAGCGATGCCAGGACCTGCGCCTCACGCTCAAACCGCGACAGCCGGTCTGGATCGTTGGAAAGGTTTTCCGGCAAAAGCTTCAACGCAACGTCTCGCTGTAATCGAGAGTCGCGACCGCGGAACACGACACCCATCCCGCCCTCGCCGAGCGGGGCTGTCACCTCGTATGGACCGATGCGTGAACCGGGGGATATCGACATGGGGTGGGATTATACCGAGGCCAGCTGCAGCTGGAATGACAATTGGCAAAGCCCTACCACGGTGGATTGCCAATTGTCATTTCAAAGCGCGCGCGACGGGAAATTGTTCAAAAAAACTGCTAATCCTGCGTGATGTCGTTGTCGTCCCCGATATTGGAAACCTCGGGTTTCTTGCCGCCTGCGCCCTTCTTCCACCCAATCTTGTTGTCATCGCCTTTCACACTGATCGTGGCAACGGTGTTGACAGCAACTTTGTTATCGTCCCCGGTTACGGAAACTTCGTTGACGTTATCTGCCTTCACTTCGTTGTCGTCCCCTATGACGGTCAACCTGGTGCATTCTCCCTTCACAGTGATTTTGTTGTCATCTCCAGTAATGCTGACTGCATTGCGGTTGCAATCAATCGTCGCCGTCTGATCATCTTTGATGAACGTGACGTCAGTCGCCTGGCCTCTCGGGCCGGCTTGCTGTGAGAGCATTCCCGCAAACATCAACGCGCCAAAGGCGCCAAGCAACAGTCTTGTGACGCGGTCATTCATGGGGTTTGTCCTCCTTAGGCTTTGACATTACTTATATCAAAACCAGCGTGTTGCGAAACGGGAGGAGTCTCGTCCGATTGACAACGCATGGCTGCAGGCGTAGGGTTGAAATCGTGTTTTGCAGCCGAAGCCGGCTCTGCCACAGGGTCGGCGCGGGGGAACCAACTTCCCGAAGTATCGGGATGGGGCGAACGGCGGCCGGAGACGGCCTCCAAGATCACTTCCTGGATCGAGCCCGTCAGCTAACCTCGCAGGCATTGGGAAGGGCGATCCTCTAGCCGCACCGGCGACCAAGATCCCCTAAGAACTTTCGAACTGTGTTCGATCTCTGAAAGGAGTGTCTATGATCTGGCTTGCGCTGCTCCTGACAGCCGCGTTCTTCAGCCTTCGTGTATTGGCCGACAGTCTTGTCCCCGAATTGCGACGACTTGTTCGCAGGTTCAACCCGCTTGCGCTGGTTGTTGCGGCTCTGTGCGGGGTACTGAGCTTTGTCGTAATCGTTCCTGCGGGTCATGTGGGTGTCGCAGTCGTTTTTGGCAAAGTGCGAACTCGAAGCTTTTCCGAAGGGCTGAATCTCATCAATCCGTTTGCTGTGGTGCACGACATGACGGTCCGGACCGAGACCTACACGATGTCTTCCGTAATGAACGAGGGTGCCGTTAAGGGAGATGACTCGATTCAGGCGCTATCAGCGGACGGCTTACTGATGCCGCTCGACATCACGGTGGCCTACCGCCTTGTATCCGCCGATGCGCCGTGGCTCTATCGGGACATCGGTCCGAACTACGTAGACAAAATCGTGAGGCCTGCCGCGCGGACCGCGGTTCGCGAAGCGATCGCCGGATTTACCGCCCAGGAAGCCTATTCGAGCCGGCGGGAGGAACTTGCCCAGAGCATGAACACGTTATTGGGCAGACGACTGCAGGACCTGTTCGCTCAGCACGAGGAACTCGCGAGTCGACGCGGTTTTGTCATCGAGCAGGTGATGATTCGTAACGTACAGCTTCCACCAAAAGTAAAGGACGCGATTGAAGAGAAACTATCGGCCGAACAGCAGGCTCTTCGCATGCGTTTCGTCCTCGAGAAGGAACGACAGGAGGCAGAGCGCAAACGAATCGAAGCCCAGGGCATTTCGGACTTTCAGAAAATCGTGAGTGCGGGAATCAGCGACCAGCTCCTCGCCTGGAAGGGGATAGAGGCAACCCAGCAGCTCGCGCATGCCACGAATTCAAAGGTGGTGATCATCGGCAATCCCAGAAATGGAATGCCCCTGATCATTCCGACTGACCAGCGTTAGTTCGTGGTCGGCGGGTGTCGAAGGCTCTCTAACTTCATGGCAAGCTTGATATTGCGTAAGCAATAGATCAACGGTGCCAGGGTGCCAAATTCCCGAAAGGAATTGACGCTTTCATGACGCTCGCCGACACTTTGGCCGTACAATCCGCATGACCTTCCGACGGGTCCGCGAGACAAGACGTTTCGTGAAGTGGCAAGGAGCCGGTCGCAATGAGAGCAGGAACAAAGTGCATGGAAGCCGTTAACGCATTCAAGCATCGTATCGCAAGAATCGGGCAGCGCGGGGTGACCACAGTTGAGTATGCCGTGATGCTCGTTCTCGTTGCGATTGTCGTTCTCTCGTTTGGAGCCTACTTCGGAGATTCCGTTAAGAATACTTTCAGCAGGCTCGTCGTCGCCATGTCTGGCTCCGAGAGCGGTGATGATGGTTCGGGCTCCGGCAGTAGCGGCGATAGCGCCAGCACCGGCACGGGTGACAGCGGCGGAGGCTCAGGCAGCGGCGGGACTGGCGGCGGAAGCGGAAGCAACCCGAGCGG
>Ga0068859_100002320_pt1 | contig 19336 bp, 13 predicted proteins | sample KBSSwiS22_FD_66585 | JGI IMG/M metagenome (GOLD analysis project Ga0068859, IMG submission 66585) | Switchgrass rhizosphere microbial communities from Kellogg Biological Station, Michigan, USA - KBS Switchgrass S2-2 | ecosystem: Host-associated > Plants > Roots > Rhizosphere > Soil ...
AGATCAGGCAAAAGGAACAACTTATTTGGTTATAAATGGTGAAAGGCTTCATGGTGAAGATATTATCGCACACAGGATTACTGCACCTATAGTTTATCTCTCATGTTGCAATACTAATCCAAATTATGGTTATATAAATAAAATTCAGGATGCCTTCTTTGAAGCCGGAGCTATTACAGTAACCGGAACCTTTCTCCCAATTTCAATAAAGAGAGGTACAAATTATTATTTGAGATTACTGGAATTACTTAGAATGAATATTTCGAAAACAATGCATAAAAATTGGCTGGAGTTCATTTGTTACACAATTAGAAGTTCCATTATGCATGATGCCTTCTCAAAAGCAATTGAACGACTGGGTAGAATGATTAATGACGAGGAAACTATGTCATTAAGTAAATTAATACACGATATTTTGATATTTTCAAAACGACGTGAAATTTTTCAACAATTAATTACGCACGGGATTCGTCTTTCAGAGGATCTGGTGGTTACAATTGATGATACAGACAGCGAGTTTCTTATGTACAATCATTATGGGAGACCAGATTTGATACTATTCGAATAGTTTACATGAAAAAGTTTGTCTTGATAAGGCTTCTTAAATTTTATCTCTTACTGTAGTAGTTAATTTAAAAGTAAAATCTCTATCTGTATCATTGGAAAAATCGTTAAATGCCCAACGTTCTGGCCGGTTATAATTTACAAACTGGCTCGTAAAGTGATCATATTCTTTCTCGTCAATGAATTCCTGGCTGTCTGCAGTAGATAATGGAATGATGAATGTTATGATTTTACAGGTCAAATGAAATTCACCAACAGCAAAAGGTAATTTATTATCGTTCGTCTTTCTTATATAAACAAACAGTAAAGGTTCCTTAGTAAAATGAGGATTGGAAATTAATTCTGCAATTTCCGGTAATTGTTTGATGCTGGTTTCCTTATTGATCCATTTAATGGTTTCTTTAAACTGTGCCAGATGATGGTCATCAATTACACTTAAAACAAATTTGCAGAGGCACCTGTAAATATCCTGTGAATTTACCTTGTCAAACAATTCAAACTCCAGGTCATAGCTTTTGCCTATTGGGTCAGGCCGGTGTCGGATGTCTTCAAATGTAATGGTGATCCCTTTATTGTTCTCAATGGTGAAATCCTTTCCTTTAATTTTCTTACTGCCGCCTTTTCCTTTTACATCAAAAATTGTTCGGAAAATAGAATAATAATTTATTAAGTCAGGTTCGAGTTCCCTGCTGATTTTTTCATTACATATATCGCACTCGTCATACAAAAACACTTTCTTATTTCCTAACCCCTCTGAGATGGCATGTGCTGTTTGGGTGAATGTTGTCTTGCTGTCGTCATTACCACAAAATCTACATTTCCTTTCTAAACGATTGCCAATAAATCTCCTGATGCTGCCGTAAGGAGCGATGTCATAATTTAATAATGCAGGCCCGAATATATTTTCAAATCGCTGGTTTAATATTTCTACCGGCTCCTTGGTTCGGAGTGAAATCAAATGATTATGGAATTTATAACTGTTTTCTGCTGTCAAAGTAATACCAGGAAGAAATAAAAAATGCTCATCGTCTTCAAGGTTGTTAAAAAATGAAAACACCTGGTTGAGCACAGGTGGAAATTTTAAGCGGAATTGTTCAAGGAAATGAAAAAGTTCATTTTTGGTCGCCGCTTCGTTTTTTTGTATTGCTTCTAATGTCATTGTTTCGCTATCTCCAAACACTTGGACAAGACCCAACACAAAATCTTTTATTAATTGTTCATTTTTAGAACTGACCTCGAAGGCAAGTGTATTATTTTCTGATTTAAATATAATAGGGTATGATATTGCCATTATGTAGATTCATTTCCGCGAAGTTAAAAATTAATTGCCTCATATCTCACTGATTATGCGGTCCAGATGAACAGGCGATATATAAATAATTGTTTCTTTTTCCTCTTGCGTAAAAAAAAGTTACCTGTATCTAGAATTTTAATAGGTTACTTTGTTTTATTATTTTTTAAACTTAAATTTTTCGAAAATGAGCAATAAGGGGGGAGGGGATTTATTGGAACTGATGGTTTATATATTGCAAAAATCATTTTCAGATAATCCTACTACTAAAATATATACGAAACATAAAATTCCTGACCGGGATATTTCCTTGGTATCATCAAACAGCTATGGGTTCATGAGGTAAACAATCTCCTTGAATTGGTACGCATTCCTCCCTGTATCAAATACTGCGAGATAACTGTTATGCGGTTCCTTTTGGTTGGTTTTTTGAACAAAATCTTTAAAATAACCAAGCAGGCCGTCATGATCTTCTCCTACCCAATAAGAGATCATCCAACTCTTGCCATCACTATCATCGCCAGCTATACGGAAGTCATGGTTATCGCCATCCTTCTTAAAACGTTTTTTTATTCTGATGAGATATTCCATGAATTCCTTTTTGGTTTTTGAACCCAGTTCAAGCACCTGTACCGCCATAATGATACTGTTAGGGATACCCGAATGTTCCAGCGCCTTGACGAGATTCTTGACATAGGAGGATGAATAATGTACCATTTTCGCAACCGGCTTTTTAGTTACACCCTGTTCATAGAAATAATAATTGTTAAATACAGGCATATATGTGTCCAGGTGGACAATAGAGGTATCATTATATCCTGGTGCATTGACGATGTCTTCAAACCTGAGATTCCGGTTCAGGTAGTAGCCCAACAGGTCCAGTTCATCCATGACGGTGAATTTTTTGTATTTGAAGAATTCCTTGCGCCGGTGCAGGTACTGCATGAAATAAGCTGGGCCTTCCATATGTTCACATACGACCCGCAAGTCATAAAGACAAACAATCCAGGGGAAAGTATTGCTGTTGAAAAGGCCGAGGCTGTTCCCGATCTTTAAATTGCAGGAAATGGTCCTTAAACTTTCAATGGTAAGGGAAATGAAGTAGGCCTGTTTTAAGCCGCTGCCGTCAATGATAATGTTTTTACCTGCCTTGGTTTTAAATGGTATATCCTTTTTTCCAAAAAGATAGTTATATGATCTGATCGCCTGTTCGTGCGATTCCTTGATGATATCATCGACATGGTTTTCGAGCCTGTCTATATATCCTTTTTTGGCTCGGTCTGTGATCCGGTGTCCTTTGGCTTCAATAAAAAATACATTGTTGTCGCAGACGATCAGGCCATCCATCTCCCCACCCGGGTAGGATAGATGGGTATGGAAGTTTTCAGTGCCTAATGTTTTGCTAAAGTATTCCATGCCTTTTTCCACGAGGTAATCATGACGGCTAAGCAAATACTTAGGGCTTTTTTTGCTGTCCTTTATCAGTGTGTCGGCAAATAACCTGTCTAGGGAATAATCCAGCAGACTGGTAGAGGGACAGAGATATCTTTCTTCATGCCTGATCAGAGGGCGGTCCTTTAACGGATGAATAATTTCAGGTGATGAAAAGTCAGGATTCACCTCGCCGAACTGTATCGACAGTTTACCCAGAAACTGTCGTATGATATCAACCTCAATATCTTCCATCTTGGCGATATCTTCTGCTGTAAAGCTTAAGTTATGCCCGAGCATCACCATCTGGTAGGTGGTCATGCTGGCCTGAAATTCCCATTCAATATCCCTGTCATCCATTTTTTCATACATCTCAAGGTATTCGGGCGGATAGAAATTTTTCGGGATTTTCTTACGGTATTTGTAAGCCTTGATTTCCTCATACATCTGTTTGCTGGAAGTACGGATATCATTCATCGCCTTTTGCAGTTTTTCCTGCAGGTGGTCGGCGATGGTTATACAGATGCGGATGGCTTCATTGATTGTGAAACCCAAAGTCTGCTGGAAATACTCATCGTAAGAAGTGTAAAGATCTTCGAGCAAATCCCAATGGTGTGATTCAAACGTTTCATTGCGCACAAGCAGTTCATCTGCTGAAAGCGTTTGGGCAAAGAAATCCATGTCAGAAAAATTGCCATCCTTGTCGAAAACTTCAAACTTTCGGTAATGGATAAACGTATATTTGGAAACAATCTGCCTGGCAAGTTCTGTGATCTCGTACAGGTCCTTGGCGACATCCCTGGTCTGAGTGAATTCACGGAAACCAAGCGAATACGGGAACTTTAAGCATATCAGTGCAATGTATTCCGGAACTATAGGGGAGGGTTCGTCCGTCTGTTTTGAATAATGTTGAAACGCAGCCAGCTGGTTTCTTGCGACTGCGTTGGCGATGACATTAAACGATCCATACTCCCGGATCTTGTCTTCAAGTTCAGTAATGTGCTCAGCGATTTCACTTCTCATTTTTTCAGTCATCTCGGCTGCGATATCCATTTTGTCCATAATAACTGTTTCATTAAATGTACCGACATTTAATAATATTTACTACAAGGTAAAAAAAACCACTCCGCACTTTTCTCCCACTTTTGAATATCATTTATCAAACTGCTGCTCAAAATGTCGGATGTCGGCTATATTCTATTTAAAATTCCTCGCCCCCGGCATTACCTTCTCATTCCCGTTCTCCTTCACCTGAGACCTCTTATCCAGACCTGGCGGAATAGATTTTTCATCTGCATACGCTAGTGTAAGCAGTGGCAGGTTCTCATTCCGTGATGGTGTAAGATGACGCAACAGCTTTGAAAAATTATAACAGCGTTCTACGATCACATGCACCACTTCGCCTTCTACCTGTAACTTCCCTTCCACCATGATCAGCTTCGATTGCAGGATCTCTTTTCTATATTCTTCAAACAGTTTTTCCCAGATCACGAGGTTGGAGAATCCAAACTCATCTTCAATCGTCATAAAACATACACCTGCGGCGGTGCCCGGTCTTTGCCGTACCAGCACCAGTCCCGCAATTTTTACCGAATCTCCATTTTTACAACCAGCCAATTGCTTAGTGGAAATAACACGCAACTGGTCCAGCTTCTCCCTGATAAAATGTACCGGGTGTGCTTTTAATGATAATGAAGTCGCTGCATAATCCTGTACGACATGCTCTGATATGGACATAACGGGAAGGGATATGTCCTCTCCATTCGCATCCGCAGAAGGTTGACCAGAAAACATTTGTACTGGCCGGTCTTTGGTAGATACTTCCCACAACGCTTCCCTGCGGTCAAGATTAATAGAACGAAACGCATCTGCGTCGGCTAATCTTTCCAGCGCGGCTTCGGATACAGCAATATCACGGAGTTCATTGATGGTTTTGTATAATGATTGTCGCCCTGCAATCAGTACATTGACATCATCTTCACGTAATCCCTTTATTTGCCGGAATCCCAATCGCAGTACACGGAATTTACCCGATTGTTCTTCCAGTAAATTATCCCACAACGAATAATTAATATCCACCGGCCTTATTGCAACACCATGCTTTTTGGCGCAACCAATAATTTGCGCCGATTGATAGAAACCCATCGGCATACTGTTGAGTATCGCACACGCAAACACATCCGGGCAATACCATTTGATCCAGCTTGACACATATACCAGCAAAGCAAAACTGGCTGCGTGGCTTTCCGGGAAACCATAACTGCCGAAACCTTCGAGTTGCTTGAACACACGTTTGGCATACTCCAGCGTGTACCCGTTTTTCATCATGCCGTCGATGAGTTTTCTTTCATACTGCGTCACCAGCCCGTGCGCTTTGAATGTCGCCATGCTCCGCCGCAACCAGTCTGCTTCCGCAGGTGTAAATCCTGCTGCCACAATAGCGATCTTCATCGCCTGTTCCTGGAACAGCGGCACACCAAGCGTCCTGCCTAAAATGTCTTCCAGTTCTTTGGAAGGGAACTCAACAGGTTCTTCGCCATTGCGCCGCCTTAGATAAGGATGCACCATATCATCCTGTATGGGGCCGGGCCTTACAATCGCCACTTCAATAATCGGTCAGGCAGGAGAAAAATTCAAACGATCTCTTTACCCAAAAAGACCTGCAGGTTATACGGTTGATCTGTGACCAGGCTTCCAATGAAGAAATGGCCGTTAAATTGAACAGAAGTTTAAGAACCGTTGAAGGCTACCGGGCAGGCATACTCGATAAAATGAATGTAAGAAATAGGACTGGCCTGACCATAAAAAGGACCGGGAATTATTTTCTTAAGCGAATTTTAAAAAAATCATACACAAGATGCCTGATTAACTCGGCCTCGTAGAAATATATGGATTGATATAATATCAATGGCAATGAGCCAAACATAAATTAGTATCTATAATAAAAAAGGATTTTATCTTTTTTCGAGGTTTTGAAATATATTCCTTTCCATGGTATAAAGAGTACCTTGCCTCCCATTTTCATTTTGCAGAAATATGAACCCCAAACCGAGTTGAGGATAAAAAGAACAAAGGGAATTATACCCTGCATCATGACCGCTATGATAAATCCATAAGCCTTTTTCCCACGAATCAGCCATAGGAAATCAGGCTAATTTCATTCACAAAGATGCTGATGAAGCTTTAGATGCTGTAATCGGGTTTTAATACTACTTATTTCAGCTTTTATAGAAAAAGATAAATATTCGGAACTAAAGTCTTAGTTCGGGAATAAGAAAAACACGAAACACTGGATGTAAAGGTCACCCATTGCTGACTAATTCGTATTTGGTGGAGTTATAACCGTGTTTGGAATTTTTTCAACCCAAACCCTTATTATTACGCCATTCTTTTTAGGAGGTGTTATGCTGTAATCAATACTGATAATCCAGTTGTTACGGAAAGCATCACGAATCAGGTCTAGCATTCCTTCCCGGGCGATACGTTGGTTATCATTTCGCAATTGGAAGCCAAATGACATACCAGGTTTGGTATCCAGTTGAATAACCGCTTCAACATCGATCTGATCTGAAGGCGGACCATATTTTGTACCTACATCATGCGTTCTGAGCATTGTTATCTTTCCTCTTGCATTTAGTAGATCGGTCGGCTTTGCACTTATGAACAAAGCATAAATTATAACGACTGATAAAAAATAAAGGGATCGCATATAAATTGATTTAATTTTTTAAAATAACCCGTATTATTTTTCCTGAATGAATGCCATTCCGGATATATTCTATTCTTATCGGTAAATTGGATTCGAATGCTGTACGAAGCAATTTAATAGAAGACTCGTTGCTCACTTCTGTTGAACCAGGCCGAAGTTGTAAGCCAAAAAAATGGCCTGGTTTACTGTCTAACTGAACAATAGCTTCGGCATCCAGGACATCATTAGGCGGGCCGAATTTTGTATCAACATCGTGGACACGCAGGTAATTTAATTTCCCCTCTACGGCTAAAACACTTCCAATAGGATTATCTGTGGAGACTTCAAATATGCTTCTGCCAAAAGTCGAAGCAGTTAGTACGCCTGAGACTGGGTGAACTTCAAGATCTGTTATATCTGCTAACGGTAAACCGTCCATGTACGCAGACCATTCCCAGGTCTGACCCTGATTAAAAGATCTCCCACGATAAACTCCTTTTGATGAGCCTGCATATATTGTATATGAGTTCATTCTATCAACAGCGATACATTTAACATTTACGCCAGTTGGCAGATTCCCCGTTATATCAGTTGCATTATAGGTGCCCGTTAGTGTCTTCTTAAGCATATAAACCCTGCCGGTAGATCCAGCACATCCCAAGAAAATAGTCAACAAATTATCAGGGTCGCATTCAACATCGGTAATTGAAGATAAAAATGGGTGAGAAAATAATTGTTGAAAATTACTGCCATTTATTCCACCAAACAGTTTACCTCTTGAAGTAGCAGCAAGATAAAGATCTTCTGTTGGTTCAACAGCTGAACAGGTCACTACTCCTTCTGATGGTGTAAAAATTGTTTGCCAACTGCCTGCCGGATCTGTTATTCGCCAAAGGCTTGTACAGGATGCTAAAAGAATATTCGCTTTTCTTGGATGAATCTGATACCGCATAGCTAAGCATGCAGGACCTTCGGGCAAACCTGTAAACATATTGGCCCAGCTATCGCCACCATTTACTGATCGCTGAAGGCTGGTAGCATATTGACCGAGGGAATATATAATATTTGCATTCGTATTATCAATTTCAACCGTGGCACCATCGCCATCTCTTTTAGCCTGCCATTGAAGTGACCCTTCAGTTTTGAGTATTCCATTATCTTGTGTACCTCCGATCAATAAATCAATCTTCGAGAAAGCATCAGCAAAATCATAAAACTCAATATTAGCAATACCTTTTCCTATAAAACTCCAACTGCCTTCGTTTCCATTTTGTGTTGAACGGTATATACCACCATCATTAAGCGTAAAAATTGTATTTGCATGGCCAGGTAGAACGGCAAAACCATGATGATCAGCATGAGCACTGCCTAATGATGTACCATAATCACTTACTTTAGAAAAACTATTCCCTTTATTGGTAGATCTCCAGAACGCAGTACCTCCCAAATAGAGATCATTTTCATCAAGCGGATTGGCCCAAAGCCCGCCCCATAAACTGAGATAATCGGTCGTAGTGCCCCATGCTTTTTCCCACGATGATTCCTGCACTCCGCCAATCGAACAGGCAAGATTAGTGGTACGATATAACTGAAATCCTGTTGCTGTTCGGAAAGCAGCATATATTTTTGAGCCGGATATGGCAAGACCTATCCTTTGGGCCGTATTAGCTGGGGGGAGTCTGCCGCCGGGGCAACCATCTAATTTTCGCCAGCTGATCCCTCTATCTACCGATTCAAAAATTCCAGCCGCAGTAGGGTTTGCATCACTGACCACGGCACAATACAATCTGTCCGTAGCATCGTTAATTTCTAATCCTGTACCATAAGCACCTGATACCACAAGGGTCCAGCTCACTCCGCCATTTCCTGAACGGTATATTCCGTTTTCGGAACGTACCAACATTATATTGGGATCTCTCGGGTGTATTAAAAGTTTACCATTATGAGCTACAGCGCTAAGGTCTTGCATACTTATTTGTGTCCAACTTAAACCGGCATCATCAGACCGATAAACACCCTGATGTTCTGTTACCCAAAAAATTTGGTTTGCGTTCACAGGAGATAAAGCAATAGATGCAACGTTTACTGATATCTGATCTGTCAATGGAAACCAGTTTGTTCCTCCATCTAATGTTTTCCATATACCACAACCATGACCGCCCACATACATTATTTGTGGTAAGTCGGGGTGAATAGCGATTGTAGAAAGCCTGCCTATTGCTGAGGCCCAGGAATAACCAAGGTTGTTAAACCCATTGATTATATCGGGCCCTACAGATATCCAGCGATCTACTGGTGGAGTAGGATTTTCATAAAATGATTGTGCTGAATTATTATTTTCATTTGACTCAGTAATAGCATTATCTGCATCAGTTTTTATCGAAATATCAAAGCGGTGAGGAGCATTCTGGACACTACAGGAAATATATGCCGACTGACCAGCTCCGATACTATTCGTTGTTATGTTGAAGATTTTCTTAAACCCGGTCTCCGAAGTAATATCAACTTGGGTACGGAATGATTTTGTTTCATTCGTGGACGAATGATTCATGACCTTGAAATTAATAGTGACTACACGCATTTTATCTTGCTGAAAACGATGCCCCTGAACAGAAATATTTTCGATCAAAAGATCAATGGCGGCAGGTAATAAAGAATCATTGGTAGCTTTTTTATTGATTATTTCCATTCGCTCGGTTGTGTAAGAAACATCTATTTCGCTGTTGTTATCACTTCTGTCCGGTTCATTTAGTTTTCCATCTGGGTCTGCAATAACTTTTATAAGGTGTTCGCCTACAGTCGGATTTTGCCATTCATAGGTTACGGGTTTAGAAGAATGGGGAGACAGTTTCAATTGTTGCTTATCAATCAGTTGTCCGTCTACAATTATAAACAAATCGAATTGACCTGTTGTAGCGTCGGAAGCATTTGTGATGGAAGTAGTAATTGAAATACTATTCGCCTGACGGGAAACCTTTAGTTCACCTACTCGGATTGCGGGCTGTTCATTAGATGGTATTCTTTCTTTTTGTTGTGCGTAACTAAAAGAAGGGAAGGATATAAGGATAAAAGAAGCTACAATTGAAAGCGATAAATTTCTCATAAAAATTCGTTTTGATCCTACTAATCAGAGAATTTACTATTGCGGGATAAGATTGAAATACTTGGAGAAAAACTGAACTCCGTCGGATTCAATGGGAAGGAAGGCTACAAAAATATATTAGGGCTATGAAGAAAACAATACCCTAAAAGTTGTATTTATTCAATTAGCCCTTTTTGGATATTTGCGAATAAATACAAGTATTTAAATCTTTTCGTTTACGAATCAGGCTGATAGGTTAAAGCGAAATAAACCTTCATTTCGCTTGAAAGCATTTGAATTTAAGTGGGGCAAGACTGAAAAAGTACGCTTCCCGCAAACTTTTACTGAAAATTATCCAGGCTCTGAAACATTTGTGATTTCACCTGATAACGTAGAAAAATTCTTATTACAGGACAGCGATAAATAACATAGCTTCTAATGGCTCTGCTGTTCTGACAAAAGTCAAAGCCAATCTTATTTTGTGTAGTCTTGTATTTTTTAAGTATTGTTGATGACAGGCTTGCGGTCTATGAAATACCTTGCTTTTCGCAAAACCTGATAATTTCTTTATGTCTAGGTAACTCGTTTGTCCGCAGTTTATAATTTGATATGGCTCCTGAAATATGCATTAGTGCAATGTTCTTAAAATTACCACTTACAAAATTTTTATTATTTTCTTGTCCGTGATGCTTTAGTTCATTCCGAGGTCTGTTGCGGTAAGAAATATAGTTATCTATACCCAATAAATCTTTGGTAAGGTCAAACATAACTTGGTCAATCTCTGCTCTGTTTAGAATATTTAGATTGTTTTCTTTAGCGTGGTGAGACAAGAATGCAGAAAACAATTCTTCTGCAATACTTCCCAAGGTTATTGCTGAAATAAAATTATTCTGGTTAAACAATTCAATCGCTGTTATCAATTGTATAAAAGCTACTTCTTCTTTTGAATATTTAGCCATTTTCAAAGCATGTTTTAATCGATTGTCAATTTTGTATTAGTCTGGCAAATCTCAAATGCCATTGCTACCAGATTATTGGCTAATTCAACCATTTTGTTCCATGTATCTGGTTTTACAAATTCCCCTTCGTTATTTACAAAGGTGCTATCTATTTCAAGAAATTGCTTTTCCCATGCCAATATTCTTTCATATTCTTCAGGGGTTACATCCTCCGTCTCTATTACATCCAACTCAGAAAATGCATTAGTAAGCCTAACACGAAAAGTGTCGCCAACAGCTAATTTAGTTATTGTATCTTCCATTTTTTCGATTCCATATTGATAGCCCATTTTATCTATTTTTTAAAATTTACGAAAAAACCATTAGGCATTATTATTTGGAGGATAATTTTACAGGTTCAATATTTTGATCACGAAAGGCAAAACTTGCTTGATATGCGATTTTTCTTGCTCGCATTATACTACCTAATGGTTTATATTCTTCTATGGTGTGCCATGGATTAAAACTTAAGCTATCAATTTCTTGAGTTATTTTTTCTGACTCAATGTTGCTAAAATCGCAACTTGGAATTCGCAATTGTCCAACTTTTAAAAAGGGTGCATCTTTTTCTTTCCATAAAATAGAAGTGTCTTCAATTGGAGTACATTTTTCATTTACATAAAATTGAATTAGAAAATCAAAAAACAAATCTCCTTTTTGTAGCCTATCAGCTAAGTCTTCCCGTAAAAAATTAGAGTTCTTTTTATTAATGCTACTATTTACTTCCATTATGTGATTAGAAGGACGTATTGTATATTTAACTGCATAAGGGCCGAATTTAATAGGTGCTGTGCCAAAATAAGTTTCCGTAGCCATGCTTTTTACATTGCTTAAAACAACTCTTGCAATAATTGCATAAAAGATACGAATAAACTCAAAAAAGCCTATTTCTTTAACCATTCCTATAAGAGCCTTCAAGGTGTTAGGATTTGTACCACGAATGAAAGCAATAAATTGTTTCGCATTTCGAACGGCAGAAGTTAGTGAATGACTTGTGGCTAAAAAATCCTGTGCTTTTGGATTATTTTTATCAAAGAATATTTTAGTTCCTTCAACTCTCGATAATTTTATTGCAATACCACGAGGTTCTTTTTTCTTGTCAGATTGGGTATTGGGTTTGCCATTAGAAAATCGAACCAAAGCTGAAAACTTTTTTGGCTCGGAAAAAATTCCTACCCTTGCATATTCAGGTATGCCATTACAAACTTCAAATTCAGCCTTTACTCCTGTATGAATTTTGGCATGAAAGCCCCGATGTGCTTTGTGAAGATTTTCTTTTTTTGCTACATTCTTCTGCATTTCCACAATCTCTAAGGCAAATTTATTGAACAGGCACTCCTCTCCAGGATCAATAACCTCTTTCCACGATGTACTAGGCTCATTTTTACACATAAATTGAGATTTCAATTGATCTAAATATTCAAAAAATAATTCAAAAATAAATACAGTAGAAACACCTTTTCTTGAGACGTATTTTTCCCCTTTTTAGGAAAGTGAACAACACTACTTTACTAAAATATTTTGAATATAGAAAACTACCCCCTTTTTTAATGCTATCGGTATAATCAGCCCAATCCTGCATCATCTTTTTTCTGTCATCTAAAAATTACGCCCGGTCATAAGCCGCATCAACACTGTTGCGGTGTGCATGTGCAAACTGTCTGTCAACAACCCCCAACAACATAAAATTTTTCATACCCAAAAAACAAGTTTTGCTGAGATAGTTCTACAGCAGTTAACAGGGGGAGAATTATTTCATGAGACTTAATACAGGTCGGCTTTTAAAAAAATAATGGCAAAAAATCAGATAACATAAATGTAATTTTTAATTTCAAAATTTTTATCATATCTTGGTATGTAATTCATTCCCTCGCTAACTACCCCTAACGATTTCTTCCACATTTTTATTTCCAAATAAAACCTTTCCCTTATGGCCGCACCATTCGCTGCCATCGTCATTCAAAACGATGAGCAAATCCTTAATTACTGCACTAAATATCTTGCAAGGGGTGCTAAGCTTTTTAATGAAACTGTTGCCCCAGATTCTTTTAATTTAACTACTGTATCTGAGAACTGGAGATTTCCACTAGTTCTATCACAAACAGATGAAAAAGGAGAAACTGGAAAGCTAAACAAAGTGATATTTATATGGCATACAAAGCCTGGCGAAAATATTAGTAGCATAGCGGTTGTAGGAAGCTTCGCTCCGCTTTATCAAACTTTTCCACTAACACCTGTAACCTATGAAGGGAATAACACAGGGTTTTATACTTGTACTGTTGATGTGCCTGTTGGAAAGAGCTATTATTATAAATTTATCGTAAACGGGAGTGATCAACTTGACCGTATTAATCCCCAAAGAAAAAAATTCACCAATGGAAAGGAGTGGTCTTTCTTCTTTACCGATTACTACAATTCATCTGAAGAATTTGAAGAATGGGAAATCAGTCTCTTGTACCGTTTAGCTAACCAGGTGGTACCTTTCAGAACAGAGGAAGCACAAAATTTCATCAACCGGTTTTACCTCACATTGGCAAAACGGGATGAAAAGTTGGCCATGCCGATTTACAAACTGGATGATTCGGTGGGAGAAGTAAATTATATCACCAATGTATTGGCAAAAGAAGAAAGGCACCATTTACAAGATTACAAAGTTTGCCTTGCGCTTATTGATAAATTACTCCGTACAAAAAATCCATTTACTGATTCATGGATGGTATCAGAGGAATTAATTATTGACCTGTATAATGAAATGGCCTCGGGCAATGTTCCCGGCTGGGATTATAACCAATATGCCAATCCAACTTATTTTCTCGGTTTAATCAGGAGGCATACTATAACCGGCGCATTTTCTCATCCAAAATACGGCGGCAATATTGGTGGCGCAGGTTGGAATTATTTAAATCAAAAATATCCCATAAAAAATGACGCTGCACAGGTTACCGGTTCTTATTTTAACTGGCAGCTTGCGCTCGAAAAACCACTCGGTAGAAATGCAGACTACACAGGATAACCTGTAAAAAATATTCGATAAATTTTAAAAAAAGTTTCATGAGTGTATACGATGCTATTATAATTGGAAGTGGCGCTGGTGGTGCCCCTATTGCCTATATGCTGGCAAAACAAAATAAGACAGTATTGGTATTGGAAAAAGGACCGTTGATACGCCCGCAAACAGCAACCACACTAAGTGATTTTAAAAGGGATGAATTAATTTCTGACGGAACTGAAAAAGTATTAAAGCTAAATGTGGCAAACAATGGGGAACCATTTTATGCAAGCCATGTAGAGCCTGACATAAATGATGAGCCACATATTTATGGAGATAATGGAAAAGACTTTGCCACTATAGAGGGTTACACTGCACAATGTGTCGGTGGTGGCACTAATTTATATGGCGGCGTATCATTAAGATTTACTCCCCGTGATTTTAAATTGCAATCTTTCAACGCTGGTAGAAACTTACTTGATGATCCGAATGGTGATGTGGAAAGAGAGTCGAGGGATTGGCCCGTTGACTACGATGCTTTTTTGCCTTATTATGAAAAGACTGAAGAGTTGATTGGACTTAACGGTACTGCAGAAAACCAGGCCAAGCCGTGGAATTTGAATAAATATCAGACACCATTACAGGCAAACCCAATCAGCACTTATGCTTTTGATGGTATGAGAAAATTAGGACAGCAACTAAATTCAGCTAATCCTGCAAAGCCTTATCGAACGCCACTGGCAGTCATCACAGCAGACCATGCACCAAGCGGAAGGAAAGTACCTGCGGATGCAGCATCATTAAAAACAAGTTTCGTAAACAGGTATGGGGACCCACTAGGTATGAAATCAAGTACATGGGTATCGTTACTTAGCCCGATTGAAGATTTGCCCAACATCAAAATAAAACCCAACTGTACCGTAACGCATCTAAATTCTCAGAATGGAAAAGTAAACAAAGTCTTTTATCTAGATCCGGCAGGTAACATGCAGGGTGCTGAAGGTAAAATTATAGTGGTCGCTTGCAGCGCTATCGAATCTGTAAGGCTACTGAAAATATCTGCATTACTTAACCAGGATTTTGACCAGCGTATTAATCAAAATCAATTGTTAGGAAAATATTTTTTAACACATGCTTTTGGTGGTGCAAGTGGTATCATTCCCGGAAGAGTTGATAAATCAGTTGCATTGGATTCTGACTGGGCTACGGACTGTTGTAACAACGATCAGTTTCTAATAGACAAAGGTTTGTGGGCCGGTGCAACTATTTATAATAACACATCAGATTCTGCTTTACCACTTTCACTTTTTCGTACAAAAGATGCGATGGATTTAGATATGCTCTGGAAGGGAGTTCAATATGACATGAATTTGAAAGGAGATGCTATTACGGCATTTCTTGATAAAAATTTCGGCAGAAGAATTTCCATTTCCTACATGGCTAACCAGGTGCCGCAATTTAATAACCGCATTGACCTGCATCCAACTATCAGAGACAAATGGAATAAGCCTGTTGCTTACATAAATAAAGACTGGCATCCGCACGATAAAAAACTGATGAATGAAATTGCAACACACTGCGGAAGCATATTGCAATTGGGCGGTGTGGCATTAGAGGGCAGTGGTAGCAGCTATCAGGCAGTAAATGGCCTAATAAGAATTGCCAACCATGTGCTGGGTGGTGCAAGGTTTGGAAATGCGGAAAACGATTCAGTGCTTGACCGCAATTGCAGGGCATGGCACTTTGATAATTTATATGTTACCGATGGTGCATTTATGCCAACATCAGGTAGCGGCAACCCAACGCATACAATAGAAGCAAACTCTTTCAGGGTTGCCGACCACTTATTAACTGTAATCTAAACTAGCTAATATGGACCCCAGATTTTTAAAGATTGACAGCACACCGGAAAATGAAATTTTCAAGGTTGTTTTTTATCCTGACAGGATTTACCATTCTGCATACCTGAACGCAACAGTTAGTTCCCGTTACAAGTACAATGTGACAGAGGTTAGAAATAAGCATGATATTACCTTAATCAAAGCGCAGGTATTTATGGATGGAAGGTTTCTTGCGAACGTATTTCGCATTGAATACCTTGGAACAAGATTAGGAGAAACCGCAAGGGAACAACAGCGTTTTTTACAAAGCAATGTTCGCTGCAACATTATGGCTACGCTGCCAGATAAAACTGAATTATCACAACAGGTTACACTTTGTTATTGTAATTGGGTAAGGGCATACCAGTGTGAAATATGGGACAATCTTGACCCGATAACAGGTTCGTCACATAATTTTAAAGTGCTCAGTCAGATGGGGAAAAAGGGAAGTATTACACATGTACCCGTACTAGATAGTGCTTTGAAAGTTGCCAAAGAAATCAAAATATTTACAGCAACTTTTACAGAAAATGAAATTGATGAACCATTTGGATATAAGATAAATCCACCTGTTGAGGATAATGATTATTTACGCTCATTCCAACAACCAAATTCCAATAGACCTAATGCCAAGGAAAATACAATTGAAGTACACAATTACCTGATCAACTTCCAAAGAGGCTGGTTCCTCGACTCAGCCAATGTAAAGCCAGTACGCTACTCCAATGCCATGATGGAAAAACACAATCCACAGTTCAGGGATGACGGAACCAATATCGTGGAAATGAAATGGATTTTACAAAGAGAAATGGGTGGCAACATTGTTTACTTTCATGAGGTAAATGTAACTCCCGGAAGTTTTGAAGGTGTACACCAGCATATTGGTTCAGAAGAATTATACTACATCGTATCTGGAGAAGGTATTGCCTACATGGGTCATGATGACGACCCAGCCTTTGATGACACACAACCAATAGTTAAGCAGGAAATTTATTGCATAGGAGAAAAACCTGTACGGGAACTCAGAGTAAAAGCCGGAAAAATAATTTATACCAAAAGCGGAGGCATTCATGGTATCCGGAATACATCTAATACTGTACCCCTGATATTTGTAGCTTTTGGTTATCACTGTTCTTAAAGCCTTAAACCCAAATAATTGTATGGAACAATTTCAAATAGTAAAGCAAGACAATATACAACAGGTAACATCGCCCATAAATTACAATGTTAAAAACCCTGTTTTAAAGCTAATGAACATAATGGAAGAATCTTCTTTTATGGCGGAGGATATGAGTTATTATATTGCTGATTCGTTTCAATATTTGTTTCCGTTTTCACATCTAGAATTGTATGGCCCTTCAGGCGATGACAATGCTGTTTTAAACCCTGAAGTACAGGATAACAAAACGGATTTTCAAAAACAAAATATAAAAGACTTTATCACCACTGATGCTTTCATTATGAGGGGCTGGGTCAGCAGCTCAGGTAACTGGACTGGTCCCTTCATTAAATTTTCTTACCTGGCAGGACCTGATTCCCTATTAAGCAAAATAAGTAGCCACCTACTTAGCTCGTTTATTCATGTATGGGCAAAAATACAAGGCAGGGCAATGGCTGATCCAATTGCAGTTCAGTATAACGAAAGTACAAACAGGTATGAGGTTGAGTTATGGGGTTATCCAAATGGAGACCTGGTTAACCAGTTATCTGAAAAAGGAAAAGTTGCATTTAATAAGGGATTAATAATGGCAAGGCCAGACCTGGTCCCTGGCGATATCAGCGATTTTGCAAGAGAAGGGCTTGACGATGAAAACATATATAAAGTTCATCCTGAAAATGTGATGCACCCGTTATTACCATTGGATATTGAACTGGCATGGGGTGACCATACCAAAACATTTTGGGACTCATTAAATGGGAAGAATTATCAATATACTTTCAATATGATATTGCGGGGGTGGAATAATTTTATGCAGGTGGGAATAAGTGCAAGCCCACATGGAGGCGTGGGGTTTCTGCATTACCGCAATCTTTTATCAAATTATAAATCCTATACGAAATTTGATGAATTATCAAGATCATTAAAGCCCTGGATGTATGATGCCAATCGAAAAAAAGGGAATGAACAAACTGTAAAAGAGGAGAATTTTCTTGCGGTTGAATATGTTGACCTGCATATTCTGAAAGGTGAATGCGCCATAGGTATACACAGACACAGGGACAATCAGGAAATTTTTTTCCTGATGAATGGCAAAGCTATTATGGTTACTGGTGACTGGTGCCAGTTTGAAGACAGAGAACGGGCATTTGAAATAAGAACTCTAATGGCCGGTTCGTTTACTTTATTAAAAGCAGGACAGTTACACGCACTAATAAATGCTCTTGACATAGATGCCACATTATTGATGTTTGGCGGATACGATTAAATCAATTTACACAATGAATCATTGGAAACCGGAAACCGGATTACCTTATCCATTTGGCTCATTATGGAGTGAGCAGATGCAGGGCTTTAATTTTGCACTTTACTCAAAAGCAGCAACACAACTAAGTATTCTTTTTTTTAAAAAGGATTTACCACAGCAGACAGTATTTACTTTTGATTTTAATCCAACACTACATAAAACGGGTACTATCTGGCACTGTTTTATAAAAGAATCTGATTTGAACGGTGCAGATTCTTATGCTTACCATGCTGATGGGCCCAATACCACAGGCAATCATTTCGACGTACAAAAGTTATTATCAGACCCATGGGCAAAAGCCACTTATTTTCCACCGGCGTTTTCAAGAAATGCAGCTGTCATTAGAGGTAATAATACTGGTAGAGCTGCATTATCACTACTGATAAAAAGAGATACGAATCCGCAATCATTTAATACGGATGTAAAGCCAAGTCATTACCATGACTTGATAATTTATGAAATGCATGTAAGAGGTTTTACAAAGCATAGCAGTTCCGGCGTAGCATTAGATAAGCAGGGAACTTTTGCTGGTGTGATTGAAAAAATTCCTTACTTGGTTGATTTAGGTATTACCGCAGTAGAACTGATGCCTGTATTTCAATTCGACCCGGAGGAAGATAATTACTGGGGATATATGACTTATAATTTTTTCTCCCCTCATCAATTGTTTGGTTCTTCAAATGATTCATGGGAATTAGTAAAAGAATTTAAAGCAATGGTGCAGGCATTGCATAGCGCCGGTATAGAAGTGATACTGGATGTTATTTATAATCATACGGTGGAAGGCGGCAAAAGCGGTCCCGTATATTCCTTTAAAGGCATTGATAATTCTTCTTACTATCTGCTCACACCAGACATGAATAATTATATTGATGATGCAGGCACGGGTAACGTAATGCGTACTTCCTATAAGATGGTAAGAAAATTAATAATTGAAAGCCTGCGTTA
>Ga0068859_100002321_pt1 | contig 19328 bp, 18 predicted proteins | sample KBSSwiS22_FD_66585 | JGI IMG/M metagenome (GOLD analysis project Ga0068859, IMG submission 66585) | Switchgrass rhizosphere microbial communities from Kellogg Biological Station, Michigan, USA - KBS Switchgrass S2-2 | ecosystem: Host-associated > Plants > Roots > Rhizosphere > Soil ...
TCCGCCGCGGCGGTCGCCGCCGGCATCAGTCGAATTGCGCTCGGCTCGGAGACGGGTGGTTCGGTGCGGCAGCCCGCGGCGTTTTGCGGCGTCGTTGGGGTAAAACCGACCTACGGCCGCGTGAGCCGCTTCGGGCTCGTCGCCTTCGCCTCGTCGCTCGATCAGGTCGGCGTCTTCGGCGCCACCGTCGACGACGCCGCGAGGGGGCTCGGCGCGATCGCCGGCCACGATCCGATGGACTCCACGTCGGCGAACATCGCCGTCCCCGACTATCACGCCGGCGCGAACGCCGACCTGAAGGACCTCGTCGTCGGCCTGCCGAAGGAATACTTCCCGGCCTCGCTCGACCCCGAGATCCGTCGCCTCTGCGACGCCGCGGTCGATCGGTTGCGCGGACTCGGCGCGACGGTGAAGGAGGTCTCGCTGCCGCACACCGATCTCGCGATTCCGGTCTACTACATCGTCGCCCCCGCCGAGGCGTCGTCCAACCTCGCGCGCTTCGACGGCGTTCGCTACGGATTCCGCCTCGAGGGCGAGGGACTGCGCGGCATGTACGAGGCGACGCGCTCGAAGGGGTTCGGGCCCGAGGTGACGCGGCGCATCCTGCTCGGTACCTACGTGCTGAGCGCCGGCTACTACGACGCCTACTACCGCAAGGCGCAGCAGGTGCGCACGCTCATCGCCGACGACTTCCGTCGCGTCTTCGAGTCCGGGGTGCACGTCCTCTTCACGCCGACGGCGCCGTCGACGGCCTTCCAGATCGGCGCCATCTCCGATCCGTACGAGATGTACCTGAGCGACATCTTCACCGCGACCGCCAACCTCGCCGGAGTGCCGGCCATGTCGCTGCCGATCGGACGCATCGGCGGACTGCCCGTCGGCGGCCAGTTCCTCGCCTCGCACTTCGACGAAGCCCGCATGTTCACCGCCGCGTACGCGCTCGAGCGCGCGCTCGGTGCGGAGGCACACGCATGACCGCCACCGCCGCCGCACCCGCCACGACGCTGGATCGCTGGGAGATGGTCGTCGGCCTCGAGGTGCACGTGCAGCTCAAGACGCGCACCAAGATCTTCTGCGGTTGCTCCTCCGACTTCGGCGCGGCCCCGAACGCCAACACCTGCCCGGTCTGCCTCGCGCTGCCCGGCGCGCTCCCGGTGCTGAACGAGCGCGCGGTGGGCCTCGCGACGCGGGCCGCGCTCGCGCTGAACTGCGCGGTGCAGCCGGTCTCGATCTTCGCGCGCAAGAATTACTTCTACCCCGATCTGCCGAAGGGCTACCAGATCTCGCAGTTCGACAAGCCGCTCGCGCTCGACGGCTGGATCGAGATCGGCACGCGCGCCGTCGGCGCGCCGATTCGCATCGGCATCACGCGCGTGCACATGGAGGAGGACGCCGGCAAGTCGATTCACGATCGGTTCTCCGGCGCGACGGCGATCGACCTCAATCGGTCGGGTGTACCCCTGATCGAGATCGTCAGCGAGCCCGATATCCGCTCGGCCGAGCAGGCGGGGGCCTATCTGCGCGTGCTCAAGCAGATCCTCGAGTACGTCGACGTCAGCGACGTCAACATGGAAGAGGGCAGCCTGCGCGTCGACGCCAACGTCAGCGCGCGCCGCCGCGGCGAGACGAAGCTCGGCACCAAGACCGAAGTGAAGAACATGAACTCGTTCTCCGGCGTCGAGCGGGCGCTGGAGGTGGAGTTCGCGCGGCACGTCGGTGTGCTCGAGGCCGGGGGGACGATCGAGCAGCAGACGATGCTCTGGGACGGCAGCGCCGTGCGTCCCGCTCGCTCGAAGGAGGGGAGTCACGACTACCGCTACTTCCCGGAACCCGATCTGCCGCCGCTCATTCTCGCTCTCGACTGGATCGAGCAGGTACGCAAGGACCTGCCCGAGCTCCCCGCGGCGCGGCGTGCGCGATTCGCCACGGACTACAAGCTCGGCGAGTACGACGTCGAGGTGCTCACCGCCAATCCACGTCTCGCCGACTACTACGAGTCCGTGGCACGCGCACACGGCGAGCCCAAGGCGGCGGCGAACTGGGTGATGGGCGAGGTGATGGCGACGCTCAAGACGTCGGGCGAGGACATCGGGCGCTTCCGCGTTCGTCCCGCCGATCTCGCGTCGCTGCTCAACCTCGTGCGCGACGGCATCGTGAGCCACACCGCGGGGAAGCAGATCTTCGGACACATGGTCGCCACGGGCGATCCGCCGGCGCAGATCGCCGAGCGCGAAGGGCTCGTGCAGGTCGACGACGACGCCCAGCTCTCCGCCTGGCTGGATGAAGTGCTCGCCGAGAACCCCGTCGAGGCGGAGCGCTACGGCAACGGCGAGAAGAGGCTGCAGGGAGTGCTCATCGGCGCCGTGATGAAGAAGTCCAAGGGGCGCGCCGATCCTCGGAAGCTCAATCAGCTGCTCACGGCGCGGTTCGCGTCGTAGAGCGGCGTGTCGAGCGCGCGCGAGTAGCCGAGCATCGAGGTCGGGAGCCCGAAGTGGCGCTCGGCCTCGGCGCGGGCCAGCTCCGCTCCGCCGGAGCGCAGCGCTTCCCGTCGCACGTGCTTCGCGCGCCGGAGCGGCTCGTCGCCCGATGGATCCTGCGCGAACGGCCGCGACCGGTCGAACTTGATCAGGAAGTCGATGATCGCGTCGTAGGCGTGGTCGAGATACCGGCTCACCTCGACGTCGCTCAGGTCCCAGCGGCTGTTCTCCTTCATCAGGCCGAAGATCCGCTGCCATCCCTCGTTGTCCGCGACGTGCACCATGCCGCGGAAGATTCGCCGGTTGGTCTGCGTGCTGAAGATCGTCGGGCTGAGGATGCGGTCGAGCAGCGCGTCGGCGCGCGAATGATCGAGCAGGATGAGGTCGCGCGCCTGTCGCGCGCAGGCCGTCCCGAGATGCGTCTCGAAGCGGCTTTCCCAATAGCTGTGCCCGAGCGACGACGTGCTCGCCGTGACCGCGAGCTGCTTCGGCACGAAGTGATTGTGCGCGATGGCGTCGGCGGCGAGATGGGCCAGGTATCCGAGCGCGAAGGCGCGAAGCGGACCTTCCGGCGCTTCGGAGTGGATCTCCAGTCCCACCGTCCAGGAATGACAGTGACGGCCGGTCGGGACGTACTTCTTCGCCATGCTCGTGTCGGCGGCGATCGATCCGTACAGGAAATCGTACGGGAACGCGTGCAGCAGCTCGGCCACGACTCCGGGCAGCTGTGACAGTGAGCGGAGGACCGCCTCACCCAGATAGACGTGCGTGCCCGGCGTCCAGGCGTACGCCGCGTGCGGCAGCAGGACGACGAGCAGCAGCGCAACCGCGACGAGGCCGGCCAGGCGTAGCACCGGCCGGCCTCGTCGCGGGACCGGGCGGCTAGACGCCCAACCGGCGACGCTGCCGGCGGATCGCCTTGCGCAGGTCGCGAAGCTCGTGCTGGACCAGGCCGTTGATGCGATCACGAGCTTCGCCCACCGTCTCCCGGACCTCGCGCTCGATGCGCTCGGTCGGGATCTGATCGATGAGCTCACTCCCGTGCTCGCGGGCCCACCGTGCGCCAGCGGCGCTCGCCGCCATCGCGCCCCGTCCGGCCCACTTCGCGCCGCGCAGGACGGGCGCCACCGGTCGCCGGCCCGACGGGCCGCGACGGAGGAGCAGGGTAGCCGTAGCGCCGATCGCCGCGCCGATGAGGGCCGCGGTGAGCAGGTCGTACTGGGCATCACGCCCAATCTCGCCGTCGCGGGCGGACTCGCGGACGCGTGGCCCCCGCTTCGGGCTGGTCGGGATCGCTGTACCCATCGTCGTTCTCCTCCGGCGTCGGACCCGGAGCACCGAGCGTCTCGGCCTCCGCGTCTTCGGTGTGAAGCGCGGCGGCTCCGGTGCGCACACCACGCACCGTCGACGCCGTCGCGATGAACATCGTCTCCGCCTCCTCCTGCACGACTTCCAGCAGCGCGTTGAACTCCCCGAGCCGCTGCTCCGTCAGCGCGATCGCCTGCTGCAGCCGCTGGTTCGCCGCGGCGATCGTCGCATTCACCTGCTGCACGTCGGTGCGCACCGACGTCGTGATGTAGTTCACGTTGTCGGCGATCGCGCTCGCGTGGCGCATCAGCGGATTGATGTCGCCGTACACCTTGTCCAGCAGATCGCTGACCTTCGCGTAGCTCTTCCGGAAGTTCCAGGCGGCCGGCACCAGCGCGACCGCCAGCACGAGCAGGGCGATCGTCATCAACCCGCTCGCCACCGCGGTCGTCTTCTCGAACCAGCCGCGCTCCTGCCCGACCTGCCGCATCAGGACGGTGTCCTGAACCTGCGCCGCCTGCACCAACAGCCACACGCCCGCACGCGCGAACGAGACGATCATTGCTTCCCTGGGCTAGAGGAGTGGGCTGCCCGCCCCGCCCGCGAGGACCAGATCGTGACAGCCGTGTGCAAGGGCAGGGCCAACGCACGAGAGCGCTCGGTCGCCATCGTACCCTGATCGGCGAGCGCGTGTCAAGCGCCGCATGGTTCAGCGGGCGGCTCGCGGCGCGAAGGGTGCAGTGGCTGCGCCCTCACGCCTCGCCGGCGCCGCTGCCGCTTGACGCTCCGTCGCACGCCGGGGATGTTTCCCGGCTCTCCCATTCCGGGCGCGACCGCATGCGCCTATCCATCGCACCACTTCCATGAGCGCACAGCAGTTCGTCGTCCAGGGCGGTCACACGCTCTCCGGCCGCATCCGCCCCTCCGGCAACAAGAACGCCGCCCTGCCGATCGTCGCTGCCTCGCTGCTGTGCGAGGAGCCGGTGCATCTCGAAAACGTGCCGCGCATTCGCGACGTCGAGACGCTCGTCGATCTCATCAAGTCCATCGGCGCCAATGCCGAGTGGACCGCGCGCAATGCGCTCACCATCCACGCGAAGGAGCTGCGGGCGACCGAGCTCGACCCGGCGCTCTGTCGGAAGATTCGCGCGTCGATCCTGCTCGCGGGCCCGCTGCTCGCGCGCTGTGGCGAGATCGAGCTGCCTCCGCCCGGCGGCGACGTCATCGGCCGCCGCCGCGTCGATACGCACTTCCTCGCCCTGCAGCAGCTCGGCGCGAGCTTCCAGCTCGACGATGCCTTCATCCTGCGCGCCAAGCGCCTCCGCGGCGCCGACGTGTTCCTGGATGAGCCGAGCGTCACGGCGACCGAGAACGCCCTCGCGGCCGCCGTCGCGGCGGAGGGAACGACGGTCCTCCGCAACGCGGCGAGCGAGCCCCACGTCCAGGACCTCGCGAAGTTCCTCGTCGCGATGGGCGCCAGCATCGAGGGCATCGGGACGAACACCATCACGATCCACGGTGGTCTTCCCCTTCGCGGATGCCGGTACGAGATCGGCCCCGATCACATCGAGGTCGGCTCGTTCATCGGGCTCGCCGCCGTCACGCGCTCCGAGATCACGATCGAGCGCGCAGGCGTGCAGCACCTCCGCTCCACGCTCATGGGGTTCGAGCGCCTCGGCGTCGCCTGCCGCATCGAGGGAGACGATCTCGTCGTCCCCGGCAAGCAGGAGATGGTGATCCGGAGCGACCTCGGAGGCGCGGTGCCGAAGCTCGAGGACCAGCCCTGGCCGGCGTTCCCCGCGGATACGATGTCCATCGCGCTCGTCACCGCGACGCAGTGTGAGGGAGTCATCGTCATCCACGAGAAGATGTTCGAGTCTCGCCTCTTCTTCGTCGACAAGCTGATCGGGATGGGCGCCAAGATCGTGCTCTGCGATCCACATCGGGCCGTCGTCGTCGGTCCGACCAAGCTCCATTCCGGCCGCGTGGAGTCCCCAGACATCCGCGCCGGCATGGCGATGCTCCTCGCGGCGATGTGCGCCAAGGGGGAGAGCATCATCGACAACGTGGGCCAGATCGAGCGCGGGTACGAGCGGATCGACGAGCGGCTTCGCGCGCTCGGCGCCAAGCTTGAGCGCGTCGAGGATCGCCGCGTGAGGTGACGACGTCGCCGTCGAGGGCCCCGGTCCTCGAGGCCGAGGTCGTCGAATCGTTCGGCGAGCTGGGCATCACCGCCTTCACGACCGGCCGCGGTGCGGGGACCTTCGGCATGCATTCCGACGAGCCGATTCGCGACGTCATGGCGCGGTGGAGCGCCTTGAGAGCGCGGCTCGGCGGCGCTCGGCTCGCCACCGCGGCGCAGGTCCACGGCGTGGATGTGCTCGAGCACGAGGCGGGGTGGAGCGGGTGGCTGCGCGCCGACTCGGCGGACGGCCATCTCGCGCTCGCCGGCGGCACGGCGATGGCCGTCACGGTCGCCGACTGCGTCCCCGTGTTCATCGCCCATCCCTCGGGTGCGACGGCGATCCTCCACTCGGGCTGGCGAGGCACCGCCGCGCACATCACCGAGCGGGCGATCCAACGCCTCGCCGCTCACGGCGTCGCGCCCGAAGAGCTGCGAGTCCACTGCGGGCCGGCCATCTGCGGTCGGTGCTACGAGGTGAGTGCCGACGTGGCGATGCAGTTGACGGGACGCGACCCCGGGCATGCCATCACCGTCGACCTCCGCGAGCTCATCACTCGACGCGCGCGCGAGCTCGGTGTGCGGCACGTGTCGTCGAGCCCGTACTGCACCCGCTGCGACAACGATCGATTCTTCTCCCATCGCGCCGGCGATCCTGGTCGGCAGCTCGGCGTCATCCTCGCACGCGTCTGACGGAGTCGCGACGCGCGTCGCAGCTTGACCCGGCCTTTCGCCACTCTTACTTTAGATACTGCGAGCGGACTTCGGGCCGGCCGCAAAATGTGGGGGATGCTCCCCACATTTTTTTATTCTCTAAGGTCGCCTAGAGACAACATGAGCAACGAGCTGGAACATGTTGTCGTCGAAGGGCTTGACGAAGTCGGCTATGATCTCGTCGAGCTTCGGAAGGGTGGTTCGCGATCGCGGCCGGTGCTCGAGGTTCGCATCGATCGCCGCGATGGCGAGAAGGTGACGGTCGACGACTGTGCACGCGCATCGCGCGCGCTCGAAGCGCGGCTCGATTCGAGCGCGCTGGTCGCTGAACGGTACGTGTTGCAGGTGTCGTCACCGGGCGAGCGTCCATTGCGGACGCCGGCCGAATGGCGGCGCTTCGCCGGTCGCTGGGCGAACGTGCTGGCTCCCGATTTCGGGGGACGGTTCGACGCGGTGATCGGCGATGTGGACGAGCAGGGCGGCGAGGCGGTCGTCACGCTGCGCCCGGAGCATGGTGAGGCGAAGCGGATTCCGCTCGCTGCGGTCAAGGAGGCGCGGCTGGCGTTTCGCTTCTAACAGGTCAGAGTGCACGGGCTGCCGATCTCGGCGAGCCCTTTCCCGCGAGGTCTTTGGATGGTCAGTTCCGCAGAGATGTTGGCCGCGTTCCGCGAGCTCTCGAACTCGAAGCAGCTCGATCGTACGGAGCTGTACGGGCTGCTGCAGGACGGGTTCATGGCCGCGCTGGCGAAGAAGTACGGCCCCACCGTCCAGGCCGAGGTCAATATCGACGACTCGCGCGGTGAGATCCGCATCGTGCTCCTCAAGACCGTCGTCGAGACGGTCGAGGATTCGGCGCGCGAGATCTCCCTCGAGGAAGCGAAGATCTTCGACGAGGGCTTCGAGCCCGGCGACGTCATGGAGGAGCCCCTCGACTTCACCGTCTTCGGGCGCGCCGCCATCCAGGCCGCCAAGCAGCGCATCATCCAGCGCGTGCGCGAAGGCGAGCGCACCAAGATTCGCGACGAGTTCGCGTCCCGCGTGGGCGATCTGCTCTCGGGCGAGATCCAGCAGATCGAGCGCGGGAAGCTCGTGGTCATGCTCAACAAGTTCCGTGAAGCGGAGGCGATCATCCCCTACCGCGAGCAGAACCATCGCGAGCATTTCCATCAGGGCGAGCCGATCCGTGCCGTGCTCAAGCGCGTCGAGGAGACGCCCAAGGGTCCGCGCCTGATCCTCAGCCGCGCCGATGGCCTCTTCGTGAAGGCGCTCTTCAAGCTCGAGGTGCCCGAGATCCAACAGAACATCGTGGAGATCCGGGCGACGGCGCGCGAAGTCGGCAGCCGGACGAAGATCGCGGTCTTCTCCCGCGACGACAGCATCGATCCCGTCGGCGCGTGCGTCGGCCTCAAAGGCTCCCGCGTGCAGACGGTCGTCAACGAGCTCGGTGGAGAGCGCATCGACATCGTTCCGTGGTCCTCGGACCCCGAGCGGTTCGCGAAGCTCGCCCTCGCCCCGGCGAAGGTGGCGCGCGTCTTCAGCGACGGCGTCAGCAAGACCATTCAGGCCGTCGTCGACGAGGACCAGCTGTCGCTCGCCATCGGTCGCAATGGTCAGAACGTTCGTCTCGCCTCGGAGCTCACCGGCTGGAAGATCGATCTCTACTCGAGTCGCGAGTGGCTGGAGAAGGGCGGCGCCGAGCAGCTCTTCGCGCCGCTCCCCGGCGAGGCGGAGAGCGACGCTGCCGCCGACGTCCCGCTCACCGAGCTCGCCGGGATGCATCCCGCGACGGTCGCGGTGCTGAACGAGGCGGGATACCGCACGCTGAACGACATCATCGACCTCGAGCGCGAGGACTTCCTGCGTCTCGCCGGAATCGCGCCCGAGGAGGCAGACCGCATCATGTCGCTGCTCGACGAGCTGACGACGGAGGACACGTCGGCGGAGGGAGAGGTGCATTCGCCCAACCGCGGGGCGGCGGAGTAACGGATGGACGACGCCGCGCACGGCCGGCTCCTTCGGCTGGTCGGGCTCGGACTCCGCGCGCGCGGCGCCGTCGTCGGCGTCGAGCGAGTTCGTGAAGGGGTGAAGAAAAACAAGGTGGCGTTCGCGATCGTCGCTGCCGACGCATCGCGCAACAGTCTGGACAAGATCGTCCCGCTTCTGAATGCCAGGCGGGTTAGATTCATCGAGGTACCGAGTGCCGCCGAGCTTGGCGGAGTTGCGGGTCGGGAGTCCGCTGCGGTCGTCGGTATCGTCGATCGACAGCTCGCGAAAGGGATTCGCGATCTGGTGGAGTCGGGCTCCGAGAGAGCCCCATAGGAGGGTGGTTTGAGCAAGCTTCGCGTACACGACATGGCCGGCGAGTTCGGGATCTCCGCCGACGAAGTGATGGGATTGCTTCGTCAGATGGACGTTCCCGTGCGCAGCCATTTGAGCCCGCTCACGGACGACCAGGTCGCGCGCGTGCGCGCCCGGTGGGAGCGGGAGAAGCGCGTCCGTGCCGAGCGTCAGGCGGCACCGCCCGCGCCTGCCCGTCGTCGTCGCGGAGCTGCCACCGCGGCCGTCACGGCGGAGCCCACGCCCGCCGCACCCGATGCGAGCGACGCCAGCGGTCAGGTCCGGCGCCGCCGCAAGGCCGCCGACGTCGCCGCCGCCGCGGCGGAAGTCGCGGCCGAGCAGGCCGCCGCCGACGCCGCCGCTCAGCAGGCCGCTGAAGCCGCCGCCGCCGAACGCGCCGAGGCGGAGCGGGTCGAGGCCGAGCGTCAGGAGGCGGAGCGAGCCCGCGCCGCTGCGGCAGCCCAGGCGGCCGCCGCTGCGCAGGCCGAAGCGCTGGCGCAGGAGCAGGACAGCGCCGACGAGGCGCCACCCGCGCCGGAGACTGCTACCGCGGAGCCGCAGCGTCCCGCCGCGCAGCGCCCGCCGAGCGGCCCACTGCCGCCAGCGGCTGGTGCAGATCGCCCGCGTCCGCGACCGATCACGCCGGGCGCGCCGCGCCCGCGTCCCGTCACGGCGGGATCGCCCTTCCCGCCCCGTCCAGTCGCATCCGCGTCGCCCGGCGGCTTCGGCGGCGCCACCCGCACGCCCGAGCGTCGCCCGGGCCCCGGCGGCGGTGCGCCGCAGACCGGCGCCGGCGTCGGTGCCGGCGGCGCGAATCGCAATGCTCGCAAGAAGGGCAAGCGCGGTGCCGTCGATCAGGACGCCGTGGACGCCAACATCGCGAAGACGATGGCGTCCATGCGCGGCGCCCCCTCGCGCGGCGGTCGCATCGATCGGCGCGGCATGCGCGAGGAAGCCGAGGCGATGCGCGCGGCCGAGGTCGAGCGCGAGAAGAAGCTGGTCCGCGTCAACGAGTTCATCACGGTCAGCGAGCTCGCGCAGATCCTCAAGGTCTCGCCGACGGAGATCGTCGGCTTCGCGTTCAAGAATCTCGGTCTCATGATCACCGTCAATCAGCGTCTCGACTTCGACCAGATCGAGCTGATCGCCGGCGAGTTCGGCTTCCAGGCCGTGCGTGAGGACGAGTACCAGGCGGAGGAAGTCGGAACCGCCGTCGCCGACGAGCCCGAAGACCTCGTGCCGCGTCCCCCGGTCGTGACGATCATGGGCCACGTCGACCACGGGAAGACCTCGCTGCTGGATTACATCCGCAAGGCGAACGTCGTGGCGGGCGAGGCCGGCGGCATCACGCAGCACATCGGTGCCTACCACGTGCAGTTGCCCGGCGGCAAGATGATCACCTTCCTCGACACGCCGGGTCACGAGGCATTCACCGCCATGCGTGCGCGCGGTGCGCAGGTCACCGACGAGGTGATCCTCGTCGTGGCCGCCGACGACGCGGTGATGCCGCAGACGATCGAGGCCATCTCGCACGCCAAGAATGCCGGCGTGCCGATGATCGTCGCGATCAACAAGATCGACCTGCCGCAGGCGAATCCGATGAAGGTGAAGCAGGATCTCCTGCAGCATGGAGTCGTGCTCGAGGAGTTCGGCGGCACGACGCTCAGCACGGAGATCTCGGCCAAGAAGGGAACGCACGTCGACGAGCTGCTGGAGCAGATCCTTCTTCAGGCGGAGCTGCTCGACCTCAAGTCGAACCCGAACAAGCGCGCGACCGGTACGGTCGTCGAGGCCCAGCTCGATCCGGGGAAGGGACCGGTGGCCACGGTGCTCGTGCAGAGCGGCACGCTCAACGTCGGCGACGACTTCATCGTCGGGATGTATTCCGGCCGAGTCCGTGCGCTGCTCGACGAGCGCGGCAAGACGGTGAAGTCCGCCGGCCCGGCGATCCCGGTGCAGGTGCTCGGCATGACCGGCGTTCCGATGGCGGGCGATCAGATGCTCGTCGTCGAGGACGCCACGGCGGCGCGCGAGGTCGCGCAGCGTCGCGAGCGGCTCGACCGCGAGGCCAAGAGCCGTCGCTCGACGCGTGGCGTCACGCTCGAGGACTTCATGGCGCAGTCGGCGTCCGGCGAAGTCCGCGCGCTCAGGATTCTCATTAAGGCGGATCAGGGCGGTCCGGCGGAAGCGCTCGCCGACGCGCTGAGCCAGCTCGGCACCACCGAGGTGAAGGTCGAGGTCGTGCATCGCGGCGTCGGCGCCATCACCGAGAGCGACATCCTGCTCGCGCGCGCCTCGGGCGCGATCATCATCGGCTTCCACGTGCGTCCGGACAACAACGCGCGCGCGGCGGCCGAGCGTGAGAACGTCGACATCAAGCTCTATCGCATCATCTACGAGGCGGTGGCCGACGTGCGCGCCGCCCTCGAGGGGATGCTGCGTCCGGAGGAGCGAGAGGTCGTGCTCGGCGAGGCCGAAGTCCTCGAGACGTTCAAGGTGCCGAAGATCGGCGTCATCGCCGGCTGCGCGGTCCGCACGGGCCTCATCCGCCGCGACGCTCGCGTTCGCGTCATTCGCGACGCGATCGAGGTGTACGAGGGGAGCATCGCCTCGCTGCGCCGATTCAAGGACGACGTGAAGGAAGTTCGTGAAGGCTTCGAGTGCGGTATCGGCATCGAGAACTTCAACGACCTCAAGGTGGGCGACCGCATCGAGTGCTATCGCACCGAGGAAGTGGCGCGGACGCTCGAATCGGCTCCGCAGAGCTGATCACGGTTACGGCGCGGACCGGGCACACGAACGCGCCCGGCCCGCCGACCTCCGCTCCGGTGACCCGTGTCTCCTGACCATCATCGATCCGAACGCGTCGCCGCGGCGATGCGCGAGGAGATCGCGACCTTCCTCGCCAACGACGTGAAGGATCCGCGCATCATGGGCCTCGTCACCGTCACGGCGGTCGAGATCACTCGCGACCTGCGCCACGCGAAGGTCTTCGTGAGCGTGCTCGGCTCCGAGTCGCAGCGCGCCGCGACGTTCGATGGGCTCGCCGGCGTCGCGGCGCATCTTCGCGGGCGCGTCGGTCGCGCGCTCCGGCTCCGCGTCGCGCCCGAGATCGAGTTCCGCAACGACGAGAGCGTCGCACACGCGGCCAAGATCGAGCAGCTCCTCGCCCAGGTGCGCCGCGAGCTCCCCGCCGATGCGGGCGACAAGACACCTCCGGCCGGCAATGAGGCAGTCGACGACTGACGGACTGCTGCTCGTCGACAAGCCGGCCGGAATGACGTCGCACGACGTCGTGCTCGCCGCGCGGCGGGCGTTCGGAGAATCCCGGATCGGCCACGCCGGCACGCTCGACCCGTTCGCGACGGGATTGCTCGTTCTCCTCCTCGGGCGGGCGACGCGACTGCTGCCCTACCTCGACGGCATCCCCAAGGTGTACGAGGCCACGATGCTGCTCGGTCGCGAGACCGAGACGGATGATCTCCACGGCGCCGTGCTTCGCAGCGCGCCACCGCCCGGCGACGACGCCATCGCCGATGCGATCGCGCAGCTCACCGGATCGCTCGAGCAGGTCCCACCTGCCTACTCCGCGAAGCGCGTGGATGGGCGGCGCGCGTACGACGCCGCCCGCGCCGGTGTGGCCCTCGAGCTGTCGCCCGCCCGCGTGGAAGTGTTCGCCTGGCGCGACGTCTCGCGTGACGGTGACGTGCTCCGCGCCACGATCGAGTGCGGGGGCGGCACCTACGTGCGCGCGCTCGCCCGCGACCTCGGGCGCCTCTCCGGCAGCGCCGCGCATCTCACCGCACTCCGGCGTACACGCAGCGGTCCCTTTCTGGTCGACGACGCGGTGAGCGTCGATGACGTTCGAGATGGCCGCGCCTCACTGCGCCCCGCCCTCGACGCGCTGCCCACCATCCCACACGTCACGCTCGAGGAGGTCGACGCGGAACGCGTCCTTCGCGGCATCGCCGTGCCGCGGAGCGAGGACGCCCCGCGGGCCGCGCTGGTCGATGCCCGCAGCGGGAAGCTGCTCGCCCTCGCCGAGGCGGCCGACGATCGCTGGCAGCCACGTGTCGTGATGCGGAAGGTCGGCTGATCATGCGGGTGATCGGGGGACCGGAGTGCGCCGAGCTTCCGCCGAGCGCGGGCGCGACCGTGCTGACGGTCGGCGCGTTCGACGGCGTCCACTGTGGCCACCAGGACGTGCTGGCTCGACTGACGGCCCGCGCGGCGGCGTCGCGCCACACCAGCCTGCTCGTCACCTTCGATCCGCATCCGCGCGAGGTGCTCGATCCCGACCGGGCGCCCGCGCTGCTCACCACCCGCGACGAGAAGCTCGGGCTCCTCGACTCCACGGGGCTCGACTACGTCGCGATCGTACCGTTCACCGCGGAGCTCGCTCGGCGGTCGGCTACCGAATTCGTCGACGAAGTGCTGATCCAGCGATTCCGCATGGCCGAGCTGCTCGTCGGCCACGACCACGGGTTCGGCCGTGGCCGCGAGGGCGATCTCGCGCTGCTCCGGTCGCTGGGGGAGAGTCGCGGCTTTCGTGTCGATCCGGTGCCCCCGGTGCTGACCGAGTCGGGCGAAGCCGTGAGCAGCACGCTGGTTCGGCGAGCGATCGCGAGCCACGATCTCGATCGCGCTCGCGCGCTCCTCGGCCGCTGGTACTCGGTGCGAGGTACCGTGGTCGAGGGCGCGGCGCGTGGACGACTGCTCGGCTTCCCGACGATCAACGTCGAGCCCGACTCGTCACGGAAGCTCTTGCCCCCTGACGGTGTCTATGCCGTCCAGGTCCGTGGATCGCGCGGACGATTCGACGGTATGATGAATCTCGGCGGACGTCCGACCTTTGGCGAACAGCGTCGCGCGCTCGAAGTGCACATGTTCGACGCCACGGGCGATTTCTACGGTTACCGAGTCGACATCGCCTTCGTCTCACGGCTTCGCGATACGGTGAGATTTCCGAGTCCGGAAGCGCTCGTGGCCCAGCTTCATCGGGATGCCGATGCGGCTCGCCGCGCGTTGACGGCTCTCGCCGAGCCCGATAACCTTAATGGTTCCACGCACGTTCCTCCCTCCACTCCGTAGTCGCATGTCCAACCTGAAGTGGCGCCTGGCGTTGATCGGCGTCCTCGTGCTTGCCTCCGCGTGGGCGCTCTTCCCTCGCAACGTGAAGGTTCGCCAGCGCCGCGCCGACGGCACCTTCTTCGACACCACGACGTATCGGGTGCCGCTCCGCAAGGGATTGGATCTGTCCGGAGGGATGCACCTCGCGCTCGAGGTCGACGATTCCAAGGGGGTCGTCGCCGATAAGGCCGAGGCGATCGATCGAGCGCTGAAGGTCGTGCGGACGCGCATCGAGGGGCTCGGCGTCTCCGAGACCGTCATCCAGAAGTCGGGGCGCGATCGAATCCTCGTCGAGATCCCCGGCATCGACGACCGCGAGCGCGCCATCAAGATGGTCCAGGACCAGGCGTTCCTGGAGTTCCAGATCACGGACAAGACCAACGGGTTCGAGAAGGCGATGCCGCGCCTCGACGCCCTCGCGAAGGAGAAGGGTTTCGGCGGGGCTGCTGCCGTCGCCTCGGCTACTCCGGCGACACCGACCCCCAGTTCGGCGCTCGGTGGCCTGCTCACGACCGGAAAGGATTCGACCAAGACGGCCGCAGCCGGCAAGGCAGACAGCGCGAAGGCCGACAGCACGAAGTCGGACACCGCCGTCGCCACGACCGGCGGACCGATCTCGAAGCTCATCATGGGCGGCTCGATGCCCGGTCAGTTCGCGTTCGAGCGCACGCACTACGACGCGCTCAAGCTCTTCTTCGATTCGCCCGAGGCCAAGCAGGCGCTTCCGCCGGGCAAGGTCGTGCGCTTCGGCAACGACTCGACGGTGATCGCGGGCAAGTCGTACCGTTTCTTGTACCTGCTCGACGAGCGCCCGATCATCACGGGCGAGTACCTCACCGACGCGAAGCCCAATCAGAGTCCGCTCGAGGGCACGGTGGTGGAGTTCACGCTGAGCAATGAAGGCGGACGCCGGTTCCAGCGTGAGACGGCCAAGCACGTCCACGACTACATGGCCATCGTGCTGGACAAGGTCGTCATGGGCGCGCCGCCGATCATCAATAGCGCGATCGCAACACGCGGACAGATCGCCATGGGGCAGGGACGCGACCTTCAGGCGGCGCAGGACCTCGCGCTCGTGCTGAAGGCGGGCGCCCTGCCGGTGCCGCTGCGCGTCGCCGAGGTGCGCAACATCGGTCCCGGCCTCGGTCGCGACTCGATCAACCACGCCATGCTCGCGGGCGCGATCGCCATCGTCCTGATCGTCGGCATCATGCTCGTATACTACCGCTTCTCGGGACTGCTGGCCGTGGGTGGGCTCATCCTCTACGTGCTCTACACCCTCGCGGCGCTCGCCGGCTTCGACGCGGTGCTCACGCTGCCCGGCCTCGCGGGATTCATTCTCTCCATCGGTATCGCGGTCGACGCCAACGTGCTGATCTTCGAGCGCATCCGGGAGGAGCTCGAACGAGGCAAGACGGTGCGGACCTCGATCGACGAGGGCTTCCGTCACGCGATGAGCGCGATCATCGATTCGAACGTGACGACCATCCTCACCGCCATGGTGCTGTACCAGTTCGGCACCGGCGCGGTGAAGGGCTTCGCCGTCACGCTGATCGCCGGCATCACGGCGTCCATGATCACGTCGATCTTCGTCGTGCGGACATTCTATCTCCTGTGGCTGAACCGCTCGCGCGGCGCCCAGACGCTGAGCATCTAGAGGCCTCTCATGCTGCGCATCCTGCACGACACGAAGATCGACTTCATCAAGTCCTGGCGATTGGCGGTGGGCATCACCGCGGCCTTCATCGCGGCCGGGCTGATCGCGCTCGTGCTGCACGGGGGTCTCAACCGGAGCATCGAGTTCACCGGCGGCACGCTGATGCAGCTCGAGTTCGCCCAACCGCCGAACATCGCCGACATCCGGTCGACCGTCGACGCGGCGGGCTTCACGGGCTCGGAGATTCAGCAGTTCGGCAGCTCGCGTGAGTTCACCGTCCGCGCCGCCAGCCACGTGAGCACTTCGGGTACGCAGGTACAGAACACGGCGACGCAGATCAAGGCGGCGCTCGAGCGCAAGTTCGGCCCGGGCAACGTGCGCGTCGCACGTGAGGAGATCGTGGGTCCGCGCGTCGGCGACGAGCTGAGTCGCAACGCGATGATCGCGATCCTCATCTCGCTCGGCATCACGCTGATCTATCTCGCCATCCGCTTCGAGTGGCGGTTCGGCGTGGCCGCCGTCATCGCGACCGTGCACGACCTGCTCAGCACGCTCGCATTCCTCGCGATCATGCGGCTCGAGGTCTCGCTCACCGTCGTCGCGGCGCTCCTCACCGTCATCGGCTACTCGCTCAACGACACGATCATCATCTTCGATCGCGTGCGTGAGAACATGAAGAAGGCGCGGCCGGAGTCCCTCTACGACGTGCTCAATCGCTCGATCAACGAGACGCTGCCGCGCTCCGTCCTGACGCACGTCACGGTCGCCGCTGCGACGCTCTCGCTGCTGCTGTTCGCTGGTGAGGTCATTCGACCGTTCTCGTGGATCATGCTGTTCGGTATCGTGACCGGAACGTTCAGCTCGATCTACATCGCCGCGCCCGTCCTGCTCTGGGTCGAGCAGCGCTGGCCGCGGTCGCACGGCGGCAAGCAGGGACCGAGCCCGCGCAGCACGAGCGCGCCGCCCACTCGCCCGTCCAGCCCACGGGCTCCCGTCGGTGCGCGGTAGGCCGACTCGTCACCTGATGCGTACGTGGAACCGCCGCCTCGCGCGGCGGTTCGTCTTTCCGTGATGGAGTTCGTCGACAGCCACGTCCACCTGGCCGATCCCGCGTTCGATGCCGACCGTGACGCGGTGATCGAACGAGCGCGGAGCGCGGGCGCGTCCGCGCTCGTCTGCATCGGCGAATCGCTGGATGCAGCCCGCCGGTGTCGCGCGATCGCTGAACGGTTCCCGGGACTCTGTTACCACACGGCGGGGGTTCATCCCCACGATGCGGCCGACTTCGATCCGGCCCGTGACCTCGACGCGATTCGCGCGGAGGTGGCGCGCGGCGCAGTGGCGATCGGGGAGTGCGGTCTCGACTACCACTACGATCACTCGCCGCGCGAACGCCAGCGTGCCGCGTTCGCTCACCAGCTCGCGCTGGCGGCCGAGCTCCGCCGTCCGGTCGTCGTGCATACCCGCGAGGCGGAGGACGACACGCGCGCCATGGTCGAGGAGGCGGGACGCGGCGGTGTCGTCGGCGTCCTGCACTGCTACACCGGGTCGGTCACGCTCGCCGAGGTCGCACTCGCGGTGGGTTGGTCCGTGTCGTTCAGCGGCATCGTCACCTTCAGGCGCTGGGACGCCGACGATGTCGTTCGCGTCGTGCCCGACGATCGACTGCTCGTCGAGTCCGACGCGCCCTATCTCGCGCCTGTGCCCCATCGTGGAAAGCGCAATGAGCCGGCGTGGGTCAGCCTCACCACAGCGCGTGTCGCGGCGGTGCGCGGTGTCGAAGCTGTCGACCTCGGGGCTGGAACCGCCGGCAACGCGCGCCGGTTCTTCGGGTTGGCGTAGCCCTGCCCGAGCGGTAGTATCCGCGCGGCGCCGCGCCGCGCCCGAGGTCCCCTCATTCCACGGAGACGTCTCGTGCCGATCAAGACCACGCACTCGGACAAGGCACCCGCTGCGATCGGGCCGTACTCGCAGGGCGTCATCGCCAACGGGCTCCTGTTCACGGCCGGGCAGGTCGCGCTGGATCCCGCGTCGATGCAGGTCGTCGAAGGAGACGTCGTGGCGCAGACCGAGCAGGTGCTGCGGAATCTCGGTGCCGTGCTCGCATCGGCGGGCGCGTCGTGGGCCGACGTCGTGAAGACCACAGTGTTCCTCACCGACATGCGCGACTTCCCGCGCATGAACGAGGTCTACGCCCGGGCGATGGGAGATGCACGCCCCGCGCGATCCACCGTGCAGGTCTCCGGCCTGCCGCGCGGCGTGCTCGTCGAGATCGATCTGATCGCGGCGCTCCCGACCTCGTCGTAGACCACACCCATTCACTCACACCATGTCGACGAACAAGTCGCGCGCCGAGCTCTTTCGCCTGACGAGCTTCGCGCGCTGCGCCGGTTGAGCCGCCAAGCTGGGTCCGGGTGACCTGGCCGAGGCGCTGAGCGGCGTGCCGACGCACGCCGACCGCCGAGTTCTCGTGGGTCGCGAGACCTTCGATGACGCGGGGGTCTTCGTGCTGCGCGACGATCTCGCGCTCGTCCAGACGGTCGACTTCTTCGCCCCCATCGTCGACGACCCCTACACCTTCGGCCAGATCGCCGCCGCGAACGCGTTGTCGGATGTCTACGCCATGGGCGGCGAGCCGCTGACGGCGCTCGCCATCGTCGGCTTCCCCGCCGGCAAGCTGCCCCCCTCCGTACTCTCGGAGATTCTCCGCGGTGGTCAGGACAAGGTGCGGGAAGCGGGTGCGGTGCTCATCGGCGGACACTCGATCATCGACGAGGAGCTGAAATTCGGCCTCAGCGTGACGGGGCAGGCACACCCGGCACGTCTCCTCACCAACGCGTCCGCGCGCCCCGGCGATCGCCTGGTCCTCACCAAGCCGCTCGGCACGGGACTGCTCGCCACGGCGGCGAAGGCGGATCGATTGTCGGCCGAGGCCCAGCTGGCACTGCACGACTCGATGCGCGCGCTGAACGCGGTGGCGAGTCGCGCCGCGCTCTCCCATGGCGTCACCTGCGCCACCGACGTCACGGGCTTCGGGTTGCTCGGCCACGCGCTGAACATCGCGCGCGGGAGTGGCACGACGCTCAGGATCGACGGCCGGACGCTGCCCGAGCTTCCGGGTGCCCGCGAGCTCTGGCGAGCGGGGACGCGCACCGGCGGCGCCGAGCGCAACGAGACGTACCTCGCGCCTCACGTGGACTCGTCGAGCGCCGATCCCGCGGATCTGGCGCTGGCGCTGGATCCCCAGACGTCTGGCGGTCTGCTGCTGGCCGTGCCGCCTGACGCGCTCGCGGGCTATCTTTCCGCCGTCCCGGGAGCCGTCGAGATCGGCGTCGTCGAGGTCGCCGGGAAGCAGCAGATCGTCCTGGGGTGATCATTGGGAGTGGATGGGGCCTGGTGGCTTCCGTCGTCTTCAAAACGACTGTGACCTGACCACGTCGGGTCTGGTGGGTTCGATTCCCATGCACTCCCGCCACCAACGGCCCGAACGCGTGCGACGACTTTCGATCTCCGACTGCACAGC
>Ga0068859_100002322_pt1 | contig 19325 bp, 27 predicted proteins | sample KBSSwiS22_FD_66585 | JGI IMG/M metagenome (GOLD analysis project Ga0068859, IMG submission 66585) | Switchgrass rhizosphere microbial communities from Kellogg Biological Station, Michigan, USA - KBS Switchgrass S2-2 | ecosystem: Host-associated > Plants > Roots > Rhizosphere > Soil ...
CGCGGTGCAGTGCGGCTTTCTGGGCGGCCTCTTGCTGCGCTCGCTGTAGTGCGGCCTTTTGTGCGGCGTCCTGCTGCGCCTTTTGCTGCGCGGCTCGCTGAGCGGCGTCCTGCTGGGCCCTCTGCTGCGCGGCGCGTTGGGCCGCTTCCTGCTGCGCTCGCTGCAGGGCCGCTTTCTGCGCCGCGTCCTGCTGCGCCTTTTGCAGGGCTGCGTTCTGCGCGGCTTCCTGCTGCGCCTTTTGCAGTGCGGCTTTCTGCGCCGCGTCCTGCTGGGCTTTCTGCAGCGCTGCCTTCTGGGCTGCTTCCTGCTGCGCGCGGATCTGCGCCTGGCGCTGGGCTTCCTGCTGTGCGCGGATCTGGGCCTGGCGCTGGGCTTCCTGCTGCGCGCGGATCTGCGCCTGGCGCTGCGCTTCCTGCTGCTTGCGAAGCTCGATGACGTTGTTCGGGCAGGCCGGGATCAGGTTGTTCGGCGGGCAGTTCGGCTGCTGCGCAAGCGCGGGCTGCCAGAGCACCGCCAGCAGGCACGCAATCGCGACCTTTCTCACGGATTCACCCTCCCTCAAAGGCTCGCGCATCTTACTCTGGCGTATCGGCCGTGGCATCATCGGCGCCACACAGGGGGACTCAATGAAATGCGCTGCCTGTAACGTCGAGAATCCAGCCGCCGCGAAGTTCTGCCAGGCCTGCGGAGTGCCGCTCGCGATGAAGCCGCCGGCGTCGCCGGCGCCCGGCGCTGCGCCGAAGAGTGCCGGCCTGCAGATCACGCCGACCGCGATCGGCATCGCGCTGCTGCTGTTCGTCTCGGTAGTGGGCGCTGGATATGTCGGCTGGACCTGGTACGAGGATTCGGCGCGCCAGGCGCCGGCCGCGAATGTTGATGAGAAGGCGATCGAGGAAAAGCGCAAGAAGGCCGAGCAGGATCGGCTTGCCGACGAGCGGCAGAAGCTTGCCGATGCCGAGCGCGACAAGCAGCGGCAGCTCGCCGACGCCCAGGAAGCGATGAAGCTCGCGCAGGCGAAGGCGGACGAGGACGTGCGGCGCGCGCAGGATGCGGCGCGCGCGGGGGACGAGCAGGCGAAGCGCGCCGAGGCGAAAGCGCGCGAGGATGCAAGAGCGGCACAGGAAGCGAAGGCTGCGCAGGAGGCGAAGGCGGCGCAGGCAGCCAAGGCCTCCCTGGAAGCCAAGGCCGCGCAGGAGGCGAAGGCCGTGCAGGATGCCAAGACGCGCGAAGCGAAGGCGAGGGAAGAGGCAAGGGCGCGCGAGCTCGCGCGACAGCGAGAGCAGAAAGCCGCACAGGCGCGCGCGGCGCAGGCAAGCGCTGTGCCGGTCGTTGCGTCCACTCCTGCTCCGGCGCCGGCACCGATTCCGCAGCCCGCGCCGACACAGGTGGCGCAAGCGCCGGTATCCGCAGCGCCTGCGCAGAACGAGCCGTGCGCTGGCCTCACCGGCCTGAAACGCGAGCAGTGCTCTTCGTGCAACCGACATGGGCCCGGCTTGCGCAGGAACGCTTGCGAAGACCGCGCGATGGATCGCTACTGCGAGACGCGGTGGAACAAGCCCGGCCAGACGGAGTGCATCGACAAGCGGCGCTAGGCGCCGCGGGTACTGCTTAAGGGATCGGCACTGCGGCGAGCAGCATCGCCCCGATGTCGAGCCGGCGCACCGCGCCGTGCGCAGGACGCAGGCGATGCGTCGCGACGCCCGGCAACACGGCCTGCACGTCTTCCGGAATCACCTTGTCGCGGCCTTCGACCAGCGCCCACGCGCGCGCGGAATGCACGAGCGCGAGCGCCGCGCGCGGGGAGAGTCCCGCGGCGAAATCCGGATGGCGCCGCGTGTGCTCGACGATTGCCTGCACGTAGTCGAGCAGCGCCGGTGCGACGTGCACCTGCTGCACGTTTTGCTGGAGCTCGACGAGCTCGCCCGCCGTGAGGCACGGCTCGAGCGTCGCCAGCAACGCACGGCGGTCGACACCCGCGAGCAGCGCGCGCTCCGCATCGCGCCCCGGGTAGCCGAGCTCGATCCGCATCATGAAGCGGTCGAGCTGCGACTCGGGCAGCGGGAACGTGCCGACCTGCTCGCTCGGATTCTGCGTCGCGATCACGAAGAACGGCTCGGGGAGCTTGCGCGTCTCGCCTTCGGCGGTGACCTGGTGCTCCTCCATCGCCTCGAGCAGCGCCGACTGCGTCTTCGGCGTCGCGCGGTTCACTTCGTCGGCGAGGATCACCTGCGCGAAGATCGGCCCGGGGTGGAAGCGAAAGCCGCTCGTTTCGCGTTCGTAGATCGACACCCCGAGGATGTCGGCGGGCAGCATGTCGCTCGTGAACTGGATGCGCTGGAAATGCAGGCCGAGGCACTTCGCCAGCACGTGCGCGAGCGTGGTCTTGCCCACGCCCGGCAGGTCCTCGATCAGCAGGTGCCCGCGCGCCAGCAGGCACGCGAGCGACAGGCGCACCTGCGCCTCCTTGCCGAGGATGATGCCGCCGGCGGCCTCGATCACTCGAGCAACCGGCGACTGCGCGATCGGCTGCAACTGCCTCTTCAGGAGCATTCAGCGATTCTACTGGATCGGCTATGATCGACCGCCGTGACCACCGCCTTCATCACGCACGCGGACTGCCGCAAGCACGATATGGGACGCGGCCACCCCGAGTGCCCGGAGCGGCTCGATGCGATCGCCGACCAGCTGATCGCTTCGCGGATCGAGCGGTTCCTCGAGCGCCACGAGGCGCCGCTCGCGACCGACGAGCAGCTCGCGCTGGTGCACCCGATCGACTACGTGCGAGCGATCCGGGAAGCGGCGCCCCAGAACGGAACGATCCACCTCGATCCGGACACGGCGATGAACCCGCACAGCCTCAACGCCGCGCTGCGCGCCGCAGGCGCCGCGGTGCTGGCGACCGACCTCGTGATGAAAGGCGAGGTCGACAGTGCGTTCTGCAGCGTGCGCCCGCCCGGGCACCATGCCTGCCGCGCGCGGCCGATGGGATTCTGCATCTTCAACAACGTTGCGATCGCCGCGCGCCACGCGATGCAGGCGCACGGCGCCGAGCGCGTTGTCATCGTCGATTTCGACGTGCACCACGGCAACGGCACCGAGGAGATCTTCGCGGGCGAGGAGGGCGTGCTGATGGTGTCGACGTTCCAGCACCCGTTCTACCCGTACAGCGGCACCGAGGACCCGGCGCCGAACATGCTGAACGTGCCGCTGCCTGCCGGCGCCGGCTCCAAGGAGTTCCGCGCGGCGGTGACCGACGAATGGATGCCCGCGCTGGAAAAATTTGCGCCGCAGCTGGTAATTTTTTCCGCCGGGTTCGATGCGCACGCCGAGGACGACATGGCGATGCTGCGCCTCGTCGACGACGACTACCGCTGGGTCACCGAGCAGATGAAGTCGGTCGCCGACCGGCACGCCGGGGGCCGGATCGTCTCGATGCTCGAAGGCGGCTACGCGCTATCGGCGCTTGGCCGCTGCGCGGTGCAGCACCTGCGCGTGCTCGCGGGACTGAACGCCTAGGCGAACTTCAGCTTCTTCCAGGCCTCGACCTTGCGGACGGTGTCGAGCTTGGGATGGTCGGTCAGGTCCAGCCGCAGCGGCGTGAGCGAAACGAATCCCTGCTCGATCGCCCAGCGATCGGTGCCTTTCTCGGTCGCATCGACCGGGATCACCGTGTACCAGTAGTGGGTCCGCCCCATCGGGTCCTTGCCCGGGACGACCTTGCCGTCGTAGTACCGCATCGACTGGCTGGTCCACGCGATGCCGGTCGGCATCTTGCCCGGGAAATTCACGTTGACGAGCGGCAGGTCGGCTGCCTCGAGCAGCTTCTCGAGCACGGTCTTCGCCCACGGCTTCAACTCCTCGAAGCGCGGCTCGGCGTTGTCGGGGGACGGCACGCTGAATGCGATGCCGCGCAGGCCAAGGAGCGCTGCCTGCTTCGCGCCCGCAAGCGTGCCCGAATGCCACAGCGCGTTGCCGAGGTTGCTGCCCAGGTTGATGCCCGAGAGGACCAGCGTGACGCCTTCCCACAGCGTGGTGCCGATCATCACGCAGTCGCCGGGGGTCCCGTTTACGCGGTAGGCCTCGATCTCGCCGAGCGGCGTGCGCTTGACGGTCAGCGGCCGCGAGGCTGTGATCGATTGGGCTGCCGAGGACATCTCGACGTCGGGTGCGACGACGCGAACCTCGCCGAAATGCGTGGCGACGTGTGCCAAAGCGGCTATTCCGGGGCTGTAGACCCCATCATCGTTCGTGATCAGGATGCGCATAGGTCTTGCTTGGACCATGAAATCGCATGCTTGTTACGCTGATCCATAACCCCACCGCGGGCGACCAGGACGAGGACGGCAAGAGCCTGAAAAAGCTCCTGCGCAAGGCCGGCCACGAGGTGCGCTATCGCTCGGCCAAGGAGGACGGCTGGAAGAAAGCCTTGAAAAAGCCGGCGGACCTGGTCGTCGTCGCCGGCGGCGATGGCACCGTCGGGCGCGTGGCGCGCCGGATGGCTGGCCTGTCGATCCCGATGGCGGTGCTTCCGCTCGGGACCGCGAACAATATCGCGCGCTCGCTCGGCCAGCACGAGCGGCCGCTCGAGGAGCTGGTCGCCGCCTGGGAAGGCGCGCCGCGCGCGAAGCTTGATGTCGGCACGGCGAAAGGGCCGTGGGGCACGCGCAACTTCATCGAGGCGCTCGGCTTCGGCGTCTTCGCGGGGCACCTCGCGGCATTCGAGGACGTGGACGAGTCGAAGGCGAAGTCCGCGGATGAAAAGGTCGACCAGGCGTTGCTGCGGATGAAGCGCGCGGCCGAGTCCGCCGAGGCGGTCCATGTTTCGGCCACGCTCGACGGCAAGGATCTCTCGGGCAACTACCTCTTGATGGAAGCGATGAACCTGCACTATGTGGGGCCGAACATGCGCCTCGCGCTCGAAGGCATGCCCGGCGACGGCGAGTTCGAGGTCGTGCTCGTCACCGAGGAGGAGCGCACGCGCTTTGTGCAGTACCTGGAAGCCTGGCGCGAGAACCGCGAGCGCCTCGCGGTGTTGCCCTCGCATCGCGGCAAGCACCTGAAGATCGAGTGGACCGGCTTCCCGCTGCACATCGACGACAAGCTGTACCCGAAGAAGAACCCCGAGCCGAACGAGATCGCCGGCGTCGTCGAGGCGAAGATCAACGGCACCTCGGTCGACTTCCTGCTGCCGCAATAGGAAAAGCGAAGGCCGCCCGGAGGCGGCCTTCGCGTCTTCGGAAATCCTGCTGAAACGCGTTACTGCTTCTTGTTATGCGAGGTCGACGGCTCGCCCGTGACCTTTTCCTTTACCGTCGCGGCGACTTCCTTGGTCTTGTCGACCGGCTTCTCGGCCGCGGCGCGCGTCGCGCCTTCCTGCTCCTGCTTGAGGACGTTGCCGTTGCCGGCGTCGACGAACACTTCCGTCTGTCCCGACTTGCCAGGATCCTTCACGTGGTACGAGTAGACGAGGCAGCCGTCTTCGGTTTCGATGCCGCCCTTGACGATCTTCGAGCCCGGGCCGGCGGTTCCGAGCGCGATGCGCTTGGCTTCCTCTTCCTTCACCGGCGCGGTCTTCAGCAGCTCGCTCTTCGGCGTCAATTTCGAGGCCTTCGTGCTGCAGTTCTTGAACGCCTGCGAAGCCGGCGGAGCGGCGTGCGCGGCTGCGAAAGGAAATGCCAGAGCCAGTGCAATTACGAGTTTCTTCATCGGATCCTCCTTGAGTGAGGCACGTCTTCCGATTAGACGCGTTCGCGGCAGGGGAGTTGCTGCCGACCCTGTAGGGCGGCAAGCGACGTCGTCAGGGGACGACGGAGAGGAAGAGGAACGCGCCGAAGAGGATCAGGTGCACCGTTCCATCGAGCACGGTCGCGCGGCCGGTCGCCAGCGTGATCGCTGAGACCAGCAGGGTCAGCGCGAGCAGCGTGGTCCCGGTTCCGGCGAGGCCGAGCGTCAGCGGCAACCCGATCGAGATGGACAGCGCTGCGACCGCGGGGATCGTCAGGCCGATCGTCGCGAGCGCCGAACCAAGCGCGAGGTTGAGGCTCGTCTGCATCTGGTTGCGCGTCGCGGCGCGCAGCGCTGCCCAGGTCTCGGGCAGCAGGACGAGCAGCGCGATGCAGATCCCGACGACGGCTTGCGGCGCGTGCGCCGCGCGCACGCCGGCTTCGATGCTCGGCGCAAGCTTTTTCGCCAGGCCGACGACTGCGACCAGGCAGATGATCAGCAGGACCAGGCTCGCGAGCGTCGCGGCAACGCTGGGACGTGGAGCGTGGGCTTCCCCGTCGCCGGTCTCGACGGGCAGGAAGTACTCGCGATGCCGCACGGTCTGCACGAAGACGAATGCGCCGTACAGGACGAGCGACGCGACTCCGGCGAAGACGAGCTGCGACGGCGAATACTCGGAACCGGGCGCCGTCGTCGTGAACCCCGGCAGGACGAGCGTCAGCGTCGTAAGCGGCGCGAGCACCGCGAGCGCCTGGCCTACCCCCTCGACCTGGAAAATCATCACGTGGTGCCGGATCGCGCCAAGCAGCAGGCACAGGCCGACCACGCCGTTGCAGACGATCATCACCGTCGCATACACGGTGTCGCGCGCGAGCGTGCTGGCCGCCGGGCTGCCCGAGAGCATCATCGAGCCGATCAGCGCGAGCTCGATGACCGTGACCGCCATCGCGAGCACCAGCGTGCCGAACGGCTCGCCGACGCGATGCGCGACGACTTCGGCGTGGTGGACCCCTACGAGCACCGCCGCGATCAGCGCAGCGGCGACCACCACGAGCAGGATCGTGCCCACCTCGCGCGTCCAGACGGCGCCGAGCACGATGCACGCCACGAGCGGCAGCAGGAAGGAGGGCGACAGAAACTTGCGCATCAGCGGGCCTTGCGCGCGGTGAGGACAGCGATCGGGTAGGAGAAAATCGTGTCGTCGCCCTCGATGCGGCTGTCGGTGCCGAGCAGGTCCTCGCGGATCGCTGCGCGTACGCGAGCTTCGGTCGCGCGCGCAGCTTCCGGTGAGTGTCCGAGCGCCTGCTGTAATCGCAACAGCGGGTAATCCAGCTTGTAGCGGGCGATCTTCGGCTCGCCGAGCCCGGCCTGTCGAAAGAGCGCGATGTGCTCCGACAGAGGCAGTGCGCGGAAATGCGTCTCGTCGTTCAGCTTTTCGAGCTCGTTGAACCGCGCAGCCTTGCGCGGATCCTCCGATACGCAGATGTCGGCGACCAGGACGATGCTACCCGGCCTGCACACACGAACCATTTCGCATAGAACTGGAACCGGCTGCGGAATGTGATGGAACGCGTAGCGCGAAGTAACGATCGAGAACGAAGCGTCGGGGTATGGCAGGCGCTTCACGTCCCCGAGGTCCCAGCGGACGTTCGCGAGCCCCGCCTTCGCCTGCAGCCCTCTTGCCTTTTCGATCATTGCGGGCGTGATGTCGATTCCGGTTGCGCTGCGCACCACCGATGCAAAGTGGCACGCGACGACGCCGGCCCCGCACGCCACGTCGAGCGAATCGTCGGACGCGGACGCCCCGGTTTCCCTGAGCAGCAGGTCGAGCGCGTCGCGATCGACGATCCGCGGCGACGTCGCGAACGCGTCCGCCATCTTCGTGAACTGCGAGATGATCCGCGCATCGTGCGACGCGGGCTCTAGCGCAAGGGTCATGAACACGCTGTGCGGATCCGGGGCGTACTCGCCGAACGGGCCGCAGGACGCGAAACCGAAGCTCTCGTACAGGCGCTGCGCCGGCCGGAAATCCTCGTGCGCGCCGGTCTCGAGGCTGAGCCGCGTGTATCCGCGCGAGCGCGCCTCCTCGAGGATGCGAACGAGGATCGCCCGCCCCGCGCCGCGTCGTCGCAGCGCCTTCGGCGTGCGCATCGACTTCACTTCGCCGTGCGCTGGATCGAGCTCCTTCAGCGCGCCGCAACCGAGCAGCTCCGGGCCTTCCCAGGCGGTCCAGAACGTGATGCCGGGGCTCTTCAGCTTGCAGAGGTCGAGCGCGTGCACGCTCTCGGGCGGCGAGAGCTCGTGCATGTTGCTCAGGTGCTCGCGCAAGAGCGCGTGAACCTGCGGGCGCGAAAGGTCGTCGAGCTCGATATGCATGGATGAAGGCGGCCCCCCAGCCGCCATTCTAGACAAGCGCGCTTCTAGCGCCGCGCCGCGGCCAGGTTCATCGGCCGGCTGCCGATGCGGCGATCCCGCGCAACCTCACCGGACCTTCGAGTAGCGGAAGTCGCAGTGGGTCGCGCCCTGCATGATCGTCTGGGTGCGGGTGAGCCTGAAGTCGGGGCCGTAGCCTTCGGTCATCGGAAAGTCCGAGCTGCAGACGAGGAGGAACCCGAGCTCCGGCTCGCCCAGCTGCTGGTAGAACTGCGCGTAGCGGCATCCCGTGACGTTGACCTCGAAAGCATCGGCCGATTGCTTCACGACCTGGTAATCGAGGGCGCCGCCCGCGGCGAACTTGTCGAACGCCGCTGCCATGTTGCTCCCCAGGTTGGCGCTCTTCTGCGACTGCCACCACTTCTCGCCGAGCTGCCGCCACGTTTCGCCGAGCGTGTTGCGGACGATCGCGTTCGCGCGCTCCTCACCCAGCTCGGCGCGCAACGCCTTCACCAGCGGAACGAGGACCCGCGCCTGGATCTTCGCCTGCTCGAGTGCCGAAACTCCCATGTGCTCAGCCCCTTCCTTCTACGAACGTCACGTCACCGATCCAATTGCGCTGCCTGCGCGCAAGCCGCGTGGCCTCGGCTTCCCCTTCGAAGCTTACAGGCGCGCGACGCAGCAGGGACGGCTCCACATTCTCGAAAGCATTCACGCTGACGACCGCGTAGAGCCGGCCGTCGATCTTGCTCGTGACGACCGGCACGACGCCGCAGCGCGCGCAGATGTGGAACTCGGCAGTGTTGGTGCCGAATTCGTACCTGCGCACCGCCGCCGGATCCTCGACCCGGACTTGCAGCGATCCGGCGGGATTGGACGTCCACACGCCTCCGTGCTTGCGGCAAAAAGTGCAATCGCAGGCGCGTACCTGGATTTCGGCCGGATCGGGCTCCCAGGCGAGCGCGAACGAGATGTTGCGGCAGTGACAGCTTCCCTGGATCAGCATGGTGTGGCTAGGGCTTCAGCCCGGCAAGCATCTCGCGCGCGAGCAGGACCGAGATCTGCGTGGCGTTCATTATCGGCCTTCTCGAATCGCAGGCAAAGAACCCTGCGGCACCGAAGCCGTAGTTGTTGATCGCGAGCGGCGATTCACCGCGCCAGCTTCACCGCCGTGCCATACGCCAGCACCTCCGTGCTGCCCTGGATGAATTCGGTCGCGTCGTAGCGCATGCCGACCACCGCGTCGGCGCCGAGTTGCTCGGCATGGGCGACCATCCGGCGGAACGCTTCGTCGCGTGCCCGCTCGCAGACCTTCTCGTACTCCGAAATGTTGCCGCCGAAGATCGACTTCAATCCGCCGGTGACGCCCGCAACGACGCTCGTCGCACGCACGACGAGGCCGCGAACGACACCTTTGTACTCGGTGATCCGATGGCCGGAGACTTCGTTCGAGGTCGTGACGATCAATGTCATCGTGCATTGCCAGCGACGTCAAAGGCCGTGGTCATGCGCCGCGCAGGCGCAGCGACTCGAGGCGGACCGCGATCTTCTGCTCCAGGTCGAACAACTCGCGGCGCAGGCGGTCGCGTTCGCCCGCATCGGTCGCGGCGTCGATCAATAGCCGGAGTCGCGCCCGCTCGTGAAACATCCCGATTTCCGGCGGAGTAACGCCCGCATCCTTGAGGATCTTCATCGGCATGCGCAGCGCTTCGGGAGTCGCGTCCCACCCCGTGTCGGGTTCGATCGGCTTGCCGTAGTCCCTGGCGGTCCTGAGCTCGCCCGATTCGGCGGCCTCCTTGAGGCGTTGCGCAATCTCTTCGTCAAGCGTACGCATGGCCGGTACGTTACGCCGCGGGCGGTTCCGAATCAATTCACGGTCGCAGGCTCCCTCGGCTGATCGGGTGAGGGGACGAAAGCTCTACGCGGCCTGTGCCAGCGCAGTGCGGCTCGCCAGCGAGCGGGCAAGGGCCCGCAGGAGCGCGGCGCCGTCGCCACGCCAGGCGCTGCCGTGCATGCACGCGAGCACCTGGGGCTGCTCGCGCGCAAGGCGCTCCAGCGTCGCGCCGGTATGCGGGGCGTGCGCGTAGTAGTCCATCGGCTGGCGGAAAGCTTCGCTCGGCTCCAGGATATCGCTCTCGGTCAGCGCGACAGCGCCCGAGCCGCCCTGGGTGAAGAGATCGCCGCACAGCATCGTCCGCGTCTCGAGCTCCATCATGAAGCCGTTTTCCCACGCATGCGGGACGTGCGGTGCGTCGAGCCACTTGAAGGCGAGCCGGCCGGTGCGCAGCACTTCCCCGTCGGCGAGGGCGCGTGCCGGCCGGATCGCGATGTCGTTGACCGAAACCATCGCGGCCACCTGGCTGCAAACCGGGACGGCCGCGGGCGCAGCGGAGAGGAAATCGTTCAGCGACCCGCACTCGTCGGCCTCGTAGTGCGAGAACGCGATGTAGCGCAGGCGCTCAAGCGGCACGACCTTGGCGATTGCCTCGGCGACCAGCGGGAACATGCGCCGCGGGCCGGTGTGGAAGACGAGCGGCTCGTCGTCGGCGACCAGGTACTGGTTGAAGTTGAAGCCCTGGCCGCCCGGGAGGTCAATCGGCGTGTTGATGCGGTAGATCCGGGGCGCGACTTCGTGGAGGTTGGTGCCGCTCGTCGTGTTGGTGATCATGGGGGTCTCCTTGGTGTGGCGCGGGTTGTGATGCCGGGATGTGTAACGAGACGGCGGGTCGTTACACATCCTCTGAAATGGTCGCTATGCTCGGGCCGTGGCCCACGATTCGCGTTTCGCCGCGCTCGACGACGGCGCACTCGCCCGCCGCATTGGCGAAGCCGGCGCGGCGCCCGATTCTGCCGCCGAAGCAGAGCTTTACCGGCGCCTTGCGCCGCGCGTGCGCCTCTACGGCCTGCGCCACCTGCGCGACCGGGACGCTGCGGCGGACCTCGTCCAGCACGTGCTGCTCGTCACGCTGGAGCGGCTGCGCGCCGGTAAATTGCGCGAGCCGGACCGGATCGTCTCGTTCGTGCTCGGGACATCGCGCATGACGGTGCTCGAGATGCGGCGCGGGACCTGGCGGCGCGAGACGCTGCTCGAAACCTGGGGCGAAACCGCCGAGGCCGTGGACGCCCCGGAGCCGCTGGCGCTCGATCCCGATCGGCTCGCGCGCTGCCTCGAAGGGCTCTCCGAGCGCGAGCGCTCAGTGGTCGTGCTCAGCTTCTTCGCCGACAAGCCGGCGGACGAGGTCGGTGCGGAGCTGTCGATCAGCGGCGGGAACGTGCGCGTGATCCGCCACCGCGCGCTCGCGCGCCTGCGCGAGTGCATGGGCGCGGCGGAGGAAGAACAATGACCTGCAAGAATCCGATCGGCTTCGAGACGCTCATCGCGTACTGGCTGGGCGAGGTGCCGGAAAAAAGCGAAGCGAAGCTCGATGAGCATCTTTTCGGCTGCGCGCATTGCACCCGGCGGCTGGAAGAACTGGCCGCGCTCGCCTGGGGCGTGCGCGCGGCGGTGACAGAGGGCAGGGTGACCATGGTGGTCTCGGGCCCGTTCCTCGAAGCGATGAAGCAGGCCGGCCTTGCGTTGCGCGAATACCGCCTGGACCCCGGCGGCAGCGTGAACTGCACCATCGCGACGGACGACGACGCGGTGATCTCCCGCCTTCAGGCTCCGCTATCCGGGATCGAGCGTGTTGACCTCGTGCGCGTGCAAGGCGGCGCCGAATCGGAACTGCGCGTCGCCGACGTGCCGTTCAATGCGGCCACCGGCGAAGTACTGGTGGTTCCGTCGGCGGCGTGGCTGAAGTCGATGCCGGCGTTCAGGATGCAGATGCGGCTGATTGCCGTGGGGAAGGCGGGTGAGAAGCAGATCGGCGAATACACGTTCAATCATTCGCCTTCGTGAATGTACACGTCGCCAGCGTACTAATCGATCGCCTGCCCAGGGCGGCATCGGTTGAGCATCAGAGTCGGCGCCACTTAGCGTGCGACGAGCACCCAAGCGGCGATGCAAACTGCGAGCACTGCAATGACAGCAGCGGTTACCGCGAGGCGCCGCAGCCCTGTGAGCTCCTGCTGCAGGGTTGCGCCGGCTGCATCAATGCCCTCGATGGTTTGCTTCAGTTGCTGCGCCAGCCCCTTGATGGATTCTGCGTTGTGAGTCGCCGCGTTTTGAAGTTCGGAGATCTGCTTCGCGATAACGTCATCCGACCTGTTCGCTGCAGGCTTGGAGGTGAAGCTGGGAATCGCGGCGGTGACGATCTGAGTCACATACGGGAGTGCCGCCTTTATCAATGGGAGCCAAGCCGCCATGTGATCCCCTGGTGAAAGCAACGTTTGACACGTTCGCCGTCCTGTCTCACGTCCTCGGCGGTCAGGAGGGATGCGGCGTCTGCATGGGCTTGCCGTCACGAAGGCGAGCCAGCAGCTCGATCAACCCCTGCGCATCCAGCATCAAATCGAGCTGCCGTTCGCTGAGCTGCAGCTCGTCTTCGGACCCGAGAAATCGAAAGAGAAGCGGCGCCTCGCTCTTGCCGCTGTGCTCGCCGAGGTATTCGTAGCTGTGAAGAATCGGCCGCGTGAACGCCTCGTCTTCATACGAAACGCCGAAGTAGACGGATCCCACCTTTAGTTCAGCGCGACGCACTTCTATATGCTCCCTAACGTCCCTTCCACTTCAACGGACAGCGAGCGTGTTCGTCCAGCAGAATACTCGCTCGTAAGCTCTTCAAGAAGTGCATTCATCCCTTCACCCCGGACTGTCCCGATGGCGCCGTTCATGCGCCCGTCCGCGTGCACTGCGCGATTGGGCGGCACGGGCCTAGTTCCGGCTCCGAAACGCCCAAACGCAGAGACTGCCAGCCACGACGGCCGCAACCCAGGACGCCCACACCGGGATCTCGAATCCGCCCACGTGCACGGGCAGCTGCATTACCGCGCGCAACACCTGAGCGACGGCGACAACGCCAAAGACCAATCCGGAGACAACCATGTAATTCTTCGACACAGACACCTCCATTTCAGCGACGCCAACCGTTCCGGTTTTGCCGCGCCGGATCCTGTTCGCAGCAGCGCGTGATCGGCGCCGATCAGCAACGCGCTGTCAGCTTACATGCTTCCTGCGCTTCTTCGCGACGCCTTCCAGATGGATGCGCCGAGCTTCGGTTTTCTGCGATTTCCTGGATTCGCGACACGAACGACAGAGGACGGCATGAGTATTGATATTGCCCTTGGCGACCTCGTACCACCACTTTTGCCTATCGGCCGGCCAAACTTCCGCCGTGCCACACTGGCGACAGACGATAGCGCGGTCCACATAGAATTTGGGTAATAGGTCGTAGGTGTTGTTGTGCGCAAGTGCCGCGTGGTCTGCGAGCACGGCACCCGCGGGTGGCGGGTCGCGCCGCGGATCGACACTCGCAACAGCCCTGGCTCGTTCGAGCGCGCTTGCTTTCAGCCGTTGCCCCTTGGTCCGCTTGCTAGTCATGGAACCTGGCGTCCCGGCTTTGGCGTGCTGAAGGAGGCGCGTAGCGCCGGCGCGCAAGCGTCGCACAACCATGGGCGGTCAGGCCTCGTCAACGCTGTACACCGCCAGGATACGAAATGGGCCCGGCTCGCTGTTATCAAAATCGTGCGCCTCGACGTGTGCTTTGGCTTCATCGAATGAAGCAAACAAGCAGTGGCGGTTGGTAGCGATGGTGGCAGCAAGGTTGTTGCACGAAAGGGGCGAGCACTCCGGACTGGAGTGAACCGAGAACGTTACGACGTCAAATCCTTCCAGCTGCTTCTTGGAAGGCGATACGACCGTTGTCTTAAAGCTATTGTCGGGCATGAACGGCTGCCATTGCTGCGTTTCGTCGTTGAACTCTTCCTCAAAGACCTCGTAGTAGAAAAACTTGCACTCGCCAAGGGCAAGTGAATGCTCCTTGGCCAATGACTGAATGATTTGAACTGAATCGAAAAACCAGTAGCCGTTGTGCTTCCAGTAGTTGATGTAGTCGGCAAAGTATCCAGATAAACACCCACTCACAGAGTACACATCGTCGACTTTGGGAGCCTGGATCCAGTCAGGCCGTTTAACGACTTTCTTTGCCATGTATCCTGCGGGCATCAACGCGCACCCCACTCAGCGATGCCCTCGCGCACTTTTGTGGCGATGGTCTTGGCTTGTGCGATCAGCTGGTTGCTCAGGTAGCGTGGCACAAGGTCGTCACGGACCAATAGTTGGTCAGGGTCACGATGCGTCAACCTTGACTGTCTTCATGCGACCGGCCGCTCCCGATTTGATGGACACTGCTGCCTTGCTGCATCGGTAGTACTCCGCGACCAACCCTATCAGCTCCGCATTGGCTTTGCCATCGACGGGCGGCGCCTTGAGTCTTGCAATCCAGGTGCCATCAGGTGCTTGCTCGAGCGAGGAAATGCGGGCCCGCGGTTTCACCTTGACTCGCATGATTACCGTTGGCACTTCAATTCCGCGACCTGACGTTAATGGAATAGCGAAGGGGTCGCATTGCATCACGCATAGATGACAGCGCCGACGATTACCGCCGTGTCCAGGCCAACCCATCCGACGCACGGCAGATAGATGTTCTTGTCGCGCTTCTGAAGCCCGTACCAGAACCAGAGAATCGCGGAGAAGAGGTATGCACTCCACGACACGACGGAAACCCCGGCGGCTTGATGGCCGACCCATATGGTGAAAACTTGTGGAACCGTCATTAGCATGGTGAAGACGGACATGGCACCCAGCAGGCGACTCATGACCGTTTGGGATTCTGCGGCGGCGCTGGCAGGAGTCGCGGGGTCTGGTGCCATGGTTCTCTCCTTACTTCGGTGAGGAGTTAAGAGCGGCCTGCCGCGCTAGCCAGCCAGAGATTGCCCACGTCTCATGGGGTCCGCTCGGGAAGCTTGCTGCCCGAGCTGTTGGGCAAGCCCGATGAGAATTCCTTCGGGACCCCGGATGTAGCACAGCCGATAGACGTCTTCATACTGGACTACCTCGCCGACCAGCTTCGCACCGCGTTTGCCGAGCCGGGTGAGCGTGTCGTCGATGTCTTCCACGGTGAACATGACGCGCAGGTAGCCGAGTGCGTTCACCGGGGCCCTGCGGTGGTCGGCGACCACGGGCGGCGCGAGGAAGCGAGAGATCTCGAGCCGGCTGTGACCGTCCGGCGTACGCATCATCGCAATCTCGACGCGCATGTTGCGCAATCCAGTGACGCCATCTGCCCAACCGCCTTCGATTGGGGCGCGCCCCTCGAGCTCGAGACCAAGTTCGGTGAAGAACCCAATGGCGGCATCCAGGTCTTCCACCACGATGCCGACATTGTCCATGCGCTTGACCGTCATGATGGCTCCTTGGCGTCTAACTTACCGGACACGCGCGAGACGCTGCTTTTCCAGCCACGCGCCGAGCAGGCCAAAATACGCTGCGGACTGCGGCGCTTGCCTGGCCGAGAGAGCGGCATCAACTTGATCAGCAGGTGAGACCGAGGTCGCCATCGCGTGGTCGGCGCCGGCAATCACGGCGACTTCGACATTCGGATGCCGTGCGGAACTTGCGCGCAAGCGTTCGAGTGAAGCCTGCACAGGTACCCATGGATCCGCTGACCCATAGATGATGAGCGTAGGCTGCCTTACCGCGTGCAACGTGGCCATGGGATCGTGACGCATCTCCCTCGCCCATCCGGACCGATCCGGATCCTTGAACGTCTTCTCCAGGTACGTATGCACGAACCACGGCTTCGTCGTGGCCGCGTCAAGAATGCTCTGCGCACTTGCGCGGTCGCGCCTGCCACGCTGGAAGTCATCGACTGCGGTTCGGGTGGCAACCGCCTGATCAACCTCCGCCTGCGAAAAGCCCTTGATTCGCAAAATATTGGCGACGGCAAAGTTCATCTGGACATCAGGCGTGACCATTGGCGCGGAAATCGAGATCGCGAACGCGGCCTGCGCGTTGCGCGAGATCGCGAGGAGCGAGAGCCAGCCTCCCTGGCTGAGGCCCCAGAAACCGATCCGTCGTGGATCGATCCTGTGGTCCCGCTGCAGCATGCGCAGAGCGCTAATACCGTCATCCGCGAGCATCGCGTAGTCGCTGTCTTCGAGGTTCCCTCCGGACTCGCCGCTGCCACGCCGGTCGAAGACAAACACCGCGATTCCCAACGGTGGCAGCATCTCGACGAGGTGCCAATAGAGCGGGTTGTCGCGCGTTGGGCTCGATGCGGCATGGAGGACGATCACGGCCGGAATGCGGCCTTCAATCTTCGGGACGTAGAGCGTTCCGCTGAGCGTCAGCGCACCACTCTGAAACGTCCGCTGCCGTGCATCGACCACGCTTCTAGACTGCGCGTCCCATGGCGGTGGGGCGGCCGTCACGACTGCCTCATTGGCGCGGGTCTCGCTCTGTGCGCAGATCGCCAATGCCCAAATAAGAGCAAACGCGGACCGTTTCATGGCGCAAGAATCGATATGGACGACCGATCTCAGCACGCCGCGTTTCATTGCCGCATGTGGTGACCTGCTGCCTGGCGCGCGCGGGCCCTTAGCGCCGCAGAACAACATGCGTCGCCTTCTCCGATGCTGCAAATTCAACGCATTCGTAACCCAGAGCCCGCAGGTTAACGCCTTCGAGCAGCCGCTCTCCACTACCGAGCAGGACCGGTGCGATGGCAATGTGGAGCTCATCAACAAGGCCCTCGCGAAGATACTGCTGGATTGTGTTGGCCCCACCACCAATTCGCACGTCTCTTCCGGCGGCGGCTTCTCGCGCCCGGTCAAGCGCCTCGCGAATGCCGCCCGTAATGAAATGAAACGTGGTGTTGCCTTCCATCTCAATGGGTGAACGCGCGTGATGAGTCAACACGAAGACTGGAACGTGATACGGCGGATTGTCTCCCCACCAGCCTTTCCAGTTCATGTCCGGCCAGGGACCGCGAACGGGTCCGAACATGTTCCTTCCGAGAATCCATGCCCCAACATTCTGAAAGCCGCGCGAGGCGAAGTCTTCGTCAACTCCCGTTGTGCCGCCGTCTTTGCCAAACAGCGCACGCTGGAATGTGCGTGTCGGTAATAGCCACTGGTGCAGATCTGTCCCGCCAACGCCGAGCGGATTGCTGACGTCTTGATTTGGACCCGCTCCGTATCCGTCCAGCGAGATGGTAAAGCTCTCAACGCGGACCCGTGTCATCTTCATTCCTCAGTCTGGACAGCCAACGTTACGGTTTTGACGCGCGGCGCCGCGGCGAGCGTTCCGTGGAACCGCTTGCTATGCGCCACCGGGCCGTTTCTCGGACATCAGCGCCAACTGATTGCCATCCGGGTCTGTAAATTCGGACAGCCACAGCTCCGAGTGTGGGGTTCGATTCACGATGTGAGGCGCCGCTTTGAATGCTACGCCCTTGTTCCGAAGAGACTCGTAAACCCCATCTATATCTTTGACCTGGAAGTAAATGGCGGAGCCGCGTTGTGGGGTCTGCCCACCGGGCATCACGCCAACGAGTAGTCTCACACCCGCACAATCAAAAAATGCCATCTGCGGAGGTGCAGAGAAGAGGTGCGTTAGCCCCAGGACGTCCTTGTAGAACGTTACGCCTGCTTCAAGGCTCTCGACGGGGATCAGGAGTTGAGCCACCTTCGCGTCCGACAGATTCATCGCAGCCTCCGGCTTGTTGCAGTGGTGCCTAAGTACGCGTTAATCGGCGCGCCGCTTGCGGCGCGTGCGCGTTGAGCGCGCGGTTGAATCAGCTTTCTTCGCAGCAGCGCAGCTCAGTCGATGAATTTCCACGTTTCCGCTCCATCGAAATGGCGTACCTGAACAGTCTCTTGAAGACGCGGATCAAAGTTGTTGAGATTGACCCCATGCTTGCCACCCGGCTCCGGGGCGAGTGGCTCCCAATGCGTAGCGCACCCGCAGGTCTTGCAACGCACTGTGCGCAGCGTCTTGTCTCCCCAGATGTATCCGGTGGTGTTTTCCGGGTGGCCCTCTATCCGAACCGTTCCGAACTCGTAGTACGCCCAGAGTCCGCCAAGGCGCCGGCAGATCGAGCAGTTGCACTTCGTCGCCTTCTCGGGCACCGAGGGCAGGGTGAGGCGAACTGCGCCGCAGTGACATGAACCTTGTAGCAGCTGTTCCTCGGCCATGATGGACTCGCTGGTTTGTGCCGCCTAACGTTGGCGTCAGCCGCGCCCGCTTGCGGGCGTCGGCACGCGATTGCCAGGCCGAGACGATCTGAATTGGATGACGGCCAACCCGGCAAGGATGATGGCAAGCCCAAGAAAAGAGCTCAAGGACGGCTTCTCTCCCAGGAGCAGTATGCCAAATCCCAGCGCTGTGAAAGGAATCAGAAAGGTCACAAGCGAAGTGTTACTGGCGCCAGCCGTAGTGATCAATCTGAACCACACTACGAAGGCGACCGCAGTGCTGAGAAGCGCAAGGCCGAAAAGAGCGCCAACCGCTTGCACGCCCGGAGTGATGGTCCACGGACGATCGATCAGCAGTGCAACCGGCAGAATCAGCAACGTGGCACCGCATAACATGCCGGCAGCGGACGCCGTGCTCGACCCAGTGTCAAACCGCCTGCCGTAAACGGCGGCGAAACCATAGCTGCATGTCGCGCCCAGCATCGCAAGGTGACCGGTGATTCCGTGCCCGAATTCGTTCAGGAATTCCATGCCGATCATCACCACGACACCGACCATGCCGACGGCGCACCCGATCAGCTTCTGCGGGCTCAAACGATCGTCTGACGTCAGCACATGTGCGATGGCCATCGTGAACAGGGGCGATGTCGAGTTCAGGATTCCGGCGACGCTGCTGTCGATTCTCGTCTGCGCCCATACGATCGAAGACATCGGAATTGCCGCGCGCAAAGCGCCGAGGAGAATGAACTCCCTCCAGCGTGTTGCCAGAGGAAGTAGCGGCGAACGTGTAGCGGCCAGCAGCAGAAGCAGAAAGGCTGCCGCGATGCCGGTCCTCCCCAAGGCAACAGTAAAGACCGGTATGTCCCGCAGCGCGATTTCGACAAACAGAAAGGAGCACCCCCACAGAATGGAAAGCGTGCCGAGCAATAGCCATTCTCGTACGCCCATCTGCAGCGGCGCTGGCTTGTCCTCTACGCCGCCTCCCATATCGCGGCCTAGCGCTTGCGTTTAGCCGCGCCGCATGCGCAGCGAGCTGACAGCGCTGGCAACAACGCGCTGTTAATCAGCATGCCCCGTTTCGTAAAGCCATTTCA